>Ga0302326_10003082_pt1 | contig 39606 bp, 36 predicted proteins | sample Palsa_T0_3_FD_202264 | JGI IMG/M metagenome (GOLD analysis project Ga0302326, IMG submission 202264) | Peat permafrost microbial communities from Stordalen Mire near Abisko, Sweden - Palsa_T0_3 | ecosystem: Environmental > Terrestrial > Soil > Palsa > Peat permafrost | place: Sweden: Abisko... | reverse complement strand
GGGGCAGCCAGCCGCCCTGCGGGGGGCAGCGACCTTTACCAGTGGCGGCGCAGGCGGTGGTACGTCCCGGGGAGCAGGGACCGGAAGACCATGGCCACGTCGATGAGCCCGGACACGCTGATCTCGAGGTCCGGCCCGCCGGCCTGGGCCAGGATTCGCTGTGACACCGTCTCCACGCTGCGGGTGGTGAGGCGCGGGGGCCTGCGCAGGCCGCGCTCTAGCGCTCCCAATCCGAGTTCGGTGGCCATGAAGGCGGGGTAGACCACGTGGACGTGGACCCCCTTGGGGCCGAGCCGGAACGAGGTGGACTCGGTGAAGGCGGACAGGGCGGCCTTCGAAGAGGGGTAGGCGCCTGGGCCCGGGGAGGGCAGGCGGCCCCCGTCCGAGGAGACGTTGACCACCGTGCCGCTCCCACGTTCGAGCATGGCGGGCAGGACGGCCAGGGTGGCGGCAACCGGCGCGAAGAAGTTGACGTCGAAGGTATGGCGGAAGTCGTCTTCGCTGATGTCGACCAGCCGCACGCCCGGATCCTGCGCCGCGTTGTTGACCAGCAGATCGACCGGACCGGCCGCCCCCGCCACCTCGTCGAGCGCCCGTCGCAGGGCGGCGGTGTCGGCCACGTCGCACGTGATGGTCCCCGACCCCGGGGTGAAGGTGCGCAGGTCGGTCGCCAGCTTCTCGAGCCGCTCACTGTTGCGGGCCAGTCCGTAGACGGTGGCGCCCGCCCGGGCCAGGTCGACCGAGAGCCGGGCGCCGAGACCGGCCGAGGCCCCGGTGACCACGGCCACCTGGCCCTGGTAGCGCCCACCGAAATCGGGTGGACGGCGGGCGGGGGAGAAGGGGGTCCGGTTCATGCGACCCGTCAGGGAGCCGGGGCCGGCGGTTCCGTCAGCTCCTCCAGGTCGGTCCCCAGGCGGGCGGCGGCCTCCGCTAGCACGTCCTGTCCGGCCACCAGCGCCGCCAGGTCACCCCGCACCCGCACGCGCCCCGCGGCCAGCGCGTCCGCCGGGTCGAGCCTCCCCTGGGCCATCGCCAGCGCCTCGGCGTAGCCGAGCACGATGGTCGCCGTCCCGCCCTCCGCCTGGGAGGGATCGAGCTCGAGGCGGGCCTGCCCGCCGTCCACGGTGAGGACCAGGTGCACGTCTCCACCCGCCGCCACGTCGTCGGGCACGCCGGTGACGACCTGCACCACGCTGAAGGTGCCGTCGGCAGCGGCCAGCGAGCCGGCGCCGGCCGCGGCGACCGCGTCGGACAGGTCGAGCGTGCGCAGCGCGCTGTCGAAGGACTCCACCCACTCGGGTGAGAGGTAGCGGGGCATGGCGAGAGTCTGGTCTCCTCGGAGGTGGCGTGCAGGAGCGGCCGCGGCGGCGCCCCGACGGGGCCCGCCGGCCGCCGGTCCCGATCAGCCGGCGGAGGCCTCTTCGGCCGTCTTCTTGGAGCGCCCCGTGATCTTGCGCCCGAGCCAGGCCACCGGGTCGTAGCGGGCGTCGACCACGCGCTCCTTCATAGGGATGATGCCGTTGTCGGTGATCTTGATGTGCTCGGGGCAGACCTCGGTGCAGCACTTCGTGATGTTGCACATGCCCAGCCCGCGGTCGTGCGCCAGCTCGCGGCGGTCGTTGACATCGAGCGGGTGCATCTCGAGCTCGGCGAAGCGGATGAAGAAGCGCGGCCCGGCGTACTTGGGCTTGTTGTCCTCGTGGTCACGGATGACGTGGCAGACGTCCTGGCACATGAAGCACTCGATGCACTTGCGGAACTCCTGGCCCCGTTCGACGTCGATCTGCATCATGCGGTAGCCGCCCTCGGGCTCGGGGCCCGGCTCGAAGGCGGGGATTGTCTTGGCCACCTCGTAGTTGAAGGAGACATCGGTGACGAGGTCGCGGATGATGGGAAAGGTCTTCATCGGCGCCACCGTGACGGCCTCGCCCGCGGGCAGCGTGTCCATGCGCGTCATGCACATGAGGCGGGGCAGGCCGTTGATCTCGGCCGAGCACGACCCGCACTTACCGGCCTTGCAGTTCCAGCGGCACGCCAGGTCCGGTGCATCGGTGGCCTGAATGCGGTGAATGACGTCAAGCACCACCTCGCCCTCGACGGCGGGCATCACGTAGTCGGTGAACTCGCCGCCCCCGTCGTCCCCGCGCCACACCCGCATGGTGACGGTGGCGTTCGTCGTGTCGGCGGCGTCGGCAGTGGCCGCCGGCGTGCCGGTGCCTGTCTGGGTGTCGGTCATCGCTACTTTGCCTCCTCGAACAGTGCGGCGAGCTCCGGCGGCATGACCGGCAGCGGCTCGGGCTCGATGCCGATCGGCGCCAGGTACCCGTGCTCCACGGTCTGGCGCTGCACGAAGTTGATCTTGCCCATCTCGGGGTCCGGCCCCGGATAGTCCTCCCGGGTGTGCCCGCCCCGGGACTCCTTGCGGTTGAGCGCACCTTGTGCCACCGCGATGGAGGTGGTGATCATGGAGGGGAGGTCCGTGGCCAGGTTCCAGCCCGGGTTGTAAGCCCGCCCACCCTTCACCTGGACCTTGGCCGTGTGCTCCTTGAGTTCCTCGAGCTTGGTCAGGGCCTCTTCGAGCTCGGGGCCGGTGCGTATGATCCCGACCAAGGCCTGCATCGTCTCCTGCAGCTCCTCGTGGACGTCGTAGGGGTTGTAGCCGTCCTCACGCCCGAAGGGGGCGAAAGCCTCGTCGATCACCGCGGCGACCGCCGCCGGGTCGACGCTGGGCGTCCCGGCGCGGCCCTCCGCGAAGTCGGATGCACCGAGGCCGGCCCGGCGACCGAAGACGATGAGGTCCGAGAGCGAGTTGCCGCCCAGCCGGTTGGCGCCGTGCATACCGCCCGACACCTCGCCGATGGCGAACAGTCCGGGGACGGTGGCGGCCTGCGTCTCGGCGTCGACGCGTACTCCGCCCATCATGTAGTGGCACGTCGGCCCGACCTCCATGGGCCCGGCCGTGATGTCGACACCCGCCAACTCCATGAACTGGTGGTACATGGACGGGAGCCGGCGCCGGATGTACTCGGGCGTGCGGCGCGAGGCGATGTCGAGGTACACGCCGCCGTGCGGGGTGCCGCGGCCGGCCTTGACCTCGGAGTTGATGGCCCGGGCCACCTCGTCGCGCGGCAGGAGGTCGGGCGTGCGCCGGTAGTTGATGTGATCGTCGTACCAGGCGTCGGCTTCCTCTTCGGTCTCCGCCGTCTCGGCCCGGAACATCGGAGCCACGTAGTCGAACATGAAGCGCTTGCCGTCGGAGTTGCGCAGCACGCCACCGTCGCCGCGCACGCCCTCGGTCACGAGGATGCCGCGCACCGAGAGCGGCCACACCATGCCGGTCGGATGGAACTGCACGCACTCCATGTCAATGACGTCGGCTCCGGCCCAGATCGCCATGGCGTGCCCGTCGCCGACGGACTCCCACGAGTTCGACGTGTACTTCCACGACTTGCCGATGGAGCCGGTGGCGAGCACGAACGCCTTGGCGGTGAAGAGGACCATCTCGCCGGTCGGGCGCTTGTAGCCGACGGCGCCGGAGATGCGGCCCTCGGGGTCGGGCAGCAGGCGCAGGATCTTGGTCTCCATGAAGACGTCGGTCCCCATCGACACGACCTTCTGCTGCAGGGTGCGAATGAGCTCCAGCCCGGTGCGGTCGCCGACGTGGGCCAAGCGGGCGTAGCGGTGGCCGCCGAAGTCGCGCTGGGTGATGCGGCCGTCCTTGGTGCGGTCGAACAACGCGCCCCAGCGCTCCAGCTCGTAAACGCGGTCGGGCGCCTCCATGGCGTGGATCTGCGCCATGCGCCAGTTGTTCAGCATCTTGCCGCCGCGCATGGTGTCGCGGAAGTGCACCTGCCAGTTGTCCTCGGGCCACACGTGGCCCATGGCGGCGGCCATGCCGCCCTCGGCCATGACCGTGTGCGCCTTGCCGAGCAGGGACTTGCAGACCAGCGCGACGCGCAGCCCGCGCTCCTTGGCCTCGATGGCGGCGCGCAGCCCGGAACCGCCCGCGCCGATGATGATGACGTCGTAGTCGTACGTTTCGAAGTCAGCCGTGGGCATGCGTCCTCGGACCTAGAAGTGGAAGCCGGGGTCGTGGATGGTTCCGCTCGCCACCAGCCGCACGTAGAGGTCGCACAGGGCGACCCCGAAAAGGCTGATCCAGGCGAAGCGCATGTGGTGCGCGTTCAGCGGTGTGACGAACTTCCACAGCTTGTAACGGGTCGGGTGCTTGGCGAACGACTTCAGCTGCCCCCCGCAGAAGTGGCGGCAGGCATGGCACGACAGCGAGTACATCCACAGGAAGACGGCGTTGGCGCACAGCACCAGGGTGCCGACGCTGATGCCGATGCCGAGCCCCGGCTGGCGGAAGGCGAGGATGGCGTCGTAGGTGAGGATGCAGTTGAAGATCAGGAGGAGCCAGAAGAAGTAGCGGTGGACGTTCTGCAGAATCAGCGGGAAGCGGGACTCGCCGCTGTAGTCGCCGTGGGCGTCGGCCACGCCGCAGGCCGGCGGGGACAGCCAGAAGGACCGGTAGTAGGCCTTGCGGTAGTAGTAGCAGGTGAGCCGGAAGCCGAGCGGGAAGATCAGGATGAGCAGCGCCGGCGAGTAGTTCCAGAAGGGCAGCGTGCCGAAGGCGTGGCTGCCCGGCACGCAGCTGTTGGCGATGCAGGGGGAGTAGAAGGGCGAGATCAGGTCCCGGTGCAGGTCGGCGCCGGCGTAGTAGTCCTTGCCCACGAAGGCGGCCCACGTCGAGTAGATGACGAAGGACAGCAGGACCCCCGCCGTGATGGCCGGCTCCACCCACCAGCCGTCCTTGCGCAGGGTCGGGACGTCCGGGCCGCCCCGGGGTGCCCCGATGACCACCGGCGTCGTGGTCGGGTTCTCGACCGTCGTCGTCACGCGCACCTCCTGAGTGCCTGCTCCACGTGCTCCACGTCTTCCACGTCACACCGCATGTCTGCGCCGGGACCCTGCGACCATACGGTCCGTCCCGCCCAACGTCAAAGACATAAAGAGCATGAAGATCAGAGCGATAGGCTCTCAAAGGTGCAGCTCCACCAACTGGCGTACGCCCTGGCCGTGGCCGAGGAACGGAGCTTCACCCGGGCCGCCGCCCACCTGCACCTGGCCCAGCCCTCGCTGTCGCGTCAGGTCCGTCTGCTCGAGGACGAGCTGGGGGTGCTCCTCTTCAACCGGGGGCCGGGTCAGGGTCCCGTCACGCTCACCCCCGACGGGGCCGCCCTGGTCCCCTTCATGCAGCGGGTCCTTTCCGACGTGGAGGCCACAGGGGCCGAGGCGCGGGCGCTGTCGGGCATGGCGCGGGGACGCCTGGCCGTCGGGGCCACCCCCAGTCTCATCACCAGCGCACTGGCCCCCGCCCTCGTGGCCTTCCACGCCAGCTATCCGGGCATCGACCTGTCGGTGGTGGAGGCCGGCTCGCACCAGCTGGTGCCCCAGGTGGCCGCGGGCGAGGTCGACCTGGCCCTGGTGGTCTTGCCGGTGACCGACCCGCTGGTGCTGACCACGCCGCTCTTCGACGACCCGCTCGTCCTGGCCACCGCGCCGGACCACCCGTTCGCCCCCCGGCGCCGGGTCCGGGTGCGCGATCTCGACGGGCTCGACCTGGTGATGTTCCGGGAGGGCTACGACCTACGCGCCGTGACGTTGACGGCCTGCCAGGAGGCGGGGGTCGAGCCGCATCTCGTCAGCGAGGGGGCCGAAATGGCGGGCGTCCTCTCCTTCGTGGCCGCCGGGCTCGGTGCCGCCGTGGTGCCCGCCATCGCGCTGCCGGGCGACGGCTCCCTCGTGGGTATCCCGTTCACGGCGCCGACACTGAGCCGCACGGTCGCCCTGGCCCAGCGCGGCGACCGTGCCCTCGCCCGTCCCGCCCGCGCCCTGGCCGACCAGCTGCTGGCCCGCCACCGGCCGCTGTCCCAGGACCCGCCCACGCCCGTCCCCGCCGCCGTTTCGTCCCCGGAGCCACGGGTTTAGGCTTCGTCCATGAGCGGCTCTTCCCCTTTCGACCCTTCCGCGACCCCGCGCCCCGGCGGCCTCGCGCCCCCCGCTGACCTTCCCGGATCGATCGCCGACCTGCGCGCCTCGGGCTGGGAGTCGGTCCCGGTGGCCGAGGAGATGCGGCGCAACACGGCCAAGCTCATCGCCGCCGGCGAGACCCTCGTGCCCGGTGTGCTCGGCTTCGAGGACACCGTTGTGCCGCAGCTGGAGAACGCCATCCTGGCCGGGCACGACATCATCCTCCTGGGTGAGCGGGGCCAGGCCAAGACCCGGGTGATCCGCTCCATGGTCGGCCTGCTCGACGAGTGGATGCCGATCGTCGCCGGCTCCGAAATCAACGACGACCCCTACAACCCGGTGTCGCGCTACGCCCTCGACCGGGTCGAGGAGCTCGGCGAGGCCACGCCGATCGACTGGGTGCACCGCTCGCAGCGCTACGGGGAGAAGCTGGCCACTCCGGACACCTCCATCTCCGACCTCATCGGCGAGGTGGACCCGATCAAGATCGCCGAGGGCCGTTACCTCAGTGACGAGCTGGCGCTGCACTACGGCCTTATCCCGCGCGTCAATCGCGGCATCTTCGCCATCAACGAGCTGCCGGACCTGTCGGAGCGCATTCAGGTCGGGCTGCTCAACATCCTCGAGGAGCGCGACGTGCAGATCCGGGGCCACCGCATCCGCCTCCCGCTCGACATCACGCTCGTGGCCACGGCCAACCCGGAGGACTACACGAACCGCGGCCGCATCATCACCCCGCTCAAGGACCGTTTCGGTGCGCAAATCCGCACGCACTACCCGTTCGAGACCACGACCGAGGTCAAGATCATGGAGAGCGAGGCCGACCTGCCCACGGCGGGCGTGCCGGTCACCGTTCCGAAGTTCATGAAAGAAGTGGTGGCCGAAATCAGCCAGCTGGCCCGGCGCAGCAGCCACCTCAACCAGCGCAGCGGCGTGTCGGTCCGCCTCTCCATCGCCAACTACGAGACGTTGGTCGCCTCCGCCGTGCGACGCGCCCTGCGCACCGGCGAGCCGGTGGCCGTGCCGCGCATCAGCGACCTCTCGGCCCTCGTGCCGTCGACCCAGGGCAAAATCGAGGTCGAGGCCATGGAGGAGGGCCACGAGGACGAGGTGGTGGCCCACCTGGTGGCCGCCGCCACGCTGGCCGTCTTCCGCCGCCGCGTCACGCTGGACGACCCGCAGGCGATCGTGGCCGCCTTCCACGAGCAGGTAGTGGTGCACGTGGGCGACGACCTCCCCTCGTCCGCCTACCTTGCCGTGCTGGCCGACGTCCCCGAGCTGGAGCCGCCGACCCGCAAGCTGGCCGGCCCCGAGGCGGCCGAGGCCGAGTCGCCCGCCCTGATGGCCAGCGCCCTGGAGTTCCTCCTCGAGGGGCTGCACCTCACCAAGCGGTTGAACAAGGACGCCTCCGGGGCCCGCGCCCTCTACCGCGGGCGCAAGTAAGCCCGGCGGACAGGACACGGAAAGCAGGCACGCCCATGAGCGCCCGCTACGACTATTTCGAATGGGACGGCACCCAGGAATTCGCGGACCTCGATCCCGACGATCTGCTGGCCGGCCTCACCGACGAGCTGCTGGCCAACGGTGACCTCGACGACGCGCTGCGCCGCCTCCTGCGGAGCGGGTTCCGCAACGCCGACGGCGAGCAGGTGCCGGGTCTGCGCGACATGCTCGACCAGTTGCGGCGCCGCCGCGCCGAGATGCTGGCCGAGGGCGACCCCGACGGGCGCATGGCCGAACTCACCCGCCAGCTCGACGAGATAGAGCAGGACGAGCGCGCCGCCATCGACGACCTGGTCGACGAGGCGCGCAATTCGGGCGACCAGCGGCGGTCCGAGGTGACCGACGACGTGGCCACCGAGCGGCGTATGGCGCTCGACCTCCAGCCCGACGACCCCGCCGGCCGCCTCAGCAGCCTGCAGCACTACGACTTCGTCTCCTCCGAGGCCCGCGAGCGCTTCGAGGAGCTCGTCGAGGAGCTCCGCCGTGAAATGGCGGACACGTTCTTCGAGGGGGCCTCCGACGCGCTGTCCAACATGGACGCCGAGGCGATGCAGCGCATGCGCGAGGCCTACGACGCGCTGAACCAGATGCTCGAGCAGCGCGAGCGCGGCGAGGACCTCGACCCCAGCTTCGAGGAGTTCATGGCGCAGTACGGCGACATGTTCCCCGGCAACCCGCAGAACCTCGACGAGCTGCTGCAGCAGCTGGCCGAGCGCATGGCCGCCGCCCAGGCGGTGTGGAACTCCATGAGCCCCGAGCAGCAGGCGCAACTGCGCAACCTGATGGACTCGGTCCTCGAGGACATGGACCTGCGCTGGCAGGTGGAGCGCCTGGCCCAGAACCTTCAGCGTGCCGTGCCCGACGCCGGCTGGCAGAAGTCCTACGACTTCAACGGCGAGGGCCCCATGGGCATGAGCCAGGCCACAGACCTGGCGACCCAGCTGGGTCAGCTCGACCGCATGGAGGAGGTCCTGCAGTCGGCCTCCACGCCGGCGGCCCTGGGCGAGATCGATCTCGACCAGGTGCGCCAGCACATGGGCGAGGACGCGGCGCGGGCGCTGGACCGCCTGGCCAACCTGACCAAGTCGCTGGCCGACGCCGGGCTCATCGAGCAGCACGGCGGGCGCATCGAGCTGACGCCCCAGGGCGTGCGCCGCCTGGGCCAGAAGGCGCTGGCCGACCTCTTCGGCCAGATCAACAAGGACCGCATCGGCGACCACTCGGCGCTGCGCACCGGGACCGGGCACGACCGCGAGGAGACCACGAAGGCCTACGAGTACGGCGACCCGCTCAACCTGCACCTCTCCACGACCGTGCACAACGCGGTGCGGCGGGGCGGCTCGGGCGTGCCGGTGCGCCTGACGCCCGACGACTTCGAGGTGGTCGAGGTCGAGGCGCTCAGTCGCAGCGCCACCGTGCTGGCCGTCGACCTCTCCATGTCGATGCCGATGCGCGACAACTTCGTGCCGGCCAAGCGCATGGCGATGGCGCTGCAGACGCTCATCTCCTCGAAGTTCCCCCGCGACTATCTCGGCATCGTTGGTTTCTCCGAGATCGCCCGCGAGATACGCCCCGACGAGGTGCCCACGGCCATGTGGGACTACGTCTACGGCACCAACCTGCAGCACGCGCTGGCCCTGGCCCGGCGCATGCTGGCCCACGAGCACGGGACGAAGCAGATCATCGTGGTCACCGACGGCGAGCCGACGGCGCACATCGACGACGCCGGCGAGGTCTGGTTCAACTACCCGCCCATCCCCGAGACGCTGCGCCGCACGATGGCCGAGGTCATCCGCTGCACCCGGGCCGGCATCGTCATCAACACGTTCGCCCTCGACCTGCAGCGCACCCACTACCCCTTCGTGGAGCAGATCGCCCGGGTCAACGGCGGCCGCACCTTCTACACGACGCCGGACGCGCTCGGCGGCTACGTGCTGGTCGACTTCCTGCAACACCGCCGCGTGCTCCGACCCGCGGGATAGGGTTCCGCCGGACAGGGTCCCGCCGGATAGGGCCCGGCCCGAGGGCAGCCGGCCGCCCCGTGCCGGCCCGGATCGCTCCGGCGGCGGCACCCCGCACCGCCCGGCCCGAACCTCCGGCGACGCCTCTCTGACCTCGGATTTCTCCGGCGCAGCGGCCAAAAGCGGCCCCCGGGACCCCCTCCGACGGAAAATCCTGAGGGAAACGCCCCGTCGCACCCGGTGGCCGGAAATGCCCCTCTACCAGGAAGTTCGCGCGAGCCTTCGCGACCCTGACGACGCTGTCAGCCAATTTTCGTGCCTGGGCACGCCATTTCCCCCTTGCGCCTGCCTGGTGCGTAGTGAAAGATGACATGACTACACCGCTGTAACTACAGCGATGCCACCCGAGGTGAAGAGAGGGGGCGAACCCAAGTGCCAGTTGACATAGTCACCACGCTCTACGGTCGCCAAGAACGAAGCTGGCAGTTGCAGGCCAACTGCATGGGGGTCGATCCCGATCTGTTCTTCCCCGAGCGGGGAGCGTCCACCCGCGAAGCCAAAGAGGTCTGCCGTGGTTGCGTCGTACGTGAAGACTGCCTCGAGTACGCCTTGGCCAACGGCGAGAAGTTCGGCATCTGGGGCGGCATGAGCGAGCGGGAGCGTCGCCGCCTGCGGCGGGCCCGAGCCCTGGCCCGCCGGGACGTGGCCAGCGCCTCCTAGGGTTTCGGCCGATCGCACGCCGCCGCTTCCTTCACCGTTGTCGCATCACCAATCCGCTGGGAGCCGGGACTCCACCGTCGCCCCCTCCGACAGGCCGAGTTCGTCTCGCCTGTCGGGGGGCACGGTGGACAGGACCGACTCGGGGATGAGGCCCACCAGCTCGCCCCCCTCGACCTGGCCTCCCGCGTCACGCACCAAGGCGGCCACCGCGTCGTAGAGCCGCCCGGGCCCATAGGCGTCGGGGTCGACCAGGTTGCACGACACCTGGGCCCGTGCCCCGACGGCCAGGCCGAGCGCCCGCACCGCGGGGCCCCGCAGCAGGGGCGCCACCCGGCGGGCCACGTCGGCCGAGGAGACCCAGACGTTGTAGGCCACCAGGACCCGCCGTGCTCCTACCGCGGTGGCGCCGCTCCGGGGGTCCGCCTGCGCCGGGCCGCGGTCGGGTGTCAATCCGTCCGGGGGCGGCCCGAAGGCCAGGCGGCGGATGTCGGGCAGCGTCCGGGTCCGGCCGCCGGAAAGGGGTCCGTAGAGGAAGCTCGGCCCGCCCATGTCCTCGCCCAGCCAGCGCGCAAACCGATCGCGCTGGGTGACCGCTCCGCTCAGGTCGGTGGGCGCCTTGCGGCCGGGGGCGTAGGGGACGAAGGGCACCACGTCGAGCACGCCGAGCCGGGGATGGGCGCCGTGGTGCGCGCGCAGATCGAGGTGGGCGAGGGTGGCCCGGGCGAGGGCCCGCGAGGACTCGGCCACCAGGTCAGCGGGGCCGGCGAGCGTGAAGACGGTGCGGTGGTGGTCCGGGTCGCAGTGCCGATGGAGCAGCGCGGGTCCGGCGGCAGTGGCCAGCTGGCCGAGGACCGCCTCGTCGCGTCCCTCGCTGACATTGACGACGCACTCGAAGAGCACGGCGCCAGCGTGGCACGCCGGACGGGTGCGAGCCGGCCGGCGACGCCCGCCGGCTCAGGCCCCGGTCCTACTTGGCGACGACGGCGTGTGAGATGCGACGGCGACGGAGAATGCGACGGCGCTCACGCTCGGAGGCGCCACCCCAGACCCCGTGGTCGATGTGGTGCTCGAGTGCGTACTCGAGGCAGGCCTCAGCGACGGGGCACTCGGCGCAGATGCGCTGCGCGACCAGCACGCCCATGCCGTCATTGGGGAAGAAGACATCGGGTGCGACTTCCTTGCACTTCCCCCCTGCCATCCAATCGGTAGTCATTGTTCGGCTCCCTTTTCACGCATCATCCTAAGGGAACGCCCAGTTCAGAGCCAGGTTTTCCGGATAGGAAGTTCCTAAGAATCGACGGGCCGACACGGGTTCTACCAGGGAGAATGCCGCTCCGCCCCCCGGGGTACGCTGGCTCGGATCGCCGATGCAAGGAGCAGCCATGGCCCCGGACACCGAGGTAGAAGTCGTCGAAGAAGGGGAGCCGATCGAGCCCATCGGCCACGTGCGTGTCGTCTATCTGGGACCCGTCGCCCCCCATTGGGAGGTGCAGTCGGACTACGGCCCGCCCGAAGTCATCGACCAATTCCGTGACCGCGTCCTGGCCCGGCTGGTCCTGCTGCCCCCGCACGACCCCCAGTTCCGGCGCAACAGCGAGCGTGTCGTGCGCGACGCCGAGCGCGAGCAGCTAGCCCTCGAATGGGTGCTCGACTGGGGCGACGAAGCCGAGTCCTGATGCCTGGGCGCCGCGAAGCGCCTGGTAGGAGCCCCGAAGCCGTCCGGCGCTCCGCCTCTCGCTGCACCCAAGCTGCCCCCGGCGAGCCACTCGGCCAACACCTCGCACTGCAACGATTACCTCGTTGTTGTTGGAGCGTTGCGGACAAAAAGTCCGCCCGGAGGGAAGCCAACGATGGAGGACACTCACGCCATGGACGAGGCAGCGATCATCGAGCGCATCGAAGGGCGGGTCGGCCGGCTGACCGACGACGAGGTGGCGCTGGTGCGCACCTTCACGCCGGCGGACTTGGCCGGGAAGCAGGCGGCCGAGCACCTGAAGGACCTGTTCGACCTGCTGACCACGGTCCGGAACGAAGAGGCCATGGCCGAGTATGTCTACGCCATCGCGCCGGCGTGGGACGGCACGATCGAGTCGCTCCTCGTCGGCGGGCGGGTCACCGCGGCGTTCTCGCGCTTCGAGCTCGAGCAGTGCGGCGCGGAACGGGCCGTCGCCGTGGCGCCACGGCGCGCGCCGGTGCGGGCCACGCGTCCCCATCGCCTGGCGGCACCGGTCGGTTGACACCACTCGGCTGACACCACTCGGTTGAGACCACTCGGCTGACACCACTGGGCTGACACCGCGGGCGGGCGCGGTTCGACCGGGGGGCGGGGTCAGCTGGGACGATCGGTGGGCTGACGCGTCGCTTGGCGAACGGCGGATCCGCGGGCGGCGACGCCGGCGGGGCGCCGGGACGCGTTCAGTCCAGCAGCCCGATCCGCGCGAGCCAGAGCCCTGGCGCGTCCACCTCGGCGGGGGTGGGCAGGTCGAGCTCGTCGGACCACAGGCGGGTCAGCGCGCTCTCGTCGGCCCGTTCCAGGACGCCGGTCACGAAGGCGCGCCCACGGTCGACCTCGTCCTGGCCCACGTTGAGCCCGAACAGGCCGGCGAACGCCTGCTCGCCCTTGCCTTCCTCAATGCGGTAGCGGTACCAGGCTTCGCGCAGTGCCGACGGCGAGGACGTCAGGGACTCGGCGATGCCCGCCGTGATGTGGTCCACGTAGGCGCCGATGGCGGTGGTCTGCGCCGTCAGCGCGGCCGAGATGTTGTGCTGCTCGGGGCTGATGAGCTCGGACAGCAGCGCTTCGGGATCGCCCAGCGCCTCCTCGAGGGACACCTGGTCGCCCAGCCCCTCGCCGAGGCGTTCCACGATGGAGCGTTGCGCCGCGGCGGCGTGCGCCGACGCGTCACCGAGCAGGGTCATCAGTGAGTTGCGCACGCCGGGCCGGGTCAGCACGGCGTGCATGGTCAGCTCGCGCAGGCAGACCCAGAGCTGGACCTCCTGCAGCGGGAGGCTCCAGTCATCGGCGAAGCGGCCCACGTTGCCGGGCACGAGCAGCAGGGTCGACGAGTCGGGCCACGGCAGCGGCAGGGCGTACTGCCCGAAGGCACGGCGGGCCAGGTGCCCGGCGGCGGAGCCGAACTGCATGCCGAGGAAGACCGGCCCGAGCGTCATGGCGAACTGACCCAGCAACCCGCTCAGGCCACCCGCCGAATCGGGGTCGAGCTCGCTCAGGTCGAGCGACGTCGGCACGGCGGCGGCACCCTGCTGCTGCGCCTCGACCATGGACTTGAGGACGGGCCGGTAGGCGTCGAGGACGCGGAAGCTCCACTGCCCGGGGCCCACGGCCTCGAAGGAGACCCCGCCGGCCCCCGAGGAGGGGCTGATCCCGGTGGCCTCGGCCACGTGCATCTCGGCGACGCGGGCCAGTTCCTCGAAGGCGATGCGCACCAGCGGATCGGGGTTCTCGTCTTCGCCGCCGTCGGTGGCGACCCCGAAGGCCAGGGTGCGGGCGGCCTCGAACCAGCTGTCGCCCGCCCCGGGTCCGGATCCGATCACCTTCATCAGGTCGCCCAGGAGGCCACCCATCGGGTTGTCGGGATCGTTGGTACCGAACATGCTCACCCTCGCATGCTATGAGGACGTGCCGAGGGTGATGTGCACGAACTTGATTCCGGCGGGCAGCTGCACCGAAAGCGTGACGGGAGTGCCGGGGGGTAGGACGTAGAGCCGAGCCCTCAGCTCGGCCATGGTGCGCACCGGGGTGGAGTCCACCGCGGTGATGAGCTGGCCCACCTGCAAGACGCCCGAGGCCGGTCCGCCCGATTGCACCGCCACCACCGTGGCGCCGTCACCGCCGGGAGCGTTGGTGCCCTGCATGCCCAGCCAGCCGTGCACGACCCGATCCTGGGAGCGGAGGTCGTCGGCCACGCCGACGACGAGCTCGCTGGGGAGGAACGTCGCGGGGGAGGCGCTCGGGCCGGCGTCGTAGAGGATCCCCAGCACCGCGCCGTCGGCGTTCAACAGCGGCGCGCCGCCGAGCGGCGCCGGGGCCGCGGGGGACGAAGTGATGGACGGCATGGTGGACGCGGGTCCGCTGGTGATCGCCGTGCCCACGTCGGTCACCGCCCCCGACGTGCTGTGCAGCGCCACCGCGTGGCCCGCCGCCGGCACGAAGCTGAGCGCCAGGTCGGGCGTCCCGCTGGCGAGACCGGCGTCGTCGGCGAAGGTCGCCACCGGCAGATCCTCCGGCACGCTGACCAGCGCCACGTCGGAGGTCTTGTCGGTGGCCAGTACCGAGGCGGGCTCGAGCTTCCCGGAGGGGCCGACCATCGCGATGCGCTGCAGACCACTGAGCAGATCGGCGGTGGTCGCGACGAGCCCGCCCTCGGCGACGGCGACGCCGACCAGCACCACGGTGCCGTGGGTCGTACTCGCCTGCAGCTCCACGACGGAGTGTGCCGCGGCCGCCGCCGCAGCGGGCAGCGCGTTCTGGACACCGGCCAGCGTGGTCAGTGGACCGCTGGCCGCCGTGTCCTGCGTGGAGGGCTCCAAGGGGTGGTCCGAGGCCGGGGAGAGCAGAACGATGACCCAGGCCACCACGGCGACGACGGCGCCCACCCCCACCAGCACCATGACGGCGTTGCGGTACTGGCGAGGCGGCGGCGGGTTCAGCGGGAAGGGGAGGTTGGGCGGGGGTCCCGAACCGGCCACCTCACTGGGGTGTCGCCACAGACGGTCGTCGGGATCGATCCAGCCGCGCAGGGGTGCATCGGGTTCGTCCGGGCCGCCTCCGCCGCCATCGCCCGGGGCCGGCGTGCCGTCTTCCGGCTCATCGGGCGTGTCACTCACCCGAGCGACGATACCGAGAAAGTCCAGGAAAGTGCCGTCGGGCGATGGGGCGGCCGTACCATGAGGCCCCTATGTCACGCGACCTGGCCATCGATCTCGGCACGGCCAACACGCTGGTCTACGCCAAGGGGAAGGGCCTGGTGCTCAACGAGCCGACCGTCGTGGCGCTCGATTCGCGCAGCCGCGAGGTGCTCGCCATCGGGACGGACGCGTGGCAGATGATCGGCCGGACGCCGGGCTATATCGTCGCCGAGCGGCCGCTTCGGGGCGGTGCCATCACCGACTTCGAGGTCACCGAGCGGATGCTCAGCGTGCTGCTGCACCGGGTCGGGGTGGGGCGGCTCAATCGGCCCAAGGTCCTGATCTGCGTCCCCTCGGCCATCACCGCCGTCGAGCGCCGCGCCGTGAAGGAGGCGGCGCGCCGGGCCGGTGCATCAGCCAGCTTCCTGATTGAACAGCCGATGGCCGCCGCCATCGGCGCCGGGCTGCCCATCCACGAACCGGTCGGCAACATGGTGGTCGACGTCGGCGGTGGCACGGCGGAGATGGCGGTCATTTCGCTGGGCGGTGTGGTGGCGGTGCAGGCGCTGCGCTGCGGGGGCTTCGACTTCGACGCCTCCATTCAGAACTACGTGCGCCACCGCTACGGCGTCGCCGTGGGCGAGCGCACGGCCGAGGCGGTGAAGCTGGCCATCGGATCGGCCTCGCCCCACGACAACGAGCAGCAAGCCGAGATCCGCGGCCGGGAGGTGGCGACCGGCCGGCCCATGACGGTCGTTCTGTCCCCACTCGAGATCCGGGGTGCGCTGGAGGACAACGTGGCCTCCATCGTGGCGTCCGCCGCCGAGTGCCTCGGCGAGGCGCCGCCCGAGCTGGCGCAGGACATCATGTTCCAGGGCGTGCACCTCACCGGCGGCGGCGCGCTGCTGCGAGGGATGACCCAGCGCCTGGCCGACGCCACCCACGTCCCGGTGCACCTGGTCGACACGCCGCTCGAATGCGTTGTCCAGGGAGCCGGCGTCTGCCTCGAATCCTTCGACCAGCTGAAGCGGCTCTTCACCGAGGACGGGTAGTCCGCGCCGGCGCCGGCGCCGGCGCCGCTTCGCCGTGCGCCCACGGCGCGTGCAGGGTCAGGTGTCCGGCGAAGAACCCTGCTCCGGCTCGTCGAGCAACTCTCCGGCCGCCTGGCGCACCTGCCAGTCCCGGTCTCCGGTGGCCGCCCGCAGCGCCGGCGTCACCCGGGGGTCGTCGAACCCGGCCAACGCGACCGTGGCCCGCCGCCGCACCGTCGGCGAGTCCTGCAGCGCGCCGAGCACGGCGGGTAGCCCGGCGGGGTCCCCGATGGCGCCCAGCGCGGCCACCGCGGCCTCGCGGCAGCGGGCGTCATCGTGCCCGGTGGCGAGGGACGCCAACACCGGGACGGCCGTACGTGTCCGCCGTTCGGCCAGGAACCACGCTGCCGCGACGACGACGAGTGGATCGGGATCACCCAGCGCGTCGGTGACGGCGCGGGGCAACGACGAGCGGGTGCCGCGCCCGCGGGCGCGCAACGCCACCTCGACGGCGCGGCGCCGCAACGCCGGCGAGTCGTCGGCCAGCGCCGCTTCGACGTCGGCGGCCCGGAGCTCGTCCAGGCGGGCCAGTGCGCCGACCGCCGCCGCCCGCACGCCCGCATCCGGATCGGCGAGACCGCGTCGGGCCAGGGTCGCATTGCCGCGGTGCCCCGCCATCGTGACGCGCCGGCGCCGGATGTCGGCGCGGCCGTCGTGGCCCTGATCCGTGGCAACATCGTCCCCCACCTTCTGAGTATGTCCGAACCTGACGCGACCGCCGACGGGGAAGCCGCGGCGAACCCCACCTCCGACGACGCCGGCCCCGACGCGGGCGGCGCGTTCGGGTCGCCGCTGCCACCCATCGCCGGTCCCCGCCGGCGCCGCGTGTGGCCGGGCGCCTTCATAGTCCTCTTGATCGTCGTCCTGCTGGCGGCGCTCATCGCCGCCCGCACGTCGATCAACTACTACGTCCTCACGCCGGGGGATGCGCAGCCGGTCTCGCAGTTCATCGATGTCCCGGCCGCCGACAACCATCCGCTGACGGGCAAGATCCTGCTGACCGACGTCTACGTGACGCAGCTCAACGCGCTGAACTATCTGCGGTACCGGTTCTTCGACTCGGACAGTCAGATCGTCTCCGGGCCGGACCTGCTCGGTCCCAGCACGAACCAGAACCAGTATCTCGATCAGGGCTACCTCGAAATGGCCCAGGCCCAGTCCTTCGCCACCGCCGCCGCGCTGTCACACCTGGGGTACACGGTGACCTCCACGAACGCGGGAGCGCTGATCTTCGGAATCGCGTCCGACTCGCCGGCGGCCTCGACGTTGCAGGTGGCACAGGTGATCACCGGCGTGAACGACACCCCGGTCACCACCGACTGCTCCCTCGTTGCCGCGCTGCACGGGTTGACGCCCGGCCAGCGCGTCGCGCTCAAGGTCGAGGACTCCTCCATCAACAGCGTGGGCGATTTCGTGGCCGGGCCGATCGTGACCAAGTCGGTGACGCTCGGCAAGCCTCCCAAAGGACTGACCGACACCGCCTGCGGAGCGCCGACCGCGCCCACGGCGTACCTCGGGATAGAGCCGCAGACACAACAGGACTGGCACTTTCCCGTGAAGGTCACCGTGCACACGCAGAACATCGGCGGTCCCTCGGCCGGCCTGGCCATGACGCTCGGCATCATCGACAGGCTCAGCAGCGGGCGCCTGACGGGGAACCGGATCGTGGCCGCCACGGGCACGATCGATCAGAACGGCGCCGTGGGGGACGTGGGAGGCGTGGCCGAGAAGACCGTCGCCGTGGAGCGGGCGGGGGCGACGGTCTTCTTCGTCCCCACCGTCGAGCTCCAGGCGGCCGAGTCCAAGGCGACCCCCCAGCTCCACGTGTACGCGGTCAACAACCTCAACCAGGTGCTACGGATCCTCGAACGCCTCGGGGGCAGCGTGCCGACGAAACCTGTGCCCGTCCAGGCCGCGCCGTAGGCTCTGGCCATGGCAGAAGGACGCCCCCCCATCTCTTCGTCCCGCATCGCCACCGGCGACATCGCGCAGCACTCCTTCGCCGTGGTCCGCCGGGGCTTCGACACCGACGAGGTCCGCTCCTACCTCCAGTCGGTCGCCCGCAACCTCGAATCGCTCGAAGCGCGCGAGGAGGAACTGCGGGCCGCCCTGGAAGAGGCCGAGGAGCGGGCCGCTCACCCGGTGGTGGACGAGGCCACGCTCACGACCTCCCTGGGCCAGCACAGCGCACAGATCCTGCGCCACGCCCACGAGGAGGCGGCCCGGATCGTGGCTCAGGCCCAGGAGGGGGCGGCGACCCTGCTCCGCGAGACGCAGACCCAGGTGAACGAGCTGCAGGAGCGCACCGAGGCGTCAACGGCGGAGCGGGTCGTCGAGGTGGAGCTGCTGGTGGCCAACGCCGAACAGGAGGCTCGGGTGGAGAGTGAGCGAATCGTTGCCGAGGCGATAGCGGCGGGTGAGGCGATCATCACCCGGGCCAAGGACGAGGGCCGCGCCCTCCTCGACCAGGTGCACGAGGCGCGCCGACGGGTGCTGGCCGACCTCGCCACCCGGCGACGGGGGCTCGGCATCCAGATTGAGCAGCTCCGGGCGGCCCGGGACGAAATGGCCGCCTCGGTCCAGGGGGTGCGCGAGCGGGTCGACGGGATCCTGGCCCACCTGGACCGGACCGACGAGGAGGCGCGGGCCGCGGCGCAGGGCGTGGCCGATCATTTCCGTCTCGGCACCGCCGAGCTCCCCCACGACCAGGACGAGACGGCCGAGGAGACGGGGGAGGCGCCGCCGACGGGGCCGAACCCGGTCGTCACGAGTGCCGCCGACGGTGAGGCGGGGGAGGGCGAGGGCGCCGCGCCCTCGGTCGACGAGCTCTTCGCTCGCATCCGCGCCGGGACGGCGGAGACGCAGAAGCCGGTATCGGAGGCGGATCCCCCGGCCCGGGACGCCACCGAGCACGACGACGAGACGGCAGCCGGGACCGATCGGCCGGCTCCGGCCAACGCCGACGCGGGAGAGCGCGCCGCGGCCGAGGACGCCACGGCGGTCGTTCCCGTCGTGGAGCCGGCGACGGAGGTGCTGGAGGTGGTCCCGGGGCCCGACGACTCCATCATCGCCCGCCGCGACGAGTTGCTCACACCGATTGCGGCGCGGCTGAGCCGCACGGTCAAGCGGACACTCGGTGACGACCAGAACCGGTTGCTCGACCGTTTGCGCAGCGCGCCTGCACTCGAGGTCGACGAGCTCATGGGCTCGGAGGACGAGCACCTGGCCGCGTTCGCGGCGGCGGCGCGCAGCCACCTCGACGAGGCGTTCGCCGCCGGAACGATCTTCGTCGGAGCGGGCGCGGCGACCATCCCGCGCGGCGATGCGGTCGAGCAGTCGTCGGCCGGATTGGCGCGCGCGGTGGTGAGCGCGCTGCGGAGGCAGGTGGACGAGGGGAGCGGCGATCCGGCCGATCGCATCGGCGCCGCCTTCCGCGAATGGAGAGGCGAACGGGTGGAGCGCTTGGTCGGGGACCAGGCCACGCAGGCGTTCTCGGCGGGCGTGGCGGCGGCCAGCGCGAACGGCAAAGTGCGGTGGGTGGTCACGACCGCGACCGGGTGCTCGGACTGTGAGGACAACGCCCTGGGCGGCGCGGTGAGTGGCTCCGAGGTGTTCCCCACGGGGCATGCCCACCCCCCGGCCCATTCGGGCTGTCGCTGTCTGATTACACCGGCGACGGACTGACCAGCACTTCTGGCTGGCGCAACCGCCCCCGCCTGGCCCGTGGGGGAGGTGTGGCGGACGTTAGGCTCCCCTCGTGCGCATCCCCAGCGACCTGACCGCCGACCCCGCGCCGCGCCGTCGCCATCGCGCTCGGTGGTGGCTGATCGGCCTCGTCGTCGTCATCGTGATTCTGCTGGTGTCGCTGCGCTCGCTGGCCGGGCTCTACACCGACAGCCTGTGGTTCTCGTCGGTGGACCTGCACAACGTCTTCTCGACGCTGCTGGCGATAAAGCTCGGGCTCTTCGGCGTCTTCGGAGCGATCTTCTTCGCCGTGCTGTGGGTGAACCTGGTGGTCTGCGACCGCATCGCGGGGCGCGACATCGTGCTGGCCCAGGAGGACGAGCTGGTGCGCCGTTACCAGCAGTTCGTGCGGCCCTACGCCGGGCGCATCTACGTGGGCCTCGCCTTCGTGCTGGCGCTCATCGGCGCCTCAGGGACGGTCGGGCAATGGAACAACTGGATCCTCTTCCGCCACGGCGGCAACTTCGGCATCACCGACCCCCAGTTCCACAAGGACGTCGGCTTCTACGTCTTCAAGCTGCCCTTCCTGATCTTCATCGTGGACTGGACGCTGGCCATCCTCATCGTGACGCTGGCCGTCTCGCTGGTGTTCCACTACTTCAACGGTGGGATCCAGCCGCAGCGCGGCCTGCCCCGGGTGCGGCCACCGGTGAAGGCGCACATCTCGGTGCTCCTGGCCCTCATCGCGCTGGACAAGGCTGTGGGCTACGTCCTGCAGCGTTGGTCGCTGGTCAACTCCCAGGACGGCTACGTCAACGGGGCGGGCTACACCGACGTGCACGCCCGGCTGCCGGCGGAGACGCTGCTCATCTTCGTGTCGATCTTCGCCGCCGTGATCCTGCTCTTCAACATCCGGCGCCAGGGCTGGACGCTGCCGGTCCTGGCCATCGGGATCTGGGCCTTCGTCGCCCTCGTGGTCGGCATCATCTACCCGGCGCTGCTGCAGGCGCTCAAGGTCACCCCGGCGCAGAGCTCGCTGGAGGCCCCCTACATAAAGCGCAACATCGAGGCCACCCGGGACGCCTACAACCTGAACAACGTCAACGTGCACCAGTTCCCGGCCAACACGAGCATCACCGCCAGTCAGACCGTGGTGGCCACGCCCACCATCAACAACATCCGGCAGTGGGACCCCGATCCGTCCATTACGTTGCAGACTTTCCAGCGCGAGCAGGCCATCAAGGGCTACTACGCCTTCCCCTCGCTCGGGGTGGATCGCTACGAGGTGAGCGGGCAGCTGACGCCCGTGCTCATCGGCGTGCGCGACATCGCATCGGCCAACCTGGCCTCTCCGTCGTGGGTGAACACGCACCTGCAGTACACGCACGGCAACGGGGCCGCCGTGGCGCTGGCCAACCAGAACAACACGAGCAACCCCATTTACGCCGTGCAAGGCGTCCCCCCGACCTCCTCGCAGGGGGTGCCGGCGATCACCCAACCCAACGTCTACTTCGGGCTGGGGGAGACCGGCTACGTCGTGGCCAACACCAAACAGCTCGAGGTCGACTACCAGGAGAACGGCACGAGCGTCGAGAGCCACTACAAGGGCACGGGCGGCGTGCAGCTGTCGTCGATCTTCACCCGGGCCGCCTTCGCTCTGCGACTGGGTGACTTCAACCTCCTCATTTCGAGCCAGATCACGGACAAGTCGCGCATCATGTTCGTGCGCGACCCGGTCGCGATGGCGCAGAAGGCAGCGCCCTTCCTGACGTTCGACCACGATCCCTACGCGGTGATCAACAGCAGCCCGGGTCCCGACCGCGGGCACATCGACTGGATCGTCGACGGCTACACGACCACGGCCAACTACCCGTACTCGCAGAACGCCGACACCCAGCAGGTGGCCATCGGCAGCGACCTGCCGGGGAGCTACAACTACGTGCGCAACTCGGTGAAGGTGGTCATCGACGCCTACTCGGGGAAGATGACCTTCTACGACGCCGATCCGAAGGATCCCATTCTGCAGGCGTACTCGGCCGCCTTCCCGAACATGTTCGTCCCCCTGTCGAAGATGCCCTCGGCGCTCCAGGCCCACCTGCGCTACCCCGAGGACATCTTCTCCATTCAGTCCGCCATCTACGGCCGCTACCACCTGACCAACCCGCAAGCCTTCTACTCCGCCAGCAGCGCGTGGCAGCTCTCGCCCACCGCCGGCGCCGGCCCGCAGTCGCAGGCGTTGCTGGCCGAGAACACGTACAACAACCAGGGTCAGCTGGTCTCTACCACCCCGGCCCGCATGGCGCCGCAGTACCAGGTGTACTCGTTGCCGGGCACGAACCCGGACAAACAGGTCTTCACGGTTTCGGACGGATTCGTCCCGGCGTCGCAATCGTCAGTGTCGGGCTCGGGTCAGAACTTCAACCTGACGGCCTGGATGGTCGGGCTGTCGGATCCCCGCACGCTCGGCCAACTGGACCTCTACGAGACCCCCCAGGGGACGACCGGTCCGGCCAACGCAGACGCCGAGATCTCGGCCGATTCGACGGTGTCGAAGGACATCTCGCTGCTGGACACCAAGGGCTCCGAAGTCCTGCTGGGGGAGACGCTCATGGTCCCCATCGCGAACTCCATGGTCTACGTGCGGCCGCTGTACGTGTCGCCGACGACGAACCCACAGCCCCAGCTGGAATACGTCATCGCGGTGCTGGGCAAGAACGTCCAGATCGACACCTCGCTCCCCAACGTCCTGACGGACCTCCTGGGAACGACGGTGCTGCCACCCGGACAGAACGAGACCTCGAGCGGTACGGTGCCGGCGGCGGTGGCGGGGATTTTGGCGCAGGCGCAAGCCGACTACGCCAGCGCGCAGGCGGCACTCAAGGCCGACAACCTGTCGCAGTTCCAGACGGACATCGATGCGATGCAGGCGGCGATCAGCCAGGCCCAGCAGGTGATCAGCGCCACGACGCCCGGCGCGACACCGACCACCACCACGACGACGGTGCCGCCCATCAAGGCGAAGACGACGAAGAAGGGCGCCGCGACCAAGACGTCGGCCACGTCGACGACGTCATCGACCACCACCTCGGCGCCGACGAGCACCGAGCCCAAGAACACCACCACCACCTCCACTACCGCGGCGAGCACCACCTCGTCGACACTGGTCTCGGCGGCACCCCGGACCTGAGCGGCACCGGGCCGGCGCCAGGCCGGTGGACGAGACCGGGAGGGCGTCGGCCCGTTCGATCCGGGTTCCGCCAGCGCTTCCGGTTGCAGTGGTCGGCGGGCGGTCCCATGATGGGTGGCCAGAGGCGCGAGGAAAGGAAGTCTTCGATGGGGCTACTCGACAAGGTCAAGGCGCAGGCGACGGCGGCCACGGAGATGGCCAAGGACGCGGCGGCCAAGGGCCAGGCCAAGATGAACGATGCCCAGGCCAAGAAGACGGCCGACGGCATGCTGCGGGACCTCGGCGCCGCCTACTACGCGAGCCAGACGGGACGGGCCACTCCGACCACCGACGCCGACATGGCGCAGCTGGTCGCCTCGCTGCAGGCACACGAGTCCGAGCACGGCCAGATCACGCTGGCGCCCGAGTCGGACGCCGCTGCCCCGACGGCCGCCCCCGCCGGCGACGGTTCGGCCGCCCCGGCTCCGCCGCCGCCTCCACGGGCGGCCGACCCGGCATCCCCTCCACCTGCTCCACCGACGGCCCAGACGCTGTAGCGGGCCGGCGCCCTCGCTGGCGGGTGGCGGCGAACCCTCTGGCGGGAATGGCGCCGTGGTCGGCGGTCGATCCTGCATGTAGGATGTGCCCTTCGCCGCGGGGTGGAGCAGTCTGGTAGCTCGTCGGGCTCATAACCCGAAGGTCGGAGGTTCAAATCCTCCCCCCGCCACCAAAGAAACTGCAGTTCAGGGCCGGTCCTAGGGATCGGCTCTTCTGCTGCCCCCAGATTTATCCCACGCTCAATCCCACGGATGGGAATACCATGGTGTCGTGCGTGGGTCGAAGCGCAAACTGAAGGACGGGGTCTGGGAGCTCCGGGTCGACCTGGGCACAGACCCGATTACCGGCAAACGGAAGCAATTGTCCCGGACCTTTCACGGGCCGGCCCGAGCGGCGGATCAAGCCCTACGAGACCTCGTCGATGAGCAGGCTCCCTCTCGCTCCGACGGCGTTGGGGCCACCTTCGGCCAGCTGCTGGACCAGTGGCTAGAGGAGTGCGAGCGGATGGACCTTTCGCCGACGACGATCCGCACCTACCGAGCCCAGATCGAGCGGACCATCCGGCCAAACCTGGGGAAGGTGACTCTGACACGGCTGACCGCGAAGAATCTCGATGCCTCGTACGGCGCCATGAAGGACGCAGGCAAGTCACCAAAGACGATCAGGAACCATCACGCAATCATTTCGACGGCCCTGCACCAAGCGGTCCGGTGGGGCTGGGTCAGAACGAACGTCGCCGAGATGGCGAAGCCACCTCGTGTTAGTCAGAGCCGAGTGACCGCTCCGTCACTGGAATTGGTTCGCGAGGTCATCGAAGCCGCTGAGCGACGTGACCCGAGGTTGGCACCCCTGCTGATGCTTGCGGCCCTTACGGGCATGCGCCGTGGTGAGCTCTGTGCTCTTCGGTGGTCGGACGTGGATCTCGAAGTCGGAATGATTGAAGTCTCTAGATCCGTGGTCGTCGTCCCCGGGGGATTCGCCGAAAAATCAACCAAGACAAATAGGGGACGAGCGGTGGCTCTCGACTCGGTGGGAGTTGCCATGCTCTCCCAGCACCGATCCAACACCGAGCGTTGGGGAGCAGAGGCCGGAGCGGAGGTTTTCGCGGATGCGTTCGTGTTCTCCCCACTCGTTGAGGGGACGACGCCGTTCAGACCGGATAACGTCACATCCTTCTTCATCCGGGTCCGCAACGAAGTTAAGGCTCCAACGGTTCGCCTACACGACCTTCGGCATTTCACGGCCACACAGCTGATCGGTGCAGGCGTAGATGTGCGTACTGTCGCCGGTCGACTCGGGCATTCTGATCCCTCTGTCACCCTTCGTGTCTACAGTCATGCGATCGAGGATCGAGAGAGGGCTGCCGCGGAAATAATGGGCCAACTATTCACAGCTCAACCATCAGGGATCGCCGCGGCGCAAGCCTCACCGAGTGAAGAAGAATGACGGCGAGGGATTTGTCACAGGCTCCTGCCATCCTTCGAGCGCAAGAGTTCGTCCAAGTTAGGAATGTCCAGGGTGCCTGACCTCGATTTGGTTGTTGAGGGCGATCATCTTGAGCGCCTGACGAGAGTCAGCGCTGTGGTCGCCCTCAGCGAATTGATTTGGAATTCCTTGGACGCCGAGGCAGACAGAGTCCAAATCGCAATAACAGCGTCGGCGCTAGCTGGCGATGAAGGAGTTGGAACCATCACGATCGTCGACAACGGCCACGGAATCTCTCCTGAGGAAACCGAGAGCAGCTTCGGTCACCTAGGAGGTTCTTGGAAGGCCACTGCGGATCGAAGCCGTAACGGGAAAGTTGTGCTTCATGGTCGAGCCGGGCAAGGACGCTTTCGCGCACTGTCTCTGGGGGATTCGTGGAGTGGTCCTCAGTCACGCTCGATGATGGAACCAAGACACTCGTTGAACTTCGAATACTTCGCGACAGCATGAAGCGATGTCATGTCGAGCCACCTACGCAGACCGACGAATCTGTTGGCACCACGGTGACAATCCGAGATCCAAGTCGGGCTGCGCAGTCACTTCTGAACGAAGATGCAGCCCGAGCCAAGCTAACGGCAGTATTTGCGCTTCGCCTGCTGCAGACTCCGGACCTGACGATCGAGTATCAGAGTGTTCCACTCGACCCTCAGTCAGTTCAGAGCGATTTGCAACAATTTGAGCTTGAGGTTCCGGGATTAGATGAGCCGGTATTACTCGACGTAATCGAATGGACCGTGGACGTTGACAGAGCGCTGCACCTCTGCGACCCCGATGGCTTCTCGCTCCACTCCATACCCCCGGGTATTCAAGCGCCGGCCTTTAACTTCACGGCCTATGTCAGATGGAACGGATTTCGTGAGTTAGAGGGCGTCCTAAGTGCGGGAGAGTTGAGCGATGACCTAGCACCCGTCATACACGCAGCTCAGGACAGATTGCGTGAGCATTTTCGTGCTCGTGCGGAGCAGCGAGACACCGAGGTAATTCGGCAGTGGAAGCAACAAGGGGTCTATCCGTACATCGTTAAGGAGACTGATGAATCAGTAGAGGCTGAATCAGTAGAGGCCGCGGGTAGGGAAGTTTTCGATCTGGTAGCTCTGACCGTGAACGCATCAAGTCCCGGATTTGCTCGATCAGACGCCGATAACAAGAAAGTCACATTGAGGCTCCTTCGTGAGGCGGTCGAACATTCTCCCGAGAGCGTCCACAAGATACTTCAGGAGGTGGCAAAACTCGATGCTGCCCGGCTCCAGGAGCTAGCCGAACTGCTGGAAAATACACCTTTGGCCAGAGTCATCGGTGCCACGCGTAGAGTCACAGATAGGTTGGATTTTCTTCATGCTCTCGATTTGCTGCTATTTGACTTCACCGACGAAGTAACAGAACGAGATCATCTCCACAAGATTCTGGAGCGTGAACTATGGATGTTCGGTGATCACTTCGACTCAGCGATTAGTGAACGCGGTTTGACCAAGGTATTGACGGAGCACCTGAAAATCTTGGGACGTTCCGAACTTGTGTCAGAGCCCGTTCGGCTCGAGGACGGCAAGCTCGCAAGAGTTGATCTCATGTTCTCAGCGCAGGTCGCCGGCCGAGGCAACCGGAGAGCTGAGCACCTGGTTGTGGAACTGAAGGCGCCGAAGAAAACACTGACGACCACCGAGGTCGGACAGATCGAGAACTATGCGACTGCAGTGATGGAAGACAGTCGATTCCACAACGATCAGACCTACTGGGAGTTCTGGCTGGTCGGGAACGAGGTCGACGGGACCGTGCAACGCCGACAGACTCAACCTGATCGGCAGCCTGGACTAATCGACCATGGTGACAACTACAGGATGTGGGTCTTCGAATGGTCACAGATCTTGGAGGACCATCGCCGAAGGCTTCTCTTTATGAGGGAAGCATTGGAACATCAGGCGTCTGATGAAGCATCGATGGAATATCTGCGCCGGACCCATGCCAAGTACCTGCCACCTTCTATCATTGAGCCCGGATCTCATTGATCGAGCGTTCCATTATCGAAAGTGCCCGCCCGTGGACGAATCGAAGGTCAGCGATGCAGTCCCTCGAGTGTCCGTTTCCTCCCTCCCCCGGCCCTGGACGGTAGTCCCCCCGCTCTACAGCCGGGCATCTCCCTCGCCTGACAGGTCGAACTAGTAGAGCAACGCGTATGCGAGTAACGCGTAACGTGGAAACTCCTCACCCCCGTCTGGGACGGGGGGAGGGCCTGTGAGACGGCCGAAAATCCCTGTACAACTGTCTCATCCCGAACTGGATGCCCGAGACTCGTGGCCTCGACCAGGCGGGAGTGTCGCCGAGAACGGCAGCCGGTCGAGCTCACCGGACGACGGTCCGGCTGCCGTTCGAAGCGCCCCTAGCAGCCGCCATAATTGAGGATCACGTATGTCCACCGAAACCGAATCCAAGGGAATCGAGTACCGACCGGGCGTCGTGGGCAAGAAGCTGTTCCGGGTCAGTGAGCGCTACGTGGCGGAACAGATCGCTCCATTGCTCGAGACGCGTCGAATCGGGGCCGCGAAGTTGGACCTTGTTTTGCGAGGCCTTGCCCTACTGCCGCAGCATGCGGGCCGGCGTGAGGTGGGAACAGTTCTCAGGGCGGGCAATCGCCTCGATTACGCGGCCATTCACGACCTAGTGCGAGACCCCCGACGATTCTCCGACGTGGCGCCAGAGGACGATGATGCCGACTCAGTGGAGCGCGAAAAGAAGCGGGAATGGGTGCGCGAGCAGTTGCAGGTCCTAGAAGATCGGAAGCTCCTCAAGCGCATAGATATGGGAGACGGACGGCACCGCATTGTGATGCTCTGCGACCTCGCAACAGGTGCACCTTTCGACGACCCTGGGGCCAAGGCAACTCGTCGGTCGTACCTCACCATCCCCGGTGACTTGGTTGTCCAGCAGGAATACCGGAACTGGGGTGCTCCGGATCTCGCAGGATTCCTGTGTGCCTTGGTTGCCGATCGGTACGCCCGCAATGCAGCGAGAAAGGCGGGCAAGGAAGTTCCCGAACCTGGCGCAGCAACGTGGTACCGACAAGCTGACTGGTTCAACAACAAAAACGGCTACCGGCCAGAGGGGAACATTGTTCTTCCCTTCTCCACCTCAACCATCGAACGAGGCCTCAAGTCGATGCGGGAACGAGGTCACATCCTGGGACACCGCACCAGAACAAACCCAGACGGAGGGCGATTCCTTCACCCCAGAATGGTGTACATAAACCAGTTCAACCTGGTCGGCGCCGGGGCTGAAGTCATCGACATCACTACCCGGACGCGCACGGCTTAGCCAGGTGCGCTGAATCGGCTGCGGGACAGAAGGTCGGGGATGGGCGATCCCGACGCCCGTATCTGTGATGTCCAGCCACTGGCCGCACCGCGGCTTCCTGGGCAGCTCTGCCCTACGATGTCTCCCCGTCTCAAGGGAGGGTCAAATGGCGATCGATGAGAGGTGGCAGAGGGCCCGGTTGTTTCCCGTCACCGGGATCGGAAATCCCAACGAGCAGGAGCGCCGGGGCTGCTCGGTGTTCCTGGCGGTCTTGTCGGCAGTCAAGGAGTTCGGCAGGGCCATGACGACTCGATGTGGAGCGCCAGTCGGCCCAATAGAAACCTTCATTGAGGTCCCTTTCGACTTCAACGGCGGCCGTTGTCGCCCCGATGGTCTGATCCGGGTCACTCGCGGCCAGAGAACCTGGACAGCGCTTGTCGAGGTGAAGACGGGCCGCAACGATCTCGACACAGAGCAAGTGAAGATGTACCTCGATGTCGCCCGGGAACACGACTACGACGCAGTGGTCACCATCAGTCACCAGGTTGCTACGACCCCCGGGTTTCACCCCATCACAGTCGACCGGCGCAAGACCCGCAAGGTCGACCTCGTGCACCTCTCTTGGAGTCGCATTCACACAGAGGCCAAGATCCAACACGCAAACCACGAAGTCTCAGATCCGGATCAGGCTTGGCTTCTGTCCGAGTTCATCCGCTATATCGAGGATCCAAAGTCCGGTGCACTCGACTTCGAGGACATGGGTCCGTCGTGGGCGACAGTGCGTGACGGGGCGCGCCAGCAGACGCTGCGGGCCAACGATGCTGAGACCTTGGCGGTGGTCACCCGCTTCGACCAATTGGTCGCCTTCTGTGGCATGGACCTTTCACGCCGGCTCGGGGTCCATGTGACCCAGCGGCTCACCCGGGCGGAGCTCGAGGACCAAGCAACACGCCTCCAGAATCAAGCGGGGGTCCTTGCCAACAATGGGCAGCTGGCGGGTGTACTCCTCATTCCTAACGCCGCCGTACCCGTCGAGATCACCGTCGACCTGCGCGCCAACCGCATCGACGCCAAGACGACAGTCCCTTCGCCAACCGACCGTCGGGCTCAGGCTCGGGTTACATGGCTCATGAACCAAATCAAGAGTGGTCCTCCGACGCTCCAGGTGGTCGCCAATGTGGCCCGCATGAAATCCGGGCGCAGTTTTGCGCTCTCCGCACTCTTGGAGGATCCGAAAGCCATCGTGGGGCAGCCCAACGCTGATATCCGCTCTTTCACCCTGACGCTCAGCCAAACGGCAGGGACGAAGCGCGGCCAGGGAAAGGGCTCATTTGTGAACTCGGCGATCTCTCTCGTCAATCAGTTCTATTCGGAGTCGGTCCAGCCCCTCAAGGCTTGGACGCCGCCGGCACCAAAGCCCAAGGCACCTTCCCGCGAGGAATCGCCGACGGTCGCGGCCGCGGCGGGGACAACGGCTCTCCACCCTCTGACTCCGATCTCAACCGTCCGGGCATTCGAGGGTGACGACGAGGTGATGGAGGTCCAAGGCCTTCCCGCTCCAGGAAGCACCTGATCGCCCAGCTGGGTTTGACACTCGATCTGACTGGCCGTCTTACCGCAGAACGTTCCAAGCGGCCAGACTAAGAACGTAGCGAAGGGTACGATGCCGACTTCTTCATCCTTCACGGGACGCAGTGAGCTCGAGTTCGTGACGAGCGTTGTTCCCGTGCTTGAATCAAAGGCTGGGATTATTACCCCGTGCGGGACAGCCTTCTTCGTTTCGGAGCAGGGCATCCTGCTCACGGCGCGTCACCTCGTTGACGGAGTGTTCGGAACCGACGTAACCGCCGGCGAACATGTTGGCGAACCCGGTCACTTTTTCTTCGTGTTGGTTCCAGGGGCTGAGGCCAACGGACCTCGGGCGAGCCTACGAGTCACCCATGTCTCATTCGAACCTAGGAAGTCAGACATCGCGATTCTGCGGATCGACATGGGTAGCTTTCCAAGCGCCACGCTTCCGCACCTAAGGCCGTGGCCACTCGCTCACTTCAAACCTGAGCCCGGAGAGATTTGTGCCGTGGCAGGGTACGCCAACATGGCCGTCGGGGAACCTGTAGATCCGACCGGAGTGAGTCCGGATCTTGAGTGGAGACAGCAACTTGTATTCCTGGAAGGAATCGTCGGAGATCTTCATTCCAAAGGCCGAGATTCGAGTCTGGCACCACATCCCTGTTTTGAAGTGCTTGTTCCGACGAGTCCTGGCATGAGCGGCGGCCCTGTCTTTACCAACAACGGTCTGGGTGGGGTGGTGTCGACGGGGATCTCTGGCGGCGAAGGTCCACTGCCGTACAGTCTGGCCGCCCTAATCGCGACTTGCTACCAACTCGGAGTCCAGATTGACCTCGGAGACGGCGTTCGGGAGCACATGTTCAACGATGTCATTTCAAGCGGAAAGATCATGGCGGCTGGGCCTCGAACAGGAATGCGAGATCTGGGTGACAGATTCGAAGTCATTTGGCTCTGATATTGACGATTGCGAGCTTGTAAACTCACAACCAACCAGCAGCAAGAGGCCATCAAGTGACTCTGCGAGCGTTATGGCATCCGCTGCTTGTCGGAGCCGGCCCCATAGCAATGAATGCGTCCAAGGTGTAACCACATACACTCTTTTCATGAGCCTTCCTACGGCCTACTTGACGAGTGCGAAGAACACGCCTTCGATCTTTCAGGCGATCCAGGGCGCGCAGGCTCCGACACGGTTCACGATGAAGTTCCTTGAGGGTCTGGGCTTTGCCAATTCGAACGACCGAGCGACGATCAACGTGCTGAAGACCCTCGGCTTCCTGGAGGACTCTGGCATTCCAACTAAGCGGTATCACGAGTACCTCGATCAGTCGCAGTCATCGACTGTGCTGGCGGGCGCCATCCGGGAGGCTTACGCCGACTTGTTCCGTGTCAACCGAGCAGCACAAACGATGACTCAAGCGGACGTCAAGAACAAGATGAAGACGCTTTCCGAAGGTCAATTCACGGATCGAGTTCTGACGCAGATGGCGATGACGTTCACAACACTGGTGAAGCTCGGCGATTTCAGTGAGTCCAGCACACCTCGCAGCGCGGTGGCGCCGCCCGACTCCGCGACATCGGAAGAGTTGGAGACCACGCAACAACCTTTGCCGCAGCCTTCGCAAGCCGGCGCCGGGCCTACGAATCCTCTGACCGCGAGGCTTGGCCTGATGTACAACATCAACATCCATCTGCCGGAATCGCGGGACCAAGCGGTCTACGACGCCCTATTCAAGGCGCTCAAAGAGCACCTCACGTGACGGCATCCCATGACGTCTCGCCGTTGTACGAATTCGTATATCGCGGTCTTCTGACAGAAGAAGCTCTGGACATCGCAGGCCGGACATCGCGCTATACCGCGCCGATGGAGCTCAGCGAGATTACGCAATCCCTAAGCCTCGAACTATTCGAGGATGAGTTCATAGGGCCCGCTCAGCTGATGTCGATTGTCTATATGGCGATCGCTGCGTTTGAGAATTCAGTTCGCCGGTTCGTCTACAAAGTCCTCATTGACAAGTACGGTGAAAACTGGTGGGAACAGGGTGTGTCCGCCAAGATCAGAACGTTTGCTGAAGAGCGCCGTGCCGAAGAGGAAAAGACTAAGTGGCATGGCACTCGGGGCGAGGATCTCCTCAGCTACACCGAGCTGAAGCACCTCCCCGACATCATCTCGCAGAACTGGGATGAATTTGAGCCGTACGTCAGACGTCAAGAATGGGCTGTCTCGATCTTCGCGGTACTAGAGCGATCGCGCAACATCATCATGCATAGCGGCGTGCTCGAGCTGTCTGATGTCGAGCGCCTGGGCATCAATATGCGTGACTGGAATAAGCAAGTCGGTCTCTGATCTCGTTTGCCATACGATCCCCAGCAGTCGTCGAAACAGCGCAGCTCTCCCTATGCGCCTCACGTCAAGCTGGCGCGGGCGGGTGCCGAACGCTACGGGGGTGTCTAGATGCGTCGTCAGGTGGTGCCGATAGCGCTCTAAGCCCCAACGGTTGGCGAAGCACCCACTTCGCCACGAAACCAGCAGCCGGACGACGCCTAAAGAGCGGTACCAACTACGTATTCATGGGGCGTTTCTGCTGGCGGTTGCAAACTGCATCAGACCCGTCAGCCCGTCGAGGTGGTCCCGACAGGCCCACACCCGCCACCAGCGATCACCTCGAGGCGAGAACCACCGGCCCGTCCAGGAGGATGTCTCGTGGCAGTGCGTGGCCTGAAGGTTGCGGTCGTAAACGTTTGCCAGCAGCGACCGACCTCGGCCATGAAGCCGGGACACGGGTCGCCGGGATGTGGCGACAGAGTCAGTCCTCGTCGTCAGTTCCGAGCTCCTCGAGGATCCTTCCCCAATCGCCGGGTTCGTGGCGGACCACCTTGCCCGCGTGGGCTTCCTCGACGCCGCGGCGGATTGAAGCCACCCGCTCCGGGTCCGAGAGCAGGCTCAGTTCTCGGTCCGTCAAGGACACGACCGGGGTCAGAACGATCGTCCCATCCGGCAGCCGCTCCACGCGGTAGCGGGTGCGTGCGTCGCGGGGGAGGATCTTGGCCAGGGGCGCGCGCTGGCGGGAGTCCAATTCAACTTCGGCGATTGCCATGGTGGTGCCTCTCTTTGGAGCCCAGGCCCTCCTGGTCGGAGGGTCTTCCTCTCTGGGGCTCGCATCCCATTGTAACCCATTGTAACCTTGTGTCAAGTGGGACGTTTGACACAGTGGCACAAATGTGCAATAATGGTAGCGTGGAACGGCGAGTCAACCTCACGGAGTCGGTCGAGGCCATCATCGAGAGCCTGCGGAAGCGTGACCAGCGCAAATACAGGAAGGTTGTCAAAGCGCTTTACCATCTCAGCCAGGATCCGGGCCATCGTGGGCTTCAGAGTCATCGTTACGAGTCCCTCGACGACGTGTTCGGGGAGAAGATCTTGGAGTCCTACGTCGAGAACGCGACGCCATCGGCCTGGCGTCTTTGGTGGTTCTACGGCCCAGAAGACGACGCGATAACCGTCGTCGATCTCGGGCCGCACCCGTGAGCCATCGGTGACCTTGAGAAGGGCTTGTATTTTGGGATTGACAAGGCTCGGATCGACCACATGGCGCTTGAGCTAGTTCCGTCGGCCGTTCTGCGCGCTCTGCGCTACATCGACCTTGTGAATCGTTATGGGGCTAGCCCGTCGGCATCCCAGGTCGATTCTTTCGCGGCTTCGGATGGGCCTCGCGGCGGCAGCGCAGTGCCCAATTGGATGACCTCGAGCGTCGGTCAGTTCGTCAACTTCTTTGCAAAGTCGACGGATTTCATTCTGACTGAGGCAGAGACGGTGTCCGAGTACCTCATCCGCATGGACTGGGCGGCCTGGGATTCAGCCGAGACTTATCAGATGACCTCACTGGGTCGGGCCTTTCTCGCCGGCGCGCTCCAAGAGGAGGCTGAACTGAGCGACCACGACTCCTTGCCGCGGACCGTTATCCTCGATCCACAGGACCCCATGTCGCAGATCGACCTGGCGCAGGCAACATCCAACGCCGGCGCAGGAATGCTCGTGGACCCATATCTCAAACCAGAGAGCCTCGTCTGGCTGGTGGGATCGACCCAGATCACGAGGGCGCTGATCAAGCCGCCGGACAAGGGGCTGGGCACGCATCAGATGGGGCTGGGCGTCATTCGAGGGGCGGAGCGTCTAGAGCTCCGGGTCACGTCGTCAAAAGAGTTCCATGACCGCGCGATCGTGGGGGAGGATGGGTCGGTGACTCTGGTGGGCTCGTCCATCAATGGTGTTGGCCGGCATCTCACGACGCTCGTGACACTGTCCGCGGATGACAGCAAGTCCCTGCGGAAGAGGTTGGAGGCCCTTTTCGAGGAAGCCGACCCCGTCAAGCCGGTGACGACGAGCGAGGAAATCCCCGTCGGAGACGGTGGAGGGGACTCGGACTAGGCCCGCGCCATAGCGGCCTTCTACGCCGCCACGCTCGGTGCACTTCTTCGCCACGGCGCCGAGGCCGACGGGCAGCCAGCGGCTACCGAGGCGATCAAGATCAGCTGATCCTCGGTTATTTCGGCAGGTGCTGCAGGATCACGTCTGGCTGGGGTCAGACGTTTGCAATCGTCCTGGCGCTTGCCTGTCTCTGCGTGACGCTATTTCGGCTCGGTAGTTTGATTCGCTCTCGGGGGCGGTAGCCCTCGGTGGCCAACTCGATCCTCGCTGCCGGGACGGGGACTCTCTCAACGCCGATGCGGTCCGAGTCCGACTGCACGCACGAAATGGTTGATCTGGCGATTGCCTTCCCGGTAGATGACCCGACGCGCCTCGCGCTGCGCACCGCCGGAAGCAGCTCCCGAAAGCCCCCCTCGCTTGTACCCGTGCTCGACGGCCTCAACGTTGCCGAGGTCTCTCGCGAACCTGTAGAGCTGCGATCGGGTTGTGCTCACGATGGCACCTCTTCTTTGGTCGCTCGATCGGCCAGGATGACCCGCTCCACAATGGCCCGGATCTGCTCTGGATCGTCGCTCGACTCCATCAAGGTGAGGTCTTCGGGTGACACGGCCACGCACCCCAGCCCATTGTCATCGAAGGACTGGCGCCAGCTCATCCAATCCTGGCCGAGTGGGTCCTCGTCGTTTTCCTCGATGGCATTGATGAGTCCCACGACCTCGATCATGCCGTCGTCTCCGACGTCGTATTCAATGAACAGCACCGTCGCTGTATTTCCGCTTCGTCCGCCGTTGTCGGCGCTCGCTCGATCAACTCGCTGAGGTGTGCACGCAGAGAGGTAAGTTCGGCGTACAAGCCGTCGATGCTCGCCTTCATTGTTGCCAGATCGTGGGCCACGCCGGACGACTCGGCCTCGATGAGTTCCTCGACCTTGGGTTTCTCATCGTTGCTCGAGATGAAATACGTGGCGACGGCGGCGGTGAAGATCCCGACCAGTGCGACGCCGATAATGAACATCACCGATGCGACAATCCGTCCGGTCGTCGTTGTCGGGTCGCCGTTGGTGCCGACGGTGGTAATCGCTCCTACTGACCACCACAATGCCTCAGGAAACGAGCGAAGGCTCGCGTGCGCGTGGGTGCGTTCTGAATTGTAGATGACGGCAGCGCCCGCCAACACGGCGACGACAGCCACGACGCCGACGAACGCCATTGCGCGTCGTGCGAGGTGCCGACGAGAGCGGACGACGTACTCTCCGGCTAACCCAATCACTCGCAGCAAACGAAGCGGTCGAAGGAATGGGACGCACACCACGATGAAATCGAGGACGTGAGTTCTGACGAAACGCCCTCGAGCAGGTGCGAGGTAGAGGCGGACGAAGTAGTCGACGGCGAACGCGACCCAAATCAAGATGTTGGCGACGAGGAATGCAGCCTGCTCCTGCGGTGTCAGATGGACGGCCAGCGGAATTAGGAGAACGGCAAGGAAGATCAACGCCAGCGGAACAAGGACGTAGTCAGCGCTGCTCTCCCATGCTTCGTAGCCGCCGTTAGCCCGGTAGTCGGCTGCCCGCCCCATCGCAGGAAATCTACTGGTTCCGGCATGATCTCACCCAGCCAATTTGAACAGGAAGGAGCAGCCCCCGGCGTCCTTCAGCGGGCGTTTAGCGTTCTGCCACATGCGAAAATAGTGCCGGATCAAGTGCCGGATCGGTTAGGAGCATCGGTTATGACGACACCTTGGAAGTTCTGCGTGGCGATCTTCTTGATAGCCGGGCTGCTTGGGGGTTGCGCAAGTGTCGCCGCTCCCACCACTGCGTCTAGGAAGGCCAAGACCGCTACAGGTCCCAAACCGAGTCAGAGCGACATCCTGGCATGCGATGACTTCAATACGGATTTCGCTCAACTCGCTGCTGAGACTCCATTTGTTGATGTCAACGTCCTACAGCTCATCAATGACGGCGTGAAGGCAAAAGATCCCGTCATACGGATGGCTAATCGTCAACTGGCCATGCAGCTGAGTGATGAAGCTCTGCGCAGTGGCGCTCCCACAGAAACCTATGAGCTATATCCGCTTACGTGGGCGCTGTTCCGTGATTTCTACGCAGTCGGTACTGCATGCAACCGATTCAACATTGGGCCGCCGTGACCAAAGAGCAGCCACGGCCTTACTACGCACGAATCCCCGAATTGGCGACAGCATCGTGCGCGAACCGCTGAGCGAAGAATTGCGGCGACGAACTCACCATTGGGTGGTCCGGTGGGACTCCTAGAATCAGCTGTCTTTGTAACGTGATGCAAAATCGTTCAACACGGCCGTGCAGAGCATCTGCTGGCTGTACGGCAGGGTACAGGTCTCGAACCAGCTCGACAGAAAGTTGCCAGTCGATCCAGCAGGGTCTCGGGTGTAAGTCATGACCGCGTTGGCCGGATATTCACCACCCGACGGATCGGCATCTCCTGCAAGTCCCGGAGGGTCCTCAAAGGCCACGATGTTTGAGGCCAGTTGCGTAACCTCCTCTCCCGATGGTGGGCTCGTATTGGTGCAGTTTCCTGTGTCACTCTGAGCAGCAGCAAAGAATGGGCACGCCTGATAATCGGCGCAGCCTTGGCAGCCGCCGTTCTGTGTGCCGACGATGGCTTCTTCGTCCGATCCTGACGGCAACGCCTCATTTTGCGTGAAGACTTCGCCGGTCGGGGTTAGGGACTCCACGCTCGAGCCGTCAGCCCCGAAGCTCGCCGTGCAGTCCCAGCCCGTAGGCGCGATGAGTTCCATCACTCCAGCCTCGTCGGCGTACACGGTCAGCTGCGAGGCGAGATCCGCGGGCACGTTGATCGTGAGCGTCGAGGGCAGATTCTTCGCCGCCGGTGCAGGCTCGACTGCGTACGACGTCGGACATGCGACCACCGGCAACGACGTGCTGACGTCGGCAGCGGGATTGGAGGCAGCAGTTGTCGACGTGGCGGCGGGTGTCGTCGAAGAGGTCGTAGTGGCCGTGCTGCGTTTTGAGACCTTGTGCGAGTTTGCGAGCTGGCCGCCGCCAAGGGCGGCATGGCTCGGCGGATTATTGCTATGAGCAACGTAGAGTGCGCCGGCGACGAAAGCTGCAATCAAGACCAGCGCCAGTGCAGCAAGCACCAAGTGGCGGCCCGTGACGAGCGCTCTTGACGCCTTCGGCTGGACCCAGGTCCGCTCGATGACATCAGTGGCCTGGTCCTCCGACACACGGCCCTGTTGGTTCATTGCTCCGGGCGTTGCTGACTTGACTACGTCGACGAGCAATGAGTCCGAGGTCGGTCGCCCCGTCGGTTCCTTTGCCAAAGCAGCCTTTACAAGAGGAGCGAGCCGGGGGTCGATCCCGGCCAGGTCGGGCTCCTCGTGGACGACTCGGTACATGACCGCCTCGGGTCGACCTTCCCCGAAGGGCTGCCGTCCCGTGGCGGCGAAGGCGACGGTGGCGCCCCAAGAGAAGACATCCACCGCCGCAGTGATCGGCCGTCCCTGGGCCTGCTCGGGTGCCATCCATGACGGCGAGCCCACGATTGCCCCGGTCTGAGTCAGTGAGGTTCCGTCGGCCGCAATCGAAATTCCGAAGTCGACGAGTTTGGGGCCGTGCTCGCCCATGAGGACGTTGGAGGGCTTGAGGTCACGGTGGATCACGCCGGCTGCGCCCATGGCGACCAGGCCCTCGGACAACCCGGCGGCAAGCCCGATCAGGTGGTCGCCTTCGAGAGGGCCGTGCACGGCCACGTAATCGACCAGGTTGCCGCCGGGGACGTACTCGCTCACCAAATAGGGCCGTGGCGATTCGAGATCGGCGTCGAGGTAGTGAGCCGTGTACCTACCGCCCACCTGCTGGCCAGCTTGAACCTCTCGGGCGAATCGACTTCTGAAGCCGGGGTCGGCGGCGAACTCCTCCCGGATCAGCTTGAGGGCTACCTCTCGACCCGTGGGGTCTGAGGCCAAGTACACAACGCCCATTCCTCCGGCCCCGATCCGGGCGTGGAGACGATAGGGCCCGATGCTCTCGGGATCGCCCGGTTGTAAGTCGATCATTCCTGGAGGGCCGCTTCTACATTTCTTGGCGGCCACAAGTGCCTGGCGCCCGACAGGGCACGGTGTCGGCCGGTCACTTCTCGGCACCTGTGTCTGGCGGCGGCCTGGGCCCCGTGCCCTTCGAACACTGCTGCCCCCAATCGACTGACGCGTCACGCACGATACCGCCACTCGGGCTCCTGCCTCAGGTTCATCTCAGGGAGTCATCTCGCCGGAGAATCTTGGTGCCAGCGACGCACGGAGCTTCGAGGTCTTGTGGACGAACGCCAAAATTCGATACACACACTTGCACTGGCAGTGCGGAAGCAGCCCGTAAGCGTTTGGGCTGCCACGGGCAGTAGATCGGTCCCAGCGGAGCGACAAAGCGCGAATTGGCCGACCCTGCGGGCCGGCCATTCCACTAAGTCCAGGGCATCCCCGGCTCTCGAGGAGCGGGGCGGTATAACGGCGCCTCGGCTTCGCCTGTCCCTTGACTGCCCTCGCTGTTCCGGAACAGGAATTTCTAGAAATTTGCTGGTGTGGACACATTTGTGGACATCGCTGTGGACGTCCACAACCGACAGTGGCGTCCATGACAACCACTTACCGCACACTCCACGCACCCGAAGAGCGCCTCGTCTACACGGTGGCCGAAGCCGGCGAGATGCTCGGGATCTCCCGGGCCTTCGTCTACGAGCTGGTGGCCCGGGGCGAGCTCCCCGTGATCAAGCTCGGGCGCCGACGCCTGGTTCCAAAGGTCGGCCTCTTGGCCCTGGTCGGCCAGTCCGAGCTCGAGGCAGCGCCCGACTCCGACCAAGGCTGACCCTGTGCTCTCCATCGGCAAGATGGTGGCGCGGTCGGGCGAGTACTACATCGCCACTGTCGCCAACGGGCGTGAGGAGTACTACACGGGGGCTCAGACTTGAGGGTCCCGTCGCTCCCGATGACCTCCGCCGGGTGCTCGCCGGCCTCTCGCCGCAGGGCGAGATCCTGACGGCGGGCCGGGTGGACGAGGTGAAACGGGTGGCTGGCTTCGACCTCATCTGGTCGGCCCCCAAGTCGGTCTCTCTGCTCTTCGGCCTATCGGATCCGGCCACCTCGGCCATCGTGCGCGGCGTCCACGAGGACGCCGTCGAGCAGGCGATAGGCTACGTGGAGCGTCATGCCCTTGGGGTCCGTCGGGATGCTGGGGGAGAGAGGGGCCTCAGCGCGGAGGGACTGTTA
>Ga0302326_10003080_pt1 | contig 39610 bp, 39 predicted proteins | sample Palsa_T0_3_FD_202264 | JGI IMG/M metagenome (GOLD analysis project Ga0302326, IMG submission 202264) | Peat permafrost microbial communities from Stordalen Mire near Abisko, Sweden - Palsa_T0_3 | ecosystem: Environmental > Terrestrial > Soil > Palsa > Peat permafrost | place: Sweden: Abisko... | reverse complement strand
GTCGAATCACCAGTTCTCGAAGCTCGGGGTAATATCCGCCGGCAGGTGAATCGCCCTCGACCGACGCCACGAAATCGGCGGCTGGAGAGATTTCGATCCTGAGATAGCGGTGTACCGGCTTGTCCGGCGCCACCGTTTCGACCGCACGCCCGGGCTGAGTGCCCGCCACGAGCAGCAGCGTTGCGAGCAATCCTGGGATCCTCATGTCATCCGCCTCCGCCCGCCACCGTGCACGAGGATTCCAGCAACAGCTCACCCGTGCGTCCGGTACCGGTCAGCACGACGAAGCCCGGCCCGCTGTTGAATTGCATGCCGGCGACTACCACGGTGTAGTCGCCCATATGATGGCGCGTTTCCGGGCCCAAGCTCGCGAGCAGCTCGAAGGGATTCGAGCCATCGAGGTCGACGCTGCCGATTCGCAGAGCCTCATAGGCCGAGCCGGCCACGCTGACCGGCGACCATGTATCCGTGAGCCGCTCGGCCGCGGCGTGCAACGAGTCCATGACCTCGCGGCGCAGACACTCGATGTGAATGTGAAACTGGTCCTGCGACCGATTCTGCACATTGTTGGTTGCCAGGCCGATGGCGCTTCTCGGCACCTCGTGGCCCACGAACTTGCTGAGCAGATCGCGCGCGTGCCAGGCCTGCGCAAAGAAATTCGGCAGGTCGGGATCCAGCAGTTCGCCGGCATCCGTGCCCGCCATCGTTTGCGTGGGAATCAACAGGTAGTGCGCGCCGCCCTTGCGATCCGCAAGTATCGCGTAACCCGAACTGCCGGATTTCCCATCCGCAAGAAATACGCGTTCGCAGGGTGCCGGATCCTTGCGCTGCGTCCAGTGGACCACACATTGATCCTGCACGATCTGTCGCAGCGCGTCCCGGCCCATGTTCGGCGGGATATCCGGCGATTCGTGGCTGAGCAGGTTGATGCCCTGGCTCAATGGGGAGTAGGCGAGCGCGGCCGCCGCGACCAGCGTGAACAACAGTTTGAATGATCGTGCCTTCATAAATCGAGTGTAAGCTGAATTGCGCCAGACTCAAGCGCCGAAACTTGCGGCGCGGATGCGCCGGTACCAATCCCGAGCTGCGCGCGCATTGGCCGCGCTCGGGCCGATCTCCGATGCTGTCGCGCCGGCCGATTCGACTTGCCGAATATCACCGTCCGACACGCTGAACTTGCCACGAATTGCCAACGCGCTCGCCGGTTCGAGCGCGCTATAGCAAACGCTCTCGAAGCTTGGCTCGCCAGGCGTGCGGCCCGCCAGCAGCGCAGCGATGGCTGCGCCGCATTGCTGCGCCTGGCTGAGCGCGGCAGAAGCCGACTTCGGCATGGCACCGGCAATGCATGCATCGCCGATGACGTGAATGTTCTGCGCCAATTCGGATTCGAAACTCAATGGCTTGATCGGACACCAGCCGTGCCCGGTTGCAAGGCCTGCATCGAGTGCAATCTGCCCGGGCGCCTGCGGCGGGATCACATTCGCCACCGCCACGCGATGTTTGCCGAGCGAGGTGTACAAGATCAGCTGCTTCGCGTCGACGCGCGTGACCGCGCCGCCTTGGGTCACCGCAACCCACTCGATCACGCCCGGATACAACTCCTGCCAAGCTGCGGTGAATACATCCTGGCGCGGGAAACGATTATTCGAATCCAGGATCAACAGTTTGCTGCGCGGCTTGTGCTGTTTGAGCCAGTGCGCGATCAGGCTGGCGCGCTCGTACGGTCCGGGCGGGCAGCGCATCAGGCCCGCTGGTACGCTGATCGCCACCGTCCCACCGTCGGGCATCGCATGCAGCCGTAGCCTAAGCAGCGCGGTTTGCGCGCCGGCCTGCCAGGCATGCGGCATGCGCTGCGCCGCGGCCTCGTCATAGCCCTCGGGCGATCCCCACAGCATTCGAATGCCGGGGGCCACCACGAGCCGGTCGTAGTCGAGCACAGCGCCGCTCCGCAGGCTCACCTGGCGGCGCTCGGAAGCGATCGCCACGGCGCGATCCTGGATGTAGCGAATGCCGGCGCGGCGCAATCCATCGCGCGTAATGCTTAAGGACTGCAGGCTGCGCAGGCCGATGATGGCTTCGTTGCTCATGGGGCAGGTAAGGTAGCGCGCTTCCGGATCGATCAGCGCGACATCAATGCCCGGCTCCAAGCGCCGCAACACCAGGGCGCAGGCGGCGCCGGCAAAGCCGCCGCCCACGATCAGCACCCGCGGGCCGGGTCTCACAGCGGCGCGCGCGCGCACCGCGGCGGCCGCAACGGCGGCGGCACCGGACCGCAAGAATTCGCGCCGCCGAATCATTCCCATTCGAGTTCTTGATAGACGCGCGCGACGTTGCGTGGATGCGTTTCATCCCACAACAGCCAGTCGGACTTGTCCGGTTCCACCTGCTTGATCGCCACTTCCATCGGCTGGCCCGCGGCCAGTTGCACGCGCACGCCCTGGAGGAGCGCCTGCAGGTAGTTGCGTTCGGGCACTAGCGCAGCCGCCAAATTGCCGGACACTGGACCGTGACCCGGGACCACTCGAGCGACCTTGATGCGCGACAGGCTGTCGATTACGGCAAGCCAGCCCTTGATGCTGCCGTCGATGGCGGGCAATCGACCCACGAACAGCAAATCGCCGGTCCACAATGTGCCGGACTTGGCGTCATAAACTGTGAGGTCGCAATCGGTATGCGCCTTCGGCCAGGCGTGCAGCCGCAGTTGCCGGCCGCCGAGATCCAGATCCGCATCGCTGCCGGCAGCAATGCGCCGGCTGGGCGCGATGATCTGATCGGCTGCAGCCGGTGCATCGAGATCGCCGGCGTAGTGCGTGAGAAAAAACTCGCGGCTTCGATCGAGTGCCGCGGCAAGATCGGCATGGCCGACAAAGACCGGCGCATCGTCCTTGAACGCGGCATTGCCGAGCACATGATCGACATGCACGTGGGTGTTGATGATGTAACAGATCGGCAGCGAGGTGGATCGCCTGATCGCCGCACGCAGCGCGCGGCCTACGCGCACGGAGCCACCGGTGTCGATGACCGCCACGCAGCGGGTGCCGATGATGTAACCGATGTTGGCAATATCGTCGTGGCCGGGCGCATCCAATGCCAGCGGCTTACCCGGGTGCACGAACACCCCGGGGGCGATCTCGCTGACGCTAAAGGAGCCCGGGGCTGCCGCCGCCAGCAGCGGCAGCGCGCATGCCAGCCGCGCCGCAAGAAGAATCCACGTGCGGCGCGCCCGCGTACTCAGTGGCCGCTATCCGCGGCCGCCTTCGCCGCGGCATTCGCGGCGCCGTTCCAGGTCGCGCTGAAATGGGCGTTGGTGTTCGAATCGATTGCCTCGATCCGCAGCGATCCGCTCAAGGGCTCGGCGGTTGCGATGCGCAGCGTCGGATTCTCGCTCAGCGAGATGCCGGTCTGCGCGTCCAAAAGTATCTGGCCGCCATAGCTCAAGCTGAGGCGCGAAATGTAGTGAGGCGGAATGGCGTCGCCGCTGCGCGGATCGATCTGAAAGCCCGAATTGTTCGGATGGCGAATGCTGATCTGCAGCGCCTTCGCGTCGGCGGACGGGCGCAAGCGAATATCGCCGAGCGTGCCGCCTGCCGCGGCGCTGGGTGGGGCGGAGCAGCCGCCGCTGGCATTCACCCAGGTGCTGCGCATTTCCAGGCGTCCGTCGTTGGTCTCGGCGATCGCGCGCACCGAGGTGAATCTATCGATGCGCACGCGCAGGTCGATCTCCGTCAGGGGCACGCCGGATTTCAGGTCCATCGTCGCCGCCAACGGCGATGGATTGTTGTCGATGATCAACCGCACCTGCCGGATCTTACCGGCGGCCTCAGGGCCGAATCGCAAGGTCAGGGGCGTGGCGGCAGGATCCGGCGTATTCGACGGCGCCTCGATGCTCATGAAGCTCTCGTCCACCACACCGATGCTTCTGTCGCCGTAGAACTGCGGCCGCAGGTATTCCCATGCGCCGGCCGGTGGAGATTGCGTGTCGCCGGCGGCGTACAGGGGGGCGAGAAGAATTACGGCTCCCGCCATCAGCAGAGTTCTGAAATCTGTCATGGATCCGATCCAGGTTACAAACACATTATAGTCTGACGACAAATGCGCCAGGTCCGACCGGCTGCCGAGCTGGATGACATAATAACTTGTGTAGCGAAGCAGTATTTGCGAATTTCTCGCCGAATGATTGATCTGTCGCGATCGCAATTGGTACTCTTTCGCCATGTGTTGGGCGAACGGCTCCCGCCCAGGCGACAGGGTCTCGCATCAATCTCTGAGGCGCGCATTCAAGTGCTTCGGCCGGCTTAAGAGATAAATGAAAGTATGCAGATGAATAGATGTATAGCTCTGCCGGGCCGGGTCCCGGCATGCCGGCGCTCGGCAAGTCGAGCGATCGGCGCGCTATTGGCGGCGAGCCTGGTGCTGGCCGCCTGTTCATCCGCGGAGGCTCCGGTCATCGCCACAGGCTCCCCGCCCACCGACGAAACTCCGACGGTGGTGCTGCAGGCAGTCCCGGCCATGGTCGCCGCCGGCGGCGCCTCCACGTTGACGTGGAGCACAACCAATGCGACTTCGTGCGTGGCATCGGCGGGCTGGAGCGGAACGCAGGCGACCAGCGGCAGCATATCGACCGGCGCCCTGAAGGCGAGCACGAGCTACACGTTGACCTGCGCCGGGGCCTCCGGCACCCCATCGGCATCGGCCACAGCCCCGGTCACGGTATTGCCGGCGCCGACCGTGACATTGACGGCAAGCCCAACCAGCGTAGCGACCGGCAGTGCCTCAACGCTGACCTGGAGCACGACCAATGCCACCTCGTGCACGGCCTCGGCAGGCTGGAGTGGAACGCAAGCGACCGGCGGCACTGTCTCGACCGGCGTCCTCAGCGCGACCACGACCTATACGCTGACCTGCACTGGAGACACCGGAACCACCCCGGCGTCAGCCAGCGTTTCCGTCACGGTCACACCCTCTGCCCCGCCGCCGGAGCCCACGGTGACTCTGGCCGCGAGCCCCACGAGTCTGGCGTCTGGGGGCGCGTCGACACTCACCTGGAGCAGCGCGAATGCGTCCGCATGCACGGCATCCGCAGGCTGGAGCGGCACGAAGGCAACCAGCGGCAACGCATCGACGGGGGCGCTCAATGCCACTACCACTTACAAGTTGACTTGCTCGGGCGCGGCCGGCACCACTCCCGCCGTAGCCAGCGTTACCGTGAACGTGACAGCGGGAGCAGCCTCGCCCACGGTGACTTTGAGCGCGAGCCCTGCGAGCCTCGCGGCGGGAGCGACCTCGACGCTTACCTGGTCCACGACCCACGCCAGTTCATGTTCGGCATCGGGAGGCTGGAGCGGTACCAAGGCCACTAGCGGCAACGCGTCCACCGGTGCGCTGAGCGCGACCACGAGTTACACCCTGACCTGTTCCGGCGCTGCCGGCACCACGCCGGCCGCCGCCACTGCGACGGTGACGGTGATACCGAAACCCACTGTGACGCTGGCGGCCAATCCTACCTCGGTGACCTCCGGCAGCGCCTCGACGCTCACCTGGAGCAGCACGAACGCAAGCTCGTGCACGGCATCTGCGGGCTGGAGTGGCACCAAGGCGACCAGCGGCAACGCCTCCACCGGCGCGCTGACTGCCGCAACCACCTTCACGCTGACCTGCTCAGGGGTGGGCGGGAGCGGGGCGGCCTCGACCGTGGTGAGCATATCGTCCGCGAATAGTTTTTCCGTGACGCCGAAGAACGCTGCGCTGACTATGTCGCAATCCCAGCAGTTCACGGCATCGGTGCCGGGCGGAGGTGCGGCCACCTGGACGGTCGACGGTATCGCCGGCGGCAATTCCACCGTGGGCACGGTCAGTTCGAGCGGCCTATATGTTGCGCCGGGCACTGCGGGAACGCATACGGTACTGGCCACCAGCGTGGCCAATCCCACCCAATCCGGCAGCGCCGCGGTGGCGGTCACCGACTTGAAAGGTGTTTATACCTACCACGTCGATCTCGCGCGCACCGGCCAGAACCTGCAGGAGTACGCCTTGACGCCGGCCACGGTGAGCAGCGGCAACTTCGGCAAGCGCTGGTCCTGCACGGTCGACGGCGATGTGCATGCGCAACCGCTGTATGTCGCGAATCTCGCGATCGCCGGCGGAGTGCACAATGTGCTGCTGGTTGCCACAGAGAATGACTCGGTCTACGCCTTCGATGCCGATGATCCGGCGTGCTCGACCTACTGGCATGCGAGCGCATTGAGTGCCGGCGTCACGCCGATTCCATACGCGAGTCTGCCCGGCGGATGTCATGGCTTCCCGAACGGGATGGGCATCACCGGCAGCCCGGTGATCAATCCCGCCACGCAGACCCTGTACTTCGTGGCGGCGACCGAGGAAAGCGGAAATTACTATGACCGCCTGCACGCCATCAATCTGGCAACCGGGGCCGAGCTCACAGGTTCGCCCGTGCTCATTCAAGCGAGTGCATTGAAGCAGGGGGGCGGTACCGATACCTTCTCCGTGCTGTATCAAAACCAGCGTCCGGGCCTGGCGCTTTACGGTGGCGGCGTGTTCGTGGGTTGGGCATCCAATTGCGATGCGGGAACCTATTGGGGTTGGATGATGCGCTATGACGCAACCTCCCTTGCGCAAACCGCGGCGTTCAATGTCACGCCCAATGCCACCAAGGGCGGCATCTGGATGTCGGGCGGCGCGCCCGCGGTGGATTCCGAGGGCCGGTTCTTCTTCAGCACGGGCAACGGGGCATTCGACGACACCAGCGGCGCGGTGCCGCCGGTTGCGCCCGACAACGACTTCTCCATGAGCTTTCTGAATCTGAACCCGGCGACTTTGGCGGTCCAGGATTTCTATACGCCCTCGATGGAAGCCGTGTGGTCCGGCCAGGACCTGGACATATCCTCCGCAGGGGTGACGGTGCTGCCCGATGGAATCGGTCCGAGCGCGCACCCGGATTTGCTGGTCGGTTCCGACAAGCAGTCGCATTTGTGGCTCATCGATCGGTCGAATATGAGCAAGTTCAGCGCGAGCTCCGACAATACGGTGCAATTCCTGACACTGCCGGATTCGAGCGATTCGGTATGTGCGCCGTCGAACTGTGTGTTTAGCACTCCCGCCTATTACAACGGCACGCTGTACTTCGGCGTTGAATCGGCGCCCGTGATGGCGCTGCCGCTGACCAACGGGTTGTTCGGCGCGAACGCTCAGGGCATCGCGGACGCAACCTCGTTCAGCGCGGAGACCTACGGATTCCCGGGCCCCACGCCGATGATCTCGGCATCCCCGGCCGGCAACGCCATCGTCTGGGCTCTGGACAGCTCGGCGTTCCTGGACTGCTGCGACAGCCACACCTCGGCGGCCGGGCCGGCGATATTGCGTGCCTACGACGCCGCCAATCTGGCGGACGAGCTGTTCAGCAGTTCAAAGCTTGGCGCCGATACGGCCGGCAATGCCGTCAGTTATACCGTGCCGGTAATCGCCAATGGACATGTGTACATCGGCGGCGCATCGACGGTCACCGTGTATGGGCTGGCGCCCTAGATGAGGTCCGCGAGAGCGTAGCAGGCCGCGACCAAAGAGAGCAGCGTCAACGCCAGGGAAGCCAATGCGCGGCGCCCATCCTTGGCGGCCAGCTTCTCGGCCGAGAGCGCCGCAATTACATAGGGGCGGCCTTCGCTCGGTTTTCCCAACCAATTTCTCGGAGGCTCCACGGGCCGCCGCAGCCGTTCCTGCTGCACCTCGACCTGCGCAGCCGCGCGCGCCTGCTCCCATTCCGCGGGATCGATCTTGCCGTCGTGGTTGGCGTCGAAGCGCGCCAGCAATGCCGCCTGGTCCGCCTTCCAGTGGACCAGCTTGGCGGCCACTTCATCCTCGAGCCTGGTGCTGACCGAGCTGGAACTGGTGCGCAGGTCGCCGAGCACGGAGAGCTGCGCATTGTCGAGGATGATTTCTTCGACGTAGCGATCCTCGTCGCGGCGCGAAGAAAAGACGCCGAAGCCGAAGCGCAACGGCCAAGTCGAGAGTGACGGGCTGGCATCCCCGCTCCACACGCGCCGTTCGCTCGGCTCGACGTCGGCTCCTTGCGGATCAATCACGCACGAGTGCTCTTCGTCGGTCAACGTGAACGGCTCGGTGCTGATATCAGATTCGCCGCCGGGCCGCGTGTTTCGCGATTGGATCGAGTATTTCCACCATACGCAGGGCCGTCCCGTGAGCGGCGCGCGCAGCGGTTTGAGCCCGAGCGGCTGCGCGCGGCCGGTCAGCCGCACATAGCCTTGGGCGGCCGAGCGGACCCTGGCTTCCGGAGTCTCTTCCAACCAGCGCCGCTGCTTCCAGCGGTGGAAAAACCCATACAGCCCGAAGCCGACGCCGGCGAGACTCAGCGCCAACATGCTGGCTTGCGCTTGGACGTTGGTCATCGGCACGAAAGGGCCCCGAAATCAGGTCTGGAACAGCGCCTTGAGGTTCACGTCGGTTTTCTGTTCGACCTCGAAGTGCAGCAGATGCGCCGGAAGAAAACCGTAGCGTGAGGCGATCATCGATTCCGGGAAGGTATCGATGCGCACATTGTTGATGTTGACCGCCTCGTTGTAGATTTCGCGCCGGTCGCTGATGGCCTGCTCCAGATCGGTGATGCGGTGCTGCAAATGCTGAAATGCCTGATTCGCCTTCAAATCCGGATAATTCTCCGCGACCGCGAACAAGCCCGCCAGACCGGTACGCAGCCCCGACTCGGCGGCGCCCAGCGCGGCGACATTGCCGCTGTTGCGTGCGCCGGCCACCGCGGCCCGCGCCTGCATGACTCGTTCGAGGGTTTGCTGTTCGTACTGCAGGTATTGCTTGCAGGTTTCGACCAGCTTGGGCAGCTCATCGTGGCGCTGCACGAGCAGCACGTCGATATTGGACCAGGCCAGTTTGACCTCTGCGCGCACGCGCACCAGGCCGTTGTACATGCCGACAGAGTATCCGACGACCACGACCGTCAGGACCAACAGCACCAGGACAGTAATCATGAGATAGCCTCTTTTTTTCGCGCCGAACGGCCGGCCGGATCCCGCACAAACTACCTCAGGAGGAGGCGCGGCTGCGCGACGCAGGTCACGGCGCGGGCGCTCGAAACCATGAATTAGGTGCAGAAATGAGCATGTCATGCGCGCGGGGCGCTATTGATGGGCGCGAAGAATATAAGATATTTTATTATATAAATCCAATAGTTACATAACATATGTAGAATTCACGGAGCAACCAGCGCGGCGCTCGCAGCGAACGTTGTATCCAGCGGCACATGGTAGGCCGCCAGGATGGCAGCGATTTGTGATTGCTCGCGCTCCAGGCTGGCGTTGATCTGCTCGAGAAGCTGCCGATTGTTGCGCCTGACCCCCATGGAGATCGCGAATGACATCGGCCATCGCGCATCGGTGGCCGGTGTCACCGCATCGATCCGCAACGGAATTCTCGAGAGATGCGCAAAATAGCCGGCCAGCGGGCCCCATACCAGGCCGACATCGATCTGCCGCCGCGCGACGGCGTCGATGATCGCCGCGGGCGGGTTGGCGCGGCTGTAGTCCCCGTACACCATGTAGCCGCGCACATTGTCGATGAGCCCGCGGCTGGCGATGGCATGAGCGGGCGGCGTGTTCATCGAGTCGTTGCCGATCATTTGCACGCCAATTTGCGCAGTTCTCAAACGCGGATCATCCAGCGTCAAATCGCTCAGGTTGGCATCGATGCGAGTGACGAACACATACGTCGACCGATAGTACGGCCGGGACGTCGCGGCCATATCGACGCCGGTCGCCATGCCGGGCCATACATCGCAGGCCGAATCATTGAGCGTATTTCGAACGTAGCCGCGCCGCTGCGCCCACCACAAATAGCTCACGCGCAAGCCAAGATCCTTTGCCACCAGTTCGACGATCCGGTTCTCAAAGCCCGCGCGCGCGCGATTGGAGAAGGGCAGGTTATTGGGGTCTGCGCACACCGTGAGGTAGCGCGGCATTTCGGCCGCAACAGCCGCCGCGCCTAAACCGGCCGCGATAAACCCCAGCGCCAGCGCCAGCGCGGCGATGGGTCTCAATCCACACCTTTGATCGTGCTCGTGTAGTCGTTTGTGGTCGCCGGCAGCGGCGACCAACCCGCATCCTGTTCGACCTCCGGTGGCACGGGCGCGGGGCTCTGTGAGGGCGTGTTATCGGTCTGCGCGGCCAGCGTCTGCGGCAGTGACATTGACCTTACGTACGCGGACAGTTGCCAGAGCTGTTCATCCGGAACCTTGCCTCCCCAAGAAGGCATGCCGTTAGGCCTGCCTTGAACCAGTGTTTGATGAATCTGCTCGAGGCGTCCGCCGTAGGTCCACACGTCGTCCATCAGATCGGGTCCCATGCCGCCGCCGCCGTTGGAATGGCAGCCCGAGCAGTTGTATTGGCCAAACAGCCGCTTGCCGGTGTTCACCGCGTCCGCGTTATTCAAATAGGCGGCGACCCGCGGATCGGAGGTGACCAGGCTATGGTCCACGCCGGGATCGAGCGCCGAGTCGATCACGCCGTGCACATCGCCTTGCTCGGTAGGTGGCGCCGCGGACTGCGGATTTCGGTTGCATCCTCCGAGCAACAGGAGCGCGGAGCATGCAGCGAATTTAGTGAGGTAGCGAGAAGACATAGAGCGTCCCTCCAGCCGTCGTATATTTCGGCAAGTCCGACATGACGTTCACCATCCCTAAGGCGGCCGAACCGTCCCGTGGGTCCACCGGCCCGGAGACCACGGCTCCCGACCAGCCGCCCACACCGGATAGAACCGCAATGTATTGATGCCCGTCGGGCCCGCGATAGCTGATGGGCTGGCCGATGACTCCGCTATCCACCTTGTACCGCCAAAGCAAATCGCCGGAGCGAGCGTTGACGGCCTTGAACCACCCGTCCATGGTTCCGTAGAACACGACGTCTCCGGCGGTGACGACCGTGCCCGACCAAATCGGAAAGTTCTCCTTCACCGCCCACACCGGGCGCCGTTGCACGGGATCCCACGCCGTCAATTCGCCGCGGTTACCGCCGGGGCCCGGCTTCATGTGGACCAGCGCGCCGACATAGGGCGTGCCCGCGATGTAACTCACTTCCGCGTTCATCCAATCCATGCACATATTTTCGTGCGGAATGTACAGCAGTTCGGTTTGCGGACTGAAACTGCTCGGATTCCAATCCTTCGCGCCGGATGCCGTCGGGCAGATATTACGCACGGTCTGCCCCAATTTGGTTTGCTTTTCCTCATTGATGATGGGGCGCCCGGTTTGCAGGTCGATGCCGCGGCTGGTATTCACCGGTCCGTAGGGATCCGCGGATAGAACCGTGCCGGTGTTGCGCTCTATGACATACAGATAGCCGTTGCGATCGATGTGGATCAGGACCTTTTGCATCTTCCCCGCGAACGGCATGTCGAGCAGGATCTGTTCGTTGACGCCGTCATAGTCGTGTTCATCGTGGGGCGAATACTGGTAGAACCAGCGCGCCGAGCCGCTGGCGGGATCGCGCGAGAAAATTCCCGCCGTCCATTTGTTATCCCCCGGTCGTTGCGTCTGGTTCCAAGGGCCCGGATTGCCGACCCCGGTATAGAGCGAATTGAGTTCGGCATCGAATGTGAGCCAGCCCCAGGCAGCGCCGCCGCCGATCTGCCAGGCCTGCGGCGGCCAGCTCGTCACGCCCAAATCCTTGCCCTGATCGCCCGCGTAATGCGGTTTGAAATCGGCGCCGATCAGCACCTGCGCGTCGGGACCGGTGTTATAGCCCCGCCAGAGCAGCTTGCCAGTATTTTCATCGAGCGCGGTGACCCAGCCGTGCACCCCCATTTCGCCGCCCGAATCTCCGACAAAAACCCGGCCCTGGGCCACGGTGGGCGCCATCGTCATGGTCTCTCCGCGATTGATGTCGCCGAGCTGGGTGCGCCACAGCGGCTTTCCCGTGTTGATATCCACCGCAATCGTTTGACCGTCCAAGGTGTTGAAAATGTATTTGCCGTTGTCGACGCTGCCGCCGCGATTCACCACATCGCAGCAGGCAATGCCCTGGCTGGCCGCTGCAGGCTTTGGCGCGAACGACCATTTGAGCGGCGCTCCCGGCTTGGTCAAGTCCAGCGCGTACACGATGTTCGGGTAGGCAGTGACCACATACATCGTGTTGTTAGCCACGATGGGCGCGGCCTCTTGGCCCTTGTTGACGCCGAGCGAGAAGCTGAAATCGGGTTTCAGATTCTTGACATTCTCCGGTGTGATCTCCTTCAGGCTGGAGAAGCGTGTCGATGCGTAGTCCTTCGAGGGCATCACCCACTGACCATCGTCCGCGGGGGAATTGGCGGCGCTCGCTGCCGTATGTCCCGCCTGCGGCGTCGGCGCGGCCAGCGCATGGCCGATGTCCTCGCGCTTGAAAACTTCGTTCTCAGGCACGGGGGAGGGGATGGTCTGCGAGAAGGCGGAGAGCGGAGCCAGGGCCAGGATCAAGGCGGCGGTTCTCATGGGTGCTGTTCCATTATTCATAGTGAATCGGCGATCGCCGTCAGCCCGCGCATCGGGGCAACGCGATGAATATCGCGCCGGTAATCGCCGAAGCCGATGCGAAGGTGGCGGCGAGGATCACGCCCCACAGGGCCAGAAAGTGCACGCGCTCGGCGGCCGCTTCGCTCACATGCCCCGGCTCGCCGTGTGCTTCCGTCTTGGCGCGCACAAGGACGCGCCAGGACACCAGCAGCGACAGCAACGCAACCACGAATGCGGCGATCGTCAAGAGCACCATGGCGGGCATGGTCCATTGCAACGGGGCGGTGGGCGTCACGAGGCGAATGCCGTCGCGGAAGCAGGGCTCGCTCGCCAACGCGTAGCCCGCGTTGAGCTGCAGGTACCACGCAAGAGGGCCGCCGAACAAGCCGAAGAAGCTCTCGTGCAGAGAGATCCTATGCCGGTGCTGCTGCGGTGAGGCGTTCATCGGCCGAAGCCTAAATAGGGCGTGAGGTAGTAGGTGGTGAATACAAAAAGCCAAACCGCGTCGACGAAATGCCAGTACAGCACGCCCGCGGAGACGACCAAGCGACGTCGCGCGCTGAAGTAGTCCAGAGCCGTCCAAGCAAAGATCGCGATGAGCACCACGAGCCCCACGATCACATGGGCGATGTGAAAACCGGTAGTGATGAAGTAAAGAGATGCATAGCTCGAGGTTCCGATACCGTAGGTTTTTGCACGCCACTCCAGCAACTGGACGGCAACGAAGACGGCGCCCAACAGGAAAGCCGCGCCGAATCCGAGCAATGCACGCGCACGAGCACCCTGCAGGATCCCCTGTTCGCCCCACCAGGCCGCGACGCTCGACAGCAGAAGAAGCAGCGTATTGGGCAGCGCGAGTTTCAGCGACGGAGCGGATTCGAGCACCCAGCCCGCGGGGGCTGTTGCACCCGTGTAGTAGTACGCGAACAAGAGATAGGCGAATAATGCCCCTTCGCTCGCGATCAAAGTTCCCGCGCCCCACCAACCGATTCCGTGGCGCCGGATCGGCCCGACCGGGAGATTCACCGGTGCCGAGATCACGCTCTCAACCACGAGCAGGCTCCCTTTCGCGCAGTTCCGTGCTCGGCCAGAGCCACGCCAGGATGGCGAGCGCCGCGATCGCGCCGCCGATTCCTACCAGCGCCCAGAACTTGAGCAACAGCCCGACGAACAATCCCGACAGCCCAACCGCCAACAGCAACGGTGCGATACTGTCCGCCGGCATCTCGAGCACCATGTCCGGGACGGCGTCGAGCGCCGATGTTCCGATGGTTTCCTTGCCGTGATCGAGCATCATTCCACGGTCGAGAGAGGACAAGGCGCCGTCACCGCCGAGCCGCCCCTCCCACAGGGGATGCCGCGAGGCCACTGTGGGAATCACGGCAAAGTTGTACGGCGGCGGGGGGGAGGAGGTCGACCACTCCAGGGTAGGTGCATCCCAGGGGTTCTTCCCCGCGACGGCGCCGTGCTTGAGGCTCTTGATCACATTGACGAAGAACAGCAGTACGCCAACGGCGAACACGAAGCTCCCGACCGAGGTGATGAGATTGAGAGTGCCCCATCCGCCGTAATCGGCATACGTGTACACGCGACGTGGCATTCCAAGCAGGCCCGTCAGGTGCATGGGCAGGAAGGCGAGATTGAAGCCGATGAACATCGTCCAGAAATTCCAGCGTCCCAACTTCTCATCGAGAAAGCGCCCCGTCATCTTCGGAAACCAGAAGTAAGTCGCCCCGACGACCGGAAAGACGTTGATGCCGATCAGCACGTAGTGAAGGTGGGCGACGACGAAGTAGGTGTCCGTCAATTGCAGGTCCACCGGCACGCTCGCCGTCATGAAGCCGGATACGCCGCCGATGACGAACAACAGGATCATCGACGCGAAGAAAAGGAACGCGGTGGTGACGACGGGCCTGCCCAAGCGAATGGTGGCAATCCAGGCGAACACCGCGACGGCGGACGGCACCACAATGGCGAAAGATGCACCGGAGAAAAAGGCCAGTCCCAACCCAGGCAGACCGGTGGCGAACATGTGGTGCACCCAGACGCCGAATCCAAAGATCATCGTTGCCACGGTGGAGAGCGCCACCAGCGAATAGCCAACCAACGGGCGCCTGCAAAACACAGGAAGCCCATCCGATACCATGCCCATGGCGGGCAGCACGATGGCGTACACCCACGGATGGCCGAAGATCCAGAACAAGTGCTGCCACAACAGGGGCTGACCGCCCCCCGCGGAATCAAAAAAATGCGTGCCGAATTGGCGGTCGGTCCAGAGTAAGAAAAATGCCAGGCTGACTGCCGGCACGACGACCAGATTCGCGACGCTGGCAGTCAGCGTGCCCCACACCAGGATGGGCACCCGATTGAGCGACATGCCGGGCGCGCGAGTGCGAAAGGCGGTGACGATGAAATTTGCCGCGCCCACCGTGGTGGAGATGCCCAGAAACACCATGCCCAACGCGTAAAAGTCCTCGTTGAGTCCCGGGTTGAAATCGCGCGCCGCGTACGGCACATAGTTGAACCAGCCGTCGTTCGGTCCGTTGCCGGTGACAAATCCGGCGTACAGAAACAGGCCGCTCGCCAGATAGATCCAATACCCCAACGCGTTCAGGCGCGGAAACGCCATGTCGCGGCTGCCCAGCAACAGCGGCCAGAGGTAATTGGAGAAACCCGACAAGATGGGTGATGCGTACAAGAAGATCATGGTCATGCCATGAGTCGAAAACAGCTGGTTGTACTCGTTAGGCGTGAGCAGCGACAGGTTCGGACCTGCGAGCTGCACGCGCATCAGCAGCGCTTCCACGCCCCCGAGCGCGAGAAAAACAAACGCCGTGACGATGTAGCGGATGCCGATTTGCTTGTGATCGACCGTGGTGAAGAATCCCTTCCAGCCGGATGAGGTTTCCCACAGGTGCATCAGCCGCGCCGCGTGCTCGCTACTGTCGATGCCGACCGTCGGCGTGCGCAATTCCGGCTGCATCATTTGAGCGTCTCCAGATATGCGACTGCGTCGGACAGTTGTTGCGCGGAAAGATATTGGTTGGGCATCAAATTGCCCGGCTTGACGTATTGGGGATCCTGAATCCAGCCCATGAGATTCGCGGGATTGTTGACGAGGGTGCCCGCGGCGAGGGTGCGACGGGTCATGAGATGCGTCAGGTCGGGCGCGCTGATTGCCCCGGCCTCGGTGCCGCGAACCCGATGGCAGAGGCCGCAGCGATACTCCACCAGCGCCAAGCCCCGCGCTTGTTCCTGCGTCGTGGGCGCGGCGGCGGCTTGTCGCTGGAGGGCCACCCATCGGTCATAGTCTTCCCGCGGCTCGGCGACCACCTCGAATTGCATCTTGGCGTGTTGGTAGCCGCAAAACTCCGTGCACTGGCCCAGGTAGCGGCCGGGTTTATCGGCTTGAATCCAGCTCAAGTTGGTCTGGCCGGGGATGGTGTCGGTTTTCCCGGAGAGCTGCGGCACCCAGAAGCTATGGATCACGTCCGCGCCGTGCAGCCGCACGAGGACCGGGACTCCGACCGGAATGTGGATTTCGTTGGCTGTGTCGAACACGTCCGCCGGAGTCGGCGCGCTGTACTGGACCTGCCACCACCATTGCCGGCCGGTGATGTCCAAGACCAGTCCCGGCTGCGAGGGAGGTCCGGCGGTGGCGGACAGCGTGAGCAGGGTCCACACGAACGCCACGCCAAGGGGAATCGCCGAGACGAGCAGGCCAATGCTGATCCATTGTGTGCCGCTGTTGCCCCGCTCGATCGGTATGTCGCGGATGTCTCTGGACCGGTCTTCGGGCCGAGCGCGGCGCACTGCCGCCCATAGCAACGCCGCGATCACCAGGCAAACGACTATTGATACCACCAGCAGGTACCAGGTGAGTGGAACGACCTCCCGCGCCCGCAGGCCGGCGCTGCTGAGATAGCTCAGAGGCCAAGCAGTCATGCAGGCCGCGCCGGCTCGAGAGACTTCCAAAGGTGAGCGAGGGAGCGCAGCGCACTCCACAAGAAAAATCCGATTCCCGGTACCCACATGAGAGACCCGCCCAATTGCTGGTCCTGCAGCGGCGTCAGACCCCAAACCTGGCTGCTGGTGAGATGCTGGAGAAACAGCGGTCTATCCGCCAATGTGAGCACCGCTCCCAGCAATCCCATGTGCAGGAATGTCAGCGCTCCCCCCGCCAGCACCTGACCGGTCCAGTGGGGCGGGTGATCCAGCAATTCACGCCACAGCGCAATGCCGCTTCCGAACAGAGTGATGTGCATGGCCCAGTACTGAGCGGTGGAGGCAAAGGTATCGTCATAGGGCACGGGCATGTGCCAGTACCAAAGTGCCAAGAAAAACGCCGTGGCTGCTGCCCATAGACGCCATGGATGGTAGGAGGGAACCGATGGCGGCATGCCCATCGCGAGCAGCGGAGCCGCAACCAGGAGAAGAATCATGTGCTGGAGAACTCGGGCCGAGAACAGTGCCACGGAAAGCGCGCACAGCGGCGAGACGAATGCCGCTGCCGCGATGGCCCATCCCGCGATTACGAAGGCGCGCCGCCGCCGCGCACCGCTTACGACGCGCCCGGTTGCCCATAATTGCCAGGCGCAGAGGATGATGAGTGCCGCAATGAGCGCGGGATCGAGATTGAAACGATGCAATAGTTCGCCGGGCAGAGGAGCGGATCCGCAATAAGGCAATTGGACACTCACATCAGCCCCTATTTTTGGCGCGGTTATCGCTTTGCAACGAAGGTTGCCACAGCAGCTTTCGCGACCTCCAAATCTTGATCAACGGTTAGGTTTGCCGAACTCATACGCTTTCCTTTCACCCACGGCGATCAGCCCCTTGGCATCGGCGAGAGTGAGCGAGGGGATTTGTTGCGGCATATTTGTCCTTTGGCAGGGAAATAAAATATAGGAGTGGCAGTTGCACCGTATGGATTTATCGCTACCGCACATATCGGTGCTCTTACCATCATTGAGTAAGTGAAACCCTACAGCTCTGAATGAAGTTCGCTGCGCTGATTAGCGAACCAGTGACCCTGCGATTGACGACTGAAAGCGCGAGTGTCGATGCAGTAATTATTTTTAATATAAAAAAAATATAAATATCAATAATGTACAGAGCATATGTATAAATAACATTATTTGAATTGCAGGCGCATGAGTTGCGCCGCGAGCGCGGATACGGCGGCGCCGGCATGCCGGCAAGGGAGGTGGGTTTGCCGAACAGCAACACCCTGTTCACGGGATTCCCAGGAGTCGAAGGCAGCTTGTATTTCGTCGGCGGCTTCGGGGTCAATTACGTGCAGCGCAACGGCGTGGCGCTGGCCCCGGTGCGTTGGGAGAAGCGCTACAACCCGCTATAGGACTCCAACCCGCCAATTAAGGGGAGCGCAGGCTCCCCCTGGGGCCAACCGAGTCCAATCTGCGTTACGGCGTCGGAGCTCCGGCCGGGCTGCCTTCGACTTGAATCGCGAGCTTCACCGCCATTTTGAAGCCGTACTTGTCGCCGAAGGTGATGCCATAGTCGCTGCGATCGAAGGTGGCCTTCGCATCGGCGCCGCACACTTCTTTCTTGGACATCGGATTCTGCTTGCACATAAAGGAATCGATGGTCAGCGTCAGCGGCTTGGTGACGCCGTGCATCGTCAACGTCCCCTGCGCCTCTGTGGGCGTGTCGCCATTGAACTGGGTGAACTTGCCGGTGTAGGTCGCAGTCGGGTACTTGGCGGCATCAAAGAGCTCGGGCGACTTGGCGTGCTCGTCGAGCTTTGGCATTCCGAAGTCAACGGAACTCATGTCCACCGTGACGCTGATCGACCCGGACTTCGCCGCCTTGTCGTATACGACGCTGCCGGATGTCTTGGTGAATTTGCCGCGCCATACCGACAGGCCACCCATGTGGTCGGCCTCGAAGCTGGGGAAGGTGTGGCCGGGATCAAGCACATAAGTAACTGGCGCTGCGAACGCACCTGCGGTCAGCAGCGCGCCGAGGGACGCCAATACAATACGATTCATTGAGGACTCCTTAAGGACTCTGATGGATACTTGGCCCGCAGCAATCATAACCCACGAGGAAATTCAGATGGAATTATTGACGGCGATCGCCACCCGCACGTCCGCCGCACGCTTGAGCGAGCCCGGCGTCAGCCCGGAGCATCTGGCGCGGATTCTCGAGGCAGCGGAGCGCGCGCCGGATCACGGTCGGTTGAAGCCGTGGCGCTTCCTGGTTCTCGGCAAGGGCTCGCGGGACGCCTTTGCGCATGCCGCCGCGGAAGCGAAACACCTGCGCTTGCCGCATCTCAGCGCCGAGCAGCTCGCGGCGGAGCGCGACAAGATCGAGCGCTCGCCGACTTTGATCGTGGCCGGCTGTGCGGTGCGGCTCAACCATCCGAAAGTGCCGGAGATCGAGCAGATCATCGCCGCCGGCGCCGCCGTGGAGAATCTCATTCTGGCGGCGCACGATCTGGGCTATGGAGCCATGTGGAAGACCGGCGCGGCCGCCTACGATCCCGGCGTCAAGGCCGCCGTGGGACTTCAAGCGCACGATCACATCGTCGCCATCCTTCATCTTGGCACGCGAGTGGAATAATAGTGCCCGCGCAGCGACACCGACTTCACCAGGGCCCACACCGCAGATCCGACCGCCAGGCCAAGCTCGCGAGTGGCCGCCTGGGTGATCCGCGCCATGATGCGTGTGCCGCCAACATCCACGGCGATCAGATCCGATTCCGTATCGTCGCTTGAAATATCGACAACGCGGCCGGGCAGGGCATTGCGCACGCTCAACCCCTGCGGCGGCTGGACGGCGACGATGACATCGCGCGCCAGCAATTGCACGCGCAGCTTTGCCCCCGGCTCGAGGCCCACGGCTTGTACTTTCAACTCGCCGCTGCCGACCTGGACCCGGGTCAGTCCGCCCGAGTCCGGTCCCAGCACCGTGCCTTCGACGATCGCGCCCACCGCGTCGGGACCGATGATGGCGCGCAGCTGCGGATCCAAGCTCATCGCGCCGATCCCGCCCTGCGCCACTGCGCGTCCCGCAACCATCAGCACCACATGGGTGGCGAGCCTCAGCACCTCGTCGAAGTTGTGGCTGACATAGACCATCGGAATCGCCAATCGATCGCGCAACGTCTCGAGGTAGGGCAGCACCTCTTCGCGCCGCGCGGCGTCCAGCGCCGCCAGCGGCTCATCCAGCAGCAGCAGTCGCGGCTGCGACAACAGCGCGCGCCCAATCGCGACCCGCTGCCGCTCGCCGCCGGACAGTTCATGCACCCGCCGCTGCAGCAGGCCATCCAGATCCAGAAGACCCACGACCATATCGAAATTCACATACGCGGCTCCGGCGGCGCGACGCTGCCCGTAGTTAAGATTGGCGGCGACGCGCAGATGCGGGAACAATCGCGCATCCTGGAATACGTAGCCGATGCGCCGCCGTTCCGGGGGCATATCGATGTGCCGCCGGGTGTCGAGCAGCGCCGCATCGTCAAGGGTTACCTGGCCTGAGTCGGCCCGCAGCAGTCCTGCGATCACATTGACCAAGGTGCTCTTGCCGCTGCCGGACCGGCCGAATAGCGCCACCACGCCGGGCGTCGGCAGCTCGAAACTAGCGTCGAGCGCAAACGATCCGCGCTGTTTCGCGACGGCTACGCTCAGCATCAGCGGCCCAGCACCAGGCGCATGCGCCGTGCGAAGTATTCTGACAACAGCAGGCCGGCCAGGCCCAAGGCCAGCGATAGGCAGGCCAGCCGCGCTGCGGCGCGGTCGCCACCCGGCGTTTGCAGCGCCGTGTACAGCGCCAACGGCAAGGTGCGGGTCTCGCCGGGAATATTCGAGACGAAGGTGATCACGGCGCCGAATTCTCCGAGCGCTGCGGAAAATGCGGTGATCGCGCCCGCCAGCACCCCCGGCAGCATCAGCGGCAGGGTGATGCTCGCGAATCGATCGATGGCGCCGGCTCCCAGTGTGCGCGCGGCATCCTCCAGGCCGCGATCGATATTCTCCAGGGAGATGCGCATGGCGCGCACCATCAGCGGAAAGGACATGACCGCGGTGGCCAGCGCCGCGCCGTTGCGCGTGAAGATGAGCTCGATCCCCAGCACGCGCTCGAGCCACCCCCCGATGGGGCCGCGAGTGCCGAACAGCAGCAGCAGCAGATAACCAACCATCACCGGCGGCAGCACCAGCGGCAGATGCACCACCGTGTCCAGCAACGTGCGCCCCGGGAATCGGCGGCGCGCCAGCAGCCATGCAAGCAGGATTGCCGGGCCCAAGCTGAACATGACACTGCGTGTCGCGACACTGAGGCTAAGCCGCAGCGCATCGACTTCACCGGGGCTCAACCAATTCATGATCGGCAATTCGCGGTGCAGAGCTTCATCCGGCAGGCAGTATACTGTGTGCGCGAGATACCAAAAGGATAGTGCATGGCCTATTTTCGCGCCGCGGCGCCGGTCGCAGCGTCATCTGAACGGATCGGCGTGCTGGTGGTGAACCTCGGCACCCCCGACGCACCGACGTATCTCGCCGTGCAGCGTTACTTGCGCGAATTCTTGAGCGATCGGCGCGTCATCGATACCTCGCGCCTGATCTGGCTGCCGCTGTTGTATGGCCTGGTCCTGCCGCTGCGTCCGCTGCGCACCGCGCGCAAGTACCGCAAGATTTGGATGGCCGAGGGCTCGCCGTTGGCGGTGTATTCGGAGCGCCTCGCTGCGAAGATGGATGTCTTGTTGCAGGGCGCCTTGGGCGATCGTGTGCGCGTTGCGCTCGGCATGACCTACGGGAACCCTAGCATCGCGAGCGCCATCGACTCTCTGGCGCAGCAGGGCGTCGCGCGGTTATTGGTATTGCCCCTGTATCCGCAGTACTGCGCATCGACGACCGGGTCGGTGTTCGATGTCGCGAGCCGCGCGCTGCAGCGCCTGCGCTGCTTGCCGGAGACACGCTTCGTCAACGGCTACTGCGAGGATGACGGTTACATCGGCGCGCTGGCCGAGCGGGTGCAGGGACATTGGGACGCGGTGGGCGAGCGGTCTCACCTGCTGATCTCCTATCACGGCATACCGGCGGACTACGTGGCGCGCGGCGATCCGTACCAGGCGCAAACCGAGACAACGACCCGTTTGCTGGTCGCGCGGTTGGCCCTGGCCTCGCAGGACTGGTCTCACTGTTATCAATCACGCTTCGGCGCAAAGGCATGGCTGACGCCCTACACCGACGATAAGTTGCAGGAACTCGCGCGCCGGGGAGCGCGCAAGGTGACGGTGGTGGCGCCATCGTTTGCCGTCGATTGTCTGGAGACCCTGGAAGAAGTGGCGATCGAGTATCGGGACCGGTTCTTGGGCCTGGGGGGAGAGCGCTTGAGCCTGGTGCCGGCCCTGAACGACGCCGACCGCCATGCCGAAGCGCTGGTCGCCATCGTGAAAAGCCGGCTACAGGGCTGGGTCTAGATCTAGGGCCGTGGCCTATGCTAGATTCAGCATATATGCGTGCATCTGTGCTGTGCCCCGGATCGTTTGCGCTGCTGCTGCTGCTGCTGCGCCGCTAGGCGCCACCCCCTCTGCGCTACCGGTCGGCGCTTACAAGACCGAGAATCCTAGAGTTAAGTAACGCGCAGAGCGAGTGGGAACCATGCTAGTCAATCCGTCGAATAAGTATCGCGCCTTTACGCCAATCGATCTCGCCGATCGAACCTGGCCCAGCAACGCCCTTGCGGCGCCGCCCACCTGGTGCAGCGTCGATTTGCGCGACGGCAATCAGGCCTTGATCGAGCCGCTGGATCCGGTTCGCAAGCGCCGCCTGTTCGACCTGCTGCTTAAGGTGGGCTTCAAGGAAATCGAAGTCGGATTTCCCGCCGCATCGCAGACCGACTACGACTTCGTGCGCGAGATCATCGAGCAGGACTTGATTCCGGAGGGAGTTACGATTCAGGTGCTGACGCAAGCCCGCCCTGAGCTCATCGCCCGCACCTACGAGTCCTTGAGAGGCGTGCGTCGCGCCATCGTGCACGTGTACAACTCCACCTCGGCTGCGCAGCGCCGCATGGTGTTTCGGCTGGACCGCGCCGGCATCGTGGATATCGCGGTGCGCGGCGCCACGGCGGTGCGCGAGCATGCCCTGCATCATCCCGACACCGAATGGGTGTTCCAGTACAGCCCCGAGAGCTTCACCGCCACCGAGCTGGAGTTCGCGGTAGAGATTTGCGATGCGGTGAACGCGGTATGGGAACCGACGCCTGACGCCAAGTCGATCATCAATTTGCCGGCGACGGTGGAGATGGCGACGCCGAATATTTATGCCGACCAGATCGAATGGTTCCTGCGGCACGTGGCCAGGCGCGACTCGGTGATTTTGAGCGTGCACCCGCACAACGACCGAGGAACGGCGGTGGCCGCCGCGGAACTCGCCATGATGGCCGGCGCGCAGCGCGTGGAGGGAACCTTGTTCGGCAATGGCGAGCGTACCGGCAATGTGGACATCGTCACCCTGGCGCTCAACCTGTACACGCAGGGGGTCGATCCGAAGCTCGATTTCTCGAACATCAACGAAGCCGCGCGCTGTGTGGAGGCCTGCAATCAATTGCCCATCCACCCCCGGCATCCCTACGTCGGGGATCTAGTGTTCACGGCCTTTTCCGGATCGCACCAGGACGCCATCAAGAAAGGCCTGGCCGCGCGCACTGAGGGCCAACTGTGGGACGTTCCGTATCTCCCGGTCGATCCGGCGGATCTCGGGCGCTCGTACGATTCCATCATTCGGGTGAACAGCCAGTCGGGCAAGGGCGGGGTGGCGTACCTCTTGGAGCGGGACTACCAATTGGTCATGCCGCGGCGCCTGCAAATCGAGTTCAGCCAGGTGGTGCAATCGGCAGCCGATATCACCGGCAAGGAATTGAGTTCAAAAGAGCTATGGGATCTGTTCAGCAGCGAGTATTTGGCGCCGCGGGCGCCGTTCGTGTACCGCTCGCACCAGCTTGCCGCGTCCACGGACGGCGCGGACACCGAGCGGCTGTCCCTGCAGGTGGAGAATGCCGGCCGGCTCGAGACTTGGACGGGGCAGGGCTCCGGACCCATCGATGCCATGGTCAAGGCCATCGGACTGCCATTCGATGTGCTGTCCTACGAAGAGCATTCTCGAGGCCAGGGCAGCGCCGCTCAGGCCGTGTGCTACATCGAAATCACCACCCGGGCGCGCCGCACCCTGTTCGGGGCCGGCGCCCACCCGAATATCATCACGGCATCGCTGCTGGCGCTGTTGTCGGCGGCGAACCGCGCCGTGGCGCAGGGGGTACTGTCGGCACGGCCGGCGACCGTCCGAAATCCCATGAGAAACATCTCCTAAATTGTTTATTTAATTAAAGTTATTTAAGCAGGCCAGCGTCGCGCCGGCGCCCTACAGTTCCCGGCCCTTGCAATCTAGGGCCACCGGACGCATTGCATTGCCGATCGGAAATTACTCGCGGCAGTTGAATGCCGGGCAGAATCGGCTATAGTGCGCAACTTCACGCACCCGGACTGATCGATCCTATTGATTTCAGGGACTTTTCTCGCCCATGAGCGCACGCGAAGACGAACATTTCGACATCGACGAAGAGTTTCTTGGGGAAGCCGAGGAGTCCCAGGAATTCGATCCCATGTTGGAGCGCACCGAGCGCCGGCCCAAGGCTGTCGCTGCGCCTAAGCGCGGCAAGGCGGCATGGAGCCGGGTAGAGGACGTGCTCGCCGAGCGGCAATTGGAAAAAGAGTTGCGCGATATTTTCGAAGACGATTAACGCTCCCGTGAACCAGTCCTTTGTGGTGCTGAAGTTCGGCGGCACCAGCGTGTCGACCGCGGACAATTGGCGCAACATCGTCGGCGTGGTGCGCGAGCGCATCGCCTCAGGCCTGCGCCCACTGGTGGTGCATTCGGCCCTGTCCGGCATCACCGACCGCTTGGAAGCGCTGCTCTCGGCAGCGGTGATGGGAGTTCACGCGCCCATCCTTAAGGAGATCGAAACCACCCACCGCGAGCTCGCGCGCCAGTTAGGCATCGATCCCGATGCGCACTTCGAAGCCTTCTTGGGCGAACTCAAGCAGATGACCTGCGTAGTGGCCGAGAGCCACGCCGCAAGCGATGCGCTGCGCGCGCGCGTCATGGCCATGGGCGAACTGCTCGCCACCACGCTTGGCTCGGGCTACCTCAATGCCCAGGGGGTGAACACGCTGTGGGCGGATGCGCGCCGGGTGTTGCGCGCCGACCGTCGCTACGGTGCCACCGCGCAGGCGAGCCTGTTGTCGGCGACCTGCGATTACACCCCGGATGCCCGGCTGCAGGAGCAATGGCGCGCTCTGAATCAGGTGGTGATCACGCAGGGATTCATCGCGGCGAATGAGGCCGGGGATACCGTGTTGCTGGGCCGCGGCGGCTCCGACACCTCAGCCGCTTATTTCGCGGCCAAATTGAACGCGATACGCCTGGAGATTTGGACCGACGTGCCCGGTTTGTTCAGCGCCAACCCGAAAGTGGTGCCCGAGGCGCGTTTGCTGCGCGCGCTGCACTACGATGAGGCGCAGGAAATCGCCAGCAACGGCGCCAAAATCTTGCATCCGCGCTGCGTGCTGCCGGTGCGGCAATACAACATACCGCTGCATGTGTATGCCACGCAGGCCCCGGGACTCGAAGGCACGGTGGTATCGGCCAACGTCGCCGGCAGCGCGGGCCAGGTCAAATCCATCGCCATCAAGAAAGGCATCACCTTAGTGTCCATGGAAAGCCCCGGCATGTGGCATCAGGTCGGATTTCTGGCGGACGCCTTCCAGGTGTTCAAGCAACATGGCCTGTCGGTGGATCTGGTATCGACCTCGGAGACCAATGTCACGGTGTCCCTGGACCCTACCGCCAATACCCTCGATCCCGCGGCGTTGAAGCACCTAGCCGAGGCGCTGGGGAAGCTCTGCCGGGTGGAAATACTCGGGCCCTGCGCGTCTTTAAGCCTTCTCGGCCACAACATCCGCGGCATCCTGCACGAACTGGGCACGGCGTTCGAATTGTTCCAGGACCAGAAGATCTATCTGGTCACGCAGGCGGCCAACGATCTGAATTTCACCTTCGTCATCGATGAGGCGCAGGGCGATCGATTGGTGAAGCAATTGCACGAGCGGCTGATCCAGACCATCGCCTCCGACACGGTTCTGGGGCCCACCTGGCTGCAGCTGTTCGGCTCGCCCAAGCTTGAGACCGCGCGAGTGGCGGGCTGGTGGGAGGCGCCGGCGAAACGCGCGGCGCTGATCGACATTGCGCGGCGCGAATCCGCGGCCTTCGTCTACGACATGGCGACCCTGGATGCCGCAATCGCCGCGGTGCTGCACGTGCGCTCGGTCGCGCGCTGGGCCTATGCGATGAAGGCCAACTGGCATCCGGCGATATTGCGCCGAGTTCACGCCGCGGGCCTCAAGCTGGAATGCGTATCGCAGGGCGAGATCGAGCATTGCTTTGCGCATGTCCCGGGCTTAAGCCCCGAGGACGTGCTGTTCACGCCGAATTTCGCGCCTCGTAGCGAGTATGAATTTGGGGTGGCCAAGGGCGTACGGGTCACTCTGGACAATCTGCATCCTCTTAAACAGTGGCCCGAGGTGTTTCGCGGCCGCGAGATCTTCCTGCGCATCGATCCGGGCTTCGGCCGCGGTCATCACCAACATGTGCGTACCGCGGGGACTCATTCGAAATTCGGCATTCCGATTTCCCAGGCCGACGAGCTTCTTGCCGTGGCGCGTAACTTAGGCACACGCGTTATTGGGCTGCACGCGCACACGGGCAGCGGTATCCTCGATGTCGCCAATTGGACCGAGACCGGCGAGGCGCTGGCGGAGCTTGCGCAGAAATTTCCCGATGTTTCGGTGGTGGACTTGGGCGGCGGGATCGGCGTACCCGAGCAGATTGGCATGAGCGAAATCAACCTCGAGGCGCTGGACCGGGGCGTTGCCGCGCTGAAGCGGCGCTTTCCGCGCATCGATTTTTGGATGGAACCCGGACGCTTGCTGGTGGCGAAGGCCGGAGTGCTGGTGGCGCTGGTGACGCAGCTGAAGGACAAGGGCGACGTGCACTATGTGGGCATTGCCACCGGCATGAACTCGCTGATCCGCCCCGCGCTGTACGGGGCGCATCACGACATCCGCAATCTGACGCGCCTCGATGAGGCCTTGAGCAGCAGGGTGAGCATCGTGGGGCCGATATGCGAAACCGCCGACCAGCTCGGCACGGATCGCTGGCTGCCGCCGACCGCCGAGGGGGACGTCTTGCTGATCGCGAACTGTGGAGCCTACGGCTATGCCATGGGGTCGAACTATAATCTTCGGCCGCCCGCGCATGAGTTTATTATTGAGCCATGAAGCAAGTCGGCATCATCGGTTGGCGCGGCATGGTCGGTTCGGTGCTCCTCGACAGGATGCTCGCGGAGAAGGACTTCGATGTCGTCAGCCCCGTGTTCTTCAGCACCTCGAAGGCCGGCGGCGCGGCCCCCGATATCGGGCGTTCCCTGGGTCCGGTTCTGGATGCCAACGACATCGCGGCGCTGGCCAAGCTCCCCATGCTCATCAGCACCCAGGGCGGCGACTACACCGAAGCGATTCACCCGCGCCTGCGCGCGGCGGGCTGGGACGGCTACTGGATCGACGCAGCTTCCGCGCTGCGCATGAAAGAGAATGCGGTGATTGTTTTGGATCCGGTGAATTTGGCGGTGATGGAGGCCGCCCGCCGGCAGGGAGTCAAGGATTTCATCGGCGGGAATTGCACGGTGTCGCTCATGCTGATGGCGGTTGCCGGCCTGCTGCGCGCCGGCGCGGTGGAGTGGATCACGGCCATGACCTATCAATCCGCCTCGGGAGCCGGCGCGCAGCATATGCGCGAGCTTCTCGAGCAAATGGGGGCGCTGTATCGCTCGGCGTCCTCGGTGTTGCACGATCCGGCCGCCGGAATCCTCGAGGTCGATCGCGCGGTGGGCGCGGCGCTGGCTGGCGCCGATTTTCCCACCGCCCAGTTCGGCGTGCCGCTGGCAGGCAGCCTGATTGCGTGGATCGACAAGGATTTGGGCAACGGCCAGAGCCGCGAGGAATGGAAGGCGGGGGCCGAGGCCAACAAGATCATGGGCACCGAAGAGCAGCCCGTGCCGATTGAGGGTATTTGCGTGCGCGTGGGCGCCATGCGCTGCCACTCGCAGGCGCTCACCATCAAGCTGAAAAAAGACCTGCCGTTGGCGGAAATCGAGCAGTTGATCGCGCGCGGCAACCCCTGGGTGCGCGTGGTGCGCAACGACCGCGAGTCGTCGATTCGCCAGCTCTCCCCGGCGGCGGTCAGCGGCCGGATGGAAATTCCGATCGGCCGCCTGCGCAAGATGTCCATGGGCGGGGAATATCTGTCCGCATTCACCGTCGGCGATCAGCTGCTCTGGGGCGCGGCGGAGCCCCTGCGGCGGACCATGCGATTCTTGCTAGCGCCCGTAAATAGCTAGGATCTGGGTCTCCGCCAGCGAGTTCGCATGCACGTTGAAGGCGATGAACGCCGCGGTGGCATTCGCCGGCACCGCGAGCTTCGCGACCTTGAGCGCATATAAGCGGAAATGATAATGATGCGGCTTGCCCGGCGGCGGGCAGGGGCCGCCGTAGCCGGGTGTGCCAAAGTCTGTCGGCCCCTGCACGGCGTCCGCGGGCATCAGGTTCTTTTTCGCATCGCCGGCATCCGACGGCAGCGAGCTCGCATCCGCCGGGATGTCATACACCACCCAGTGCCACCAGCCGCTGCCCGTGGGCGCATCCGGGTCGTGCACCAGCAGGGCGAAGCTCTTGGTGCCTGCGGGCGCATTGCTCCACGCGAGCGCCGGCGACACATTGCGGCCGCTGCAGCCGAAGCCATTGAACACCTGCGCCTCGGGAATTTTCTTGCCCTCGGCAATATCCGAGCTGGTGAGAGTAAACGGCGCGCCGCCGGCCGCCGGGGCTTGCGCCCACACGGGGGGTGCAGCCATCGCCGTGCACAGCAACGCGGCCAGCAGCGCGCGCCGCGGCGCCTCAGAAAAACGCTTGTTCATGATTGCCCTCCGGCATTTGTCCATACCTCGACCGGCGTGCGTTCCTGCCTGAGCACGGCGCGCACCGGCATTTCCTGCACGGGGCCGGGTGCGCGCGCCGCCAGCAGAGTTTGCCACTTGGATTCACCTTCGATGAGCACGACGATGCGCCGCGCATCGAGCAGCGCCGTCAGATTCAAGCTTAGCCGGGCTTGTGGGGGCGTGGGCGCCCACATCCCGACGCAGCCCGCCGAGGCCTCAGGATTCAGTGCCTTCAACAGATTGGGCGACCCCGGAAACAGCGAGGCCGTATGCCCGTCGTCGCCCATGCCGAGCATGACGACATCGAAAGGGCGCGGCACGCGCGCGAAAGTCTCCCAGGCCGACACCGCGCCCAAGTCCGGGGTGGGTGCTCCATTCTTCAGTCCCAGGAAGCGGGCCGCGGCCGCCCGGTCCTTCAGCAGCACATCGCGCACCAGGCGTTCGTTGCTGTTGTTGTCCGAGGGTTCCACCCAGCGTTCGTCGGCCAGCGCCACGCAGACACGGCTCCAATCCACGGCTTGCGCGCGCAGGTACTCGAAGAATTTAATCGGCGATTTTCCGCCGGACACCACCAGGCTCGCCAGGCCGCGCGCGGCAATCGCCGCGTTGAGATTTGCAGCGATCTGGGTCGCGAGTTCACGCGACAGGATGTCGAATTCCGAGTGGCGATGCACCGCAGGATCAGAGCTCATGTATGGCACAATATCCCGATGAAAGATCTTACGCAAAGCTCGATTGGCAAACACATCGTGAAAATGGCGCTGCCGATTGCGGCGGGCATGTTTTTTCAGACGCTGTACTTCTTGATCGACCTGTACTTCGTCGCGCACCTCGGGGATGCGGCCATCGCCGGAGTGGGCGCGGCCGGCAATGTCACCTTCATCGTGCTCGCGCTCACGCAGGTGCTCGGCGTCGGCACCGTGACGCTGATATCGCACGCGGCGGGCCGCAAGGATCGGGCGGATGCCAGCTTGGTGTTCAATCAGAGCTTGGCGCTGTCGGCGAGCTGCGCGGCGATCACGCTGCTCCTGGGGTACGCTTTTTCATCCGGCTACATGCATGCGCTGGGCTCGGATGCGGCGACTGCCCTGGCCGGCACCCGCTACCTGTACTGGTACTTGCCGGGCCTGGCGCTGCAATTCGCGTTGGTGGCCATGGGGTCGGCGCTGCGCGGCACGGGCATCGTGCAGCCGACGATGATCGTGCAAGTCCTGACCGTGGTGGTGAACGCCGTGCTGGCGCCGATCCTCATCGCCGGATGGGTCACGGGGCATCCCCTGGGCGTGGCCGGGGCGGGCCTCGCGAGTTCCATCGCCATTGCGATGGGAGTTTTGATGTTGGCCGGCTACTTTCACCGCCTGGAGAAGTATGTGGCCTTCGACGCCGCCGCATGGCGCCCGCGCATGGCGACCTGGGGCCGGCTGTTGCGCATCGGATTGCCCGCGGGTGCGGAATTCGGATTGATGTTCGTCTACATGGGGGTGATTTACTGGATCATCCGGCCGTTCGGCGCAGACGCGCAGGCCGGTTTCGGCGTCGCGATCCGTCTCATGCAGAGTTTGTTTCTTCCGGCCATGGCGGTGGCGTTCGCGACGGCCCCGATTGTCGGTCAGAACTTTGCCGCGCGCAGGTTCGACCGGGTGCGCGAGACTTTCGTGATTGCCAGCTCCATCGGCTGCGCCATCATGGCGGTGTTGACGCTGATCAGCCGCTGGGGAGCCGGCGGCCTCATTAGCGCCTTTACCACGCAGCCCACCGCCCTATCCGTGGGCACGCAGTTCTTGCACATCATTTCCTGGAACTTCGTCGCCAGCGGCTTCGTGTTCACCTGTTCCGCGGCATTTCAGGGACTGGGACATACGCTGCCCTCGGTGTGGAGTTCCGGCAGCCGGCTGGCCACTTTCGTCCTCCCGGCCCTGTGGATCGCCGCTCAGCCGTCCTTCCAGTTGGTTCAGCTTTGGTATGTATCTGTCGCCAGTGTCACGCTGCAGGCGCTATTCAGCCTGTGGCTGGTACGCCGCGAGTTCCGGCTGCGAATGCCGGCGCAGGCGCCGGCGGCGGCTCCCGCCCCAAGCGCTTAACGCCCTGTGTGTTTTTTAGCCCAGTGAATTTTAGGACATTCGTGGATGTTTGCGGCTGGGCGGGCACGCTGCTGATTCTCGCCGCCTATGCTTTGCAGTCAAACGGCAAAATGCAGACGCGCTCCGCCCTTTACCAGTGGATGAACGTCCTCGGCGCCGCGGGTTTGATCATCAACAGTGGCTGGTATAGCGCCTGGCCGTCGGTGACGCTGAATGTGGTGTGGCTGGCGATCGCAGCACTGGCCCTGTGGCAAAATCGGCGTGCTGCGCCGTAGGACTTCAACTACGGGCAACGGCGGATATTGCTGCGCAGCTGATTGCGGCGATCGCTCAGCGCGGATGCTGAAGAAGACCGTCTAGATTCTCCATCATGCCGGAGAGTTCCTCCGTGCGGCTCGCCAAGGTCGCCGGGTTGAAATGCGGCTCGCCGCCCAGATGCACGATCCGGCGGGCGATTTTTTCCGCATGAGTCTGCGCGCTGTCCGCATGCGCCAGGAATTCGTTCTTGACTGCCTTGGTCGCCAGGCCTTCCGCCATTGCGTAATGCTGCCGGCAGCGCAGCACATACACCAGGTCGGTCGCCAGAGCCTCGTTCAGGATGCTCAACAGGGTGGGGCGATGATCGGTTGTGAACGGCGCGCGCGAGTCCTCCGCCGCCGTGCCGGGATCAATTTCCGAGCGATCGAAATCAAAGCCCATGACCACCTCGCGCAGGCGCTAGCCCGTTTGCAATTACTGCACGCCAGTTGATCGCAGCGCCCATTCAAGGCGTATCGGAAAGGCTCCTATAAACCTGTCGGAATTTTCGGACAGGCCCCGCCAGGTCAGAATTTCTGCTTGTACTGCAATATCACCGTGAACGGCTGCAAGGTTGCGACCTGGGGAATGATGGTGCCCGCCGCATAGTTCTGGTACTGCGCGTAGCCCACATAGCCGATGTCGCCGAGATTCGGCTTGGCGTTGGTGACATTGTGCAGATTCAGCGAGACTTCCGATTCGCTGTAATTGATGCCGAATCGCGCATTGACCAGGGAGTAAGCCGGCCGCTCGGCCTCGGCGCCATACCCGCCGTTCAGCAACGAGACGCTGTCGCCGGTGTAGCTGTAGTCGGCCGACACGAATCCATCGATGCGGCTGGTGAGTGCCTGGGTGTAAACCCCGCCGAGCGTGGCATTCCAGGCCGGAGTTCCCAGGATGCGCGATCCCGGCTGCAGATCGATGCCCGGCAGGCCGAGCGCGCCCGGCTCGGTGATCTTGGTCTTTTCATAGCCCGCGCCGAACCGCAGTTCCAATTGGCGGGTCAGATGGCCGTCGATCTCAATCTCGGCGCCGTTGATGGTGGCGGCGTCGCCGTTCAGGTCGAAGTAGTAGCCGCAGGGCAGCGCGACCTGTTGTTGCAGGTTCTTCCAATCGATGTGGAAGGCCGCCGCCGACACCAGCAGGCCGGGATGCGGCAGCTGAACCTTGGTGCCGACTTCGTAACTCCACAGGGTGTCCGACTTCAACTGGGTGATGTCGCTCACCGGCAGGCCCGCAAGCTGGCAGAAGGGCGCGTAGGCTTGGGCGCCGCCGGCGCGGAACCCTTTCGAGGCGGAGGCATAGACCATGGCGTCGTCGGTGGCCTGATAGGACAGGCCCACCTTCGGGTCGGTGCCATGCTCGCTGTTGGTCTCCGGATGGCTCAAGGTGGCTCCGAAGTTCATGAAGCCATCGGCCGTGAAGTCCGACTCCTGCGACAGCCAGTACTGGCGGGCGCCGACCGTCAAGGTGAACTTTTCCAGGAATTTATAATACAGCTCGCCGAACAGCGACTTGTCCTTTTGCACCGCCGGGTTGGTCTGGGTCCAGATCTCGTCGTTCGGCCACGGCCCCACGACCGTGTTGCCGGCAGATGCCGCCACCAGGCCGTTGGCGTAGGTCGGCGGAATGTAGAACTTGGTGTGCGTCTGTGACCAGAAGGCGCCGACCGTGCCGCTCAGGTTATGCCACGGGTCGAAGGCCACGCGCATTTCCTCGGTGATCTGATCGTGGTAGTGCTCGCCGTCCCACAGATAGGGCTGCGCAGGCAGGCCGCTGACTTCGTAGTAGTTCGTCAGCACCTGCTGCGTGCCATAGGTCGAGTCCTCGATATCGCGCGTGTGCCGGTAGAAGAAGCTGCTGGACGAGACGAACGACCAGCCGTCGCCCTTGTAATTGAGGTCCAGGGACGGCAGCGCCCAGTCGTCCGAGGCGTGCGGCTGCACGTCGAAGGCTCGGTTCAGGGTGTAGTCCGGGGTGAACGCGGGCAGAGGCGCGAAGGTCGCGGGAAAACCGTGGTCCTGCGAATTTTGAAACATGACGCGTAAGCGCGCTTCGAAGTTGTCGGTGGCCTTCAGCAGGAAGGCCACGGAGCCGCCGTAGGTGCTGACGTCGCCTTGATTGCCGACGCTGGTGCGCGCAACGGTCGCATACGGGTCCGTGGCGCCGGGGCCGTTGGGATCGGTCGGGAAGCTGCGGGTCAGGTAGCCGGCGTCGTTATTGAAGAACAGCACCGCGCGCACCGCCAGCTCGTTCGGCACCAGCACCACGTTGCCGATGACGTTGCCGCCGCCATCCGCGCTGCCGCCGCCGGAGGTGATGCCCGCATCCGCCATGAAGCTGAATTCATCCTTGTCGACATTCGGCTTCTTGGTGATCAGCCGCACGTTGCCGCCGAGCGAGCTCTCGCCGAAGAGGGTGCCCTGGGGGCCCTTCAACACCTCGATATTGTCGATGTCGAGCACGCGCGGATCCACCGACCCCGGAACCGGCGTGTCGTCGATGTAGAAGCCGGTGGCACCCGCCGTGCCGTAAAGATTTTGGCCGGTGATTCCCCGGATCGCCACCGTGCGCGCATCCGAGATGCCGGTGGGGCCGCCGCCGTAGCTGAACGACACATTGGGGGTTTTGGTCGCATAGTCGGTGAACGACTGGATGTTGTAGTTCTCCAGCGATTCGCCGGTGAACACGGTGATGCTGACCGGGACGTTGGCGAGCGACTCGTCGCGCTTGCGCGCCGACACCGTGATCGTCTCCAAGGTATCGGCGTCGGCCGCCGTCGCGGTGGCGGCGCCGGTATCGTCCGCGCGCGCGGCGCCCAAGTGCAGCGTTGCCGCGCAGATCGCCAGCCCTCCGGCGCAGCGCGCCAATATACGGGCAATACCACGGGACATGTGCGCGTCGCGAGTCATAACCATCCCTTTGCCAGCTGCGTGGCATTACTCGTTATATTATTTTGATGATAATACGAAAAAACAGCGACGGCAACGGCGCGTGCAGGCCGGCGCCGATTTAATCCGGGCGCCGCGCGGCGTGCCGCGCTTCGAGTTCCGCGACGACCTGCGCTAGCGACAGATGCTTCACGTTCAGCAGCAGCAGGCTGTGATACAGCAGGTCGGCCGCCTCGCCGATGATTTCCCGCTCCGACTCCGCGACGCCGGCGAGCGCGAGCTCCAGGCCTTCCTCGCCGACCTTTTGCGCGATCCGCCGCGTGCCTTGAGCCAGCAGTTGGGCCGTGTAACTGCCTTCGGGCCGCTGCGCGATGCGTTGCAAAATGACCTGTTCGAGAACGCTCAAGAAGCCGATGCGCTCGGCGGCGGCGCGCGGGCGGCTCTCGCCCCAGCAGGTGGTGGTTCCCAGGTGGCAGGTGGGCCCGCTGGGGGCCGCCAGCACCAGCAACGCGTCGCCGTCGCAGTCCGCGGCAATCTCGCGCAGCTCCAGGTAATTACCCGAGGTTTGCCCCTTGGTCCACAGGCAGCCGCGGCTGCGGCTCCAGAAGGTCACGCGGCCGGTCGAGCAGGTCAGGGCCAAGGCCTCTTGGTTCATGTAGGCCAGCATGAGCACCGCGCCGGTGTTGCAATCCTGAACGATGGCCGGCAGCAGTCCATCGGACCGGTCCCATGTGAGCTCCTGCAATGTCGTCATGCACGTACCTCTATGCCGTCGGCGCGCAGCTGTCGCTTCAGGTCGCGAATCGAAATCTCGCCGGAGTGAAACACGCCGGCGGCGAGCGCCGCGTCGACCCCGGCCTGCAAGAATACCTGCGCAAAATGTTCAGCAAGGCCCGCGCCCCCGGAGGCCACCAGCGGCACCCGGCACAGGGCGCGCGCCGCCCGCAGCTGCTCCAAGTCGTATCCCATCCGCACCCCGTCGCTGGCCATGCAGTTCAGCACGATTTCGCCGGCACCGCGGTTCTGCACCTCGAGCATCCATTCCAGGGTGCGGCGCGAGGTGTCGCGGGTGCGCGCCGCATCCCCGGTGAACTGCTGCACCCGATAGTCGTTGCCGATGGTTTGGCTGTCTATCCCGACCACCACGCACTGCGCGCCGAAGCGCGCGCTCAAGGCATCGATCAGATCCGGATCCGACAGCGCCGGCGAATTGACCGACACCTTCTCAGCGCCTGCCGCCAGCACCTGCTCGGCGTCCGCGATGCAGCGAATTCCGCCGGCCACGCAGAACGGAATGTCCAGAGTGCGTGCCACCCGAGCCACCCAGGAACGGTCCACCGACCGGCCCTCGGGGCTGGCGGCGATGTCGTAGAACACCAATTCGTCGGCGCCCGCATCGCGGTAGCGCGCCGCCAGTTCCAGGATGTCGCCGACGACCCGATGATCGCGGAAGCGCACGCCCTTCACCACCTGTCCGCCGCGCACGTCCAGGCAGGGGATTATGCGTTTGGCAAGAATGCTTGCAACTCCTCGAGCGGAATGAGTTCTTCGAGCAGTGCCCGGCCGCTGATGGCCGCCGCCGCTCCGGCGCCGGCCAGCGCGTGTAAGTCGCGCGACTCGCGGATTCCTCCGGAGGCCTGCCATTGCAGGCGTGGATAGCGGTGCACCGCGTTCCGATACAACTCGACATTCGGGCCGGAGAGCGCGCCGTCGCGGCTGACGTCGGTGCACAGCACGTGCACCAGGCCCGCGGCCGCGAAATTTGCGACCGCGTCCCACAGGGAAATCTGCGACTGCTCGCGCCATCCGTGGGTCGTGACCCGCGGCACGCCGCTTCGATCCAGGCGCACATCGAAGGCCAGTGTCAGCTGCTCCGCTCCAAAGCGCCGTAACCAGCCATGCACCTCGTCGACATGGGAGATGGCGGCGCTGCCGATCACCGCGCGCGCCGCCCCCAGATCGAGCATGCGCGCAACCGCCGCGGCATCGCGCAGGCCGCCGCCCACCTGCAGATGCAATGCGCCCTCGGCGGCCAGCTGCGCAATGAGCGAGTCGTTGCCGGCGCCGCCGCTGTCGCGGCCGCCGTCGCGCGCAGCGTCGAGATCCACCACATGCAGCCAATCGGCGCCGCAGTCTCGATACTTGCCGAGCAAGGCGCGCGGATCTACGTCATAGCGCGTCTCGGCGTCGAAGTCGCCTTGCAGCAACCGCACGCAGCGGCCGGCTCTCAAGTCCATGGCGGGGATGAGGCGCATACGCTTAGAGGGCAAGGAAATTTTGCAGCAGGCGCGCGCCCAGCGCCGCGGATCGCTCCGGATGAAACTGCGTGCCGTAGAAATTGTTCCATTGCACGCAGGCGCTGAAGCCATCGCCGTAGCAGCATGCCGCTACCGTGGCCGCGCCGACGGGCAGCGCATAGCTGTGCACAAAATACGCATAGTCCTCGTCGGCCAAGCCGGCCAGCAGAGCGCACGGCCGGCGCAGCTGCAGGGTGTTCCAGCCCATGTGCGGCACCGGACGGCCCGGCGCGTCGGCGAAGCGCGCGGCGCGCCCGGGAATGATGCCAAGGCAGGCTACCGGTCCCTCGTCGGATTCCTGGTGCAGCAATTGCATGCCCAGACAGATGCCGAGCACCGGTTGCGTCAGGCCGGGTATGACTTGCTGCAGCTGCGCGCGGCGCAATCTCGACATGGCATCGGCGGCGGCGCCGACGCCCGGCAATATGACGTGCGTGGCGGCGCGGATCCGCTCGCCGTCGGCCGACACCTCGGCGGCCGTGTCCAGCCGCTGCAGCGCATACTGCAGCGAGGCGATGTTGGCGCCGCCGCTCGCGACTATCACCACGTCGCGCATCGTCACAAGCTGCCTTTGGTGCTGGGCAGCTCGTTGCCATCGAGCCGTATCGCCTGGCGCAGGCTGCGGCCCAGGCCCTTGAAGCAGGACTCGACCATATGGTGCGTGTTCTCGCCGCGCACGCCGATGTGCAGCGCCGCGCCGAGCGTTTCGGCCAGGGAGCGGAAGAAATGCGGCACGAGCTCGGTGGGCAGTTCGCCGACGCGGTCGCGGTTGAAGCGGCCCTCCCAGACAAAGAAGGGCCGGCCCGAGAGGTCGAGCGCGATCTGCGCTTCGGCTTCGTCCATCGCCAGCAGGAAGCCGTAGCGAGCGATGCCGCGCTTGTCGCCGAGCGCCTCGCGCAGCGCCTGTCCTAAGGCGAGTGCGCAATCCTCGACGGTGTGATGCTCGTCGATGTGCAAGTCGCCGCTGCATTTGAGCTGCAGCGAAAAGCCGCCGTGCCGGGCGACTTGCTCGAGCATGTGATCGAAAAAACCGAGTCCCGTCGCGACTCCGATCGGTAGCTCGCGGGACAGGTCGACCTCGACCGCGACATCGGTTTCCTTCGTCTGCCGATGCACCTTGGCGCAGCGCGCCCGCTCGAGGATGCGGCGCGCGAGCGCCGGCCAGGTCTGCTCAGCGCCGCCGTTGCGCAGCACGCGCAAGCCTTGCACGCCGAGATTGGCGGCGAACTGCAGATCGGTGAGGCGATCGCCGATCATGAAGCTGCGCCCCTTGTCGATCGCAACCTCGTCCAGGAATTGGCGCAGCATGCCGATCTTGGGCTTGCGACAGGCGCAGTCCTCGTGCTGGAAGTGCGGGCAGATGAACACGGCCTCGAATTCGATTCCCTGGGAGGCGAACAGATCCACGATGAAGCGCTGCGCGGGATCGAAAGCCTCGCGCGGCAGGCTCGGCGTGCCGAGCCCGTCCTGATTGGTCACCATCATGAAGGCGAAGCCCGCGCGCTTGAGATCGAGCAATGCCGGAACGACGCCGGGCAGCAGGCGGATCTTTTCCAGGGAATCCACCTTCTCGTCGGGTGGCTCCTCGACCAGGGTGCCGTCGCGATCCACAAACAATATGTGCCGCCCGCTCATGCCTATCCTACGCTGCCGAGCAGCGCATCGTTTTGCGCGCGCGTGCCGACCGAAACCCGCAGCGATTTCGGCAGCGCGGGGTTGGCGCGCAGGTCGCGCACCAGCGAGCCGCCGGCCATGCTGTCGCGCATGAAACGCTCCGCGTCGCGGCAGTCGATGAGCAGGAAATTGGTGTCGCTCGGCCACACGGTCTCGACCCAGCGCGACGCCTCGAGCCCGCGGCGCAGGTATTCGCGCTCGATGAGCAATGCATCCACTTTGAGTTTCGAGGCATTGATTTCGGCGGGTTGCAGGGCGGTCAAGGCGGCCTCCACGGTGGGTTGCGATAGGGAATAGGGCGGTACCACCCGCCTTGCCAGCTGGATCAATTCCGGATCGGCCAGCAGTGCGCCGATGCGCGCTCCGGCCAGGGCATGCGCCTTGGATAGGGTGCGAAGTATTGCCAGGGTCTTGTAGCGGCCCAGCCAGGGCGTGAGGCTGGCGGAGCGCGACCACTCGATATAGGCCTCGTCGAGCACCACGATGGCCTTGCCCTGCAGGGCGCTGCACACCGACTCCAACGCCTCAGGCTCGAGCAGGTTCGCGGTGGGATTGTTCGGCGAACATAGATACACGAGCTTGATCGAAGGCTCCCACGCGGACAGCAATAGCTGCGGATCCAGCCGCCAGCCGCGGGCCCGGTCCAAGGGAATCTCGAGCACCTTCGCCCCTTGGATGCGCGCCGCAGTCTGGTACATGCCGAAGGTCGGCGTGCACTGCAAGATGCCGTCCATGCCGGCGCGCAGATAGATCCTGCACAACAGGTCGATGGCCTCGTCGCTGCCATGCGTGGCCAGCACGCACGCGGCCGGCACGGCATACAGCTCGGCCAGGCGCTCGACCAGCGCTCGCGGCTGCGGTTCCGGATAACGATTCAGGCCGGCGCGCGTGCAATCGCCCGGCGGCCGCCACGGCACTTCGTTGGCATGCAAGCGCGTCAGCGACGGCATCCACGCGGCGTGCGCGTAGGGCTTGAGGCTGCGAATTTCCGGGCGCGCCAAGGACAGGATCGCGTTCATGATGCCTCAAGACGCACGCTTACCGCCGCCGCATGCGCATCCAATCCTTCCAGCCCCGCGAGTATCTGCGCAGTGGGACCCAGGCCTTGCAAACCTGCGCGCGTGACTTCCTGGACGCTGATGCGCTTTTGGAAGTCCTCCGTCGACAGGCCGCTGTACGCCCTGGCAAAGCCGTAGGTGGGCAGCGTGTGGTTCGGCCCGCTGCAGTAGTCGCCCAGGGTTTCGGGCGACCAGTCGCCGAGAAATACCGCGCCGGCCGCGCGCACGGACACGAGCCAGGCACGCGGCTCGCGTATCTGCAGCAGCAAGTGCTCGGGTGCGTAACCATTGGCGATGTCGAAGGCGGTTTCCAAGCAGTCGACCACCAATAGCCGCATGTTGGGCACCGACTCCGCCAGCACCGCCGCCCGCGACAGGGACGCCGCTTGGCGCTTGATCTCGCCCGCGACCGCTTGCGCCAGCGCTGCCGAGGTGGTGACGAGCAGGGCCTGCGCCAGGCTGCTGTGTTCCGCCTGGGCGAGCAAATCCGCGGCGACGAACTCGGCGCGCGCGCCATCATCGGCAATGATCATGACCTCGCTCACGCCGGCGGGCAAATCGGCGGCCGCGCCGGCCGGATCGTTGGCGACCAGCAGCTTGGCGGCGGTGACCCAGTCATTGCCCGGGCCGAACAGTTTGTCGCACTTCGGGATGCTGGCGGTGCCGTACGCCATGGCGGCGATGGCCTGCGCGCCGCCGACCTTGAACACGC
>Ga0302326_10003079_pt1 | contig 39627 bp, 40 predicted proteins | sample Palsa_T0_3_FD_202264 | JGI IMG/M metagenome (GOLD analysis project Ga0302326, IMG submission 202264) | Peat permafrost microbial communities from Stordalen Mire near Abisko, Sweden - Palsa_T0_3 | ecosystem: Environmental > Terrestrial > Soil > Palsa > Peat permafrost | place: Sweden: Abisko... | reverse complement strand
TCGCTTCCGGAGCGAGCGGCAGAAAACGGGTCTTATTGCCTTTGCCGCGCACACGGATCTGCGCTTCGGACAACAGAAGATCGTCGCGATTCAGATTCAGGACTTCCTGCGACCGGAGCCCCTGTAGCAGCATCAATCCGACGATGGCCAGGTCCCGGGAGTTGCGAAAACTGGACCAAAATCGCGCCACCTCGTCCACTGACAAGGGCACGATGGTTCGTTTGGGAGTCTTTACTCGCAACCGGCTCAAGGCGGGCCGTGGTTTGCCGATGCCCATAGGTGCCCGCTGCCAGTAGTTCGTCTGTAACGCCGGAGCGGCCTGGTGAGGTGCGTCAGGAAAGGCGATACGCAAGGCACGATCGACGATGGCAACGCGCTGATTGATGGTGGCCCCGGTCAACTCACGTTCCTGACCAGACTGGAATCGCACATAGTCCAGCAGTGTCGTTTGGGTGAGGGCATCTTTGGTGACCACGTCAGTGTGGTGAACACCCTCCCACCACCGGAGAAAGTGCAGCAGCTCGTGCGCATATGTTCGCAGGGTGGTGTCGGCTAGGCGGCGGAGCATTTCGTAGTCGAGGTACTGATTGATCCAGTCAATCTCACGGCCGGCGGTCTGTTCGATAATGCGATACGGGCAGCGCACGTGATTGTTGGAGGGCTTGTGAACTACGCGGAAGGTCATCACTGCGCTGCCTCCAGCAACAACTGGAACTGGCGCGCATCGCCATCTTCGACAAAGAAACTGTTCGGGTCAAGGCCATCGGGCAGCGAGACTCTGCGAACGTTCATGCCTTGCTCTGTGAGCCGACAGGCGAGCGATTGCGTCGCCTGCTGACCGCTGCCGTTGGCGTCCGCATCCAAGGCCAGATAGATGGTTCGCGGACCGTCGCACAGTTGCCGATACTGGTGGGCATTGAGATGATTGCCCATCGAACAGGTGACGTTGTGAAAACCGGCCTGCCACAGCACCGCGTAGTCGAATAGACCCTCGACGAGAATCACCTCCGGACAATGCCGGACCTGCTGCCACAGATACAAGCCACCCTTGGCGCCCGGCAAGAAGCGGTGAGGCGGCGCCGATGTCGAGATGCTGCGGCCGTAGAGATTGCCTTCCAGCGGAAACACGATGCGATGTATGAATGCGTCGTAGCCAGCCGCCGTGACTAAACCGGCTTGACGCAGGGCGTGGAGCGGGTAGCCCAACCGCGTCAGCCAACTGCGCAGGCAACCGCCGGGCGCGTAGCCGATCTGCATGTGCTCGATCAGCTCCGGCGAGCGAACTCCGCGTTGGCGCAGATAGGCCACCGCTTCACCGCGCCGGTGTAACTGTATTCGATAGAAACTCGCGGCTTGGTGCAACAACGGCGCTAAGCCGTGCCATTGGTGCAGCAGCGCCAATGCTTGCGGGAACTTCACTTGGTGATAGAGTTCGGCAAAGCGAATCACGTCACCGCCACGACCGCAGCCGTAACAGTAGAAGAGGCTCTTGAGGGGATCCACCAGAAAGCTTGGTTTGTGGTCGACGTGCAGCGGACACAGTCCCAGCAATCGACCGCGGCTGAGATAACGGGCCGGTTGCCAATCCTGAGCCTGCAGATAGTCCAGCAGAGGAATCTGCTGTTTCAACTCATCGAGAGCTTGGCGACTCACGGACTTCTGGCCTCGATCGGCAGAATACGGCATAGCGCGCCCAGATCCCAGGCGGCGATGGTGGGTGTCCGCATAAAGTGCGGATCTTTGACTCCGATCTTGATCCAGCACCACAGGCTGATCAGCCGCCGTTGAGCCCACCTGCGCACAGTGGAGAGATCGGGCAAGCGCGTTGAATCCTTGCAGTGCGGTGCAGCTTGCTCGACAGAGTCGCCGGCGGCGATCCGCTCGCAAGACTGCTGCCGGCAGTGAAGGCTGTAGTGGCTGGCTGGAGCCAGCCAATCGGGCAAAATCGTGAAAGTCCTCCCGCACGGCGCACAGATTCCGCGTCGCACCCAGATGCATTCGTGCCGGTCATCGTGGCACTGGCGTCGACGCCGTCCATGGCCAATGATCGTGTCGTTGTGGCAAACTGGACAGCGCTGCGGCAGGCAGTGCAGCGGAATCACCCCGGCTCGATGTTGTCTTCTGCTTCTGGCAGTGCGACAAAAGGAATCACGGCTGGCGTGAAGGCCGCCGCTGACCGTCCCTGCCAAGTTTCGATCTGAGGACCGGCCTTCACCCTCCCGGTAAAATCAGTCTCGAACGAAAAAAGAATACTGCTTTCCGTTACTCGACGCGAGCTGTCCGCCGAACGAAGAGCGGCATGCGGTGTCCTGGGGTGTAGAATGGCCAGTGTCCGTCGAACAAACTGACGTGGTCGACATCCTGGGTATCGATCGCGAGACCGGCCATGTCGTCCTCACGATCAGCGACCATCTGGATTGGTCCGACAGTGCTGGGCACCAGACGATCCTGCAGAAGAAGCTCAACACCTACTTGGCTTTTGTTGAGAGCGGAGAAATCCTCGAACAATATCCCAACGCAAAAAACAGGCCGGTCGCATTCAGGGTGGTATTCCAAGTTCCGCCAGATGAGTCGGGACGGGCTTTTGTCGCACGAGCACGAGAGGCAATCGAATCGGCAGGCTTCACCCTCCGGGATGAAGTGCATACCGGTGGCCGCTTCAACTAAACTCACGAGGCATTGTGAGCTGCGAGCTGGGCCCTTTGGTGGCCCGGACAGATAGAACATTGGCCGGTTATTTTGGCCTACACGCGGAAGTGTGCCAACTGTAGATTCAATTTGTCACCAATCGCGAAGCCGACAAGGCGGGATCTATGCCGTCTCACGATTCTCGCCCCAACCTGACGCGTTTTTCAGTGTTGGCCCTAGCGGGCGCTATCCTTATAGGCTTCGATGCCAAAGACCAACGCCAGAGCCGGGTTCATCGAACCAATGCTCCTCCTGCGCACGGAGAAGTTGCCCGAGGGACCAGAATGGCTCATTGAGCTAAAACTTGACGGTTACCGCGCACTGGCCATCAAGAGCGTCGCCAAGGTCCAGCTCCGCTCCCGCAATGACAACGACTTCAACTTAAGGTATCCTGGAATTGTAAAAGCCCTCGCCCCAATGCCTGATGAGACGGTGATTGACGGCGAAGTCGTGGCGCTCGATGAAGACGGCAGACCCTCCTTTAATACCCTACAGAATCATGGGTGCGCGGCCATCCCGCTGCACTTTTTCATATTCGATCTGTTGATGCTTCAAGGCCGGGACGTAATGGCCGAGCCGCTGGCAAAGCGTCGCGAACTGATCGAAAAGCACGTTCTGCCGAAGCTGGCGGACCCGATTCGGTATTCACCTATCTTGGAAGCAACTCTACCTGACCTGATTCGTTCGGTCAAGGCACAGGGCCTCGAAGGCCTTGTGGCAAAGCGCCGCGACAGCAAGTATGAGCCGGGCCTGCGCTCAGGCGCCTGGCAGAAAATGCGCGTCAATCAAGGGCAGGAATTCGTCATCGCCGGATACACGCCCTCGCTCAAGAATTTCGACGCGTTGGTCATCGGCTACTACGAGGGCGCCAAGCTGATCTATGCCGCCCGGACCCGCAACGGCTTCACTCCAGCATCGAGAGGGGAATTGTTCAAGAAGATCAAGCCGCTCGAAATCAAGGAATGCCATTTCGCGAATCTGCCCGAGAAGAAGGCCGGGCGTTGGGGCGCGGGTCTGACCGCCGCTAAAATGCCGGAGTGTCGGTGGCTCAAGCCGCAGCTGGTCGGACAGTTCGAGTTCGTTGAATGGACGTCTGACGGCCACCTTCGGCACGGCAAGTTTGTGGGACTGAGGGAGGATAAGAAAGCGAAGGACGTGGGGAGAGAATAAAGCAAGTAGATCGCCACTTAGTCCTTTTTTACTGAAGGTGCCTCCGAGGCGATCGACTCCAACGCTCGTCGGACATCGGCCGTATCCTTTCCGAGATGCTAGGCGTCTTCTTCGAGGAATGATGATGGTTCTGGCTCTGGCTCGTCTACCGCAGTCAGCGCCGGCGGTTCTGCCTGGACTGTCGCTACGCTCGTGTCCGCGGAAGCATCGAACAGATTGCGGCTCTCGGCCGTCAACGTTGCCGGCGGCTTGCTGCCGAATACCGGTTTCCCGTCTTTGAATTCAGCCGCCGGGGGACTGGTTTTGGGCGGCGCTACATTCGCTGCCTTTGATCCATTCGTCTTCTTCCTTTCGTCCAGCCGCTTCTTGTTCTCCGCCTCAACAGCTTTGATTGCAGCAGTATGCTGCGTTTTCACTTCCTCGATGTTCGACCCGCTCTTGGCGATCGATTCCGTAAACGCGGCGAGTTGACTCGGCGGGTCACGGTCCAGTTCCTCGGCCTTACCTGTCACCGTGAGTGGCGTTGTGAGAGCCGCGTTGTCCTCCGATCCACCATCACCCAACTTGCGAGGAATGATGTTGACTCTGAGCAGCCCCTCTCCGATATCTGAAACGGTAATCATGACAACCCGCTGCTTGAGCAGCGGCTTCAATTCGGTAAACACTTGGTTTCTCCTTCCTTGAGTGGGGGGCTTTGTGCCCCAAGAATCTGCCCCGCAACACTCCCGTGCGGGCCCGATAATTCGCCTGCTTCCGGGTATACTTCAGGCAAGTTATGAATCACGCAGATCCCGAAACCATGCGCGCGCGGGCACGGCAGGCCGTTGAATTCTTGAAGCAGCAACTGCTTCGCACCGGCACCATAGAGCCCTTGGTGGCGTTCTATTTCGCCGATCACATCGAGCAAATCCAGTTCGAGGATCCTTCGATCCTGGAACGCTTTGACGTCCGCACCGCGCGGAGCTTCGATTACCTGCGCACGCTGGCTAGAATCAACAAGCCCCAAGCGGCCTTGATAACGCTCGATGTTCGAATGGGCCTGTTTGAATCAGAAGACAGGGACGTAGTGGCTGATACCACGGCCATTTTTGTCATGATCGATTCTCCCCTGTTGACAATTCAGGCGATCGCTCCCTACATACGTTCCAATGGGGGGATCACCGTGTCGAATGTTCAGTTCGCCGAGATGCCAGGCGACGACAACGCCGCACTCTGTCCTCTGCTCAGAATTTTCTCGGATGCCCCTGTGACCGTTTGCCGAGACAGCCAATTATCAATCCGGAGAGAACTACTGAACTTGCGCCGTGGTGACGTAAATCCGGCTCCTGATGCATATCGGCCGGATCGTAGCGAATCCAACCGCACGACCTTTGTGGTGGCAGTGTTTTCGCTTCGAGCATACTCATCAGGGATCCTCCAGTCGTTGATCCTTTTGTTGGCAGCAGCACTACTCCCGCGAATTCGGTTTTTCGGAGGTCAAAGCATTGGTCACCGAGCCGTCTTTCTCGAGATTGCGGTGCAGGTGAAACCGGAGTGGCACACTTGATCTCACGTGATCTCCGCGTTGGATAGGTGGCTCCCAGGCGCCAACCCCCAGGAGTGGTGACAAGAGCCCAAGGCAGGACCTGCCGCGAAAACCAACGCTACAGGTCGGTCCCAAAAGCATAGTGATCGAGGATCTCCCCGAGTAGCGGTGGCTGGTCAGCCCAAGAGCCGAGCGCCTCGGCGACCACTACCGAGTGCGCACAATGATCGAACAAAGCGCATGCCGTTCGAGCCGGATCGTGGCGCGACCTATAGTAGATTCCGTCGGGCTTCGAGGGATGTTCCCTGAGTGCCCGTGACCAGCGCTGCGAGCTCTTATAGCCGGCGCCGCTCGCAAGGCTGCTCTCGGTTCCAAGCCGGGTGAGACCGCCCGAACTAACCATATCTATGAAACGCAGGGGCTCTTTGAAGCGGATCTTCGCCAAAGCCGTCGCCTTTAGCTGGGAGCTCGGAATAAACCGCATCTTCAGCGCGCCGCGGCCAATGGACTCCATGAACGCACTATATTCATCTCCGCCGAGGTAGAGGACGCCGAAGCCGCCGTCGGGCGAATCCCACCGATGCGTTTGGCCCTTACCAAAATGAATAGGGGAGTTGCCCACTCGATGGCTCCGATACCAGAACTCTGTCGTCGAAGCGACATGGAACAACGGCTCTCGGTCGCTCAAGTCGGCCGGGGGTGGATTGAACATGCGTACATCTATCCTCCCTGTTCTCCATAAGAGACCGCGGCATTGACAATGTCTGTGAGATTGTCTTTCTTGCCTCGCAGAGCCGTCAGAGGAGTATGATCGCCGAGAATGGCGCTCGGGTTGAGAAAGAAACTGAGCTTTTCCCATGGATCGCGCCCGCCAAGCGCAGTGAGGACCTCCTCCAAGCCCCGGAGATCGAACTGCCAGGAAGGATAGTGGTATCCCTTCTTGCCGAGTTCTAAGCCAAGCAGTTTGCTCTCCCGGCGGCGTTTGTCAACAGCTTGCCGTGAGATTTTGAGCAATTTCGCCGCTTGCGCCGACGTCAAAGGGTCTCCTTCCGCTTCAAGGAGTTTTCGCTTTGTCTCGATACCTCGAAGACGAGCGCCGGCCAAAGGGTCGCGGCCCCGAATGCTCGCGAGAGCCTCTTCCGAGGTGAGCGCGGACACCAATACGCTGTAGTCGGTAGGGGCCTGCACAGCCTCGGCAAGTTTTCCTTCATCCATCGCCTGAAGCTCTTCAATAGCTCGCAGTGAGCGGCGGAGGAACACCTCTCGAATAGGATTGATCTTCCGGGATGGCCCTGTCGCAGACTGTGGGAGCGAATGTCTAATGACCAACATGAGGATCTTCTTTTTCGCCTTTTGCTCCACCGAAAACCCCTTAACCTCAATGACAAGCTTTCCATGCGGAGTTGCCCATGAACAATATGCATCGGCGCAGGCGAATTGATATGCTGCCAGGCGCGCGATAGGTGTTTGAATGTGAACCGCACCTTTAGCGCTGCTGGTTTTCACATCCGAGAGCTTCGCCTTGAGGAATCCGGCACGGAGCGACTGAGCGCAAGCGGCCATATTGTTTCCCTCGAGTGCAATCGTGGTAGTTGACATAGTTTCGTCCTACATTGATTATACAACTAATGCAACCAGGACGCTGTCCTTGGCTTCCTGACTCACCCCGGCCCTGCGCTAAGAACGCTCAGGCGGGCGGATCATGGTGTCCCTGCTCCGTCCACCGTATACTCTGTACGCTGAGATGCCCCGCGACGCCGGTGACATTCAACTCTTCAAGAGGTTTCCCGATGCTCGTCGGAGTATGCCGAACACGCCGCCCCTTCACGCATTACTACCTAGCTATAACCTCACGCACCGTCGTCACTGCTTTGCGTTGAGCGGTTCTTCCATGTGATTGGAGACCAGGGTCCGCGCCGGCGTCTAGACGGTGTTCGTTTAAGCGGATTCCCAGGCGCACGCTTCGGAATCGGATTGCTATAAACCGCCCAGAGGTCGCATCAGGCGAGGGCGTACTCCTCTTTCAGAAACGGATTTTTCCAGCTCTGATGGATCAAAGGAAACTCATCCGTGGCTAACGACGGCCCGCCCTTTTCTCCTCGGAGTTCAAAGCTTGGTGCAACAGCATTTTGAGGTACGTCTGGTAGCGCAACCCCTTCTCGGCGGCAAAGGCCCTGGCTCGCGTGAGGTCTTCTTCCGGCAGCCGGATAGTGATCGTTGGCGACGCCCCAGCTTGGCCGGCGCGCTCGCGGGCGACTCGCGCCACGGTGCCCTTGCCGAGTTTGCCTGCCGCTTTGGCTTGCTCGAAGCGGTCCGCGATAAGGTTCTGATTCTTCGCCCACCATTCGGCCTCTTGTGCCTCAGTCTTGAAGGGCGGCCGTTTCTTGGCCATATAGATCACCTCTCTCGTTCCTGGTAGTAAAACTGAATGAGCCGTTTGATCGGCTCGAACGCCGTTACAATGCGTACCCGGTCTTCGCGCCATGTGGTCACGACGAGAAGAACGCGGCCTCGCATCGTGGCACCGAGGTTGAGATAGCGCTCCTCCCTTTCGACGATCTCCACTCCGAGGTCGATCGGATGATTGAGGACGACTTGCTCCGCCTCTTCTGGAAGAACGTTGTGACGAGCCAGGTGGCCGATATTCGCTTCGTCCCAATCGAACTCAATCTCGGGTCCATTCATGCTCCCCTCCTAAGTGTACCTTATTTGTAGGTACAATTCCAAAAACAACTTCCAGCTTCCTGACACCACGAAGGGTTCGAATGCACCCTTAGAGTAAGTTCGCGCAATCGCGCGCTTGATTTGCCGTGCTCATTCTCTGGCAGGGAGAGTTCCCTGCATGTGATGGAAGACCCGGACGGCTTGGTCTGGGTTCAGTCTGGCTTTCGGGTTGAAACGCAGCTCGCGCAGGATCTTCACATACTCGGCGTTCCCAATCTGCCGCTGTGCTTCTCCGAATCGAAGCCGGAATTCGTCGAGCAACGTCCGGTAGACTTCCCGTGCCTTTTGAAGATTCGGGATATTGGTCACATCCCGATATCCATGCCGCCCCAGGATTTCCTCGTATTCTTGTGCGCCCAAAACGCCCCGGATACTGGTGAAACGCGCGCTCATGTTCCGGGTCGTCAGTCCCATGGCAGCCGCGTTCCCTGCCCCAGGTCTGCTTGCAGCTATGGTCGCCCTTGCGTTATGGCGACTGCCACCGCCATCTCGCGGGCGATCGTCGTTCAAACCCTTGTACACGTCCATGCCGATTCCCAGGTAACTGGCGCACTTCGAGAGTGCGTCGGTGCAAGCGCCCTTGTATGCGTCACCACGATCGGGGTTGTCATTGCCGCCGAACTGCTCGATGGCGATCCCATATTTCGGGATCGCGAGCGTCGCTCTGACCACCACCATGCGGCCGGTCTCAACGACCTCATTCTCCACACGCCAACCATTGAGACCGAACACATCATTCAGGCGCTCTACAACGTAGATCACTTTGATTGCCGAGAGCCCAGGCTTTTGCGGGTTGGGAGACACGGCAGCAGCTGGAAGAGGGTTCTTCAACTTCGTTTTCAACTCCTCAGGGAGCTCGATCGGCTCCCCGGAATTCTCGATGGGTTGCGGCAACGCTGGCGCCGTTGGATGGGTCTGATCAGCGCCATTGATTGTTTGCATCTTTCTTCTCCTTCCACATCGAGCTCGCGGTCTGAACGTCCCGAACTCCTTATCCAGCATGTACTTATACCTGTTCCCGCCCTCAATTGGCCTTCGTTTGCGCCGGTTTTGAATCCGGGCTATGCTCAAGCTGCCTTGAATTCGATCGTGGAAAACTCCGTGTCGTCATCTAGCAGCAGCCCCGCAGAGCAAATGCAATCTCGCGTGATCGAAATCAGGCCCGAACAATCAAAACTTATTTGCCTCTTCTCCGGAGGCCGCGAGATTGCAGTCTCCCGCCTGGTCGGCTCGAACGTACGAATCGGCGACGAGATCCTCGTATCCGCCTCGAACGGCTCCGGGACTACAGACACTGAGATCTACATCCGCAAACCCTCGTCGGCGAAGGCCGACGTCTATCAGGTCAAGGTAGGCTATGCTGCACTGCCGAAGCAGGACAGGCGGGGCGAGTTTTTCGTGCGTGTTCAGGTCGCCAGTGGCCAGCTGGGAATCAACACCGTCCACATCCCCTGCCATGTGATTCGCGACTACTTCTTCGCCGCCAATCGCAGCGCCTCCTGGTCGTCAAAGCCATCTTTCTACTATCTTCTTCACTTGCCCGAAGACGTTACATCGAAAGAATTACGTCTCGGCTATCGCATCCGTCGCATCGAATTGCGGAAGGAGAATGCATCAAAAGCAGATCTGGCAACCATCGAGCGGGCCTACAACATGTTGGCTGATCCGGAGCTCCGCGCTGTCTATAACGAGCTGCGCAGGGACCCTACGATTCCAGTTCCCTTCCCGTACTCCGGCTTCGGATCTCTCTTGCTGCGGGGAGAGCGAGCCGCGCAGAACGGTGTCTTCTTCGCGAACCGTATTCTGGCCTTTCTACCCGAGCGCCGGCTCCGCAAGGTTCCGGTGCCTCTGCGCAAACTCGACTATTTTGACGATTTTGCGATCCTGCGCGACCGGAACCGCAAGCTTGAAGTCCTCATCGACCATGAGTTGCTCCCGATCCGATGGGATCCAACCTGGAGTCAGTGGCGCCATCTCATCAATGCCACGGTCGAAATCTCCGCCGACTTCATTCATACAGGCCTATATCGCAAGCGCGGCGGCGAGTGGAAACTCATCGAGTGGGAGACCGCGCTGCCGAGCCGAACCGAGCTAGAGATGCCCGAGGGCCTCGAGGAGGACATTCTCAAGGCTCGGCGCACGCACACACGTTTCGGCGAGTACTGGAAACATATCGACCACCTCCGCGCCCACGTCCAACAGATTCCTGCCGAGCGTGGTGAGTTGCAGCGTCTATGCTGGAACCTCGGTCTCCCTGGCGACTTTGATGTGGCACAGATCACGTGGCGCCCGGATTACGATGCCTACTATCATGAGCAACTCATCAAGCGCGCCCGGACAATGTACGTTTTCCGCGACGAATATATATTCGATCTCGAAAAGACGGTAGTCGTCGAGGTACCGCGGGCTGGGCACGCCACCTACGTGTTTGCTCGTCCTGCCGATGTTGGGGATTGGGTCTGGCAGTATGCCGTGACAACGCGGCGGGACATCCGCCTCAATCGTGACAATACTGCCGAATCGTTGGGGTTCCTCGGCCGAGTTGTTCACGGAAAGAATAAAGCGGAATGGCTCAAGGAGCTACGTTGCAGAATCGGCGAGTCTCCGGACTGCACGACGACGAGGATCGTGACTTGACCCGGTTCTTGCCCTCTTTTCAACCATGCAAGCGTACCGCTACGCGCGGGCCAGTGGACCTTCGTTGGCCCGGCAAAGGCGGCTGTTTGCCTCACGGTGTTTGAGATCAGCATAGATCCGGTCCAGGTCATAACCGTGCTCCGCGGCATAGGCATCGCGCGCTGTATAAACTTCGAGAAGCACTTCGTCTTCCCAGGGCTTCTGGTCAGGCAAGCTCTTCCGGGGTACAGATGGTCGTTTTTGTGTAGCCATGATTTGCCAGAATCCTCTCTACTTCGCGCCGAATCCGGACGTTTGCGATGTGGCGAAAGTCCAAGTCAGAAGAAAGTCACATTCTTCAACAGCCGCTGCCGCAATATGCACTGCATCTGGGCCAGCCTTCATGGGAATTGCGCCCGGAACGACGAGCAGTTTGGCTACTTCTAGTATCCTCTGATCCACCGGGAAAAGCGATACCTCGTCAAGCAGTTCCTGACGGCGCTTCACGGTCTCCGGATCGCCGCACTCGCACTCTGCCTCGACTGCCTCCGAGACGACCAAGTTATATTTCTCACGTTCCGTCTCCCACCACCTACGAGTGATCACCTGCCGACCTGCTGTAACTGCGTCGCGGCTCGGCCTCGCCGCCAGATAACTCAATACAGTGGTTTCCACGTAAACCTTCGGTTTCATCGTTCCTTCCTTCTCGCCGTTGATGCGTGAAGAGTCACACAATCTGCGCCATCATCTGGTACTCAGTCTCGCAGACCGATCTAGCAACGCGCGAAATCCGACTCTCCGCGATAAAAGGCGACTTGGTCGAGCCCGCCCGGCGTTCACTTTTACAATGCCCGGCGTATCCTCGGACGGTACAGCGATATGGGAGATGCCAGGACGCTCTGTTGCCGGCGCGTGTTCGCCGGCGCTATATTACCCTCAAATACGCTTTGAAAAGATCTGGGTCCAACAGTGTAGGGCGGCGAAAACAATCAAGAGACGACTCGGCGCAAAGAGCGCGCTCAACTACCTCATCCGCGAAAAACTGGCTATGTTTGCGAAAGAAGCCGAACGTAGCCCGGAGTTCGCAAAGGAGCTCCCGCGATTTCTCGCGGCAATCTGGCAGGTGTTCAATCAATACGAGCTTGCAGGATATATCGCGAGCCGGAAATCAGCCGCACGAAAGCAATTACGCCGGCTGCTGTATGTGTAAGTTTAGAACGGTACATCCAACTCTTCTTGGACGCCCTGATCTTCAGGTTCCGGTTCATGACTTCGCTGGCGATTTGAGGGCTTGCTAGATCCCCTATGGTGTTCGGCTTCCCCTCTTCCGCTTGCTCCGTTGCCGTTCCCGCCGAGCAGGACGATGTTCTGAGCAATTACCTCAGTGACGTACCTTTTTACTCCGTCCTTGTCGTCATAGGAACGGCTTTGCAGCCTGCCTTCGACATATAATCTGGTCCCCTTGGTAAGGTACGTGGCCAGATTTTCTTTCTTCCAGATCACGATCGTCAACCAGTCTGTGTCTTCATGCACCTTGTCGTCGGAATCTGTCCACTGACGATTCATTGCCAGCGAGACACGTGAAACAGGCGTCCCGTTTGACGTGTACCTCGTTTCGGCATCAGAACCAAGTCTGCCAACTAAGATTGCTTTGTTTACACTACGCTCTGCCATTTTTGTCTCCTTCTTAGAATCCACCTTCTTTTGCAAACAGCACCTCGAAACGTTGATCAGCCAGGTCAAGCCAATGCCGCCTGGACACCGCGCCCTTGCGGTCGGATAGTCCTCGAACTGGGAGCTCTACACCCAGTCGATTCCCAGTTCCGCCGGAAGTTGGTACGCTCTGCCGCAGCTATCGCAAATCAACCAATAGGCATCGCGTCTTCTGACACTTTCCTGCTCGAACCATTCCAGCCTCGTGCAGTGATGCGATCGCTGGAGATCTCGATCAACTCATGCAGGACCTGGTAGCCAGATTCTGCAAGCCGCGGAATACCTCGAAACCCGCATTCGCACTCTAGTTCTCCTTGCCCGATCCTTGGCGCCGGATGTATTTGTGTCAGCGCTCGACGGATGAAGTTCCCAAACGGGGTCGCGTCCTCGATGGTCAACAGCAGGCGTAGTGGAGCAATACAATTCACGCGGCGCTTCGGATAGAGGTCAAGGTGCAGCACTTGCCCGTCCGGGTCCGATGGGATATGCTCCGTCACCGCGCTGTAAAGCCGAAAATAGCCGTGTCGGCCCTTTCCTTGTGATCCACCACTGAACTCGATGCTGTTCATCTCTTTCTTAGTCCTTCTGCATGTCCGACGCCTTTTTCTCTGTCGGCGCCGGTAACCTTCCGTTCGGACGCGGTCAGGCGATCGGTGGGCAATGGAATCGGGTGGTGGATGGTTTGGTTGCAGGATGGCAGGTCAATAGTATTCTTACCGCGCAAAGCGGGCTGCCGTTCTCGGTGTACGCAACGTCCAGTGCGCAATGTGGCTGCTCGTCGGGTGGGCTCCGCGCCGAATTGATTGGCAATCCCTTCCCAGCTGGGTTTCACCAAAGCATCGATCAATGGTTCGATCCGGCGGCATTCTCCGATCCACCGCCCGAGCAATACGGAAATTCCGGCCGCAATATTATCGCTGGCCCCGGACTCACCGATCTGGATTTTTCGCTGTTCAAGAAGTTCCAGCTCGGTGAAAAACGCATGCTCCAGGTTCGCGGCGAGTATTTCAACATCTTGAACCATTCGAATTTCCTCTACCCCACTTCGACCACGGACGCGACCTGGAACACGGGCGGAATTCTCACCCAGCCCATGCCGGCCCGCGTGGGGCAGTTGGCGTTGAAGTTCGTTTTTTGATTCAGGCAGCGTGGCTTGTTCCAGGCATCCGTTTTTGTTCTGGTGATAAAGTGAATACTGTTTGCGAGTAGAATGGTCCCACGATTCGCTCTGAAAGGGGAATAAATGATCCGAACGACATCCAAGATAATCGGATTAACGAGCTCCGTGCTTGCCGTTGCGCTGGGCGCGAGCTCGCAAATGCAAGCACAATCCAAAACCCCGTATTCCAGCATGGCCAAGCTCAGCGAGTACATGATGCCGGATCGAAAAACCGAAATAGCCTTGGCACGAAGTGCGGCTCCGGACTCCATATCCCGCGATGCAAAGGTTCTGGTTCTGGGGCCGCATGGCTATGAAACCGCCGTCGAGGGCAAGAATGGTTTCGTATGCGTCGTGGAGCGCGGATGGATGGGCCCATTCGATGGTGAATCGTCTGCTAATTTTTGGAATCCTAAGATTCGAGGTCCGGTCTGCTTCAATCCGCCGGCTGCCCGCTCCATCCTGCCGATGACCTACAAAAGAACGGAAATGGTATTAGCCGGTCAATCCAAAGCTCAGATCATCGACGGCATCAAGACATTCATAAAGCAAAAACTGCCACCCCTGGAACCTGGAGCCATGTCCTACATGATGTCGAAGGACCAGTACCTTACCGATGACGGTCACCACAACTGGATGGCTCACCTGATGTTTTACACTCCGCTCATGGACGGTGCCGTTTGGGGTGCGGATCTGTCCAAGTCTCCCGTCATGCTGAATCCGCAGTTCCATGGCGCTCCGGAACCGATCGACGTATTCATGGTTCCAGCGGGCTGGTGGTCAGATGGCACGGCGGACCCACATAAGTGAAGGAACACCACAATTGGCTAACGTCGATCCGCAATAAATGGGATTACCTTGGCTTGCCGATGCTCGTGCGGTCACCAGACGGACAGAACCGAACAAAAGAGTTGACAAGCAATTGTTCTTAGCTCATAATCCTCGCGTCTGAGCGCTCCTGCTCAACCGCAGACGACCTGAACTAAGTCAGCTCGCCTGATCTCCCTTGTCTTAGAACGCCAAAGGCCGATAGCTGGCCTAAGATCGGGAGCGCATGGATGATACGTACCGTTAAAGCATCGGGCAAAGTGTGGGGGAAGCGCGCGTATGCTGTTTTCGTACTGTGCGCGTTCACTGCTGTCTCTCTGCCCGCGCAGACTTTCAAATCGCTGGCGAGCTTTGATTTCACGGACGGCGCCGGCCCTCAGGCGGGCCTGGTTCAGGCCACAAATGGGGACCTCTACGGAACGACCGGAGGCGGCGGGCTCAACAGTTTGGGGACGATCTTCAAGATGCCCCCGCGTGGCGTGCTGACCACGGTGTACAACTTCTGCTCCCTGGCAAATTGCGCCGACGGCTCAAACCCTCTGGCGGGGCTGGTACAGGCCACCAACGGGTACCTCTACGGGACAACGCAGCAGGGCGGGATGTACGGTTCAGGAACGGTCTTCAAAATCACGCCGAGTGGTTCGTTAACCACTCTCTACAGCTTCTGCTCGCCAGGCTGCACGGATGGCGCAAATCCCTCTGCGGGTCTGATCCAAGCCAGCAATGGAGACTTGTACGGGACAACGGCCGGCGGCGGATCTGGTATCGGGGCCGGGGGCTCTGGCACCATCTTCAAAATCACCCCGCGCGGCGCGTTGACGACGGTCTATACCTTTTGCTCCCAAAGCTTGTGTACTGACGGCTCAGAACCTTTGGCAGGACTGATCCAAGCCACCAATGAAAATTTCTACGGAACAACGTTGGCCGGCGGCGCTCACGGCGAAGGCACCGTCTTCAAGCTCACGCCCGGAGGCACACTGACAACACTGCACAGCTTCTGCTCCAAAACAAAATGCGCGGACGGCTCAAATCCCGAGTCTGCTCTGGTTCAGGCCACTAATGGAGACTTCTATGGCACCACCACGTTCGGCGGGGCCGCCAACAATCTCGGAACGGTTTTCGAAATCACATCGGGCGGCAAGCTGACTACGCTCTACAGCTTCTGCGCGCAAACACCCTGCACGGATGGATACAATCCCGTCGCGGGTCTAATTCAGGCCACCGACGGAAACCTCTACGGCACCGTCCCATCTGGTGGGGACCCAATGACAGAAGGCGGGACCATCTACAAAATCACCACCGGCGGCTCATTTGGAACGATCTACGCCTTTACTACTGAAGGAGAACAGCCCACCGCTACCCTGGTCCAGGACACCAATGGGGAACTCTATGGAACAACCAGTCTGGGCGGGACTGGCACCGCCTGCCAAAACGGCTGCGGCACCGTCTTCGGCCTGTCGATCGGCCTGAGCCCGTTTATTACGACACTGCCCGTCGCCGGCCTTGTGGACGAGGCCGTCAAAATTCTGGGAAGCGATCTGACCGGTGCCACCAGCGTCACCTTTAATGGGACAGCAGCCGCCTTCACGGTGGTTTCGAGCGCCCAGATCACTACCACCGTCCCCACCGGCGCGACAACCGGCATGATCCAGGTGGTAACACCCAGCGGCACGCTTTCGAGCAACGTTTCCTTCCAGGTGCTGCCGTAGAATATTATTTCACTCGCTCCCAGACAAACGTGTTCTCAACGACGGGCGGGTTGAGCTCGGAAGCATCCACCCGCAATGACATCCGGTCCGTCCCTTGAAAGGTATACCATCTCTTGGTCGCTCTGCCCACTGCATTAGGGGTTTGATTGATTTCGTAGTGGCGGACCATAAAGCCCTCGTTCGCGTGGATCTCGATGGTGGCACAGTAAGCGCCGAATCCCTTGATCGCGGATAGTCCTTCTTCCGCTGTAGGCGTGGACTCCGACTTCCATTGGGGCCGCTTCGGATTCATGCTGAGGAAGCACATGCGACCCGCATTGGCGTCAAAAAAACTGTATCCGACGCTGTTTGGTCCCTCGCGAGTAGTTCCGTCAGTGAGGCGTTGCGGATTAGATACCAGCCGCCACATGCCTGCAAACTGCTTAGCAATATCATTCTGGGACTGAGCACGCGACGTGCTCTGGACCTGGCCCAATACCAGAAGGATGGACCACGCGATTGTCTTTTTCATCTTCTTTGCCTTTCGTGCGGCTGTGCATCCAGGAATCTTCTAAGCTTAACGCGCGTGCGCGCGGGTCGGATCGAGATACCTCATAACCTCAGCCGCTCTTTCAGACGATTCTTTTTCAACTTTTCGTAAGGACTCGTTGCGACGCCGTCGAGCCAGGCCAGCACCTTGCCGATTGTGATCGTGTGTTCTTCCTCTGGCGCCTTGACGCGGATCGTCAACCGCGTCGCTGACCCAAGCGGCATTTCCGCGAGAACACTCCGGCGAAATGAGGCCATAGCCTCTACGGCGGCTTCGTAGAGACTCTCGGCCGGAACCTGAACGGAATGCTCGATACCTTCCGAATCGGTGAATGAGACGCGACAGGAGCGGGAGGGCACGGATTCCAGTATAGGCGAAGATAAGGCGAACATGATACTCTGATTCGCATATGCTCGACACAAATGAACAAAGCTTGCTTGAGGCTCTATTAGACTCCTGGGACCGAAACAACACCATTCTGCTCAATGTGCTTCACGCTCTGCCGGCAGGCGGGCTGGCGATCAAGGCGATGGAGGGTGGCCCATCCATTGCGCAGCTGTTCACACACATCCACTATGGCCGACAGGTGCTCCTCTTCGAGGACGCGCCCGAATTCGCCGGAAACGTGCCCGAGGAAGAATGGAAGATCGAGCTTGACCCTGGTCGCATCGGCGAGTCGCTGAATGAAAGCGCCAGGGCGGTGCGGGACGCGGTAAAGAGCAGGGTGGAGGCACGCCGGGACATGGACCTTCATTACCACCACCCGATTCTCTTGCTCCAACACTTGATTTGGCACGAAGGCTACCATCACGGCCAGATAAAGCTGGCCCTCAAGTTGGCGGGGCGCCCCATAGCCGATGAGCAAGCAGGGCCGCTCACGTGGAGCGTTTGGATGCGCAAGAAGTGACTGTATGAATCAGCGTTCAGCTCTTGCGGAAGCCTCGTCACAGCTGATTCAGAAACTCGTGCAGGCGCGGAGGGCGTTGCAGAGGAGGAGCTAACGGACCCTATCCATTCGGGAGAGTGTATCGTCGAATGAAATCGCACACCGGCACCCGTCTTCCTTGCACCGTTCTTAATCTTGGTTTTCATTTCCTCAGGTAATCTTAAGGTTCCTTTGACGTGCTGAAGCTAACAAAGACAAGTGATAGATTCTCGACAGCAACTCAAGCGAGGTAGACATGAGAAAGATTATTGGCGGTTTCTGTTCACTGGTGCTGATCACGGCGCTTGCAACGTTGGCGGACGCTCAACAAAGCAAAACCGGGGGCGCGAAAAACGATTCGACCGTCGCAACGGCCGCGGCGGTGCAGCGCGATGCGCCGCTGGTTTTCACAGAAGCGATTCCTCTCGAAAACGCCAAAGGACGTTTCGATCACTTTGCCATGGGGGCAGGCAGACTGTTCGTTGCCGCGTTGGGCAGCAATGCTGTCGAGGTGATCAATATCGGTGGCCGAATCCTCGACCACACCATCACCGCCGTTCCCGATCCACAGGGTATCGCCTTCTCTCCAGAGACGAACAAGATTTTCGTGGCCAGCGGCCGGGGCAAGGTCTACATCTACGACGGCAAGTCCTATGACCAGATCGCCACAGTGGATTTCCCAGGGGGCGCGGACAACATGCGTTATGACCCGGCGACCAAGCGTGTGTACGTGGGCTGCGGTGACGACGAGAAGACTGGCGCTATCGCGATGATCGACGCCACCACCAACCAGCGGCTGGAAGAAGAATACAAGCTGGGCGGCGAGCCGGAGTCGTTCCAACTGGAAAAATCGGGGCCGAACATCTACGTCAATGTTCCCGACCCGAAAGAAATTGTGGTCGTCAATCGCGCCACTAAACAGGTCACGCATTGGCCCTTGAAGGGCGTGGAAAGCAACTTCCCGATGGCGTTGGACGAGGCCGATCATCGCCTGTTCATCGGTGTGCACGTGCCTCCGCGCTTGGCGGTGATTGATACAAACACCGGCCGAATGGTCGTCGCACTGCCGAGTGTTCAGGACAGTGACGATATGTACTTCGACTCCGACCGCAAGCGTATTTACATGCCGGGCGGACAGGGCTTCATTTACGTATTTCAAATGACTGATCCCAACCACTATCGGCTACTCGACAAGATTCCAACCTCTATCGGAGCGAAAACGGCTGGATATTACGGGAAACAAGGCAAGGGCTTCGACCGGTTTTACCTGGCGGTTCCAGCTCGCGGCGGCCAGAGTGCTGAGGTCAGAATCTACACAGTGCAAAACTGAAACAAGCGAGGGCCGAACCTTGGCACGGGAGGGGGGGTCGTAAGGTCGCCCAATTCTCGTTGTGCCGGCCGCTCAGAGAAAATCTGAAAGGATTTGCCTGCAACGCGGGTCAAACAGGCCAGGAGAGTCGATCATGGCTGATACCAAGAAGTGCGCCCACCCGAGCTGCAACTGCGCGGTTACCGACAAGAAATATTGCAGCACCTTCTGCGAAGGGCAGGCCGGGACGCCCGACATTGAGTGCGAATGCGGGCATGCGGCCTGCGCGACCAAGACATCCAGACTGGTTTAGGGCTACTTGCGACAGCCCGGTAGCCGTCGAGCTTCAACTTGTAGAGCTACCGGGATACTCTGGCATTGTGGTGCGGGTCGCCCGCTATGACCAGCTTGTCGTCGGGTGCCAGACCGACGCCAATGGAAAGCTGCAGAATTTACCGGGGCCTGCTCGCCTCACTAGCCGGCAACCATTCTCGAACAATTCGCGAGACACGTTCTGCGTATTCTTCTAGGTCGATCGGCTTTTGAACGAACTCCTTCGCACCGAGCTCCGTAGAGTCTCGGATGTCCGCCGGATTTGATGAAGAGCTGAAGATTACGACGGGAGCTTTGGGTTTGGATCGCGCTAAAAACCAATTCCCGGACACTATCGGGAGATTGAGATCCAGAAGGATCAGATCAGGCTGAAATCGTCCCTCGGCCAGCATAAACATAGCTTGCCCACCATCGCGTGCAACATGCACTCGGATCGGGATTTCTTGTTGCTGAAGAATTTGACGAATCAGCAGTACATCGCCGGCGTTGTCTTCGATCACGAAGATGTGGCGCAGCTGTTGCACTGTTTAGCCTTCTGGTGGTTCGACGCGGTAGGCGGAGGATCATTTCAAAAAGTCAACCCATGATGACGGTCATCAACGACATTCTGGATTTTGCCAAAATCGAAGCCAAGAAACTGAAGCTGGATCCCGCCGAATTCAATCTCCCGGAATGTGTGGGCGAAGCGCTCAAACTCTCGCGGTTGAGGCCCATCAAAAGGGATTGGAGCATTCGTGCGCCTTCGGCTCTAACGTTCCCGAGACGGTGGTGGGCGATCGCCACCGATTGCGTCAGATCTTGCTGAATCTTCTGAGCAATGCCATCAAGTTCACCGAAAAGGGCGAGGTGGTCATCCGGGTTGAAGCTGACGTTACCGCCGATGAGACTGTGGAACTGCACTTCCAGGTGAAGGATACCGGTATTGGCATCGCGAAGGATAAGCTGAAGCTTATTTTTGAGGCCTTTTCGCAGGCCGACGGCTCCTGGACCCGCAAGTACGGCGGGACGCGCCTCGGCCTTACAATTTCTTCGCGGCTGGTTGACATGATGGGCGGACGAATATGGGTGGAGAGCGAGAGCGGCCGCGGGAGTACGTTCCATTTCATGGGACTGTTCGAGGCTGCGCGGGTGGAGGAAGTAAAAGGGCGGCTTGCGCAGCTTCGGCCGGACAGCCAGCGGCAGTGGGGAACGATGGCTCCGGCACAGGCGCTCGCGCATTGTTCAGGCGGAATCCAGATGGCGCTAGGGGACATCACGCCGCCACGAAAGTTGATGGGGATCGCCATCGGGTGGGCGATCCAGCCGATGGCGCTTCGCGACGACGAGCCGATGCGCAGGAATTCTCCGACGGTGAACGAACTAGTGATTCAGGATGGCCGGAATCTTACCGCAGAGAAGGAACGCCTGATCGCCTTTATCGACCGGTTCTCCACAGCCGGGCCGAACAGTTGCACCGCGCACCCGCACAGCTTCTTCGGCCGCTTAACGCCCCAGGAATGGGCCATCCTGATGTACAAACATCTGGACCACCATCTGAGGCAGTTCGGGGCGAAACCAAATTCTGCACACCGGGATCAGGCGGGCTGCGCCTTGGCGTCATCGTCGTCCGCCCGCCCGAACGCAGGCAGATACCGGCCGAAGTTCAATTCGAAGTCGCTCGGAACGCCGTAACCGATATCACGGATCTTGGCACGGCGCGCCTGCGCACCGGGCAATGCCAGCAGCGGGAAGAACAAGTCGATGCTCGACTGAAGCTCGGCAGCCGTCGGCCTCCCGAAACGATTGACCTGGGCCTTCGCCGCGGCCAGCGTTTCATGGTCGAACGAGGCCAGACGCCGGACGAGTGCATCGACAAACGAGTCGAGATCTTTATCGTCCAGCGTGCGGTTTACCCAGCCATAGCGCTCGGCGATATCAGCGTCGAAATCGTCGCCGCTGAGCACGATCTCAAGAGCGCGCGATCGGCCGACCAAACGCGGGAGCCATTCCATCGCTCCACCACCGGGAACCAATCCGACGCCGACCTCGGGATTCCCGAATACGGCGCTTTGCCGGCTGGCGAAGCGCATGTCGCAGGCCAGCACAAACTCGTTACCGATGCCGCGCGTCCGCCCGCGTATCTTTGAAACGCTCACAACTGGTGAGGACGAGAGGCGCAGCACAATATCGCGCCAAAGGCCCAGAGTCTCCGGCCGTGCCGCCGCCTTGGCTACGTCGAGGTGGGCGATAAAAAACTCCGGATTCGCCGCCTGGAACACCACTACCTTCACGGACCGGTCCGCCTCCAGGTCGGTCATGAGCGCTCCCAATTCGACGATCGTTTCGGGAACAAATATGTTGATCGGCGGGTTGCTGAAGGTGATGGTCCACACGCCCGGATAACTGCGGTCGATTTTGAACTGCGAAGGGTCAGGCATGTCGTATTCCTCTCTTGTCTTGTGAAGAACCTACCGCAGCGACCGGAAGCCCGCGCGAACCTCTTCTGAAAGAAGCTGCGGCTGTTCCCAGGCCGCAAAGTGACCGCCCTTGGGGAGCTTGTTGTAATGGATCAGTTTGGGATACGCCCGCTCCGCCCAACTGCGCGGAGCTGGATAGAGTTCGTCGGGGAACACGCTTACGGCGACCGGGACGGAGACACCTTTGGCGTTGAAATACCCTTTGCCAAAGTACTCCCAGTAAAGACGGGCGCCGGAAATAGCAGTGTTCGTCAGCCACGTGATCGTGATGTTGTCGAGGATGTCATCGCGCGTGAGACCTTCGCTGCCTCCGGCAAAAACGCGTGCGATCAGCTCGTAGCTGCGCGCGTCGTGATCCAGGAAGTAAGCCGCCAGACCTACCGGCGAATCTGCGATTCCGTACAGCGTCTGCGGCCGCAACCCCATCTGGAACCCGTAGGCGATTCCCTTCTGATAGACGAACTGCAGACGCTCGTACGCGACCTTTTCATCTGCTGATAGATTCGAGGGCGCCGGCTTGCCGGAGAAAGCCGCCGCGTCGATATCGGCCGGAAAAATGCCGGGCATGTTCGTGTGAATACCGGCCAAACCTGATGGCGCCTGCACGCCCATGAGATCCACGACCACTGCGCCCCAGTCACCGCCCTGCGCAACGTATCGCGTGTACCCCAGCCGTTTCATCAGCACATCCCAGGCGCGCGCGATGCGCTCGGGTCCCCAGCCGGCGGCCGGCGGCTTGCCGGAATATCCGTACCCCGGCATTGATGGGATAACCAGGTCGAACGCATCTGATGCGCTTCCGCCATGCTCCGTCGGGTTGGTGAGCGGGTCGATAATTTTGAGCTGCTCGACCACCGACCCGGGCCATCCGTGCGTAACGATCAACGGCAACGCATTTTCGTGTTTGGAACGGACGTGAATGAAGTGAATGTCCAGTCCATCGATCTCGGTCATAAACTGCGGCAGCGCGTTCAGTTTTGCCTCGATCTTGCGCCAGTCATACTCTGTCGCCCAATAGCGCGCCAGGGCCTGCATGGTCGCGAGCTGGACGCCCTGCGTGGCATCTGAAACTGTTTCTTGTTCAGGCCACCTGGTCGCGTTGATACGCCTGCGCAGTTCAGTAAGTTCCGCTTCCGGAACATTCACTTGGAATGGACGGATCGCCTTATCATCAACTGCTTGCTCACTCACTCGGTTGGTAGCAGTAGCCACGGGGTGGAGCTCCTTTGATGGTGAAATGGAACGCTATGTTCCACGCGGACGTGCAAACGTCGTGCCAGCCTGATCTCTCGCGTTTATCCGATTGAAGTGAAAGCGTTTGCGAAATCCTGAGATGCGCCTCCGAGCACCATCTGTCGAAAGGTGGTCTCGAACGGACAGTTCAAGCCCTGGAATTGTCAACCGCCCGACGCGTAACAGCGATGCTAGGAGGCCCGTGCGCCCCGGTTCGAGGCCTTTTTCTTGGCTACATAGTCGCCGCGCGAGAAGTATTTCTCCAGCCAGCAATACAAGGCGATGAATAAATAACGGCTGCCCATCTCGCGGATCTTGAGCTTGGAGACGCCCGACCGGCGGTTTCGCCAGGTGATCGGGATGACCGTCCAGGAGTAGCCGCGCACTATCGTTTTGAGCGGGATCTCGATGGTTAAATTGAAGTGTGGAGAGAGAAACGGCTGGCAGCCCTCCATCGCATTCCGACGATAAGCCTTGAAAGCATTCGTAAAATCGTTAAACGGAACGTGAAAAATGATCCTCAGAAACAGGTTCAGAATCAATTTGTGCTGGGGATAATCCACCACGCCGCCGCCGCGCACGAAGCGCGATCCGAAAACCGCGTCCCAGCCTTGGTTGAGCACTTCCCAATAGCGGACCACATCCCGGCAGTCATCGGATTCATCCGCCATCATCACCACCATCGCATCGCCGCGGGATTGGTCCAAGCCGTAGCTGACCGCCCGGCCGAAACCGTGCTCGCCAGTGTTCCGCACCGGACGCAGGGTGGGCACCCTGCTCAAAGCTTGTTGTAACGCCTCCCACGTCCCGTCCGTGCTGCCGTCGTCCACCACGACAATCTCGTGCGGGATGCCGTGCAGGCGCAGCTCTACGTACAGATGCTCCACCGTTGCGTCGACGCGGCCCTCTTCATCCCGAGCTGGAATCACGATGGAGAGCAAGCGGATGGGTTCGGTGGGCTCGGGATGCGGCTGCTTCATGGAGCGCTGATCTCCAGCCAGTTCGGATGAGTTTCAGCATGCTGCGCGATCTCTTCGAGAATGTTAGGGAGCGGGGATTCGATGCGCCATCCGAAATCGCGTTCGGCATCGCTCGAATCCATGATGACCCAGGGGATATCGTAGGGCCGCGGGCGCGTATCGGCGGTGGGCGCGTGCGCGCCGAAACGGCCGTCGCACCAGGCGGTCAAGCGCGCTAGCGAAATGGCGTTCGCGCGGCCTCCTCCAACGCAATAAATGCGTTGCCCGTTGGAGCGCGAGCTGCTGATCTGAGCGTCCGCAAGAACCGTGAGGTCGCGCGGATGAAAGACGTCTCTGGTTTGTTTGCCGGTCCCATCGAAACCGATGAATCGCAGTGGGCGGCGGCGCGCGTGGGCGTGAATCCAATAGGAGAAGACACCCTGGTCCGGCGTTCCGAACTGCCCCGCCCCAGCCAGCACGCCGCAGCGGTTGATCCAAACCGGAAAGTCGAAGGCGGCCCCATATTCGAGCGCCAGGGCTTCGGCAGCCAGCTTGGTGCTGCCATAGAGCGAGATGGGGGCGCGCGTGGAGAAGTCCAACCCGATGCCGCGGCTCGACATGCCTTCGGGAAGCTGAGCCGATTCGTTCAGACAAAATGCATCGCCGTCCGATCGGAGCGGCAGCGACGCGAGCGCGTGGATAGAATAAACGCGGCTGGTGCTCATCAGCAGCAAGCCCGCCTTGTGCGCCTTGGCGTATTCGAGCACATTCACCACGCTCGCGAGATTGTGTTCGATCAGTTGCCGGCTACTAAAACCAGTTTGGGTGCCTGCGAGGACGCTCGGATTGGCTGCCGCGTCGATCACCCAATCCACAGCCGGCAGCGATTCCAAATCGCTTGGAAGGCGGATATCGCCATGCACCAGCGCCACACCCAATTGCTGCAGGCGCGCGCGATTCAACTCCGACCCAGGCCGCATCAGGTTGTCGATGCCGAGTATTGAGATGCCTTCGCGGCGTTCGAGCAACCCCTCGGCCAGCGAACTTCCAACGAAGCCGCAGATGCCGGTGATGAGAATCTTCAAACAATCGCCCCTGTGCTCTTGTTGGCCCTCGCCATCCAGCTTGCGGCGATTTCCTCGAATATATTCGGCAGGCTCCGGGTGATGTCCCACGCCGGATAATGCTGCTTCATCTTGCGGAGGTCGCTGTAGTAGCAGATATGGTCGCCAATCCGGTTCTCGTCCATATAGCGATAGCGCATGGCGCGTCCGGTGATCTCGCCAGCCAAGGTGAAGGCCTCAAGAATGGAGCAGGCGTTGCCCTTGCCGCCGCCCAGATTGTAGACTTCGGCAACCCGTGGCGCCTTCCAGAATTCGAACATAAAACGCGCCACGTCTTCCGAGTGGATGTTGTCCCGAACCTGCTTGCCTTGATAGCCAAAGACCTTGTATTCGCGCTCTTCTAGGTTGCACTTGATCAGGAAGCTCAAAAAGCCGTGCAATTCGACGCCGGAATGATTCGGTCCGGTGAGGCAGCCGCCGCGCAGGCAGCAGCTAGGCATATTGAAATAGCGGCCGTATTCCTGAACCATGATGTCGGCGGATGTTTTGGAAGCGCCCATCAGGGAGTGCGTGCTCTGATCGATGGAGAGGTGCTCCGGAATGCCGTGCTCGAAGGCCGGATCGTCATACTCAAAGCGCGTAGCCAGTTCCCGCATCGCAATGCCATTGGGCCGGTCACCATAGACTTTATTCGTCGACATGTGGATGAATGGCGATTCGGGACAGGCCCGGCGGGCGGCTTCCAGAAGGTGCAGCGTCCCGAGTGCGTTGACTTCGAAATCCAGAAATGGAATTGCAGCGGCGCGGTCATGGGAAGGCTGCGCGGCGGTGTGGATGATCAAGTCCGGACGCACTTCGCTCAGCAAGGTGAGCACGCCCTCGCGGTCGCGGATATCGAGCGCCGCGTGGTGATAGCCGGGAATCTCGTGGCGCAGGCGATCGAGGACCCAACTGGTGTCGCCCTCGGGACCGAAGAAAACCGCGCGATGATTGTCGTCGATTCCGTAAATCTGGAATCCCTGGCGGGCGAAGAATCGGGAAACTTCCGAGCCAATGAGCCCGCAGGAACCGGTGACCACTACCTTTGGCATCTTGCTAACAACACTCCCATAAGCACATTCCTCCCTAGCAGGTTGCTGAAAAAGCCCGTCCACGTCCGCGAACCGCAGGCGTGGGCGCCTACGCTACACGGGCTCTCAATAACATAAGTATCCCCGTGTAGGGCGGACTTTAGTCTGCTGGCTTTTTCAGCAACCTCCTAAGGCTACCATCGGGCGCGGACGAGCATTTGCGATCCACGAACGAACTGGAGCGGATGGGAAAATTTTTGTGCGCGGTGACGCATTTATTTTCAAATTTGGGCGAACTTGCGGCGAAGAGACTGAGCTCGAGGGTACCAGAGGCATCAAGTTCAGAGTACGGCTGGAGCCGGAGGAAGCGGATAGGCGAGGCGTGGAAGTTGGTGGATGATAATGCGAACGAATTTTGAGGGACGTGTCAAGGGCATAAGGCTACTGGGTCGAATTAGCCAGCACCATGACGCCGCCAGAAAAATCCGGGGCAACGATGTCCGGTAAGCCAGGCGTGGTTAGTTCATGGAAATGTCCTACCAAGATAGAGCCAGGCGCAGGGCCGGTTCCAATGGCAAATGGTGTCGCGTAAGCCCCGCCACCCTCGCCGAGATAAACCTCCATCGTATCGGAGGCCAAGTTGAGCACGTCTGGGATGCCGTCGCCATTTACGTCGGCTACCCCGATCAGGCTGGGCGTAAGGAGGAAAGTTCCGGCAAAGGTGGCTTGTAGTGTAAATTCCCCTTTCCCGTTACCAAGATAAATGACAACCGCGCCGCCATCCGGCTCCTCTAGAACCAAGTCTAACTTTCCATCGCCATTCAAGTCCGCGATAATCGGCTGAGCCGTGCCCTGACCAAACTTGGTCGGTACTTGCGTGAATCCACCCTTGTGGTTGTTTATGAGAACGAAAACAGGGGTGTACGGTATGCCGTTGTTGGTAAGCACCAGATCCTTCCAGCCATCACCGTTGATATCCCCAGCCGCGATGCCCGAGAAACCCGTCGAGGGCGGATTGGCCATAAGAGCCATTGGATTCTGAAACGTGCCATCCCCGTTGCCCAAGGCGATCAGATTGCCCGTCGTCGCGAAATCCACTTTCCCATCATGATTGAAGTCACCGGTCGCTATGTAGCCGCTGGATGGCGTCGGCGTGATGCTTGCCAGAGTAAAGGTACCATCACCATTGCCAAGGTAAGCATAGACACTTCCCTGAGCGGGCACCAGTAGATCAAGCTTGCCATCATCGTCCAAATCGGTAGTAACCAGGCATCCAGCGCCGCCCAAGGTGATGGTCGTTCCGAGTGTGAACGGCGCGTCACCTTTACCCGTCCCCAGCAAAATGACGATGCCTTGTGAGGTGCTCCCGCTTGTGTTGTTGATCGCCAGATCGGGATGACCATCGCCATTGAAGTCACCCTTCACGCCACATCCCGCACCCCCGGGTACGCTGGTCCACACGCCATCTTCGAATCCCTTGTTATTCTGGTTCAGCAGTACGGAGACTACATAACGAGCATTGGTGACAATATCTGTTAAACCGTTATTCCGCAAGTCGGCCAACGCGACGTTGGTTGGGTAATAAGTCGAATCGACAGCGAAACTCACCGGTGAACTAAAGTTGCCGCCGCCTTCCCCGTAAGCAACATAGCCGCTCGAAGATACCAGATCGGGGAGGCCGTCTCCATTCACATCGCCGATCGCAAGAGTGGCGACTAATCCAGCCCCGGGCAGGCTGAGCCGTTTGGGCCCGGAAAAGCCTCCCGCGCCATTGCCAAAGTACAAATAAACCTCATTGGCGAATCTATAATTGAGTGCGATACTCGGCGGCCCACCTTTGGTCAGGCTGCCGACGGCGATTGCAGTCGGCATTTTCGGCGTGCTGAACATCTGGGTCTGGAATGTGCCGTTGCCGTTACCCAGAAGGACCGCAAAGCCATTCCCAGTTGTGCCAACGGCGAGATCGAGTTTGCTGTCCTGATTGAAATCGGTGGCCGCAATGTTATAACTACCTGGTAGGGACGCTGCTAACACCGCCGCGTTGAAACTTCCATCGCCGTTCCCCGTCAATAGCCAGACACCTGAGTTGCCGGCGGTCGCAATATCCGTGATACCGTCGCCGTTGAAGTCGCCGGTCACCAAGAAAGTGATACCGCCGTCGTTAATCGGATAGTTGACACCACTTTGAAACGTGCCATCGCCTTGGCCCATAGCCACAACGATTCCCCCTCCGTCGGGCAGCACCACATCGATCTTTCCATCGCCGTTCAGATCCGTTGCTACGAACGAGAGACCAAACCCCGCAAGATTCGTACTCGTAGGGCCTGGTCGAAAGGTGCCGTCACCATTGCCGAACTCCACGATGATGCCCCCTGCAACATTGAGAAGCATCAAGTCCGGTATTCCATCGCCGTTAGTGTCCCCGATTTGAACGAATTCGTCGTTTCCTATCGGATAATCCCGACGAGCGAAAAAGGTCGGCATCAACGGCGTAGTCTGGCCGCGCGCGACGCTCCCTGCGACAAGAAGCGCTGACACATCCAGGACCAAAAACAAGATTAGCTTCAGTATGGTTTTCATCGTGTCGAATCGCGCGCCCTTCTTAACGAGGAATACATTGGTGTTCAAGCGACTTACTTGATCTTGTCTCATTTTATGTCGTCCTATTTGATCTCGCCTTTACTTGATATCCCCCAGTCCCTCGGTGAGCTCGATGGAGACTCCCCAAGGATCGACGATGGTCGCAGTGGCGATGTTGTTCATGGCTGGGTCCCTCTTGTTATAAGGCCGAATGAGCTGGATGCCCTTGGCTTCGAGCGCCTTCGAGAACCCGTTCAGGTTCTTCACTTCGAATCCCACGTGATCCACCACGCGGCCGGCGGTGGGGACGTGAGTGATGGACTGATCGCCTTCCCAGCGGAAGAAATTGAGGCTGTATCCGACGCCCGGCAGGTCGGCGCCGATGAAGAAGTCGGTTTGCCCCGGACGCAAGGTGGCATCGAACGCCTTCATGTACCACTGCTGCATCTCAACGTACTGCTTGTTGATGAAATGGATATGATGCGCCACGATGGGCGGCGCGTCTTTGTCGGCGCTGGTAACGAGCTCGATTTTCGCGCCGTCCGGACCGATAAAATACGCGAATTTTCCGTATACCGCGGACGTGCCCGATTTCGGCGGTGGCGCCTCACCCGGCTTGGGCTCCCTCCCGGTGGTTTCCTGATATCCCGCAGCTGCCAGCTTGGTCGCCATGGCCGGCACGTTGGGCACTGCGAAGCCGATGTGATCGAAGGCGGTGCCGCGGGTGGGCCCGGTGGGCATCTGGACGCGCAGGAAGATGAAGGCGTCCGGAAACTCAATCACATCGATGTCGCCGAATTTGATGGCTCGGCCTCCGAGTGTGTCGACCCAGAATTTCTTATGAGCCTCGACGTTCGTCACGTTGAGATGATAGTGGCCGATGCGGACCGGCGCGTCCGGGTGACTCAAGAGTTGGGCGAATGCAGGCAGCGCTACCGAAGACATCAGCGCCACCAGAGTGAAATGAGTCGCTCTCATTTGAGGTCGGCGAGCCCTTCGGTCATTTCGATATTCGTTCCCCAGGGATCTTTGATGAACGCGATCGCAATACCCAGCTGCGGCACTTTCCTATAGGGCACATCCAACTTGATGCCCTGCGCTTCGAGCTTCTTCGTGAACGCCTCCAGGTCTTTGATCTCGAAACCGATGTGATCGAGCGCCCGGCCGGTGGTGCCGACGGTCGGAGTCGGCGACGGGCTGAAGTTGAGGAACACGCCGGGCAGTTGATCCTGCAGGAACGCGGCACCCGGATTGGCAGGAAGCAGCTTCGCGCCGAAGGTCTTTGCGTACCAGGCCTGCATCTCGGTGTTCATCTGCCCAAAGAAGTGGATGTGATGAAGCTGAATGGGGGCCTTCTGCGATTTGACTTCGACGAACTCTACTTTGACATCCTCCGGACCGAGGGCGAACGCGATGTTGGTGGTCGGGCCGGCGGCCGCGATGTCGTCTGCGACCTTGACGTTCGCAGCCACCGAATCGGTGGTGATCATTTTGAAGCCGTTCGCCTTGATCTTCGCTATGACCGGCTTGAGATCGGGAACGGAAAAGCCAATGTGATTCACCGTCGTGCCGATGGTGCCGCCGGTGGGCGCCTGCATGGGGCGGAAAAAGATCAGAACATTCGGGAACTGGATGATTTCCTGCTGCCGGTCAGCGGAGCCGATCTTGACCACGCTGCCGCCCAGCGTGTCGGCATAGAACTTCTTCTGTGCGGCCATATTGGTGGTGTTCAGATGGTGGTGCCCGTACACCACCGGACCATCTCCGGCAACCAGGATCTGCGCACCCGCAACGCCCGGCACGGACAGTAGCCCGAGCGGCAGAATCATTATCCCGATGCCCTTCAACAAACGTTTCATAAACATCTCCCTGGCCGCCAAGTCTACACGATATCGCCTTTGTGTTTCACGCGGGGTGCGCGTATGGGCCGTGTTCCGAGTAGAATCAACGGAGGAGAAAATAATGACCCTTACCAAATGCTCGCGCCGGTGTGCCGTGATTCTGCTGGCAGCCTCGGCGTGCTGGATCACGTACGCTCAATCCAAGTTACCAGCCGATCTGGATCCGCAATCGCGAGCCCGCCTTCCGTATCTGACGAAATCCGAGATGGATGCGAAGGGCCAGAAGCTGTTCGACTTCTTCAAGAGCAAGGATGGCACTCTGACGGGTCCTCTGGCCTTCGCTGCGTATAACTCGGGTGTCGCACAGTCTTTGCTGGATCTGCATAATGCCGCCGTGACAGGCGGTACGCTGGATCCGCACACGCGCGAGCTGGCCATTCTGGTCGCCTGCCGCGAAACCAACTACAACCTGGAGTGGAACGGACATGAGCCTAGCGGTCTTAAGGCTGGAATCGACGCCAAGGTGATCGACGTCGTTCGATTGAACCGCCCGCTCACTGGCTTGGAAGAAAAGGATGCCACCGTCATCCGTTTCGGCCGGCAGATGTTCCGCGACAAGAAAGTGGATTCGGCGACCTTCGCGAAAGCCGTCGAATTGTGGGGCAAGCGCGGCACGATGGACATGGTGGCCGCGATGAACACCTACGCGGTGAGCGGCTATTTTGCCATCGCCGTGGATGAGCACTCGCCCGAAGGCAAGCCCGAACTTCCGGCCATAAACCGTCCGTAAGCTCCGGGTGCAAGCATGATGTGGCGCACGCATGATGTGGCGCACGCACTCCTGCGTGCCGTGTTGGCAATCGTGCCAACACCGCGTGTTCGCAATCGTCCGAACATCATGCGCAGATCCGGAGGCGTTCACATGATTGTGAACGCGGCACGCAGGAGTGCGTGCGCCACAATACGTGGGCTACCATCGGATCATGAAGCCCGCCGCTGCCATGGGCGCGTTTGAAGACGCCGCGCGCAGCCTCCAATCCATTTGCTCCACATCCTATCCATCGAAGATTTCTGACGCCGTCGATTTGCTGGTGGAACGCTTCTCAGCGGGCAACAAACTCCTGGTTTGCGGCAATGGCGGATCTGCGACCGACGCCATGCATATCTGTGGCGAGCTGGTGGGCCGCTTTTTCAAGGAACGCGCGGCGCTGCCGGCGGTTGCGCTCAACACAGACCCGGCGGTGCTCACCGCCTGGAGCAACGACTATTCGTATGAAACCGTGTTCTCGCGGCAGGTGGAGGCTTTGGGGAAACCCGGGGATGTGGTGTGGGGCATTTCGACCAGCGGGAACTCGAAGAACGTAGTGGCGGCGCTGAAGACGGCCCGCGAACGGGGAGCGTCGACCATCGCGCTGACCGGCCAGGGTGGCGGAGCGATGGCGGAACATGCCGACGTGCTGCTGGCCGTGCCGCTATCGGTGACGCCAAGAATTCAGGAGGTTCACTCCGTCACGTATCACATCATTTGTGAAGCGGTGGAAGCGGAGTTGTGTAAGCGAGCGGGCTAGCGCACCGCGCGCTTGAGATCGCCATTGCCGCCGGAGTTGGCAGCAGCGCTGTAATGGCGCACGTTCAGCGCGGGCATGCGGATCACTTCCGTAGCCGACGCCAGGCTTCTGGCCTCGAGACCGCGTTGCACGGCTTCGACAAAAGCGCTCAGCACAAGCGGGTTCATATCGGAATCGAAGTCGCGCGAGAAATTCACGTATTGCGAATTGGGCAATGGGATTCTCAACTGCCAGCGCGGCTTCGCCGAATCCAAGGAGGTCTCCTCGAAGACGCGTCCGGACAGGCTCATGCGCACTTCCTGAAATCCAAAGCCCTGGCCGCCGGAGCGGATCTGATCCCAGCAATCTTCCACGCTGGCCGCTTTCGCCAGTAAGGTTTCAAAATCGGCCATGCGAGTTTCTACGTCGATGATCTGCCGGAATTTTCCACCCAGGAACATGCGGCTGGCCGAAGCAAATTCGGTGTAATCCAACTGGCGGATGCCGATCCAAACCGCGCCACCGAACACGATGACGATCAATCCGCTGAATTGATTGTGCAGCGCGCTCGCCAGCAGCGATAGCACCGCTACCACGCCGCAGATGCTGTAGATGGTCAGAACCGCGTTCTTGGGGCTCAGGCCCATATCCAGAAGCCGGTGGTGGATGTGACCACGGTCGGCTTGGAAGATCGGGCGGTTGCGCAGGAAACGGCGAAGAATGGAAAGCACCACGTCGATCAGCGGAATAGAAACGGCCAGTAACGGCACGGTGAGCGCCACTAACGTGACCGACTTTTCGCTCCAGAGCGCGCCATAGCATCCCAGCATGAAACCAATCAGGAGGCTTCCGCTATCGCCCAGGAAGACCGAAGCACCGTTGAAGTTGTAACGGAGGAAACCGAGCAGGCAGCCGGCCAGCGGCATGGTTGCGAGCGCTAGAGGCAGATTGCTTTGCGTAAGAGCGGCCACCAGCATGGTTACGGCAGCCACCATGCCGACGCCCGCTGCCAAGCCGTCCATTCCATCGATGAGGTTAAAGGCGTTGGTGCAGCCCACCAGCCAGAGCACGGTGATTGCGAATCCCAGCCAAGGCCATTGGGGCAAGCCGCGGAGCAAATGAACGTCCACGTGGATGCCGGCGAAGTAAGCCAACACACTGGCTCCGAGGATGCCCATCAGTTTCTGCCACGCGGCCAAACCAATCAGGTCGTCCAGGACGCCGGTCATGAAAACTACCGACCCCACCAGAGTAAGCGGAAGAATATCGGGGAGCGCGCGATGGAGATGCTCGGTATAAGTGAATGGCAGGGCCAAAGCAATCGCGAACGTAATGATGTAAGATATTACGATTGCGATTCCTCCCACTCGGGGAACCGGCCCTGCGTGTTTCTTGCGGACACCGTCGGGATGATCCAGGAAGCCCAACTTGCCCACATGATCTCGCACCAAAGGCGTGAGAATCAGGGCCAGGACCGCCGAGAGAACACCGAGCGTCAATATGAGAAACAAGATATTCTCCTAAGAAGACTGGTACCTGCTACGGGTTCCAAACGTGGGCGGCTACTCCTGAAGCCGTTGCGAGGGGTCGACCTGGCCCGAACTCGCGTAACCTCACCCTGCCCTACCATTTCACACCCGAAACCACTTAAAACCAAGAACTTTTCCATTTAGATCGTACTAGTACGGAAGGTGTGCAACGTGTTACCGTACGAATCGATCCAACAATCTACGCGCTGACGGCCGTTTCGACGGTTTTCGGTCCCCGCCGCCACAGCAGGCAGCCACCTAGGGCGAGCGCCAGAAGTATCCAAATCCCGCCGCGTGGCTCCGGAGTCATCACGATCTGCTCCTGGAACCCGCCGATTCCCAAGCCGTGCGAGAAGGTCATGTTAGCGGCGCTAACAATCTCAAACTTAGACAGAAAACTGTTCAGGGAGCTCTGATTCGCGTTCATGCTGGTATACCAGGTCACGGCCTGCTCCAGGTAGCTCGAAGCGTTCACCCCAGACGGGTCGATGACCGCTCCTTCCGCCTTGGGGTCCATGATGGTCCAGATGGCTTCCTGGATTTGATTGTTCGACGTATTGTTGCCTTGTCCCTGGTTATAGAGTGACACCAGGTACGCCACCATTTCATAGCGGGCCAGGCCGCTAGTTCCAGCGCCTGAATTGAAGAACGCGTCGTCCGTATTTCCGAGCGAAGTCATATTGGTCCAAGCGTTGGAGGCCACCTCGCCGAATCGGGTATCGATCAGGTTCGCGTTGGTTGAAAGCGTAGTTACGTACGCCGAGTTGTTGGACGGCGCGTTAATATCGTTATTAAAATCATCGCAGTATATTTCAACTGGCACGCCACCGAGGGTCGCGGTGGCGCCGCCTCCGCCGCCATCCAGCGGGTAGTTGTAGTTGAATACATCGAATGGGACGGTTCCGGCATTGGCGGCGAACGTCATCGTCAGCAGCGCAAATGCGGTTTGATAGATAAATTTGCTATTCATGTGCAAGTTCAGAGTAAGGGGCGCGATGTGCTTGAGCAATAAGAAGCTAGTCATGACCCTACGCGGGGTCGTACCAGTACCTCCGTCTAAAAAGTTTTGTTTACAACGGTTTACAGGCGCGAGGTCTCAGGGACCGCTCTGCACCATTTGCGGGGGCAGGCTGAACGGGATCTCGAGCACGACGTCAATATTCATGGGCGCTCCGTCTCGCAGAGCCGGCTTGAACTCCCACGATTGCACGTCTTGCAGAACTGCGCTCTCTTGCGCCGGGGTAAGATTCTTGAGCAAGGCTCGCACTTCCAGCTTGCCTTCTTTGGTGATCACTCCGGCGAGTTGAACGCGGACCTCCGTTCTCGCGCCCGGCGGCACGGGCTCTACCGGCTCGAACTTGCGCAGCGGAATGGGTGCACGGACGTTCAGAGCCTCCGGAGTGCCTGGATTTACCTCGCGTTCAGAGAACCAGATGATCCAGTCGGACGTGTATTCGGTGAGATTCTCGATCGGAATCACCATGGTGTACACGTTTCGGCCGCGGAACCTGCCCTCGATGTTAGCGGGGATGGTGCGCGAAGCCGGGTGCAGCGGAACCGAGAGAGTAGAGATGGGCACGCTGCGCACGCGATCGGAGTACAGCACCACCTTGCGCGGAGGATCGACATGCGGAGGCGGGACAGGTTTCCGGTCGTCGTGAATGGTGAGATTCGGCACGCCGATGCCGCCTTTCACCTCACCAGTAGCTACTTCACCCACGGTGGGCGCTTGAGCAAACTGACCTGGCCGCGAGCCGTCGGGCACTGCCCCCTTATCATTGGGATGCAGGCCGACAACAGCAATGTCCACCTTGCCGTTTCCGGCCGCATTGGTCGGACCGGGAGGAGCATTGGGAGGCGGCGGAGCACCCTGGGAGAACGACGGCGCGCCTATGCCATCCGGCAGCGGGGCCCGCGCCGCGGCAACGCCGGTAATGTTAGCGTCAGGCAGCGGGACGTCGGTTTGAACCGGAATCACTGCGCGCGCTGGACGCTGGCTAGGCGGCGGTGGAACGAAAGCTTTGCGCGGCTTGGGGATCTCCACGGGCTGGGTGTTGACCTGCTCCGCTTTGTTCACGTCCCCTTTTGGCGCAGGCTGCGAAATATTGGGTTGAGGCGATTTCACGCCTTGCGTGTCGGGCTTGTCGACCTTTGGCTTGGGCTCGGGAGGCGGGGGCGGGGCGGGGATCGCCATGGCCGCCCGGGCGATCAGATTGGGTGCGGGCAGGTCCTGATGGATTTCCACTTTCGGCACCGGCTGCCAGATGAATTGCTTCACCGATTTAGGCTTGGGCGCGGTGGCGATCATCGCGACTTCCGATTTTAGCGGGGCGCGCGGCTTGGGGAAGGTTCCGATTCGTTCCTGCGCGGAAATATCCGGGAGCTTCTTCTTAGGAGGGGCGAACCAGATTATTTTCTTCTCTTCCGGTTTGACCAGCGTGTCATAAATCGGCCGGTTGTGCGCGTGATCTTCGGATTCGACGTGCGGGAGGAGTAACAAACCGGTGACAACAACAACATGAAAGACGATGGATAGGATGAAGGAAGTGGGTTGAATCCGGTATCCGCGCGCGAGCGTGGAACGGCTGGAAGCGGCAGCGGTGCGAACTCGGATCTTGAGGGACATTTGCGCCTGGTCAGCCATGAAATGCTCGCGATGTCCCTTACATCGCGCGGCGCCGGGGGCCGGCGTCAGGAAGGCTTAGCAGGCTGCTGAAAAAGCCTTTCCATGGTCGAGGATCGCAGGCGAGAGCGCCTACGCCACACATGCGGTCAACGGTTCACGATTCCCGTGTAGCGCGGACTTAATCTGCCAAGGCTTTTCAGCAGCCCGCTGCCCTCCAAACTTGAAGGATACCAGAATTGCCATTATTCCAGCCAGTGATACGGGTACTAGAAGCCTGGCGCGATCAGCGCGTGGTCTCCACGGCGAGGATACCGTCCGATTGCAACAACGAGGGCAAGATCAGCTCGATGACCTACCCGAGCACCGTCTCCGGCAGCACCACCACTCCCGGCCCCAGCTACAATTATTCTTACGACAGCATGTACCGGTTGAGCGGCATGACCTCCGGGAGCACGACCATAGTAAACGGCGTCAGCTACAACCCAGCAAATCAGTTGCTCGGCATCACGTACAACGGCTACGCCGAAACGCGCACCTATAACGCTTTGAACCAGCTGATCACATTGAAGGTACAGGCCGGCATCAACACCTTTGAGAATCTGACCTACAACTATCCCACCGGCGCCAACAACGGCAAGCTCAGTTCGATAAACAACGCCGTGAGTGGCGAAACCGTGACCTATGCCTATGATTCGCTGAATCGGCTACTGACCGCCAGCGGCAGCGGCTGGGGTGAATCATATGGCTTCGATCCTTTCGGGAACCTGCTGTCGAAAACCGTGACCTCAGGATCAGGCCCGAGTCTCTCACAGACCGTGAACACCGCCAACAACCGTGTCGGTGGCTTAAGCTATGACGCGAACGGGAACCCAACGATCAGCTTCAACGGCACACAGGAAGTCTCGATGACCTATGACGCGGAGAACCGGTTGGTGGGCGCCGCAAATTTCAACGGCCCCCCAATGTCGATCTACTACGCCTACGACGGGCAGAATCGCCGGATCTTTAGCTGGAACGGCTCCGAGGACAGCCTGAGCAACCCCATCAATTACACGGTCAACGTGTATACACCGGGCGGCCAGAAATTGGCGGCCTACACGATGTCACCGGCCCCCTCCAGTTGCGGAGTTACACCGTGCTTAAACGCCGCAGTCGCATCCAGCGACCAATATTTCGGGGGCCGTCGTCTGGCGGTGATGGATCAACTTGGCTCAACGGGCACCTCTTCCTCGCCCGGTCCGAGCTACTTCCCTTGGGGCGAACCCAGAGGGACGAATCCGCAGGACGCCTGGAGCTACGCCTCCTACTGGACCGATTCGGCCACTGGCCTGGATTATGCCAACAACCGCTACTACTCCAACGCCTATGGAAGGTTCATGACGCCGGACCCGTATCGGGCGACGGCGAAGGGGGCCAACAACCCCCATAGTCCGCAAAGCTGGAATCGCTACGCATATACTACAGGCGACCCCGTTAATTTCCTTGATCCCACAGGGCTGATGGAGGAGGAGGTCTGTGACTTTGACGGCAACGATGCTAGCTGCGATGGTGGCAGCGGCGATGACGGTGGTGATCAAGCTGGCGGCGGCGGCTCGACTGATCCCCTTCAGTGCTGGCTCGCCGGCTTCACGACATCGATCGCAAGCTTTCAGTATTTCGCGGGAACACCAGCGAGCCCCCGCACCTACTGGTATTTTGGCGTCCCCATAAACCTGTATTTCCAAGCATCCGGCGGCACGGGGAATTACACGTTCCAAATTTTTCCGTATATCTCTAGCGTCGGGACGTCAATATATCAAGGAGGTGCCGGGCCCGTAACCTCTAGCTCGCATCCCGACCCTGTTAATGCGGGCGGTTTCGTTCAGAGCGGAGCGGACGCCACCTTCAGCGATGCACCCGGGATACCGTATTACGTACCAACAAACGGTCTGCAAAAACTCATTTCAGCCAGCGTGACATTTTATGGCACCACCATAGCTTGGGTCACTAGTGGAGGCGTCACTGTGGACTGCGGCACGGTCTACTGGACCGCGACCGTGAGCGTGGAGGCGGACGCTGTGTTGAGCACCGCCGGCTATTTGTACTCTGGCGAATCGACGGTAACTTCTTACAGCCCATGACCTTCAGCCTCCGAAACACCCTGATGCTCGCCAGCGTTGCCGCAAGCTTAGCCTGCGCACAGAGCCCGCTTGATCACACTCCACGCTTTCAAGACTACCCGGTGATTGAAGTCTTCAAGGGAAAACCGGCCCTGCCGGTTCTTGAAACGCTCGAGGAACGCAAACTCGAAGCCCTAATCGGCGATGGAGTGAGCAAGGGATGGGGAGTTTTCGACGGCGAGACGGGAAAGGAACGCCGGCGGCCAGGGCCGAACTTCGCAGGACACTACGTTCTTGTGAATTTCGGATGCAACGACACGGACTACAGCGCGACGGGTTTACCCATACCAATCGGGACACCCCTAGACAGCCCAAGAACCAGCGATTGCCTGGGCGCACCGATTGTTGATGCCAAAACGGGTCGCGTTTATAGGCTGCCTATTCCGCAGATTGGAGCAGGCTTGCGGCAATATTTCGGCGTGGTAGCAGAGTCCTTGGCACCGCACCCGGCCGGCTCCTTCCACAACTTCCCGCTAAAGTCACCTTTGGCGTACCGGCTGAATAGTCGCTTACTCATCGCCGATACTTGCGAGGGCATCGAAGCTGCCGGTGGCAGCATTATCAGCTTTCGCTCGACGGGGTGTGGCGCTCATTACTACCTGATGGACGGAGACGGACTGAAACTCATTTATCGGGTTGTCGAGTAATCGCCAGCCTTTGAAAACCCACACGGTGACGCAACCGTCAATCGGCGACCGCCGGCTGGCAGTGATGGCCGCGAACCGCCGGGACCTACCCTGGAGACAACGTACCATGGGGCCGACGAAATTCGGACCGGACCAGCGTGGTCGACCCCGCGAGCAGCAGCAAGCCTTTCGCCATGGATGCATTCGGCAACTTGCTCGAGGTCGGGGAAACGGACCCATCGCTAGGCGTCGTCTATACGATTTACGCTTACGACGTATTGAATCACTTGATCGCCGTCAACATGACGCGGGGCAGTAACACGCAGTTACGATCCTTCAATTACAATCCGAACGGTGGCACCACGGTTTCGGGATTTCTGCAGAGCGCGACGAACCCGGAGAACGGAACGGTCTCTTACACATACGATACGACAACGGGCGCTAACATGCTGGCCTCCAAGACCGACGCCAAGGGCAACGAACTCACCTATCAGTACGACAACTACAACCGCCTGACCTCCGTCACCTGGGCTAACAACCCGCACGGCACCGATGTGCTGCGGACTTACTACTACGACACCAATCCGCTGCAGTCCGGGTTCTCGCAGAATTCGCAGGGCCGGCTGACTGCCGTCCAGTATCCCGATCCGCTCAATCGTTTTCCCAGCGCCGATCCCCTCCAATTCGTCGACATGTATAGCTATGTCGC
>Ga0302326_10003077_pt1 | contig 39641 bp, 31 predicted proteins | sample Palsa_T0_3_FD_202264 | JGI IMG/M metagenome (GOLD analysis project Ga0302326, IMG submission 202264) | Peat permafrost microbial communities from Stordalen Mire near Abisko, Sweden - Palsa_T0_3 | ecosystem: Environmental > Terrestrial > Soil > Palsa > Peat permafrost | place: Sweden: Abisko... | reverse complement strand
GCTCGGCTGGGAGTTTGATGTGCCGGAGTCGCCGGGCATGCTGCGGGCTTATCTTCCGGTGGCTACCAATCGGGGCGAGACCATCAGCGCTATGATTCATTCCGAGTGGGTAGGTGAGAAACGCGAAGATGTCATCTCGACCGGCGATCGAGCGCAGATTGGTTACGAAGTTCTCGACCCTGCCTCATCCAAGAATGAACTCTTCGTCCGCGATGCCGTCGCCGCACCGCGCAACTTGATTCCTCATGCGGAATGGCAGTTTATCGATGGCAGGCACGTAAAGCTGAACGGCGGCTTTGCGCCGGGACGCCTGTACGAAATTGTTTATGAGGCGAAGAATCCTGTGGTGGCCGGATTGGGCCTTGCCGGCATGCGCGATTTTGTCTCCTACCTTAAGTATTCAGGAGTCGATACGCCTCTGAGTGCAGATCGCGCGGGCATCAGACAGGCCATCGGTTTCGGTGTTTCGCAAAGCGGCCGTTTCCTGCGCGAATTCCTATACGATGGTTTCAACGAAAGCGAACTTCATCGCAAAGTTTTCGACGGCGTATGGGCGCATGTAGGCGGCGCGGGGCGGGGAAGTTTCAATGAGCGGTTCGCTCAACCGTCGCGCGACGGCCAACCTTTTGTCAACGTTTTTTATGATGTCGACATCCCGCCTTTTGACGAGCGGCATCTTACCGCAAGAGCCAACGCCGCTCACGTTCTGCCAAAGCTTTTTCTTTCGCATGGATCTTACGAATACTGGGGCCGCTGTGCATCGCTCATCCACACAACAGCGGACGGTAAAGCCGATGTGGCTCCGTCGGCGAACACGCGGATTTATTTTTTGTCCGGATCGCAGCATGGAGCCGGCTCCATTCCTCCGGCGAAGGTGCCGGCGCAAGATCGCGCCAATGTCAACGATTACCGCTACGCATTGCGATCTCTACTTCTAGCGATGGATCGTTGGATCAAAACGGATGCCGCGCCGCCGCCTTCGCACTTTCCACGGCTCGCGAACCACGAACTCACGTCGCGTGAGAATTTGCACTTTCCCAAAGTTCCGGGCGTCGAACTGCCCGTTCATAAGCGTGAAGCGTATCGCCTGGATTTCTCGGTTGAACCGCCGCAACAAATGGGCTTGGTGTTCCCCACGCTGGTGCCCCAGGTGGATGTGGATGGCAACGATTTAGGTGGTATACAGATGCCCGAAGTCAGGGTACCGCTTGCTTCGTATACCGGATGGAATCGAAGGAATGCGTCCATTGGCGCGCGGAGCGAGATGTTGAGTTATACCGGTTCCTGGATTCCGTTCCCGCTCACTAAAGAAGATCGCTTAAAAAGCGGCGACCCGCGCCTATCTGTCGAAGAGCGCTATCGAGACCAGCAAGACTATCTCGAAAAAATAGATCAGGCCGCCCGAGCGCTCGTGACTTCAGGCTTTGTTTTGAAAGCGGATCTGCCCTTGCTGCATGAGCGCGCGGCCCGCGAGTGGGTTTTTATTCATAGCGTAACGCCTCAGTCGGATTAAGCTGCGAGGCGCGCCGCGCGGGCAGCAATCCAAACGTGACTCCCACCACAAACGAAACCACGAACGCGACCAAAACCGATATCGGCGAAACCGGAACTTTGAGCGAAAGCGGCAATTCCAGCAGCGAAACCGCCAGCGGCACGCTCAACGGAATGGCGATTCCAATCACAATGCCTAAAGCGCCGCCTACCACGCTCATCACCACCGCTTCCACCAGGAACTGAAGGAGAATCTCCCGCCGGGAAGCCCCCACCGCCATGCGCAAGCCAATCTCGCGGGTGCGCTCCGTCACCGTCACCAGCATGATGTTCATAATGCCAATGCCCGATATCAGCAGCGCAATGAGCGAGACAAGAATCAGCACCACTGTCAAGACGGAGGCAATCGTATCGGCGGTTTCGAGCACAGCCACCAAATTTTGGACGTCATATTTCGCACCGAGCCTATGCCGGCTTTCCAAAATGTTGTTCACCTGTTCCGTGACTGCTGGAACGTCGCCGGCATCGCGCACCTGCACATAAACCGGCTCGATCTTTTCATACTGCATGAAGTACTTCATGACAGTGATAGGAATCAGCACGGTCTCTTCGTGCATTTCGCCTTGCCCGAAAGTACTGGTCTTTTCGCGGAATGTGCCGATGACGGTGAACTGCAATTGGCTGATTTTGATGGTCTGGCCAATCGCCGCATCCTGGCCGCCAAACAGCCGTAGGGCCAGTTTGTCGGTCAGCATGGCCACCCGGCTGCGGAGAGCTACGTCGCTGGCATCGATGCTGCGGCCTTGGAGAATCACCAGCGGACGAACCTGCGGATACTCAGCATCCACACCGTCCACCGTTAGTTCGCGTACTTTGCCGTGCACGACGATCTGATCGTGCGACGTCATGACGGCCGTAGCAGCCACAATTTGGTTGCCCAATGCGTCGCGTAGAGCTTGCACGTCCGACAGCTTTACGAAATCGCCCTGAATTTTCGCGGTGTTCTGGCCGCCGGCTTCATAATACGCAAAGACAAGATTCGATCCGACTCCGCGGATCTGGTCTAGGATGAGATCCTTGCTGGCGAGGGAAATCGTGACCACGAGAATCACTGAGGCATTGCCAATAATGAGGCCTAACGCCGTTAGAAAGGTTCTAAGTCTGTTTGCCTTGAGCGCCTGAAAGCTGAAGCTGATTGCTTCGGAGAAATTCATTTACCGGCGGGTCGGTTTACGCGCCGCCCACTTCTTGCAACAAGCGGCGAGCTTCTTGTTTGGGCGGGTCGTCAGCCGTAAGCGGGGACTGCATATATTTCTCAAGCATCGTTTTGGCTTGGCCGAGGTCGCGTTTTTCTTTGACCAGCACAGACGCCCAAGCGAACAAAACTTGCGGCGAATCGGGATGCTTCGTCTGCGCTTCCAGGAAAACCGCATCGCTTTCCTTGTTGCGGCCCTGCGTCGCCAGGAATTTGGCTAGCGCGAGAAAGTGACCCACTTCGCGCGGCGCAACGCTAATGGCTTTGCGTAAATGATCTTCCGCGGCTTGGAATTCCTTGCGCTTTTGCGCCAGCTTGGCCTTTTCGAAATAACCCTGCGCGGGATCGAATTTAGCGGTGGCTTCGGAAACAGCCAGCGCTTTATCGTAACCACCGCCCAAGAAGCCCGGCGCTTCCAGATAGTAGTCGAATAAATCGCTCAAGGCATCGCTATTCTTCGGATCGATTTCCACGGCTTTCTCGAATGCCTGACGCGCTTTCGATGCGAGCCCCGGCGCCATCAACGGATTGGAGGTTTCGGCCCGCTTACCATATGCTCTGCCCAACCAATCGAGGTACTCGGCATTCGCCGGGTCCGCGGCAACTGCCGCTTGCAGATAAGTCGTGGCCTTCTTGAAATCCACCAGCATGAAGTAATCGCGCCCCATTAAGAAATTGGTCGCGCCATCTGTTGAGTGTTTATCCAGTTGCTTCAGGGATGCTTCAAAATCGGTGTGCTGGTACAGATCCTCCGCTTTGGAAAGGTCGGCGGCCTGAATTGACCCCAACGCCAAAGCAGCTATGCCGAACAGAATCAACGAACCGCTCTCGCGGCCCAAAGCCAATCCCCCCATAGTCAACAGCTTAGCGTGTTTCCGAAAACCCATCATCTACTAGGATGAGGCCAGTTGGAACCAGGTTGCGAAACGTTTGAACAGCGGCTAAATCTTTGATTCTTTTAATGTGGGCGAACTGCTCCATACTGGTCAAGGGCGGAGTATAGTATCTTTGAGGATTACGAATTCCACTCTTAAAGGAGGGTGACGCCATTATGTTCGCCCAGTTGCGAAGTTCATTGCTTTTAAGCGGTCTTTTATTGGTGATGGCCGGGGGCGCCTGGGCCCAAACCACTACCTTAGAAGGCGACGTGAGAGATGCCAACGGCCAACCGCTGAAAGGGGCTGTGATCGTTTTGGACCGCACCGACATCAAAGGCCATTACACCGTTAAATCGGATAAGAAAGGCCATTGGCTGTACACCGGGCTACCTTACGGCAAATTCGATGTCAGTATCCAGGTGGATGGCAAAACTGCGGATTCGTTGACGATGAAGGGCGTGCAGTCTAAATACGGTGAAAGCACTACCGTCGATTTCGACATGCGCAAAGCGGCTGCCGATCAGGCAAGCCTGCAAAAGGCGGCGGCCACCGGCGAACTCACTAACGATCAAGCGCGCGGCATGAGTAAAGAGGAGAAAGAGAAGTTCGAAGCGACGGCCAAGAAAAATGCCGAAGTCATGAAGAAGAACAAAGCTTTGAACGACGCTTTCAACGCCGGTGAGGATTCAATGAAGGCCGCCGCTGCGGAACCCGACAAGGCACAAAAGATCGTGAAGTATCAGGCGGCTATCGACAACTTCAATAAGGCAGGCGAACTCGATCCTTCGCAAGTGGCCGTGTGGAACGCCTCGGGTGAAGCTTATGCCGGTTTGGGCGATGCGCAAACCGGGGACGAGCGTACCAAAGCGTACGACCAGGCCATCGCCAGTTACAACAAGAGCCTAGCCATTAAGCCCACCGACGCCGGCGTTTACAACCAAATGGGCAACCTGTACGGCAAGGAGAAAAAGATTCCGGAAGCGACGGATGCTCTAACGAAAGCCGCGCAACTCGATCCCACGATGGCGCCGAAAGCCTACTTCAACATGGGCGCGAACCTGGTGAACAGCGGCCAGCCTGAAAAGGCTACCGATTTCTTCAAAAAGGCTACCGATGCCGATGCCAACTACGCCGAAGCTTGGTATCAATATGGCAGCTTGCTGATGATGCAAGGCAAAGTGGATCCGAAAACGGGAGCGCAGACGTATCCGCCGGATACCGCGACGGCGTTGAAGAAATACCTGGAACTTCAACCCAACGGTGTGCACAAGGACGAAGCTTCCGCTATGCTGCAGGCGATGGGCGAGAAGGTTGAGACGAAGGTAGTTGTGCCGTCCTCCAAGAAGAAAAAGTAGGAAATCCGAAGAAGGGTTAGCGAACGGCCTACAATAGAAGTTGGAGGCGTGAGAAAAACGTCTCCAGCTTAGGACGCCCCTGCCATGTTCCGCGTAATCCTCGACCTGATTATCACCCTTTTGGTTGCGATGGTGGCGCGAGCGGTCTTTGCCAGCGTGATGAAAGGGTTCGGTTCGGCGGCGTCCAGCGCGTTCCAGCAACAGCAGCCGCAACCACCTGGTCAATCCCAGCCGCCTAAAGAGGCTTCACGCGCGGGCGAGTTGCACAAAGACCCGGTTTGTGGCACGTACGTCTCCGAATCCACGTCCTTCCACCGCCAGCTTTCGGGCAAGACGGTTTACTATTGCTCCGACGCCTGCCGTCAGAAGCACGCGGTTTGAAACAGACTGAACCTGAGCACGTGTTCCCTAAAGAGGAGAGGCTCGATGTCGCAAGCGGTGGGATCCGAAATCGTCTTTCGAAGTTTTCAGCCCGGCGATCGGGAGGCTTTTCGCGCATTGAACGAGGCCTGGATCGAAACACATTTCCAGTTGGAGGAAAAGGATCGCGAGACCCTCGGCGACCCGGAACTCCACATACTTGCCAAAGGCGGCTACATCCTCATGGCGGAGCGTGGCGCGGAACTCATCGGCACTTGCGCGCTGATTGCCCTGGGCGATGGCCGCTTTGAAATAGCGAAGATGACCGTGGTTGAACGGGAGCGCGGCCAAGGCGTTGGACGTCAACTCCTGGAATACGCCGTCGAGTTTGCCAGGCAGAAAGCGATCGCGCGTTTGTATCTGGAAACGAATACAAAACTACAAAACGCCATCCGCATTTACGAAGCTGTCGGATTCCGCCACCTGCCCCCCGAGCAAGTAAAGCCATCCCCTTACGCGCGCGCGAATGTTTATATGGAAATGACTTTGTTTTAAAAGAGTTCTAAGAACAGCGCAGTTTGTGCGCATTCATCGACTAGCACTTCCCCAACTCTTCGGGGTAAGACTCTATCCTATAGAATCCAAATACAGTTTTGAGAGAATTCGCCGATATCTCAATTACTATGACTCCGAGGATTGTAGGCCGGAATTCGGCCTCCCCCCTGCGAATGGTGCCCCCGTACTACCCCTTACCTGGCCAATCTTTTGGAAGCTCAAACCGCATGCTATCCTACAGCAAACACTGGGTTTGCCTGCATCGTTGTCTGAACGAAATACGCACTGCAGATCTGTTCCGATGACAAGAATTTTAATGGTTGCGCTGTTGGCTAGTCTGGTAGTCGCTAGCACTTCCAAAAGCACCCTATCCCGCCCCTATCGGGTTGTAGTGGTTGAAGGGGACGGTGCCCTAAACAGCCTTCCATCGAGGGCAGCGCATGAACCCGTCGTGCGCGTGGCGGATGGTTCGGGTAAACCGGTGGCAGGGGCGCGCGTCGAATTTGATGCCCCCAAGGCCGGACCGGGAGTCACCTTCGGCGGCTCGACACATCTAGCCATCACTACCAACTCCGCCGGTATCGCCAAGGCGGCCGGAGTACGGAACAACGGTGTTGCCGGCGGATTCATATTGCTCGTCCACGTTTCTTATCAAGGCCAGCCCATTGGCGAAATGGCCGTTCACCAGACAAACGTCACAAGCAAGATGGCGCACTTGTCGAACCATATGCGCCAGCAGGAACAATTTCCCGATGCGGCCATCTCGACAGCCGCCGTAGGCATCGCGTTGGGAGACCAATTCCTAATCAACGGTGCGCCCACGCCCACCAACGCCAGCTTGGCTCCGGGCAATCGAGTTCAGACGCAGAACACGCCCGTTACCATCTATATTCATGACCACTGCGAATTCCTGATTGGCCCTCATTCCTCCGTCATCGTTCAGCCGCATCAGGTTTCGGTGACCAGTGGCGCCGTCCGCGCCAAACATTTCGGGGATTGCAAATTAGGTTATGGCGGTCTATGGGTGACAAGCCCGGCGCCAAATGGCGATGCGGTTGTCGCGCTATCCCGCGAACATATGGAAGTTGGTTCCGTGAGCGGACCGTTGCAAATCGCCAATGAAATTAAAGTGGTGGGCATGGTCCAACCAGGGACCGTTTCGGCGTTTAATTTCAATCCAGCGGCCTCGGCCAGCGGCGCTTCTGCCAGTGCTCCCACATCGAAGAAAGTCGTCTTTATCCTGGGATTGGGGACCGGTGCGGCGCTTGCGGGTTTAGGACTGAGCGTGGCCGCGATCGTTCAACCTGAGCCGGCCCCCACTAGTCCGTAATTCCCAGGAACTTCTCGCGGTCCTCAGCCGTTGGCAATGGACAAACCTCATATTTGCCGGCCAGCCGGAAGCGGTTGCGCGCCGTCAAAATATAGGCGGCATCCCGCACGAACCGCGGCACGAATTGCAGGCAGCGCCCCAACACCTTCCAAACTCCGCCGAGCAGCAACAACGAATACACCGTTACGTCCGACCGCAGCAAGATGCGCTCTTGCGGTGAATTCGGATTCAGCACCAGGTAGACGCTATTCTGCTCGAGCATTGCATCACGTTGCATTCCGTGGCGTAACAACGCCTCTTCGGCCCAGCGCGACTGCTGCGGCGCGAAGCGAAACTGATTGGCCTTGTCCCGTTTCAACACCCACTGCACGGTTCGATTGCAGAAACCACACAACCCGTCGTAAATCAAAATGGAGCCGGCCAAATTCCAGCTTCGCATTTTTTCGCAAGCGCGCCGCGCAATCTGGCATTCGAGGCACATCGCCGCCGTCACAAAATTAACCCCAGCCGCCTGCCAATCCAGCCGTTCTCGCGCGCTTCCAAAGCCGCCGCTTTCTCTTCAGATAATGAAAACCCCTCTCGTTACAACGCACAACCCCTAGCGGGAGTTTACTGAGAACGCCGGGCGGATCACATACTTTTCGATGTAAGTCCGCAATTGCAACCGATGCTTTTCGCGATAGCCCGCATAATCTTGAGCGATCCACGCGTCAGCGCCGCTGAGAAGAATCCAGGCTTCGACTAATCCGGCATCCTTCAGTTCGCTCAGCGCGGCCAATTGAGGATCGAGGTGAAGCGGTTTTTGAGAATTCAGCGCGAGCGCCACGGAGGTGAGCGCCGCGGCTTCCTCTTCGAGCGTGTGACGGTAATCCTTCTCCGCCGGATATTTTTCTGCGAAGACCGACTGCCGCCAAGCCGCGCGCACGGCGGAATAGCTCTTCCAGGCAGAGCGTCCGTCGTCACTCGTGGTCATAGAATCGGAGCCGGTTGGTTGAGCCTGGTCCGGGACTGGCGGCCTGTCGATCCTCGGTGGCGACAATTGATGGTTCGTCCGCTTAGCCCAGTTCGCCAGAGCGCTCCACGATTGCGGAACGGGCAGCGTAATCACCGCCTCAATGTACTTATCGCGCGCCTCAGCGGGCCGTCCAGCCAGCATCAGTTCGTCGCCCCAATGACGGTAGACCACCGGGTTGCCAGGGTTCAAACCTACGGCCTTGGTAAACCAATCGGCAGCGCTGGCAGGGTCCTTCTTTCTGAAATACATTTCACCGGCGTACATGGCGGCTGTGTAGAGCTTGGGGTCGAAACTGAGCGCGGCCGTGTAGGCCTTTAGCGCCGCATCGTAATCGCCGGTTCCCAAAGCCTGTTCACCGTCTTTCATCGCTTGATCGGCTTCGACGATCTCGGAAAACTTGCGGGGGCGAGGCTCAGGCGTGTCTAATCGGGCCAGCAGTTCATTCAGGCGTTGCGAGTTGTCGCCCAGTTGCCGCGCCCGCACCGCGGCGTCTCGCGCCTGTTTGAGCAGCGCTAGCGACTCCGCTGCGCTGACGTTGGTACCTGCTTTGAATTCTAAGCAATCGGCCAAAACCATCTGCAACGTCGCGTCTTCGGGATCGCCGGCCGAGAGATCCTGGATCAGCGGGAGAGCCGTCAAGCTTTGTTCTTTGAGATAGAGCTGCAGCGCGCGCTCGAATTTCGCCTTTGCCTCGGGCGTTCGCGGCGCGGCAGGCCGATACAGATTCATATCGACATCCGTGTTGAACCAGACCTTCTGCTTCTGGCCGGTTTTCGGGTCCAGCACCTCCAGTTCGTCGTACACGTGACCGTCCTTTCTCACTAAGCCTTGTTGTGTTCGTTGGAGAGAAAGGCGGGTCGCAAGGAAGATATATTCTTCCGAAATGGTCACGACGAACCAGGCCGTTTCAGGGCTCTTTCCGTCACCCGATCGTTGTATCGAATCGAGCAACGCGTTAAGGATCTTTCGATGCACAGCCGCCTCTGCCGGCTTGTTGAGCTTGTTGCACGCGAGGACGGCGTTCAGGTGGCCGGCGAGACTGGCATAGTTGCGGTCAAGAGCCCGATTGGCGGCGTCCAGCGCCTCCTGCGTGCTGCCAGCATCCATCAGACGCTTGAAAGTGGCCCGCTCGCCCTGTTCCTTCATGCTGGCGGTCGCGACGGGGTCGTCGTGCGGGGACATCAGAGCGGCCGCTAAACGAAAGGTCCGGAAATTTACCGTCATATCGCCCTGCTGAACTCTCTTCAGCATGGCGGCGTAGGTTGAAGCGGCGCTCGCCTGATCGGCGGGACGAAGCGGCGCGGATGAAGTCGATGGCGCCGGAGCATCGGCTTGCGCGAGCGCCCGAACGCCGGGGATGAAGGCCAGGGCTGCCGCCAGCAGCGGCGCAGTGAATCTAATGTTTATGGGGTTGCGCATTGATCCCTCACTGATAACTGCGTGGAATTGGTGCGAAAATACCAACTTTCATCGTTTTGTTCTCGCCTGGACTCAAAACTTCCCGGACGGGGAGCCAAACTCCTGTAGCGCGGCCTTTTTCAACACGCTTGGCGGCAACAAGCCTTGCGACAGAATGAAATCGTGAAATTTCTGGGCATCAAAACCAGCGCCTTGCTCCTTTTCCACCGCCGTTCGAATCTCTCGTAAGCGTGTGTATCCGTCGAAATACGCGACGGCCTGGCCAGGCGAGCGAAAGGTATAGCGGTCCACTTCCTCCGTGGCAAAAGCCTTCGACAACACTACATCGTTCTGCAGCAAATCCAGCGCCTGTTGCGGTGTGACCTTTCCCGCCTGCAACTCCGGATCGAGAAACGCCCTCGCCGCTCGCATGAGGCGGAATTGCAGGGAGATCAGCTTTCCTTCGTCCGGCATATACGGCAGCGTAATCCACTCCGCATACAAGCCCCAACCCTCCACGTTTGTGCTATTGAACGCAAAGATGGCGCGGGCCTGGGAGATGCCGCGTTCCACCATAGCCGCAAACTGTAGCTCGTGGCCCGGCCTGGCTTCATGCGCGGTCAGGGTCCAGGAGGCGGCGGAAAATGTGAAGTCGTCGTACTTCAGCGGCTTGCCATCGGCACCCACCGTTCCGCCCGGCAAAACAAATTGGCCGCGTTCGCCGGTATTGCCAATCAGCCGCGGCGGCACCATGTGGGGCGCCGGTTGTTGCGCCGTTTCAGCGGCGGAGGCGAGACGAATGAGACAAGGCCGTTCCGGCAGAGTCACCAAATGTTCCTGGCGAATGATGCCTTCAATCTGTGCCAGCCTCTCGTGATACATGGGCATTACTTGATCGGCGGGAATCTGCTCTTTTTTCAATTCGCGAATGACGTCACGGTAATCGGCTGACTTCATCTGACGCCCGGCGGCGATTTGTTTCGCCAGCGTCTGCATCTCGCTCTGAATCTCATTGAACCCCTGATGCCCGAGCCGAGCCAGCTCATCCGCCGTGTAGTCGACGCCTACTTGCTCGAGATTGATTCGATACAACTCGTGCGGCAGGCGAAAATCTGTGCGCGCTTTCGGCAGCACCTCGCTTTTCAGGAACGTGTTGTATTCGTCAAACTGCTCTTTGAGCTTGGCGTATGCATCCTGGTAACCGGCCACCTTGTACTTTTCGAGCAACAGCCCAATGCCGGTAACATACGAATTCATGTTCGTGATGTCCTGCGAGACTTCTTCTTTCGCGGGGCCCAGCAAGCCGGGCGCTTTGAGCTTTTCGCGAAACAGGTTTTCGGCCAGGACGGTGGTGGGCGTATAGCCTGGTTCGATACCGCTATAGCGCTTCAATCGCACAAGCGCCGCCGGACGGCGTTCGGGCGCAACTTGATCGTCCAGCAGTCCGCGCATGCCGGAAAAAATAATTTGGCCGGCATTCAAGTACGGCAGCAGTTCGTTCTCATACGCGTCCATGGCGCGGATGTTCTTCTCGCCCTCGGCGATCAAAATTTCCAGGTCTTGCTTTACCAGTGGATCTTTTTCTTTGTCGAGGCGATCTTTGAAAACCGCCAGTACCGCCTGGGTATCGTGGCGCGCCCGTTCGCGATTGTGAACATCCGGAATGGTGATCTTTTCGTCCAGGCCGCTCACTCCCAAGCTGCCCGCGGATTCGGGCGAATAACGGGCCATCACGTCCAGCAGGAGTCGGGTGTTTTTATTGCTCTTGACCACCCAAGCCTGTTGGGCAAGCAGTAATCCGGGCAAGAGGACAAGGCCTAGCGCGCTTCGCATATTGGCTACCAGCATAGAACAAATCGCGCCGTCACCCGCGTACAATGGAGGTTCAAAATGAAAGCTCGCATCTATGTAACGATGAAGCCCACCGTGCTTGATCCGCAAGGGCAGACCATCTGTTCCGCTTTGCAGAGTATGGGCCATCGCCAAATTGCCGCCGTGCGCCAAGGCAAGTACTTCGAAATCGGCTTGAGTGACGGTGTGTCGCGCGAGAGCGCTCTGAAAATGCTGGATGAAGTGGCGAGCGACGTTCTCTCGAATCCGGTCATTGAAGACTACCGGCTTGAGATCTTAGACTGAGTTCCTTCTCTCTCTTTATATGTGTGGAATTGTAGGATATATCGGCAGCCGGGAGGCCGTTCCCGTGATTGTCGACGGGTTGCGCCGCTTGGAATATCGCGGTTACGATTCAGCCGGGGTCGCGGTGTTTTCGGACAGCGGCCAGTTGGATATTCGCCGTGCCTCGGGCAAGTTGCGCAATCTTGAAGAATCTATCCGCAACAAGCCGATGGCTGGTTCATACGGCATCGGGCATACTCGTTGGGCGACCCACGGGCGTCCGACAGAAGAGAATGCGCACCCACATCGCGATTGCACCGGCAGCATTGTGGTTGTCCACAACGGCATCGTTGAAAATTACCTGGCGCTACGCAAGCAACTTACCGCCGAGGGCCACACGTTCGTGACCGAGACAGACACCGAAGTGATCGCTCACCTGGTGGAGAAGTATCTGAGCGGCAACTTGGAAGATGCTGTGAGGGCGGCACTCAAGCAGATCAGAGGCGTGTTCGCGCTTGGCGTAGTGGCGGCGAAAGATCCCCGCAAAATCGTGGCGGCGCGGTCCGGGCCGCCCGTCGTAGTGGGATTGGGGCAGGATGAGTTCTTCGTGGCCTCCGACGTGCCCGCTCTGCTGAGCCACACGCGCGACATGATCTTCCTGAACGATGGCGATGTGGCTGTGCTCACGGACAGCGGCGTGAAGTTGATGGATTTCGACGGCAAGGCGGTGCGGCGCCAGGTGTCGCACATCCTTTGGGATCCCATCATGGCGGAAAAGGGCGGCTACAAGCATTTCATGCTCAAGGAGATTTTTGAGCAGCCGCGCGCCATTAAAGACACCATGCTGGGCCGGGTGGGGCAGGAAAGCGGCCGCGTGTTTCTGGATGAGGTGAATATTTCGGAAGCGGACTTCAAGTCTTTTCAGCAGGTCAAAATCGTGGCCTGCGGCACCAGCTGGCACGCCGCTCTGGCCGGTAAGTTCATCATTGAAAGACTGGCGCGCTTACCGGTGGAAGTGGATTACGGCAGTGAGTTCCGCTACCGCGACCCCATCATTCAACCGAATACGCTGACGATTGTAATTTCGCAATCGGGCGAAACGGCCGATACGATCGCCGCGCAACGCGAGGCCAAGCAGAAGGGCTCGAAGACGCTGGCCATTTGCAACGTGGTTGGTTCGATGATTACCCGTGAAGCCGCCGGTACCTTAATCACCCACGCGGGACCCGAAATCGGCGTGGCGTCTACTAAAGCGTTCACTTCGCAGATCACGGCGCTGCTGATTCTGGGCATGTATCTCGGTCAAGTGCGCGGCACGCTTTCGCCTGAGGGTTCGGCGGCGCTGACTCAGGAATTGATGCAGATTCCCGGTAAGTTGGAGCACGTTCTCACGCAAACGGCCATTTACGACGATATGGCGAAACATCTTTCGAAGGCGCAGGATTTTTTGTATCTCGGCCGCGGGATTCATTTTCCGATTGCGCTGGAAGGAGCGCTGAAGCTCAAAGAGATCTCTTACATCCATGCGGAAGGCTATCCCGCCGGGGAGATGAAGCACGGTCCGAATGCGTTGATCGACGAGAATCTGCCGGTGGTGGTGCTGGCGACGAAAGATCCTGAATCGGAAGAGAGCAAGGTCCATTATGAGAAGACTGTTTCGAATATTCAGGAAGTGAAGGCACGAAGCGGCATTGTAGTAGCGGTGGCTTGCGAGGGCGATGAAGAAGTGGCTAAGATGGCCGATCACTTCATTACCATTCCGGTGACGCGGGAACTTTTGCTGCCACTGCTCGAAATGATTCCGCTGCAATTGCTGGCTTATCATATTGCAGTGCGGCGCGGCTGCGATGTGGATCAGCCGCGCAACTTGGCGAAGAGTGTCACGGTGGAGTAGTTTTGAGCGCCAGATCCAAGTTCTGTTGAGCGGCGCTGTAGTCGGGCTTTAGTCTAAGCGCGGCGCGAAATTCCTTTTGCGCCAAGTCGATTTTTCCGGCGTTTAGCCAAACTAAGCCTATATTGTTATGCGCTTCGGCAAAATTAGGCTTGCGGCGCAAGACCTCTTCATAAGCGGCTGAGGCGCGTTCTACATCGCCTTGATCGGCGAAGAGGTTGCCGGCGAGCATGCGCGCTTCGATGTGAGCCGGATCAATGGCGAGACAATCCTGAAGCTCGTTGAGTGACTCAGCGGAGCGGCCGAGGAGGGCGAGGAGCTTGGCGAGGTTGTAATGCGCCTCGGCTGAATCGGTGTCGGCCGCAACGGCGATGCGCAATTCTTCCAAGGCCGCATCATTTTCTTGGGCGCGCGCATGCAAAATGCCGAGCCGCATGTGCGCTTCGGCGTAATCGGGCTTTAGCAAGATGGCTTTGTTGAACAACGCGGCGGCTTGATCGGCATTGCCAAGCTTCTCTTCGGCCAAGCCGTCGTAATAATAGGCAGACGCATCAGTCGGGCTGATCGTGACAGCTTTTTCGAAGGCAGCCTTGGCATCGGCGAGCCGGCCTGATTTGAGTGCCTCGATGCCATCCAGAACCAGCTTGCGACTCTCGGCATCGGCAGTGCTTTTTTCATGCGACCCGCGCACCTGCTGCATTTGTTCGGCCGCGTCAGATTTTTTCCCTCCCATGCGTAAAATAACGCCCAAGGCGTAACGCGCACGCTCGAAATCGGGTTTAAGTTCGAGCGCGGCGCGCAACGCTTGCTCGGCCTCGGGTAACTTTCCGGCATCCTTGAACGCGATCCCCAAATCACAGAGAGTAACGGCGTTTTTCGGCATAAAACGGGCCGCTAACTGGAATTCACGCAACGCCCCGGCGGAGTCTCCCTGACGACGCAAAGCGACTCCGAGACTTTCGTGCGCCGCGCCGAAATCCGCTTTCGCAGCAACGGCGGCTTGGAACTCGCGGATCGCGGGCTGAAATTGCCCTTGCTGGCCCAAGGCGACGCCCAGATAGTAATGCGACTCCGAGTCAGTGAGATGTTGGCGAAAGATCTCCGCCGCGTGTTCCGGATCGCCGCTTTCGAGATACGCTAGGCCGAGCAAACGATCGACCGACGTCGAATGGGGTGTGGCCTGTAACTGGTCTAACGCTTCTTTGGGCTCACCTTCATTCAGAAGGATCTCGGCCAAGTAAAATCGCGCGGCGGCGAACTTCGGATTTAACTCAATCGCGCGGCGAAGCTCAGATTTAGCACCGGCGAGATCGCCCTTTTTCTTGAGAGCGATGCCAGCTTCATAGTGGCTGGCGGCGTCCTGCGTTACCAACAGACTGACTGCGACGACTACTCTAAAAAACAAACTTTAAACTCATTTGTCCAATGCGCGGAGCGCGCGCACTGGTTACTACGCCGAACGTGCTGCTGCTGTAATTGCCGCTCGGATTATTGAACTGCGTGTGATTGAAGGTATTGAAAAACTCGGCGCGGAATTCGAGAGCGGTCGATTCCGTAAAGTGAGTTACCTTCATCAGCGACATATCCCAATTGGCAAAACCGGGGCCGGAAAAGAAGCGGCGGCTGGCAGTGCCGAACGAACCGAGGCTCTCGGAAGCGAAGGCATCAGGCAGGAAATAAGTGTTGGGGCCGTTGGGACCCGGGTTGTGGGGATTTTGCGTGATGACAGGACCGATGAGGTTGGGCGTATCGGTGTTGGGGCTGCCGGTCAATGAGTTGTCGCCTGCGCTTTGGCTCATGCTGATGGGGAAACCGGTGGCGAGCCGGGTGATGCCGCTTAACTGCCAACCTTGCGTCAAGCGGCGAGGCGCCGCGCGCAAGGCGCGGTCAAACGGAATGGCCCAGGAGTAGCTCACGACAAAGTTATGGCGGATATCGAAGGAGGATAACGAGCGGCTTAAGCGATAGTTGGTGAAGTTCACCCAATCGTTGAAACCGGACGAATTATCGATGGCTTTGGCGTAGGTATAGGCGGCGAGGAATGTGACGTCGCCCGCTTTACGCTCGACCGATGTTTGAAAAGAGGCGTAATTGGAGTTGGCGATATTGGCGGTGAAGCTGTTATCGGCGCCGAAAGCGGGACCGAGAGCAGTGCGGGTGCCGAACACTTGCTGGCCGTTGGGAAGAGTGTAGGTTTCCTGCTCGCCGTTAGGGCCGCAGGCCGGCGTGGCTCCCTCGGCATTCAACTGCTGGCAGAGCGCGGCGTTGCCGGGGTTGGCGTCATATTGCGAGATGAGCTTGTGCCCCTGCGTGCCGACAAAGGCCAGTGTCAAAACGGTCGATTTTGAGAGCTCGCGCTGGATGGTGAGATTGTAATCTTCCGCGTAGGGCATGCGGTTATGAATGGAATAACCGGGTGAATAGGAGATGGGCAAGTAGACCGAGTAATCGAGCGTTTTGTTGGCTGCACTGCCAGGCACAGGGAAGGTGAAGGGGAAGCGCTGGGTTTGGGAGGTGCCATCGGCACGAGTGAGGAAGGGCTGATCGAACATGGGCTGTTCGGGGCTCACCCAATAGAGGCCGAAGGGCGCATCGCCAACTTCATAGAAGAGATTTAGATCTTCGATGGAAGTATAGAAGATACCGTAGCCGGCGCGAATGCTGGTTTTGCCGGGGCCGCCAGTGAGCTTGCCGAGCACGCCATCACTGAAATCAGGTGAATAGGCGATGCCGATGCGGGGCGCAAAGTTGTTGTAACGAGTGTGAGCGAGAGTGCTGGGAATGCCGGGATCTCCAGGCACGACCCAACCGAGCGGCGCGGTGGGAAACTGAGTGGATTGCTCGCCAGGATTGATGGTTTCGATTTTGCCCTCTGTGTCATACCAGGGCATGCTGACTTCCCAACGGAGACCATAGTTGATGGTGAGGTTGGGCTTGGCTTTCCAGGAATCTTGGAAGTAGAGACCGCCGTAGCGCGTTCGCGAATCCAGGAATTGCTGGCTGCACTGGTTGTAGCTGACGGGAGCGCCCAACAGGAAATCGGCAATATCAATGCCAGTCTCGCTGCCGTTAAACGTGAAATCGCCATTGGGCGCGCAGGTGTTGCGTTCGTTGATTTGTAAGTAACGGAACTCACCGCCGACCTTCATGGTGTGCCTGCCGATGACCTTGGAGAAGCTATCGGAAGCCTGGTAGGTATTGTTCGGCTGACCGGTGGTGAGAGTGGGCACGCCGATGGAAAAGTTATTGAAGTAGATAGGCGGGACGGTTTGCGGGAAGCCGGCAGGGCCGCTGGGATTGATGCCGAGCGTGTTCGCGCCGGTCACGAATCCGAGACTCGAGAGACTGGCAAAGCTACCTTTCGGCTCGTCAGTATGAGTGGAGGTGCGGAAGAAGCTCAAGCGAAATTCATTGACCTGGGAGCCACCGAAGGTCTGGGTGTTGCTCATGACCATCATTTGGGCGCGAGTGGGGGTAGTGGCTGGAAAGCCGGGAACGCTGGCGGCGGGTAGCGCGGCGTTCACGGTTGAATCGTCGAAGTGGTAATAGAAGCCCCAGTTACCGGTTTTTTCGTTGATGAAATCGACGCGCTGGCCCATCTTATCGTCACGAACGGTATCCTTCTGGCCGGAGTTAGCGTAGAAGCCGTTGGCTTGATTCGGGACAGGAATATAAGGGAGAATGCCGAGCGCCGGTTTCGAAAAAGCGGCTTGCGGAATCACGCCTCCCGGGAAAACGCAAGCGGCCGTGGTGGCACAGCCTGGAGTGCTGTATTGTTCGCCATTCTGTACGTTATATCCCAAGCGCTGGGATAAGACGCTGGCCCAATAAGCGCCTTGCACGGTGGTGGGATTGCCGTTGCTATCGACGAACGTGGAAGGATCAAATTGCCCCTCGCGCTGGGCAACCGTAGGAACGGCGACTAAGCCGGTGCTGGCGCCTGCGGTTTGGCGAGTGCCTTGGTAATCGGTAAACCAGAAGAGTTTATTGCGCCAAAACGGTCCGCCAACGGCATAGCCGAATTGATTGCGGCGGAGCTCGGCTTTGGTGGGATCGAAGAAGTTGCGGGCATCGAGATCGTCGTTGCGCAGAAATTCGAAGCCATCGCCATGCACTGAGTTGCTGCCCGATTTGGTGATGGCGTTCATGATGCTGCCGCTGAACTTGCCGTATTCGGGATCGAAACTGTTGGTGATGAGGCGGAACTCCTGAATGGAATCGAGATTCGGGATGAGGCCGGCACCCAGGTTGCGGCCTTCGCTCACATCGCCGCCATTGACCAGGAACGCGTTGGCGGTTTCGCGCTGGCCATTCACCGAGACGTTGCCCGCGCTCGAAATACCGGAGACGGGGCGGTCTTGCTGAATGGAACCGGACGTGGTGGGCGCGACGCCGGCTTGCAGAGACAGCAGATCGATGTAGCTGCGGCCGTTCAGGGGTAGGCTGAGAATTTGTTTGGTCTCGAAGACCTGGCCGAGTTGGGTACTTTCGGTCTCCACTTGCACGGTGCTGGCTTCGACGGTGACGGATTCCTTGACGGTACCGACTTTGAGCGAAACGTCGACGCGCAGTTGATCGTTGACTTTCAAGTCAATGCCGGTAGATACGAATTGTTCGAAACCGGTTGCCGTGGCGGACACGCGGTATGGTCCGGGCGGCAGAGCGAGCAGGCGGAACTCGCCGGACGCGTCGGATTTCGTTTCTCTGGTGAAATTGGTGGACGTATTGGTGGCGGTAACGGCCGCACCGATCACGCTGGCGCCCGATGCATCGCGCACCGCGCCTACAATTGTTCCGGTTACGTCAGCCTTTAACTGTGCGACGAAGCAGGCGGCTGCCAAAACCGCAAGGGCATTCAGTTTGCAACTCACGGTGGACTCTCCTCTTCCTTATTTGGTTCATGCTAAGGGCTGAATGGGCGAGTTGTCAAGGTACAGAACTCTTGCTTTCTGAGCTGAGTGGGAAGGGAGGGCGTGCGGGGGTTGATAAAAAAAAGTTTGTAAGTTGCTGAGTCAGGAGGGAGATAATTGTTAATTATACACTTGACAAAGCACATAGCATCGCGGCAAGATGAGAGTGGCGTGACAGGCTGAATATGGGGCCGGGTTAGCGCTTTTTGTTGCCGCCGCGTCCTTTCTTCGCCCGACCTCGACTCTTCTCCCGACCTCGACCTTTATAGATGTCGCGCTTTGGCGTAGTCGCGGTAGTTGGATTCGCCCCAGGACGCGGCATATCTGCCGTGGGCTTCACGCGCAAGAGCGCCGCCAGCGCTTCGTCGGTCTGAAGCGGAATACGCAGGTTTTTATACGTTACTTTTTCTTCTTTTTTGTCGGACGACTCAAGATCTTCACGCATTTTCCGTAGTCCGCTATTTCCAAGTCCAAATGATCAATTCTCTCGACATCATGGCTTTCTCCTAATTTGCTAGACCAAATGCCATCCGCGAATCTTGCAAAGTGCTTCCACTGTCCGTGTTCGCCATATATAGCTATCGAGTCAGTTTTCGGTGTGACCGTCGGGTCAGTTTCAATAGTGAACCCGTGCAGCCGGATAATTTCTTCAACTGTCTCAATCGTCGTATCTTCTGAAAATCCTGGAGGCCAGTAGAATCCATATTGAGCGGGCGGTTCCCACCAGTTATTTTTGTCCCCGAGCGCAAAAGCTAGGCAGTTGTTATTAAAGTCTTCTGGACTGAGTTCGATGTCCTTTCCCTTAAGCTTTGGAAAGACGCGATCCACTTCATCTCTCGGCATCTAGGCATTGTAATACCTAGATCAATCCGTTTTCCTCGCCCCATGTTAGCCATTTATCTCTTGCTTCGCGCGGATTCAACGCCCCCTCTGCTGGATTTGACTTTGTCAGTGCCTGTAGAGCTACAAACCAATGCGATGGTCGGTCACGCAACTCCCTGAGTATCAGCGGCACAGCCGTTGAACCCATAGCGATAATTTGTAGATAGGCCGGATTGATGATCTTGTCTCTTATTAATGAAAGATGTATCGTTTCTTTCAGCCAGCGGTCAACCAGATAAGCGAATTCGGTCTCGATTTCTTGGTTAGAAGTTTCTTGGCTTTCGGAACTATGTCTTTTTATCTCCTTCGCCGCTTGACGATATTTTGCGGAAATGTCGTTGAACTCCTGCCACTTGCTTCCGTGGCGGGACATCGGTCTATAGTTAACAGTCTGTTCGTTTCGGTAGGCGTGTTCACATAAAACTGGCATATTATGTTCCCAATATTGGAAGTCCCGTTGCCTTCATAAGGGTCTCTATACTGCTGTTCTTCTCCTGTGCTCTATCGACAATGTCTTTCAATTCGTTTAAATCCGCCCTGTCTAGCGCCACAAAAAATTCCCGGTGCTCATTGTCCTGGTGATAAACGATTTTCAGCGTATGGGACAAAACAACACCGATAGGTTTTTTCTTCACGTCATCAGAAAACACTGGACGGATGTCTGATAGTATCCTCCCCTCACAATACAAATAGGGTTGCTCCCGTTGCACTGCGTAAGCTTTTGACAACACATCTAGAGACTTTACATCCAACAGGCGAGTCAAGCGCCCTCTGAGGACGGCTGCTTCAATTCCCTCGAAGTTTTTTGATTTGCGGAGAGCCTCATGTAGATCGTCAACAAAGCGCTTCTTGCTGACACCTGCGGTTTCACGTATTCTGTACAACTCATATAGCGTCTCTCCCACATCGGTGGCGTTGACGGTCTTTACTGCTTCCTTGACACACTCCAGAGACGTCTGTTTATCCGTTGGAAGCTTTAGTTCATTAAGGCTTCTTACGAGCGCGTCTAGCTCTTCCTCCGGCATTTTTGCGACCTTCGCAAGCGTCGCTTTCCGGCTTGATGGTATCTGTAATTCCGCCATATGGTTTGCGTTCTAAAATATCACGGACATCGGACCAACATCCGCCGAATGTCAGAATCCCTAGTCTGATCTCCCCTTGATTTCAGTTTACATTTCTTGGCCGCTTCAGCATCAAGCGCTTGCCCTTGGTCGCCCTCAGCGCCTTTTCCGTCCGCTCATCGTCACTGACCTTGCGGGTGTTGTAAACGAAGTCGCGCTCAGCACAATAGGAGCCAAGGTACTTGCTGCTCGTGTGATGATGGATGCCGTACTTTGAACGCTTCAGCAGAGCAAAGAACGATTCGACCGTGTTGGGCGTGACCTTCAGTTCGACTTCGCGCCGGACACATTCCTTCTCTCTGTGGTTCGCTGTGTGGTGGTTCGGGAACTGATCGCGAACGTGATAATACACTGGAAAATCGTCTGTCACCAAGTGCGAGGTCGGATCGATATGCTTCTCCATGATCGGCTTGATGTTCTTGAGTGTGGCGCGTTCAATCGGAAAGGACCTCACCTCGCCGCCGCGCTCAACTAACGCCAGTACCGGGGTTTTGCTGCTCCCTTCAAGGGTCGGGCGTACGACCTTTCCGGTCTTCTGCTTTCCCCCGACATAGGTTTCGTCAACCTCTACGATTCCCGACAACTTTTCCAGCATTGGCCCTTGCGTCATCGCCCAACGAATGCGATGACACATGAACCACGCGGTGCGGTAGCTGCCCAATTCTAAGTTGCGCTGAATCTGTAACGCGCTCACGCCCTTCTTTGAGGAACACATCAAATGAATCGCCAGCAGCCATTTATGGAGCGGTACATGAGAGTCTTCGAAGATCGTGCCGACGGTGACGGTGAACTGGGCACGGCATCCTTTGCACTGATGCAAGCCGTCGCGACCGTGGCCGTCAAAGGACATGTTCTTGTTTAGCTTGCTTGATTTGTCCTCATCGATGAGTCCGCACTTCGGGCAGACCGGGCCGTCTTTCCAGAGCAAGGACTCCAGATGTTTTCGTGCTGCTTCTTCGTTCTGAAATTGCGGTGAAAGTAGCCCAGGCATGCTTTAATATTGGGCTTTTTGGCTTGCTTTGTCAAGTGCACAATTCACAGATAATTTTTTGGTCGAGCGATGAATGAAGCATTCCGCCACAGATAAATACTCTGAAAACGGATAAGAAACAGCTTTCTACGAAACGAACTTCGTGGGGTCGTTTTTTCAGACTTGTGGAATGAACGCTTGCTGACGCGCGCGGTTCCGTTCAGAGTAAAGAGGGTGTTATAGTTGGCTATAACAGCAGGATGGACGGAGAATGGAATGACGCTCAACCGATCTACCGCCAGCTTCGCGACCGGGTGGTGGATATGATCCTCGATGGCGTGTTGAAGGAGGGCGATCCGCTGCCGTCGGTACGGAATGTCGCGGCCGAATACCGGGTGAATCCGCTGACGGTGCTGAAGACCTATCAGGGCTTAGTGGACGAGCAGCTTGTGGAAAAGAAGCGCGGTGTGGGAATGTTCGTGAAGGCGGGCGCGCGCACGCTGCTGCTCGAGGGGGAACGGCAGAGGTTTCTGGAAGAGCAATGGCCGCGGCTCTACGCCACCATTCAGCGGCTAGGATTGAAACCGGAAGAACTGCTGGAGGCCGGCCGAAACGGGAGATCGGCGGCGAAGGGCGCCAAGGAGGACGGCTGACGGCATGGCCTGCATAGAAGCGCGCGGGCTGCGCAAGACTTTTGGCAAAACCATCGCGCTGGACGGCGTCAATTTGCGTGTGGAGGAGGGGCGCATCCTGGGACTGATTGGCCCGAATGGTGCGGGCAAGAGTACGGCGCTGAACGCGATTCTCGGGCTGACGACTTATGAAGGAGAGCTGAACGTGCTGGGGCGCGACCCTTGGCGCGAGCGGGACCGGCTTATGCGGGATGTCTGCTTTATTGCCGATGTCGCGGTGCTGCCGCGCTGGCTGAAGGTTTCGCAGGCGCTTGATTACGTGGGCGGCGTACATCCGCGATTCGACAGAGCGAAGGCGGAACGTTTCCTGGCGAAGACCACGATCCAGCGCGCGAGCAAGGTGAGGGAATTATCGAAGGGCATGGTGACGCAGCTTCACTTGGCCCTGGTTATGGCGATTGACGCAAGATTGCTGGTACTGGACGAGCCGACGTTGGGTTTGGACATTCTTTTTCGCAAGCAGTTCTACGATTCACTGCTGAACGATTACTTCGACGGTACCCGCACGATTGTGGTGACGACCCATCAGGTGGAAGAGATTCAACATGTGCTCACCGACTTGATGTTCATTAACCGCGGGCGCATTGTGCTGAATTGCAGCATGGAGGAATTTGCGGCGCGTTACCTGGAAGTGACGGTGCATCCGGAGCAGGCCGTAGCGGGGCGGGCGCTGCGGCCCGTGCACGAAAGGCAGGTGTTCGGGCGCAGCATTCTGCTGTTCGATCATGCGGATCGCGAGCAGCTGGCTGCGCTGGGCGAGGTGCGCACGCCGAGCATCGCCGATGTATTTGTGGCTGTGATGGGAGATCCGGCCCAATGAGTACGGAAGCGCAGTTCGACGCGGAGGAAAGTGCGCCGGCGGCTCTGAGGGCGACGCGGCCGCTGTACTGGTCGGTGCGACGGGAATTGTGGGAGAACCGTTCGATCTATATCGGACCGCTGGTGGGCGCCGCTGTGAATATGCTCGCGTTTTTATTCACGCTGATTCATCTACCGCGCAGCATGCGTGCACTGGCAGCGGGCGACTCGACGCAGCAGGGCGATCTGGTGATGCCGTATGGACACGCGACGATGCTAGTGACGCTGGCTGCATTCGTCGTCGGGGTGCTCTATTGTCTGGATGCGCTTTACGGCGAACGGCGCGATCGCAGCGTTCTGTTCTGGAAGTCGCTGCCGGTTTCGGATCTTACGACGGTGCTAGCGAAGGCGAGCATCCCGCTGCTGGTTCTGCCGCTCATCGTCTTCGCGGTTACCGCTGCTACCCACCTGATTATGCTGCTGGTTAGTACGGGAGTGCTGCTGGTAAGCGGTGGGGACGTGGCGATGCTGTGGGCACGGTTGCCGTTCGTCCAGGTGGAGTTGGTTACGCCCTACGCGTTGATCGTGATGGCGCTCTGGCTTGCACCGATCTATGGCTGGCTGCTGCTGGTCTCCGCCTGGGCGCGGCGCGCGGCCTTGCTGTGGGCGTTGTTTCCGCCGATCGCGATCTGCGCGTTCGAGAAGATTGCGTTCAACACGGCTCATTGCGCTTCGCTGCTGGGATACCGCTTCGTGGGGTGGTTTACGCAAGCCTTCGCTGCTGTGCCGCCGGATCACGTCGATCCGCATTTTATTCCGCTGCCGGAACTCGCTCCGGGGCAATTCCTGACGACAGCGGGATTGTGGGTTGGGCTGCTGTTTGCGGCGATGTTCCTGGCGGCAGCGGTGCGGCTGCGGCGCGATCGCGGAGCGATCTGAGTCGAAAAAACAAAAAAAGAGCTTGCAATTGGTTTAGTGTTGTAGTTAACTAACACAGTAAGGAGATGAGGCTCTTATGACCTTGATTCAGGAACTAACCAAAGTTTGTGATGCTCCGGTAATGGGCGCGCCACTGACTTCGATCTGGCAGGACATTCTGGCGCAGGCGGTGACGGGCGAACTGATGGCTGCGCACAACTATGCGGCGCTTGCCGGCATTTGCGACGACCCCGAGGAGATGGAAGAAGCGCGCGAGCACGCCGCGGGCGAGGAGGGTCACGCGGCGGCTTTTCGCGCCGAGGGACGCAAGCTCGGGATCGACGTGCAGAGCAATCTGGAGGCGAAGTATTGGAAACGCATCCGCGACGCGTACATGATCTGCGTGGCAACGCGGGATGTGATCGGATGCTTAATCGTGCAGGAGTTGATGCTCGAATCGTTTGCGGTAGCGAGCTACGAGAGAGTAGGTCGAGTGGGGCCGGGGAGTCTGGGCCGGACGTTTACGGCGATCGCCAAAGAGGAAGAAGACCATATTGGGCATGCGCTGGCGATTCTGCGAAACGAGCGGGAGATGGACCCGGCGGTGTTTGATGAAAAGGTGCATGAACTGCACAATCAAGTGATGACGACCTTGGCTGAGATGCTGACGAGCCAGGATAAGAACTGCCAGTGCGAGGTTTGCCATGGAGGCTGCGTCAAGCCGGTGTTGCCGCAAGTGGCGCTGAGTACGACGGAGTTGCGCGGCGCGTCTCTGAACCGCTATCTCAAGACGCTGGATTTGCTCGGTCTTCCCGGTGAGATGACTCTCGAATGGGTTGCGCAGTTGCCGGTGTAGGCAATGGCGACTGATTTTGCTTTGATCGGGCATCAAGATTGCTGGTCGGCGGCGCGGAGCGTGTTGCGCGTGCTGCGCGGTGTGGATCGAACGGCTTTAAGCGAGCAGGATGTAAAAGAGATTCTGCCATGGATCCCGCCGCGACCGATTTGCAGGGTGGAGGTAGACTCGGTAACCGGGACGCACGCGCATGGCTTTTATATCGACTGCTTTTTGCCGCCGGATGAATTGGAGACACAGTATTTGCTGGCGAATCTGGCGCGGGTAAAGGATGCAGCTTCGTGTGCGATTCGATTGGGCGCAAAGATTGTGAGTCTGGGTGGATTCAGCTCGATTCTGATAGAGGGTAATTTCGCTCATCTTCCGAGCGGAGGAGAAACTGCGTTCACGACGGGGAACACGCTGACGGTTTCGTTTATCGTTAGAGGCATTAAGCGAATGTGTGCATTGGAGCGGCGCGATCTGGCGGATGCGAAAGTGCTGATTATCGGAGCTACCGGCGACGTGGGATCGGGATGCGCTCGTTGTCTTGCTCCTTTTGTGAACAGGCTGCTGTTGCGGGCTCGCAATAAGGAGAGACTTAGCAAGCTGGCCGCCCAGTTGCGGCGGGACGGCTGCCCGGTGGATCTGGCATGGGATGCGGAGTCATTCGATTGTGCGGCCGATATCGTGATTTGCGCGGCCAGTCTCCCATCACCTACGTTCGTTTTGAATGGCATTGTGCCGGACGCCATTGTTTGTGACGCGGGCTATCCTAAGAATCTTGCGCCTCTGAGCGCGCCGAGGGCAAAGGTGTTCCATGGAGGTATGGGGCAAGTGACTGGCGATTTGAGACTCTCGCCCGATCTGAATGGGATACTCAACCGTCATCCCCTTCCGAATGTGGCTCATGGTTGTCTTCTGGAAGGGATGGCGCTGGTGCTGGAGAAGAGGTTTGAGCCCTTCTCGCAAGGAAGAGGTTTTATCACCAGAGAGAAAGTTGCCGAGATTGAGAGGATCGCAGACAGACATGGGATCTGTCCGGCGCCGCTGTTCAATCAGGCCGGGCCTTTAGAGGAACCGAAGGCACGCTTGCTGACGCGCGCGGTGCCGAAATGGGGCCCGGAGAGAAAAGAAACCGGGCCCTTGAGGCGAGTGGGTGTCAGCGGCGCACGCTGAATGTCAGAATCGTGGTGTGGGTAAGGCCTCCGCCTGTGCCCGTGATAGTGATTGGGTAAGTGCCGATAGCGGCGCTTCTGGAGACGCTGATATCCATATCGGAGGTGCCGGAGCCCGGCGCGGCGATGGATGAGGGACTGAAGCTAACGGTCACGCCAGAAGGCTGACCGGTAGCGGATAAGGCGATGGCCGAGTTAAAGCCGCCGGAGACAGTGGTCGTGATCACGGCATAGCCGCTTTGGCCCTGATCCAGATAACCGGAAGAGGGCGAGACGGAAATGGTGAAGGCGCCAGATGATTTCGAAGTTACGGTGAGCGAGACAGTCGCGGTATGTGTGATTCCGCCGCCGGTGCCTGTGACTGTGACTGTGTAGGTGCCGGCTGTGGTAGTCGACGCCACCGTAAACGTCGCGGTTGAGGTGCCCGACCCGGGTGCGGCGATGGACGTGGGATTGAAGCTCACGGTCACGCCCGTGGGCTGACCTGAGGCGGACAGGGCAATGGCTGAGTTGAAGCCGCCGGAGACGGAGGTCGTGATCGTGGATGAGCCGCTGCTACCCTCTGCCACGGAGACCGAGGTGGGTGAGGCGGAAATGCTGAAGCCGGGGGTTGTACTGGTGGAAGTTAGAGCGGCAATCAGCCCGCTGTTCGGACTGCCCCAGCCGGTGACCAGATCATAGCCGGTCACAGCAGAGTAGCTGCCGGATGTGCCGCTGGTAATGTCGTGGAAATCTGCGGCGTAGCTGGACGTTACGTTCTGCGCATAGATGGTTGGGTTGAGGAAGCCGATGGTCGGTTTACCTTCCGAAACCAATTGCTGATTGACCAAGGCAATGTAGCCGGCCCACATGGGCGCCGCAAAGCTGGTGCCGCCGTATTCGTTGGCCGTGCAGGTGGTTTGATCGGCGCAAACGTAGAATGTAAAATTCGCGTTGGCCGATACGTCGGGGCCGTTGCGATAAGTCGTTGAACCCTTGTTGCTGGAGTTGATGACGCCGGAAAGCTGCTGCCAGGAGGGGATCGCGATTCCGTCCGGCGAAACGCCGCCGCCGCTATCGGTCCAGGCGGTTTCCGATTTCCAGGGGCCGGCTGCGCTGGCGGTGATCAGGTCTGTGCCGCCGACAGAAACGACGTTCGCGTCGTCGGCCGGCCATGCCTCATTACTCGAGGACCAAGTGGAACTGTCGCCTGAAGCGGCAAAGAAGTTCTGTCCTTGCGCGGACATTTTCTCAAAGTATGGGTCGAGGGTACTTGGATCCGCCGGTGTCCAGCCCCAGGAACAGCCGATAGTGGTGGGCAAGGGGTTGTGAGTGGTCATGGCGCTGATAATTGCCGTGTCAGTGGATCCGATGTACATCACCAGACTGGCCAGGCCTGGAGCCATGCCGATGGCCTGAGTCATATCGAGCGTCTGTTCGGTGTCGTCGCACTTGCCACCAGCGCGCGAATCGACACAGGAGGTGCTGGTGCCGTCGGTTGAGAGCAGGGTGATGGGCACGTTGTTAGTTTGGCCAACGTTCGAGAAATAGGTATTGAGGTCGGTCAGGTCGGTACCTAGATACTCAAAGAGTCCGAGGTTCTGGCCGGAGCCGGTAAGGGTCGTTGCTCCGTAGTAGGCGGCGCGCATGTCGCTGCCTAGAAAGGAGGCCGAAGGACCGGAGCCAGTGGTGGCGTGAGGTACGACGGCATCGGGATCGATCCCGTGCGCTTTCGCGTAGTCGCTCTTCTTGACGAAGAGCGGATGCGGTATGGAATAGTTATCCAAACCGGAGATGTGCCAGAGCGGGAAGGAGAGGTCTGTGGTGGGTTCGCGGTCAGGCGCGTAAAACGTACGACTCTCGGTGGGGTGCTGATAGGTACGCAGTATTATATGGAACGCATCCTGGATGGTTGAAACGGAGCCCTTGATTTGCAGGTCCATGCCATCGCGTGAGCCGCCAACTACCGCGAAGCCGTTACTGATGGCGAAACGGACGACGGCGTCATAGTCATCCTGGGTGGGTCCGAAGCGTTCCGTGAACTCCGGGACCGTGAGGAAATGGCGGTAGGAGGGGCTGGACGGATCGTAGAGCTGCTTCAGAAATGAATTCAGTCCTGCCGGATCGCGGAGGGGCAGAACCACGTGCAGATTCATGATTTGGTTGGCGGGCAGTTGCCCGACTGGTTTTGCCTGGCCGCTGCCAGTGACTTCCCGAACGTGACGTGTCAAGGTAGGCAGCGATTGGGCGTGGGCTGCGATGTTCGTGAGTTGGAGTAATGCGACGGTGGTTAGAAAAGACGTACTGAGCTTTCGAATCATAATTCTTCCCCTTGTCCGGTGTTGGGGAACCTCCCCTGCATTCCAAAGCCATGGAATCCCAGACTCGGCGAGTATAGCACCAAAGGATTAGAGAGGCGGAGTGAAATTCGGCGAGTGGCTGCTCCGCAGCCATTGGCAGGCGAAACCGCCTGCCTCACCAAGGCTGCCGAAGCACTTTGCACTCTCGAATTAGAACACGATACGCCCGGTCAATTGGATGGCGCGCGGCCCCGCTCCTTCGGCGGATTGAAGAGCGGTGATTTGTCCGAAACCCGCGACTCCTACGGTCAGGCTAGCGGGCACCGCGAAATTCGGATGGTTGAACAGGTTGGCGATTTGCGCACCAAACTGGATGCGAGCATGCTCGCTGAAATGGACGGTCTTGATGAGAGAGGCCGAGACGGCGGAGGTACCGGGCCCAACCACGCCACCCCCCTGCGAGTCTCCGTACCGGCCGATGGCGCTGCCGGGGTCGGCAAAGGCATTCGGGTTAATCCATTGGTTGATGGACTGTCCCGCGTAAGGGTTGACGCCAGGCACGGTGTCGGCGCGGCCACCGGTCGAGTTAAAGGCGTTGAAGCCGGTTCCGGACGGATCGCTGAGGAGTGTGACCGTCATATAGGGGCCGCTTTGAAACAGCAGCACACCGCTCAACTCCCAGCCGCCAACAACGTTATCGACGACCCGGTTCGCGTTATTGAGCAGAGCCTTCCCTCTGCCGAACGGCAGTTCGTAAAGGGCGGTGGTGAGGAAACGGTGCTTGCGCGTGAAGGCGACATTGCCGTAATCGAGCCCCGGGTCGTAGATATTTGAAAGCGTCCCGCCAAACTCACTGGCAAACGCGGCGGCCGTGGAGCTAGCCACGCCGTTGACGTTCGACAGGTTCCGGGAGAAGATATAACTGCTCTGAAACTGCAACCCATTCGACATGCGTTTCTGGAAGGAAACGGTAGCCGCGTTGTAATTACCCCACGCCTTGTTGCTGTTGTAGTAGATGTACGACCAGTCCGGGTATGGATAACTCGACTGAGATATGTTGCCGAATCCAACGGTATTGGGTTGAACCTGATCAAGATCGGCACCCGCTCCCAGATGCGTGGAGTGATTCCCATCGTAGGAAACGCGCACACCGATACCCTTGCCGAGGTCACGCTCGAGGGTGAGATTCCACTCCTGGACGTAGGGATCCTTGAAATGAATATCGGTCACCTGATAAAATGCCTGCGTTCCGGGTTGGGCGATGTTAGAAGGCCAAGCATAGGGCAAGGTGAAGACGGGCAGTCCGTTACTGCCGAGCGAATTGTTGAAGAAGCCGACATCGCTGGACGCAACGCCCCAAGCGCTTATGGCGGCGGAAGACATGAGGGTTTCGATGAACTTTCCATACCCTCCGCGCAACACCATTTTATCGCTGCCGAAGATACGCCAGGCAAACCCAACACGAGGCGCGAAGTCTGTCTTTTGTGAAAAGCGCAGGGCGCCCGGCACGTTGGCTTGGGCCGCGGTGACGATGGGCGTAGGAGCAATAGATTGAGCGAAGCCTGGGTCGACAAGATCGAACGCGCCTTGGCCCGGAAGTATCACGGCTCCCTTGACGGTTTGGCCGTCTACGGTGCTGGTGTACGCGGGATCGAAATTACACAGGTTGTTGAACTTGTCGCGGAACATAGGGTGGTACTCCCAGCGCAACCCGTAATTGAGAGTGAGCGTGTGGGTCACCTTAAAGTCGTCCTGCGCGAAGACGCCATAGTGTTGCGCCATCGCATACGTGTCTGGAGCGTAATTGTTCGCGATGGTGCTGTTATCGGGATAGCCCAGAAGGAACGACGCGAGAGGTGTGCCCGCCCCTGGACCTAACAAAGAATTCATGACCGAGCCGTTAAAGTCGTATTGACCCTCCAGAATGTTGTAAAACACGTTGTTGAAATAGGCGTGCAGGCGCCGGTAATCCGCGCCAAACTTGAAAGTGTGTTTGCCATTGATCCAGGTCAGTGTTTCCAGAATCTGCTTGGTGCCCTGGTTACCGTTCGACGATTGTCCAAAGATGGGCACATACCCAGCCACGTCGATGGTTGGCAGGTAATCCGCGCTTGGCAAGGGGCCAAGTGCCTGTTGAGGCAGGTTTGTCAAACCGAGGGCATTAGCGGCCCCCTGGCCGGTGATATTGAAGTTGGACGCTGTCCTGCTTTGGCTGAAGCCGGCACGCAGTTCGTTAACCAAGGTTGGAGTGACGGTGTAGTTCCAGGCGACAGTCAGCGCTCCGTCCACTTCCGGAGATTGATTCGAACCCAGTGCGGGCGAGGTGGGCGGGGAGTCGGCGTTAAAGCTGGAAATCGGCACTTGTTGGACGCGGCGATTCTTGTAGGTATACCTGGCAAAGATCTGGTGCTTCGAGTTGATTGTCTGGTCTAAGCGGACATCGCCCTGATTACTCTTGATCGGTATAGCGAAGTTAGCCAAATAGTTATTCGCAATCGCGCCGGGTGGTCCGTAATTCGGCGAAGGGTAGAATTCATTAAGCGCTCTTTGCGAATACGGGGAAAGTTGACTTACCGGGATTTGGTTGCCCGGGTATCCAGTCAATGGGTCCGAGTAACCGGAAAGGTCGCCGTTGCGCATAGCGATGGTCGGAACGCTCTCGACGACGTTCACATTCTTGGGGAGGCGGAGGGCCTCAAAGCTGCCAAAGAAGAACGTCTTGTTGCGCCCGTTGTACAGCTTGGGAAGGATGACCGGGCCGCCCATGTAGATGCCGAAGTTGTTCATCTTCTCCTCGGGAGCCACGTGACTGAAGAAATCGGCCGCGTTCAGATCGTTGTTTTGAAAGTTTTCGAAAGCGCCCCCGTGAAAATTGTTGGTGCCGGCCTTGGAGATGGTGGTGATATCGGCGACGCCGCCGAACTCGGCCGGATTGATGGTTTCTCCGATGCGAATCTCTTCAATCGCGTTGAACGATGGAAATAACTCGGAAATAGCCGCAGCACCATTATTCTCACCCGGCCCCATGGTGCTGATTCCGTCGATACTCATGGAAAGTTGGGTGGGCAGAGTGCCGGCAATCGAGATGTTGCCCAAGGCATCCATTTGCACGCCCGGTTGCGCGGTCAGAGTCGACATGGGGCTGGTGGAACCAGTACCGCGCGATGTGATGGCCACGGGAAGATCGACTAATTCGCGGGACCCTTTCGTTTCGGCGACGCTCGAGGTATCGGTTTGGATAGCGCCTCCCGCCGCTTCAACGTTGACGGTCGTTGTTTGGGTCGCGACCTTCATACTCACGTCCAGGCGCTTCGTTTCACGGCCACCGAGATCGAATGCGGAGAATTCCTCCTTCTGGAAGCCGGCGGCTTCGACAGTTACGACGTATGTCCCGACATCCACGCTAGTGAACTGGAACGTGCCGCTATTATCGGTCAATGTTACGCGCTGCGCGTTCGTTCCCTTGTTGATCAAAGTCACCCTGGCATTTGGGACGCTGCTTTCGGTAGCCTCCTTGACGGTACCCAGGACGGTGCCAAATGTCGACTGACCATTTAGCAAACTGCAAGAGATGACCAGACAAATGAGAGCGGTCATCCATTCGAAGCCAGATTTCGGTGCCCTTTGCGCTTTGGACGAACGTCGAGAAGGGAGCGCGAGAATTTCGGTAAGTGGCATTTTTCTCTCCTTTAGGAACCGCTTGCTTACGCGCGCGGTTCACCGGCGTATATGCAGTGAGAGAGCACTAAGAGATAGGGTGCCCAAACGAGACATGACGAGGTGGTACGCAGGCAACGAATCGGCGACGCAGCCAGCGACGTGGATTGATGATCCGTTGGGATTAGAGAGAGTCTAGCCTCAAAAGCGGATTGCTGTCAAGAGAAAGAATGCAAGCGTAACATGCGCGCAGAGTGAATAACTTCCTAATCGTAAAGACTCTATAAAGACTCTGTAAGGACTTATAAGTGCCTTGTAAAGACTTTATAAGGACTCTATAAAGATTCTGTAAAAATTGTCATTTCCATTTCAGACGGACTACCGGCGATGATCTTATCGTTGGAGGGTGTCACGGCGTTCGTCAAGCGGCAGATTGGAGGTTTTCAGCGGCTCCTTTGGTACAAGTATAGGCGGCAGAGCCGCCTTTCAGGGCTTGCTGGAGCAATTCCTGCTTGCGGGCGGCGGTGAGGCCGGCGAGATACTTCTCGAATTGCTGAGTTGAAAATTCAAAGCCAAGCGCGGCGAGATCGAAGGGTTGGTTGCGGTGCGCGGCGAGCAGATAAGCTTGCGCGGCTTGCGCCAGGGCATCGGCTTCTTTGGCTTGGCGTTCACGCTGCAGACGGAACAGTTCGGCCATTTCCCTTTGGCGGCGGCGGGCGAGACGGGCTTCCTGAATGTGCAGATTGCGGAATTCCTTTTCGTGTTTGCGGCGAATTTCCATTTCGGTGAGGATAGCGGTGACAGGATTGTTGTATTTGGGGTCGAGGGCAATCCACTCGTTGCGGATGAGGACGAGGAGGGCCATTTCGAGGCCGGGGATGCGGTCGAGACGCCAGCGGCAATCGACCAGGGATTGCACGAGCGCGCGTTCTTCGACGCCGACGGGTTGCAGGGATTTTTCGTATTCGCGCAGCAGGGCTTGGTATGGGGCGGCATCTTCGGAGGGGAGAAGCACGGTGCGGCCGGTGAGCCCGGTTTTGACGGCGTTCAAGCAGACTGTAGCTTTCCCTTCGGCGCTGGTGGGCCCGGTACTGTGCTGGGCGTTGGCGCGGTTGGCAGCGAGTTGGGCGTCGGAGAGTTTGGACTTCTCGGACGATGCGGATGCAGCGGATTGGGCAGCCTGTTGCTCGACGGCGCGGCGATAAGAGGATTCAGACATGTGGTGAAACTCCTTTTAGAAATAAGAAAGCCCGCCGCGAGTGAAAAACTCGGGCGAGCTCAATTGAAATGTAGCAGGCGACCCCCTTAAAACGAACCGTAAGGAATGTTACAGAAGCGCTAAATCGTTGTGGGAATTGGGGATCGGGGTGAAAAATAAATTTTCTCGAGCTGTGACCGGATTTTGGAGCCATGCGCGGACGGGAGTTCGTGCGTGCGTTTTTGGGGCGCTTTACGCTTCCGGCTCGGTTTGAATAGTACCGGCGAAGCAGGCCAGATTCTCGACGACCAAGGCTCGCATTCGCTCATCATGGTCTGCCGGGCTCACACCGGTGAAGCGGAACTCCACAAGGAATGGGCCGACGGGATCTTTGTCCGGACGGGCACACTGACGGTTGTTTACGGTGGCACGATGGCGGCTCAACATCCATTTGGCAAACGTCCGGGCGAGTTTCACAGTGCCAGCATGGAAGGCGGCAAAACTCAGATTCTCCATCAAGGCGACGTCATGCATATAGCGGCGGGAATTCCGCACTGGGTCAAGGTGACGGCCGGCGAGAGTTCGTGTTACCTGGTGGTCAAAGAAAGATAACTGGGCCAAACCTGACCTTCCCGGTATAAGATGTCCGGTATGAACCGAAAGGTCAAAGAGCTAAAGGCCGCGACTTTGCTGGAGGCTCTCAGCCACGCGCAGACCTGGATGAAAGAGAACGCTCCCTCGGATATCTGTTGGTTTAGAGGGATTAAAGATGGCAGCCTCCCGCTGATGCCGGGTGCTTACTGGCGGAAGGACTATGACGAGTTGGACACCCTGTTAGAGTTCTCGCAAGAGGGTCGCGCGTTTGCCGACATAGGCGAAGTGGACGATTGGAAAACGTATTATCTGGCCCAGCACAGCGGGGTTCCTACGCGACTTTTGGACTGGACCGAAAACTTCATTACTCTGGATCGTGCAACCGACGTGCATCAACCAATTGTCACTGGGATGGGCCGGCTTGATAAGTCCGGAGCGGAATTTAGAACTGAACGCCTGGATGCCGAGCGCCATCGCGGCGGGCAGCCAAAAGGTCACGTCAAAAGATGGAAAGTGGGTGTACGATAGCGCCAATCCGATAGCGCTGTACCCGCGCAAAAACAATGCCAGGTTGATCGCGCAACAAGGCACTTTCACGGTGCATGGTACCCTACGAGTAGCGCTCGATAGTTGGATTACCGAGAAGGCGCCGACGAGTCATCATCGCCTTATCTGCAAGATCGTTTTCTCGCGCAAGCTAAAGTCCGATACGGTGATGGCGGAGCTGGCCGATCTCGGTTTACGCCGCAGCACCATCTATCCCGATCTTCAGAACTTCGTGCTTGAGATGAAGGAGCGTCAAGGATGGTAATGGCTTAGGCACCGTTTCATAAATACGCTGACGTATATCTCCCTTGAAAAACCGGGCCAGCTAGCGGAGGTGAAGAAAGACCAAACTAGGTCGCTGAGAAGGTGTGAAAAAATCCCGAAAACGGGCAAAAACCATTTCTGGGTGGAAATGTTTTGGCGGATAATGGAGCCATGAAGCCTCAGGAGCAAGGCGTTTTAGTGGAAATTCCCGAGCAACCGGCCAACGAATCGGTGAAAGCGGAGGACAGCAGCAGCCCCAAGCTCAAGCCCATCGACCGGCAGCAAGGGCTGCTGCGAACAGTAATCGTGGAAGAACTGGTGCCCCAGAACCATAAAGTGAGAGCGATCTGGGATCTCACCGGACGGTTGGACCTGAGCGGGTTCCTGCAGAAGATCAAGAGCCAAGAAGGGCGCAGCGGGCGGGCGGCGTGGGATCCGCGCCTGTTGCTCAGCGTGTGGCTGTACGCCTACAGCGAGCAAGTGACCTCAGCGCGGGAGATCGAGGCGCTGATGGAGTACGAACCGGGACTGATGTGGCTCGCGGGTTTGGGCGAGGTGAATCATCATACGCTTTCGGATTTCCGCGCCGCGCATCCGGCAGAGCTCAAGAAGCTGTTGAGTGAGTTGTTGGGCTTGTTGTCGAAGGAGGGTTTTGTCACGTTGGAGTGCGTGGCGCACGATGGCACGAAGATTCGGGCGCAGGCGGGCGCAGACTCGTTCCGGCGGGAACAGACGCTCGAACGCGAGATCGAGCGGGCGCGCCAGATGGTGGAAGAGTTGGACCAGGAAAGCGCGACCGAAGGCAGTGGCGATGCGCGGCGCCAAGCGGCTCGCCGCAGAGCAGCCGAAGAGCGGCAAGCGAACTTGAAACGGGCGGCGGAGGAATTGAAAAAGGTCCGAGCCGCCAAGGGGAGCGCCGAGGAGAGGGCGGAGGCACGGGTGAGTTTGACGGAACCGGAAGCGCGCAACATGAAGCACGGCGACAACGCCTACGCGCCGAGCTACAACGTGCAAGCGAGTACGGATGTGGCGCATGCGATTGTGGTGGGGGTAGAACTGACACAGTGCAGCAGCGATGGGGAAGCACTGCTGCCGGCGATGGACAACCTGAAGGAAACCGTCGGCCAGTATCCGAAACAGGTGGTAGCCGATGGCGGCTTTACCAATCAAGGGTCGATCGCCGGCATGCAAGAGAGGGAGATTGACTTCTACGGATCATTACCCGAATTGGAGGTCAAGCAACGAGCAGCGATGAAGTCGCAAGGGATCGATCCGGAGTTTAGCCCGGCGGCCTTTAAGATCATCGGCGAGAGGCAGACGCTGGAGTGTCCTGACGGCAAGACCCTCCAGTATGTACGCCATTCGAAAAAAGATGGGAACGCTTATCACCAGTATCAAGCGCAAGGCTCCGACTGCGCCGCTTGCCAGTTTCGCCAGCGTTGTTGTCCGGGCCATGCCGAACAGGGGCGCACGGTCTCCATACGGATCAGCGAGAAAGCACTGACCGCGGAGTTTCGAGCCAAGATGAAGACGGAGGAGGCCCAGCAGATCTATCGAAAACGCGGAGCCACGGCGGAGTTTCCGTTTTCTTGGATCAAAGAGAAACTGGGCATTCGCAAGTTTCGGCTGCGCGGATTAGCGAAGGCCACAACCGAGGCGGTCTGGGCTATCTTGACCTACGACGTGATGCAGTGGGAACGCCTGAGTTGGCGGCCCAAGGTGGCGGCAGCCGCCTAAGCGGCGTTCGCCGGGATGGCTCCCGCCTCATCAAAACCGCAAAATATAGGCCTGAAACAAGGATATTTTGATGTTTTTGGCGGCTGACTGCGGTTTTTGCCAGTTGTCGATAGAAAGTACTTTCCACTAACAAGTAACCCGCCTTGGTCGGTCTGCGCCGGGTTTTGATTTTTTCACACCTTCTGTGACGCTTCCGGCTCGGAGTCGATTTTCATTGTCATTGATGGGCTGCAGTCCATGGGCACTCCGTTGAAAAACCGGGCTGCAGCAGGCTGACCGGACGGGGACATAGGTAACAGGTGCCGCTCCTTCGCAGTCGCGGCTCGGCTAGGGGTAGTGCGTTGTGAAGGGAGGATTTTCATTATCATTGGCTGGCCGCAGGCCTAGATATATCTCAGCCAGGGATTGTGGCGGCGTGTCTTTAAGTCCGCGAACCAGCGGCATGGGAAGTAGAGAATCGCGACAACCGTGGCCCAGACGAGATACAAGAGCGGCAATCCCCATCTGTGTTCGGGAGGAAGGACCGTGTAGGGGGCGGTCGCATACCAGTCGGAATGTATCTGTCCTTCGCGCAGAAGCATCACTAATAGAGCCGCGAGGTGAATGAGCGGGATGTGCAGCAGGTAATAGAACATGGGCACGCGGCCAACAGTCGACAGTGCGTCGGCGAACCAACCGCGCGCGCGGTCCGCTAGCGGAAAAAGGGCAATGATGGGACCCAGCGTCATCAGGAGATAAAGCTGCGAGGCTGGATACTTTTGTTGGTTCAGCAGGCGAAGTAGAGCCGGTAGAGGGTTTTTCGCGGGCGCTGGATTCAAGAAGAGACCGAGACAGCCGAATACGAGGAAAATGATAGTGGCTGAGAGGCCGATGATGAGGCAAAGCCGGCGGCGTTGAGCAGGTTCCCGTGTCAAGATGAGGCCGAAGCCATAACCGGCGGCCATTACGCCGATCCACGGAACTAAAACGTAGAGAACGGCGATGCCCGAGCGGTTCTCGAGGCCGGCAGGATAGACGAACTCCCAAATCCAACCCACGGAGGTTTGGAGGTGGGTGGACAAGAGGTGCGGTGGAAAACGAAAGATCTGCTGGAAGAAGACGATAGCGAGTCCTATCACGCCTATGGTTTTGGCCGGTAGGAAGCGGCTCAATCCCGCCAACAGCACCATGCACCAACCCAGCATCCAGATGACGCCGGCGAGGGTAAACTCGCGGTAGTTGAAGTTGAACGTCCACGCGAAGCGAATCACAGTCAGCTCAAGGAGAACAAGCAGCAGGCCGCGCGTGAAGAGGAAGCGCGCGAGTGCGTGTGTGTCAGCCAGTTTCTTTCCATACAAGAAGGCGCTGGTTCCCGCGAAAAAGCAGAAGGCGGGCGCACAAAAATGGGTAATCCAACGCGTGAAGAAGACGCCCGGGTCAGGGCCGCCTGCCGGAATTCCCGAATACACACGCACATGGTCGATGGCCATGAGCAGCATGACGGCTCCGCGCACGATGTCGATGGATTGAATGCGCGAAGTAGATTCGGCGGCGGTTGCGGCCGCCAGGACGCCCCGGCTGGACGAACTCATAGGTATAAGGCTAGCGCTTGTTGGGTGCTTATGCAAATCGATGCAATAGACGGTACGCTTCCTTGCAGCCAACGGTCTCGCAGCTTGTGGCGAAACTCCGGGGAGGTTGAAGCCCAATGTCACTTAGTTTTCCCGGCTCGGCCCGAGTTCTACGTGAAAATTGCCAACCGTGCTATGTTGAAAGGCCAAGATAGTCTAGGTCGCTCACGCTTCCGGCTCCGTTTCGGCGATTTCGCCGCCAGAAGTGTGGGGAACTGCGAAGACTAAGGCGTTGCCGCGTCCTTTAGCGAAATCGTCAAGCGTATGCCCGGCGGTTCCAGATTCTCCACGCTGACCGATCCGCCGAACAACGAAAGAATTCGGAAAGCCAAGGGAGGGCCCAGCCCCAAATCTCCGCCCGGCGTAATCGCTTCGCCGATCGACAACAGATCGAAAAACTTCGTTACCAGAGGGTCAGGTATGGCTCTACCGTGGCTCACGACAATCACTTTCCGCAGATCCGGCGCATGCTCGCCAGCCAGCAAGAGAGTCTCGCCGTCCGCCGCGAATTTAACAGCGGTCTCCACCAGCGCATGCAAAGCTCTTACTAGTAATTCCTCGTTTCCAGCGACGAAGCCCATCTCTAAAGGCGGGGGCGTGAGTGTCACGTTGCGGGACTTGGCAAAATCGGCGGTTTTCTTCAGCGCTTGCTGCAACGCCGCGCTCAGTGAGACGGCGGTGGACTTAAACCGCTCCCCAATGACCTCGATTTGAGTCAGCAGCAAAGCGTCATCGAGTATCGAAAGAATTCTGCGGCGGGAACGTTGATAAAGGCCGCGCAATTCAGTGTTCGCCTTGGTAGAAGGCATGTCCCCTAAAATGAGCTCGCCGACGCCAAGAAGCCCGTTCAGTGGTGTGCGGAACTCGTGCGAGATCAGGTTCAGGAACTCGTTCTTCGAACGATCAAGGAGAATCAACCGCTCATTTGCGGTGGAAAGTTCGAGGGTTCGGGCGGCGACAGCCTCCTCCAATCGGTCATTATGCAACTGTAAAGCGCCCTGCAGGGCGTGTAGCGCAACATGCGTTTCAACGCGGGCGTGAACTTCTTCGAATTGGAAAGGCTTCGAAATGTAGTCCACCGCGCCCGCCCGAAATGCCTTTATTTTGTCTTCCGTTTCATTCAGGGCGCTGAGAAAAATGACCGGGATTTTCGCAAGCTCGGGGGCCGACTTGAGGTGTTCGCACACTTCATAACCGTTCATCTCCGGCATGTTGATGTCCAGCAGAATCAGGTCTGGCGTGTGCTTTTTCGCCGCCGCCAGCGCCAGTCTGCCCAGTGGAAACGAGCGCACTTCATGACCTTGCTGCAGAAGCATATCCTCCAACAACTTCAAGTTGGCGGGATTATCATCCACGATCATAATATCGCTTTGAGGCATAGCTATTCCTCTATCGGCGGCAAGGCCCAAAAAATACAGTCGGCCGACGAAATAGACACTGCGATCATGGAGCGGCCCCCTTGGTAGCACTGTCCCTCAGCAAGTTCGTCAGGGCATCATAATCGTAGCGATCGGCCAGCCTCTGCAGGGTGTTCGCGAAGGCGTCCGCTTCACGCTCACGTACCTGGACGATCAGCTGATCCAACAGTCTCTTGTTGCCGTCTGAAGTGGCGTCGCGGAGTGCTTCCGCTAACGCGGGCGGCAGCGAGCCTAGCTCTTCCGGACTAGGGGGCGCCAGCGTCTCGGCCTCATCCGTTTCCTCGTACTCGTAGTCAATGTGGAGCAGAGTACGCATTTTCTCGAGCAATTCGTTCTCCTGGCAGGGTTTGGTCAAGAAAGCGTCGGCTCCGGTTGCCGAGACGGATAGACG
>Ga0302326_10003073_pt1 | contig 39674 bp, 38 predicted proteins | sample Palsa_T0_3_FD_202264 | JGI IMG/M metagenome (GOLD analysis project Ga0302326, IMG submission 202264) | Peat permafrost microbial communities from Stordalen Mire near Abisko, Sweden - Palsa_T0_3 | ecosystem: Environmental > Terrestrial > Soil > Palsa > Peat permafrost | place: Sweden: Abisko... | reverse complement strand
GGCTGCGCGGTACACCGACGGCTCCAGCGTTGCGATCACTTGGTTTGCCTTCACCGGCGAATTGAAGTCGACGAAGATCTTGTCGATGTTGCCGGATATCTGGCTGCTCACGAGGATGTCGAGCAGCGGCTTCAGGATTCCGGTCGCGGTTACCGTCTGGACCAACTCTCCGCGCGAGGCTTCGGTCGTGTAATATTGGGGCGGCTGATCCGCCGCCTTGAATCGCAGCCAAGCGTACTCGCCGCCCCCGGCAAGGACCAGGCATGCAATCGCCCCAGTGATGATCTTCCTCACGGCCCATCGTCCCGGCGCCCGAAGGCCTCCTTGAGCGCGGCGGCTACGTTGGGGGGCACAAAGTGCCCCACATTACCTCCGTACCGCGCCACTTGTTTGATGAGGCTGGAACTGGTGTAGCTGAACTGCTCGTTGGGCATCAGGAAGATCGCCTCTATCTTCGGCTGAAGGTGCCGATTCATCAACGCCATGTTGAACTCGAATTCAAAGTCCGACAACGCGCGGAGGCCGCGGACGATGGCATCGGCCTTCTGCTGCACGGCGAATTCCACGAGCAGGCCGCCAAAAGTGGTCACCGAAACGTTGGGATATTGGGTCACGTTTGGCAGAAGCATCTCCAGGCGCTGCGCTGCCGTGAAGAGGGGTTCCTTCCCTCGATTTTCGGCGATGGCGACCGTGATCCGATCAAAGAGTTTGGCCGCCCGCCCGAGGACGTCGAGGTGGCCATATGTGATCGGATCAAACGTGCCGGGATAGATGCAATGGCGCATGCGTTGGGAGCCTCGGAGCGAAGACTGGATTCGAGAGCGATGCAAACAAGTCTCGCTCCGAACGGTGGCCCGAGTTTGATGAGGGAGGATCCGCCGAGGCAAGATGCCAAGACCTGGATCCGCCATCAAGACCGGCCGCCCAAGTCCGCCGTTCCCGTGCGAGAACGGCCAGAGGGCGTCCCGGAGATAGCGGAGGAGGCATCAACGCCTCGGCGGATCCTCCCTCCTCAAATTTAGGCCATGCCTTGGATTTTAATTCTAACCCAGTGTCCTGATTTTCGCAGGCTGCGCAAATCAGGACACGCCGCGGGCTCTGTTATTGCGTTCGCATCCTCGGTGCGGTGTCTTGAGGGGCGCGGATGAACCTGCCCAATGCCATCACGCTTTCGAGAATCCCGCTGATGTTCGTCATCGTCGGGTTGATGTACTGCGATTGGGCCGGGTCGGCTTCGCTCGCTTTCTGGCTTTTTATCGCGGCCGCCGTGGGCGATGGGATCGACGGCTATTTGGCGCGCAAGCGGGGGATCGTGTCAAATTTCGGAAAGCTGATGGACGCGCTCACCGACAAAATCATGGTTCTAGGTTTGGTGATCGCCCTGGTCGACAAGCACGAGATTCCCGTTCTGCTGGCGCTCATCACGCTTTGCCGCGAGCTTCTCGTGACGGGAATGCGCATGGTCGCCGCATCGAAGGGTGTCATTGTGGCCGCCGACGCCGGTGGAAAATCGAAGACGGTCACCCAGTTGATCGCTCTCGGCTTCTTCCTCGGAGCGCCCATGGCGGGTCGGGATTGGGCCCGGCTTGTTCCTTGGGACCTCTCGACCTTTGCCTCGATCGTCAACGAGATCGGTTTTGTGATCTTTGTCCTTGGGACCATTCTCGCCGTATGGTCGGGCTGGCGGTACATCGCCCGCTACCGCTCTCTGGTCATGGAGGGGGCGGATAAGTGATGAAGCTGCGCCAACCGATCTGGCCCCGTTTCATCCCCACGCCGACTGTCCTCGCCTTCGCGAGGCTGGGCCCATTGGGCCGCCTGCCTGCGCCCGGCACCTGGGGTTCGGCGGCCGGCCTCCTCTTTTTCACGGTGGTTTTCTATCCTCTCGGGCCAGCGGAAACCCTCCTCCTTTGCGCCGTGACCGGCTATTTTGCGATTGCGATCTGTGGCGAGGCCGAATTTCGCCTAGGACGCCGCGATCCTGGAGAAATCATCCTGGATGAATTTGTCGCGATGCCTCTGTGTTTCCTCGGATGGCCCTACCTGGCGTCGCTCGTCCCGCCATGGACCGTTTTCCTGGCCGGATTCGCTCTATTTCGCCTCTTCGACATCCTTAAGCCGTTCGGAATTTCCCGGCTCCAAGATCTCCCGTCCGGCTGGGGGGTGGTGATCGACGATACGGCGGCCGCGTTGGCCGCTTGCATGGTCATGCATGCCGCTCGTTTCGGCTGGCTCTGGCATAAAGCGCATTGATCAAGGCCTCGCCCGTATGTTTTCCGCGGGAAGCCTGACGAGCAGGCCCTGTCGGAGCACGTCCACGGAAATCACGATCGCGGTCGGATCAGAAGCGTCATCGACCCGTCCCTCAAGGCCGTGCAGGGGGCCGCCTATGATCTGGACGCTGCGACCGCGGGTGAGCAGCGGGCGGACGACGAGATCATAACCGGAGGCGACGACCTTGCGGACATCGTCCAATTGGGCGAGGAACGCCGGCTCATTCTCGACTGGAATCGCGCGGGCGAGCAATTCCTGCTGGTAGATCCGGGCCTTTCGCTCCAGCGGCACGCGGGTGAAGACGTAGCCCGGGAACAGAGGCTTGGTGAATCGCTTCACCTGCCGAGCGTATCTTCGGACGCTCTCCACGAGAGGAAGGTAATGTTCGAGCCGCTCGGCGGCGCACAACGCGGCGAATTTCTTTTCACAGCGCGGACGCGTGTGGCAGACGAACCAAACTTCGGCTGGGTCCCCCATCGGAGCCCGTCAGGAAAGAAGCAGAAAGCGGACGGCGGCGTGATAACCCTCGAACCCAAGCCCCGAGATCATGGCCACGCACGCAGGCGCAGTGAGCGAATGGTGGCGGAATTCCTCGCGCTTGTAGATGTTGGAGATATGGACCTCGACGGCCGGAAGGTGCGCACCCAGAAGCGCATCGCGGAGGGCGACGCTGGTGTGGGTGAGGGCCCCTCCATTGATCACGATCGCCTCGCAGCGCGCGTCGGCCAGGGCGGCGATTCGGTCGATCAGTTCTCCTTCGTGATTGCTTTGGAAGAATTCAAGCGCCACTCGGTCTTGGAATTCAGCGCGAAGCGCCTTCTCGAGATCGTCGAGCGTCGCCCGTCCATAGATTTCCGGCTCGCGCTTGCCCAGGCGGTCAAGGTTGGGTCCGTTCAGAATGGCGATCCGTTTCATGAGGGGGCGGTCGGTGGAATTCGCTGGGTGTGGGCAGCCTATCGCGCCTAGAAGGGATTTTCCGTCGCAATGAACTCCCACGGCAAACCAAACTTTTCCGCGAGCTCGGCCGCGAGCGCCCGAACGGCGTGAACTTCCGTGGCATAGTGGCCGCAGACGTACAGATTGAGCCGACGCTCCTGGGCGACATTGAACCATTCCTCGCGCAGTTCGCCGGTCACCAGCGTGTCTACCCCCGACGGCGGAAGCGCTGCCAGAGCGCTGTTGCCGCTTCCGCTGCAGAAGGCGATCTCGACCGGAGTGTCGGCGCCGTATTCGACGGCGATGACGCGGGGGTACAGCCGCTCAAGACAGGCGCGGATTTCAGATCGCGGACGGGTGTTGGACGTAATCAGGCCGATATCGCCTCCCTCGTTGGGAAGAAATCCACGCGCCCGCACAAGGCCCAGCTGCCGGGCGAGCAGAGCGTTGTTCCCTATCTCCGGGTGGGCATCGAGCGGGAGATGGTTGGAATAGAGCGCGCAATTGCCCCGGATCAGGGTGGCAACCTTAGCATGCGTCGGCCCGGTCAGTGGCTTCGGCATGTCCCAGTACATCCCGTGGTGGACGATCAGGAAGTCGACGCCTCTGGAAACCGCCTGTTGGAAGGGGATCAGGCCCGCGTCGACGGCGGCTCCGATTCGCGAGACCCGGCCATCATTGGCGACTTGGAGACCATTCCAGGCTCCGGCGGCGTCCTTGAACTCGCTCCGGCGTGTGCGGTGGTCGCAATAGTCGGTGAGGGTCTCAAGGGAGGGTTCCATGTTCAGCCCGTATCAATCATAGCGGGGCCCAGAACGCAGCACCCGAATCATCCTTGCCCAGGCGGCGCGGAATGAGACGGCGGAGGGGATGAAGGCAGGAAGTTGATGGCAAGGAAGCTGGCGGCGGAGCGAGCGTCGGAGTAGAGCGCGGTGGCGTCCGCGCGCAAGGGGTCCTGCTCTAGGAGCGCGGTCGCCTTGGGTTGGACGGATGTCCAGACCAGGGCTGGCACCGACTGCAGCACCGACACCAATTGGGCGTCGGCATCCGGCGCGGGCTCGGACGGCGGGCCCCCGGCGTGCCGCGCGGAAAACACAACCGCCAGCGCCGCAGCCGCTCCGATAGCCCCCAGGGCGGCCAAGAACCCACCGCTCAAGCGGCGGAATTGCGGTGCGGGCGTCTCCGCATGTCTCGTCGCGCGCACGATGCGTTCGTTCATCCCTTCGGGCGGCAAAGGCTGGATGCGCGCTGCGTCAAAGCGCAGCCGATTCTCCAGGTCGTCATTTTTTGGATTCGATGGCTTCATGGTGTTGCGATGGCTTTCAAGAGGGCGCGCCGGGCGCGAAATACGATCACTTTGACGTAGGTCCGAGTCAGGCCGGCGACACGCGCCGTATCCTCTATGGAAAGATCTTCGCCGAAACGCAGCCACATGATCTCGAAATCCCTTCGCGGCAGGATCGATTGCGCCCGCCGCCAAAGGTTTTCGCTTTGATCGCGGAATTCGGCGTTCTCGGCGGGGGTCGGATCGGACGAGGGCGCTTCTTCGGTGAAGGGCTCCGATTTCTTGGCCGCTCTGAAATGATTGAGCGCGGTGCGGCGGCCGATGGTCAGGAGCCAGTGAATGAAGGGTCGTTCGGGGTCAAATCGGTGCAGATGCCGGTAAGCCTTGACGAAGGTCTGTTGAGCCACGTCCTCAGCGTCCTCGCGGCTCCGCGTAAGCTGGTAAAGAAATCGGAACAGCCGCGGACTGTGCATCCGAACCAGCCGCTCGAATGCCTGGCCGTCGCCGGCCAGCGTCTCGCGGACTAGGCCCGCTTCCTCGGAGCTGGTTGCGGAAGCGTCCAGAAGCAGCGGCTCACTTGGTGTCTGTACGGCCAGCATTTTCAGTCGCAGCCGGTTCGGCGCGGGCTTCCGGGTCTTTGACGCCGAGCGTCAATTTTGCATCCGCGTCGGGCGCCGCCAGGTAGCGAACCCGGATTCGGTAATTGCCGTCTTCCCCAGGGAATTCGAATTGGGCGAGACCGAAACGTCCCTGGCTGACCGCAACTTTGCCGTGGATCCCCGAATCCGCAGGCGCTTCTTCAACGCGGAACCCAACCAGGGGTTTCATGAACTGGGCGCGAAATACCAGCGGCTGATTCGGTCCTTCGGACGGTTGGACTTCGATTCGCTCGAAGGAAGCACCCTTTCCTTTGCCTTCGAACATCGCGCTCAACGAGACGGTGCTTCCGTTGAGCAGATGAATCCCTTCAACGGTATGCCAAACAAAGGTGGGCGCGGGTGCCGGCGTGCCGTCTGCCGCGGCGGCCTGGGTTTGCCATTCCGAGACCACTTTGCCCACGGGGCTGCGTGGCCCGCGGTTGACGGGATTTCGCGGGCCCTGCGTCTTGAAGGCGCTTTCGATCATTTGGGCCACGCTGGCGCTCGAGTAGGAAAGGGCTAGCGACACCGTGTCACCCTTCCGGGTGACCGCTGCCGAGTTGAGGAAGTCGTTCAACTGCTGATCGTTTGTCGAGGCCAGAGACATCATGGCGGTCATGCCCTGCAGAATTTTCATCAACTTGTCGGCCATGTCATCCGAGCTGGCCAGCAATTCGACGTGGGCAAAGGTCTTGGATCCGTCATCGCCTAGAGCAAATGATCCGGAATGGGCCATGCGAAGAAGGCGAGCCTGCGGTGCGTCACCCAGAATCATTTGATCGGGCGGCACGAGGCTGGCGCTGAAGAGCGTGGCGCCGGCCGCATTGGGAACGAGCGCGCTCAGAGGCGATGACGCGTCCTTGGCCAGAGAGGGGGCGCGTCCGGTGAAAACCTCGCGAGCGCGCAGGAGCTGCGCCTTGGATTTGCTGACGAGGACGATGTTTTCTGGGGGAAACCCGATAAACACTTGGCCCTTGTCCGAGCCCTTTGCTCCGGCCACCGCGTACGTTTCGAACGGCAGATCCTTCACTTCGGTCACCTTGTCCGGCGTGCTCACGGTCGCTTGGGCCAACAGGCCAACGGCGATCTTTTTCAGGTCGGGGGTGCCTTGGGCGATCAGAGAGCCGTCGATCAGCGCGGGGTCCTTGGAAAAATTGGAGCCGTAGGCGGTGATGGATCCCACCGTCGCGAGGACTTTTTCGATATCCACACGGATTTTGCCGTCGTTCATCTGGAATTGCTGCTTTTCACCGAGGGTGATCAGCTCTTTTCCTATCGCGCTGGCGCGCAAAGCGTTGAGATCGGCATAGACGATCCATTTCGAGTCGGCGGCAGCGACGGCGGGATTGAAATCCGCCCGTGCTTTGTCGACCAACAGGGTCGAGAGCGCGAGCAGGGCGATGCGGGAGAGGGGGGTCTTCATTGGGAATGTATAAAACGGAAGGGAATATCTAAAACGGTTTCCAAACCGTCCTACACCTCCGCCCTCCCTCCGGTTACAACTTCCTGCCGGCCGAATGTGAAAGCGGCCACCAGAAGTGTGCCGGCCGTGAACGCGAGAAGAATTCCGATTCGGCCGGCGAGCGTGAATTCGCCGGCCTGCGCAGGACCCCCTGCTTTCGTCAGTGGCTCAAGGAGAAGGCCGATTTGATGGGTCATGGACAGCCGGTTGAGCTGCATCGGAATATTGCCGAAGCCCTTCTCAACGACTCCGCCGTAGAGCAGGCCCCAGATGACGTGGAACCGCGGGCTGATGACGGCGAACAGGAAGCCCAAGGCGCTGAAGACGGCGACGCCAAGGGCTTGCGCGAGCACCATCGCCGGGATCGCGCGCCCCAGGTCGGGAGCGTGCCAGACCGAGGCCGCTGTGATCAGCACGGCGAGGGCGGCAAGAAAGTCGAGCTGGGCAAGCACGAGATGGGCGGCGTACTTGAATAACAGATACAACGGCCGGGGCAAAGAGCGGGTGAAAAGATAGTCGGCGGAGGCGGGCTTCAAGTCCTCGCGCAGCGCGCCGCTGCCGGAAAGGAATGCCATCAATGGCACCAGGAATGTGAAATAAAGGCCGGTGACAAAGCCCAGATAGCGCTCCGGGCCATTCTTGGAGTGGAGGAAGGCTCCGAGGATCACAGCCATCACCGCCACGAGCCCGAGGAGGCTCGCCAGGTGGCGGGCGGAGAGACTCCGGCTCGCGGTGAGGCGCCAAATCCCGCCAAAAGCGTGCGAAGGGATCCGGGTCATGGAGGCGAGGCCGGTCCCAGGGCCTTTTCGAGAAACGACGCCGTGCTCTGCACTTCGTGAATCTGGATGCCGCTCTCCAACAGCAGCCGGGAAAACTCGCCGTAAAACCGCTCGGGGGCCGCCCATCGGGCGTGCAAAGTGCCCGTATCCGGAATCATTTCACATCCGCGCAGCAGGCCCAAATCGAAGAAATAGCGCGCGAGCCTTTCGGGTGATTCGCAACGGAAGGTCGTCGACTCCGGCCAGTGGGTGCGCGCGCTGGCTGAGACCGATTCGTTCAGCGAGCGCGGGATCCGCCCCCAGCGCAGGAGGAGAAATTCGCCGCAAAGGGCCTCGAGGTCTTGAAGGATATGGCTCGAGACCAGGATCGCCTTCCCTTCGCGCGCGAGCTCACGGAGGACATTTCCAAGGTCTTCCCGGCCCATGGGATCGAGCCCATTCATTGGCTCGTCTAGAATGAGAAGCTGGGGATCATGAAGCAGGCACTGGGCGAGTTTGACTCTCTGGCGCATTCCCTTGGACATGGCGGTGAATCGCTTCCGCCAATGCTCCGGCGGAAGCCCGACCCGTCCTAAGGCCTGGCGCGCCCCACCCTTCGCCGATTCGGCGGACAGACCCGATATCATTGCCAGGGCCGACAACCATTCCACGGGCCTCAGGTCCGGGGCCATCATCTCGCTTTCCGGACAATAAGCCAGACGGCCCAAAACGTCGGGGTTATTCCAGGGATTGGCCCCGAACACCCGGAGCGTGCCTGAGCTGGGACGGATTTGTCCTGTCAATAGGCGGAAAAGCGTGGTTTTCCCCGCGCCGTTGGGACCCACCACCCCGGTCAGGCCCGGACGCACCGCAAAGGTGACGTTGTTGAGCCCGAGAACCATCCCGTAGAACCGGCTCAAGTTTTCGGCTTCGATGACCGCATTCATTCGGGGCGCAGCTTTCGCAAGAAGACGACGGACGACAGCCCGGTCAGAACGGCGAGTCCGGCAAGCGCTCCCGTAAAGTCCATTGGCCGGGCGTTCTCGCCTGCCCGGTCCAGACGCGAAGCGATCTGCCGATCGAGGATGGGGAGCTGATCTCCGGCGGCCGTCAATGCCTCGTCCAGTCGGAAGACCTCCTGGCGGATTTGGATCAAGTCGTTGCTAAAACTGGCCCTCCGGACAAAGGCCGGCATGAAGGGGGGCGCGGCGACAATTCCGGCCACCAGCCACAGCCCGAGCCAAAGCACGATTGCGGTGCGGGACGATCGCGCCACCGCGGACACCCCTAGAGAGATTCCGGCGAGGGCGGCCAATCCAATGCCGTTGAAGAGAAGCGCCCGCATCAGCGGACCGAACGAATAGACCAGGAAATTTCGGTCCGGAGCAAAGGCGATGCTCAAAAGCCAGCCCAGAAACAGAGGGCCGGTCCAGAGCAGGACGATCGTGCCGGCGATGATGCCCAATTTTCCGAGGAGGTAGTCGGCCGAAGTCAGCGGCCGGGAGAGGTAGATCGTCAAGGCGTTGCTCGCCCGGTCACGCGTCACAAGGCCGGGAACGAGCGCTGTGAGCGCGATCAGGCTCAGCCAGAGGCCGAACCAGGATTGCAGCCAGAAGAGGGCGGTGAACAGCGTACCGATGCAAATGTCGGGATAAAGGAGGACCACCGCGCTCAAACTTAAGGCCAGCGCGTGCCCGCGCGGGCCAAAGTTGGACGCGAGCGAATCGAGCCAGCCTCCGCTCGCGACCGATTGGGTGAAAAGAAAGCCGAATGCAGCCATGAGCGAGCCGACGACCCAGGCGATCGCCAGAAGAACGCGGAAAAATCGCGTTCGGATCAGTTGCCTCAGACCGACCGTGACAATGGTGGCGCGCCGATAGGCCACCCCCAGGGGCTCTTCCCTCCACTGGCTAAGATCAAGGCTGAGGTCCATGGGCGTCGGTGATGGCTTTGATGAACAATTCGTGCAGAGCGTTCGGATTGGCGACGATGTCCGCCGGCGGCAGCCCATGGGCCCTCATTTGTTCCAGGATCCATCCGACCGAATCGGAGGCAGACTCGACCCGAAGTTTTCCGGTCGACAGGCGCTCCACCCGCGCCCCGGCCGCGGTCAGCACGGTGACGAAGCGGTCGGCATCGGCGGTGGGCGCCAATTCGACGATATGCCGGTGCCGCTCCATCAAAGCGGCGATGCTTTCGTGCTCCAGCACCCGGCCCTTGGCGATGATGATGACCCGGTCGCAGACGCGCTCGATGTCGCGCAACAAGTGCGAGGACATGACCACGCTGATACCCAGGTCGCGCCAAAGAGACCCGATGAGGGTGAGGATGTGCTCCCGGCCGGAAGGATCGAGGCCGTTGGTCGGTTCATCCAAAAAGATCACCTCTGGATCGTGAACCAGGGCCTGGGCCAGCTTGACGCGCTGCTTCATCCCGGTCGAATAGGTGTCCACCGCTCGATAGCGTTCCTGACCCATGCCCACCAGGTCGAGAATCTCGTGGGAGCGCTGGCGAGCCGATCGGAACGGCATGCCGGACAGCTGCCCGCAATAGGTCACGTATTCGCAGCCGGCCATGCCGGAGATGTAGCTGTCCTGTTCGGGGCTATAGCCGACCCTTTCCCGGGAACCCCTATTGGCCGCCCGGATATCGCGGCCGAGCACTCTGGCGGACCCCGAAGTGGGCGCTTCCAAATTGAGGAGACACTTGATGAAGGTGCTCTTTCCGGCGCCGTTCGGCCCCAGCAGACCGATCGTGCCGGGGGGCACCTTCAGGCTCACATCCGACAACGCGCGGTGCGCGCCGTATTGCTTCGTCAATCCCTCCGCCTCGATGATGGCGTCGCGTGGGTTCCAGCGGGGCATTGTCTGTTCTTACACCTGGGGAAGCGGCCGGGTTACAGAAAAATGCGGGTGGAGGCCAAGGGAGGGCGTCGAAATTGGAATTCGCAGAAGGGAGGATTGCCGGCTGGGCAGGCGCGCATAAACTCGCCGCTACCACCATGAGCAGGCAAGCTGATCCCGTTGACCTTATCGCCCAGGCGGCGCGAAAATTTCCGCATCGCCCCTCCTGGGACGAGTATTTCATGGCGACCGCTGTTCTGATTGCGTCGAGATCGAACTGCGAGCGCCTGCACGTCGGCTGCGTGATCGTGACTGGGGGCGACCGGAAGAACCGCCTCGTGGCCGCCGGCTACAACGGATACCTGCCGGGAACGCCCCACGTCTCCCGTGTTCGCAACGGGCACGAGGAGGCGACCGTTCACGCCGAACAGAACGCGGTGGCGGATGCGGCGCGCCGCGGAATTTCCGTCGAGGGATGCGTCGCCTACGTCACCCATTTCCCGTGCATTCATTGCGCCAAGGTGGTCGCCGCCTCCGGAATCGCGGAGATTCGATACCGGGCGGATTACCACAACGACCCACTGGTGTGGGAACTCATGGGAGACGCCGGCGTCAAGGTGCTCAAACTTTAGTTCGGGCCCCGTATGATTGACCGCCGAGAACAGTCCCGCGAGTCCCTAGCCGGCAGTCTCCTGCTGGCTCATCCCGTGCTCCAGGACCCCAATTTTCGACGAACCATGGTTCTCATGTCGGCGCATGGCCAGGAAGGGGCCATGGGCGTGGTATTGAACCGGCCGACGGGAAAGAGGCTGGGTGAAATTCAGGGCGAATTTGCCCTCGGACCGCTGGCGGCGGCGCCTGTCTTCTCAGGCGGCCCCGTCCAGGTGGACCGGCTAATCCTGGTGGCTTGGCAGTCACGCAACGACGGCTTCCAATTGCATTTTGGGATCGATCCTGCGCGCGCGGGTCAGCTCATGAGTGAGGATCATACGAAAGTGCGCGCCTATTTGGGACACTCCGGGTGGTCGGCCGGCCAGCTGGAGGAGGAGCTGAAACGCAGCACCTGGGTGGTCACGGACGCTCCGGTGGATTTGTTCGATCAGGTTGGAGACGAAAGACTTTGGCGTGAGGCGCTGGCGAAGCAGGGAGATAGGTGGAGGCTCTTGGCCGACGAGCCGGACGACCCAGAGCAGAATTGAGTCCGGCTTGAGTCCATTTCGATTGACAGGGGTGGGTGCGAGTCTCTGTTTTGGTGCCTTTTATGAAAGTCGTTTCCTCGATCAAATCTGCCAAGAAGCGTCACCCGGACTGCCAGGTCGTCCGCCGCCGCGGAAAAATTTACGTGATCAATAAGACCGATCCCCGCTACAAGGCCCGTCAAGGCTGAGCCCAACCCCCCCCATTCCTGTGAAACAAGAAGGTCATCCTACGCTCAACCGGGTCTGCTTCCTCGACGTCGCCACGGGCCGCCGTTTTCTTACCCGCTCCACAATGCGCTCCGCGCGCAAGGAAGTGATCGAAGGCGAGGAATATTTTGTCGTTTTGCGTGACGTGACGATGGATTCTCACCCCGCCTATACCGGCGAGAAGCGTTTGGTCGATACGGCCGGACGCGTCGAAAAGTTCACCACCAAGTTCAAGCGCAGCACGAAGAAGTGAGCGCGGCGGCTGCCGCCGGATGAAACTGATCTGTTTCGACTGCGACAGCACGCTCAGCGGCATCGAGGGAATCGACGAATTGGGCCGCGCTCGGGGAGCGGCGATCTTCAGCGAGGTCGAGGCGATGACCCAGGCGGCGATGGAAGGCCGCATTCGAGTGGAGGACGTTTTTGGACTTCGCCTCGATATCATCCGGCCCGGACGGGTGGAAACCGAAGCGGTCGCGAAACGCTACATCGATGAGATCGAGCCGACGGCCCGCGCCACGGTGCGGGAGCTCGCCGGGCGGGGCTGGACGCCGCTGATTCTGAGCGGGGGTTTTCGCCAGGCGATCCGTCCGCTCGCTGCTGATTTGGGCATCGAGCGGATTGAGGCGGTGGATTTGCGCTTCGACGGGCAGGGGGCCTACGCTGGTTTCGATACCGCCTACCCAACGACGCGCTCGGGCGGAAAGCCGGAGGTCATTCGCCGGTTGAAGGCGGAACTCCGTCCGTCGCGGATCGTCATGGTGGGCGACGGGGTAAGCGATCTGGAGGCTAAGGGCGAGGTGGATCTCTTTGTAGGATTCGGGCGCTACTCGGTGCGTGAGCGCGTGCAGCGCGAAGCAGGCGCTTTTATTCGATCGCTCGACGAGTTGCTGGCGTTGGTGGAGTGATCGATACGTTAAGACGCAGCTGGATGGCCTGAACGAATCTGAGCCGTAATTGCATTCCGCGATGCGGCATGATTGTTTTCTGGAAGGAGGCGGGAATCTCCTAGAATGCACTTTTCACTTCCGTTTTTTAAGCCGACTCCCGAATCGCTTGTCCGGAAGCTGGAGGATCTGCCGCCGGCGCCGACTTTCCTTCTGAAGCTCCGCCGGTTGGTCGGCGCACCGGGAACCGATCTCACCGAGATTGCGGATGTCATCATGATCGAGCCCGGCCTGTCCGGCTCGGTGGTCCGGATGGCCAACAGTTCTTTTTTTGGACGAGGAACTCCTGTGGGCACCATTGTTGAGGCGATTCAGGTCGTGGGGATGCAAGGCGTTCAGGAGATCGTCACACACGCGATCGCCTCCAAGCTGATTGGCCAGCCTCTGGCGTTGTATGGACTCTCAGCCCAGGAACTGTGGTCGCGGGCGCTCGCCTGCGCCGTCGCCGCGGGAAGCTTGGCGGAGGAAGCGGGGGCCGACCGAGTCGATGCGTACACCGCCGGGCTCATGCACGGCCTTGGATTGCTGGCGATGGATCGGTACGCCGCTCGGCAAAAATCGAGCCTACGGATGCCCAGTTCCGGCTATCCCTTGGACTTCGCTCCAGCCGAACGCGAGTGGCTTGGGTTTTCCCACGCAGAGGCCGGCGCGGCGGTGCTCGAGCTCTGGGGATTTCCAGAGAGCATTCAAGCGGCTGTCCGTTTCCAGCTGGAGCCCGAACGAGCGGAGGAACACCGGCAGCTTTCGATGATCCTGGCGACCGCGAGGTGGGCGCGCTCCTTTTTCTGCGTCAGCGATGAAAAGATCCCCGAATTGCCCACGGAGGGCTGGCTTCAGGAGGCCGGCATCGAGATTGGAGACTTCGGCGACTGGCTGCGGAGAATTCGGATTCGGATTTCCGTCGCTAACACCGAGCTCAAGCTGGGGGCCTAGAGCAGACGGTCCCGATCTTCTAGGGAAATAACCCGCGGCTCTCCTTGGCTTCCGCCACGCGGGCGATCCCCAGCGTGAGGGCGGCGAGGCGGCGGCTGAACTGAAACTTGCTCTTCTGCTTCTCGACTGAGTCTTTGGCCTTGTCGAGGATGCCATAGAGTTTCGCCAGGACCTCGTCGCGGCCCCAATAGAAGCTGGAAAGGTTCTGCAGCCATTCGAAGTAGGATACCACGACGCCGCCGGAATTGCAGAGAACGTCGGGGATCAGCTCGATGTCTCCACGGTCCTGGATAATTTTGTCCGCCTGATTGGTGGTCGGCCCGTTGGCCGCTTCGGCGAGCAGTTTGCAGCGGAGCTTGGGGGCGTTTACTTCGGTGATCACTCGTTCAAGCGCGGCCGGCACCAGCACCGTGCATTCGAGCTCCAGGAGATCCTGGTTGCTGATCGGCTCGCCGCCGTCGAAGTCCTTCAGGACTTTGGCATAGGAAACGTAGTTGAGCGCCTTGCGCACATCGATCCCCGCAGCATTGTAGATGCCGCCCGTGTAATCCGAAACGGCGATGATGCGGGCGCCGTAGTTGGAAAGAGCCAGCGCGGTCTCATTGCCCACATTGCCGAATCCCTGGATGGCGACCGTCGCCTGGCCGATCGGGAGTTTCATGTCCTCCAGGTATTTTTTGACCAAATAGGCGACACCGGCGCCGGTGGCTTCCCGGCGTCCCTGCGAGCCGCCGAGCGCAATGGGTTTGCCCGTGACGCAGGCCGGGGCGACATGGCCGACGTGGTTGGAATAGGTGTCCATCATCCATCCCATGATTTGTTCGTTGGTGCCGACGTCGGGGGCCGGAATGTCCACCTGAGGGCCGATAAAATTGATCATTTCCTGCATGTACCGGCGAGAGAGATGCTCGAGTTCCTTAAGGGAGAGATCCCTTGGATTGACGATCACTCCGCCCTTGGCGCCGCCGTACGGAAGGCCCACCAGCGAGCATTTCCAACTCATCCACATCGCGAGCGCCGCAACCTCGCCCAGGGTGACGTGCTCATGGAAGCGGATGCCCCCTTTGGACGGACCGGTGGAGAGGTTGTGCTGGACGCGGTAGCCTTCGAAGACCGTCACGCTGCCGTCGTCGCGCTGGACGGGAAGGGAAACCGCGAGGCAGCGGCGGGGGTACTTGGTCCGATCGCGGATGGCGTCGGGCAGATTAATCGCATCGGCTGCGCGGTCGAACTGGCGGCACGCCATCCGAAAAACGTCCGAGTCGTAAAGGGTAGAGACGACGGCCTTTGACATGTTACGCCACTATGGCTGCCTCCATTTCGTTAGCAATTGGCTTTCGCGGGGCCCCGCTTGCGTCGCGACGCCTTTGCCATTTGCTGCGGTTGATGCTCTTCAAGCTCCATTCGGACTATCCCCCGACCGGGGACCAGCCGCAGGCCATCGAGAAGCTGGTGGCGTCCGTTCGGGCCGGAAACCGGCACCAAACGCTCCTGGGAGTCACTGGATCGGGCAAGACCTTCACCATGGCGAATGTGATCGCCCAATTCGACAGGCCGGCCCTGGTCATGTCGCACAACAAGACGCTGGCGGCCCAGCTCTATTCCGAATTCAAGAATTTCTTCCCGGAAAACGCGGTCGAGTATTTCGTCAGCTACTACGACTATTATCAGCCCGAGGCGTACATCGCCTCATCGGATACCTACATCGAGAAGGACTCCTCGGTCAATGAGGAGCTGGAGCGCCTGCGGATCTCCGCTGCAAGCTCCCTGGTGAGCCGCCGCGACGTCATTGTGGTGGCGAGCGTCTCCTGCATCTACGGTCTGGGGTCCCCGCAGGACTTCACCGAATTGCGCATCCAGCTGAGGATTGGCGGAAGCCTTGGGCGTTCCGCCTTTCTCGAGCGGCTGGTCGACAACATCTATGAGCGCAACGACTACGAACTGAAGCCGGGCCGCTTCCGCGTGCGCGGCGATGTGGTCGACGTGATGCCGGCCTATCTGGAGCACGGGCTCCGCGTCGAGTTCTTCGGGGACAACATAGAGGCGCTCAGCGAGTTCGATCCGCTGACGGGTTCGGTCCTGCGCAAGCTCGACCAGTTCGATCTGTATCCGGCCAATCAATATGTCACCACGCGCGGCAAGCTCGAGCCGGCGATCGCCGGCATCCGCGCCGAGCTCGAGGAGCGGGTCGGCTGGTTCGAATCCCAAGGGCGGTACCTGGAGGCGCAGCGCATCCGCATGCGAACCGGCTACGACCTCGAGATGCTCCAGGAGATGGGTTTTTGCAATGGCATTGAGAACTACTCCCGGCATCTGAGCGGAAGGCGCGCCGGCGAACGGCCGACCTGCCTCATCGACTTCTTTCCCAAGGAATTCCTGATGCTGATCGATGAGAGCCACGCGACGGTCCCGCAGATCGGGGGGATGTTCAACGGGGATCTCGCCCGCAAGAAGAACCTGGTGGAATTCGGCTTCCGGCTGCCCTCCGCCCTCGACAACCGCCCGCAGAGCTTCGAAGAATTCGAATCGATCACCGGGCAGACGCTCTACGTGTCGGCGACGCCTGCGCAGTTCGAGATGACGCGGTCATCGGTGGTCGCCGATCAGGTCATCAGGCCGACTGGGCTGCTTGACCCGGTGATCGTCGTGAAGCCCAGCAAGGGCCAGGTCGAAGACCTCATCGCGGAAATTCGGGGAGCGGTCGGCGCGAGCGAGCGGGTGCTTGTGACCACCCTCACCAAGCGCCTTGCCGAGGACCTGACCAGCCACCTGCGTGAATCGGGTTTGCGGGTCGAATACCTCCATTCGGATATCGATGCGATCGAACGCGTGGAAATCCTGCGCAATCTGCGCCTGGGCAACTTCGATGTGCTGATCGGCATCAATCTCCTGCGCGAGGGGCTGGACCTTCCCGAGGTCGCGCTGGTGGCTATCCTCGACGCCGATAAGGAGGGGTTCCTGCGGAGCGAAACGAGCCTCATCCAGACCTCGGGTCGCGCCGCCCGCCATGAAAAAGGCCGCGTGATTTTCTACGCCGACCGGCAAACCGACTCGATCCGGCGCACCATTGAGGTCACTTCGGCGCGCCGCCTTCGCCAGGTGGCTTACAACCAAGACCATGGCATCACGCCGCAATCCGTGCGCCGCTCGGCCCAGGCCAGCCTGCACGTCTATGACGGGACCGGCGTGCGCAGCGACGAAGGAGCGGCGGCCGCGGCCGCCGAGGGCGCTGACGATGTGGCCACTGTGATCGCGGAGCTGGAGGATGAGATGCAGGAGGCGGCCACGCGGCTCGAATTCGAGCGGGCCGCGGTTCTGCGCGACCAGATCGATGCCCTCAAGTCCGGGAAGGCGTTCCGGATCGCCGGACCGGTGGGGCGCCGTGGAGGCCGCCCGAAGTCCGGATCGAAGGCCGCACGCTCCCGCTCCTAGGCTTCAGGCCCACTCGGGCGGATTTTGCAGGTGCGGATTGAGGACGCCGATGCAGGGGAGGTTTCGGTACCGCTCCGCAAAATCGAGGCCATAACCCACCACGAACTTGTCCGGAATCTTGAAGCCAACGAAGTCGGCCTGAAAAGGCACTTCTCGGCGCCCCTGTTTGTCGAGCAACACGCACACCCGAAGGCTCGCTGGATCGAGCTTTTTGATCAGGTTTGCGACCAATGTGATCGTCTTGCCGGTGTCCAGAATGTCGTCGATCAGCAGCACGTGCCGCCGGGCGATGTCGATTGTCAGGCTGTGCACGATCTGCGGGGTGCCGGCGGACCGGGTCCGATTGCCGTAACTCGAGATTCGAATGCAATCCAGCCGCACCGGATTATCGATCTGCCGCATCAAATCGGCGGTGAATAGAATGGCTCCGTTGATGATCGAGATGATCGTGAACTCGCCGTTGCCATAGGCCTTCTTGAGCTCGCGCCCGAGCTCCTGCACCCGCTTCTTGATCTGTGCCTCCGTGAAAAGGATGCTTTCGAGGTCAGGATTGCGCAGGGGCGAACGCTTGGTCACGGGCATGGGAGGGCAGGGAGGGAAAGTGTGCGCCGGGATTTTAGGCGGATGCAAGCCAAGCCATGATCCCGGTCACTCTAATTCCTTTGACTCCCCGGCAGGGCGCCGTTGCCTCGACGCTCGGCTCGCCTCCGGGGACATGATTTCCATCGCCATCGAGAATCTTACGAAGCGTTTCGGGAGCGTCACCGCCCTCCACGGGCTGGATTTGGCGATCGCCCCCGGTGAGCTGTTTTTCCTCCTTGGGCCCAGTGGATGCGGAAAGACCACCCTCCTGCGCTGTATCGCAGGCTTCTACATCCCGGACGAGGGGACCATTCGTTTTGGCGGCGAGGATGTGACCCGTCTAGCGCCTCACAAACGCAATACCGGCATGATGTTCCAGAGTTATGCCCTCTGGCCGCATATGAGCGTTTCGGAGAACGTCGCCTTTGGCCTCGAGGAGCGTAAATTGCCGCGTCCGGAAATCCGAAAGAGGGTGGGAGAAGCCCTGGAATCGGTCCGGATGGGTGCCTACGCGGACCGTCGGCCCAACGAGCTCTCCGGAGGCCAGCAGCAGCGCGTGGCGCTGGCCCGTGCTTTGGTCATCCGCCCGCGATGCCTGCTCCTCGATGAACCGCTCTCCAATCTGGACGCCAAGCTGAGACTGGAGATGCGCACCGAAATCCGCCGGGTGTGCAAGGAATTTAAGGTGACGACTGTTTACGTGACCCATGACCAAAAGGAAGCGCTGTCGGTCTCCGACCGGATGGCGATCCTCGACGGTGGACGGATCCTTCAGGTTGGGTCGCCCCTCGACGTCTATCGCAGGCCCAATTGCCGAACGGTCGCCGATTTTATCGGGGAGACCGACCTGATACCCGGCACCTGGCTGGGTTTGAACGGAGACCGCGCCCGGGTGCGCACGGAATTCGGCGACTTCGAAGGGATTCCAGGCAATCCATCGGCGCGGCCCGCCGCCGGCAGCGCAGTCACGCTCTCCATCCGTCCGGAATGCTGGACGATCACCGCGGAGGCGGCACCGCTCAATTCCGTGCGCGGCCGCATTGGAAAATCGGTCTACCTGGGCGAACTCGCCCAATACGATTTCATCTCCGGCGCCCTCAATCTTAAGATTCTCGAACTCAATCCCCGCCTGCTGGACCGCTGTGACGGTCGGGAACTTCACGCCAGCGCCCAAGCCGACGATGTGGTCGTGTTGATGGGCTGATTCCGGGTCCATGTTTAAGCGGGTTTTCCTCCTGCTGGCGCTCGCGGCGACGGTCGCGCTGCCCTTCCTTCTTCGGCCTCGCCAGCCCACCGCGACGGACGCGGACGACACCCTCGTCCTCATCACCCCGCACAACGAGGCCATCCGGCACGAATTCGAGGTGGGATTTCAGCATTGGTACCGCGCGCGGACGGGCCGCAGCGTTTTCCTGGATTGGCGCGTGGTGGGAGGCACCAGCGACATCATTCGCTACCTGGATGGTGAATATACGGCCGCGTTTCGAAATTACTGGACTGGCCGGCTGGGGCATCCCTGGAGCACCGAGGTCCAGTCGGGCTTCAAGAATTCCAAACTGCCCGCCACGGCTCCCGAAGAGATTCGCGCGGCCCGCACTGCGTTTCTTCATTCTAAGGTAAGCTGCGGCATCGATCTTTTCTATGGGGGTGGCAACTACGAATTTGTGAACCAGGCCAACGCCGGAACCCTTGTCGATTCTGGCCTCCTTAAACTCCATCCCGAATGGTTCACGGAGGCGGTGATGCCACGCTTCCACGACGGCGAGGAGTATTGGGATTCCCAGGGCCTGTGGTTCGGCACGGTCGTGAGCTCCTACGGCATTCTCTTCAACCGCGATTCGCTTCGGCGGTTGGGATTCCACTCCGAACCGAATCAATGGACAGATCTCGCCGATGCACGATTCCGAGGCGAGATCGCGCTCTGCGATCCGACGAAAAGCGGCTCGATCGCGGCCGCCTTCGAGGAGGTAATCCAGCAACAAATGCAACGACGGCTGACTGAGCTGAGGCGCATCGATCCTGCCGGCGAGCCGAAAGTGCTCGAACGCCAGGCTGTTCGTGAAGGCTGGATTACTGGAATTCGGTTACTCCAACTCATCGGTGCGAACGCCCGCTACTTCACAGATACTTCCCAGAAGCCGGCGATCGACGTCGGAGCTGGCGACTGCGCGGCCGGCATGTGCATCGACTTCTACGGAAGAGAGGAAGCCGATGCGGTTTTCCGCCGAACCGGCACCGATCGACTGGGGTACGTTTCGCCTCCGGGGGGCTCTGCCTATTCGGTCGATCCCATAGGGCTCCTGCGCGGGGCGCCGCACGCGGCTGTCGGAGCAGCGTTCATCGAATTCGCCCTGTCCTTGGAGGGTCAGAAGCTATGGAATTTCTTACCCGGAACGCCGGACGGCCCGCAGGCGTATGCGCTGCGCCGATTGCCGGTCCGGCGCGATTTCTACGATCATACGGAGTGGAGATCGTTTCGCAGCGATCCGGACGTCAATCCTTACGCTGCCGGCGAGGGTATGGTTTACCACTCGGAATGGACGGGAGCGCTTTTCGGTGAGATCGGCTTCATCACCCGGGTGATGGTCCAGGACACCCACCCGGAGCTGGTGAAAGCTTGGGCGGCCATTGCGGCCGCGCCGGAGCCGGCACGGACGGCAGCGCTGAAGATCCTCCAGGACGTTTCAGCGGTCGATTACGAAGCCGCTTTTGCGATGGTGAAGCCGGCGCTCCATTCGAAGAACCAGGCCGATGAGGTGCGCCTTGCGCGCGATCTCGGGGATCACTTCCGGTTGCAGTACCTCCGGGCGGAAGCCGCCGCGCGGGCCGGTGGACTCAGAGACGCGCGATAGCCGCCGCAAAGGCGGGACGGTCTGTGGCCTTGAAGAACGAGGTCCCGGCGACAAAGGTATCGGCGCCGGCCGCCCGGCATTCCGCGGCGGTGACAAGATCGATGCCGCCGTCCACCTCCAGGCGGAAAGCGAGCTTCCTCTCCCGGCGAAGGGCATCGACGGCCGCAATCTTTGGAAGCATATCCTTGCGGAAGGACTGCCCTCCAAATCCGGGCTGAACGGTCATAACCAGGACCAGGTCTACGGAGGCGAGAAAGGGCTCTACCGCGGAAGCCGGCGTATCCGGATTGAGCACGATGCCGGCATGGCAGCCAAGTTCAACGATGCGCGCGAGCGCGGCCGCGTGGTCGTAGTCGGGCTCGATGTGGATGCTGATTCGACTGGCGCCCGCCTTGGCGAAGGCTTCGAGGTAGCGGTGGGGCTCCGACAGCATCAGGTGGGTATCGAAAAACAGCTGTGAGCCATGCCTCCGCAGGGCGGCGAGCGTCTCCGGTCCGAAGGACAGGTTGGGCACAAAATGTCCGTCCATGATATCGAGATGCAGCCAGCCGATGCCCAGTTCTGCGACCATCGCGGCGCCGTCTGCCAGCCGGGCGTGGTCACCGGCAAGAAGCGACGGAGACAGGAAGGAGGGATGTGCGCTCATCGCCTCATTCACCACACGTCGAGAACGGCGTGGCTTAGCCGGTCGGCCAACGATTCCGCCATCAAGGGGATCGTGTTGTATTCCGATTGCAGCTGATCGTTGGCGAGGGCGAACGGAGTCACATCTCCCAGACCGTTGTCGACGAATACTTCCCGCTGGACCGTGACAGGGCGTTCGGCGACAAGCATCCGGCCGCTGCGATTGTCCCTCAGCGTGTAGATCGCCGTGAGCGATTCCGTGAATTTGCGGGCGAGCCCCGTGTCGTCTTCACGATTCGCGGCCACCTCGCGCTTGATGGTGGTGAGTGTGACCTCGAGGGTCGCGTCGGCATCGGCCGAGTCATTCACCAAAGTAACGCGGCCGTCGCGCTCCAGAGCCTCGCGAATATGGACCGTCATCAGCATTCGCGACTGGGGGATCAGCGTCTTGTTGGCGACGGGCGCGATGTACAGCGTCGTGAACGCGGGCTCGGCTCCGGTTCCGAGCCTGTAGTGGGAGCACCCCGCCGCGAGCACCCCCCAAAGTAGAACGATCAGAAGGGGACGGGCGCGGCGCATGGCTCGGCAACCGCTTGTTTAGAACACCCAGAAACGCTTCTTGGGTGCGCCGGTGGGCTGGTGAGCAGCGCTGGCGTCGACCTCCGTCAGGCGTTTCTTGGCGACAGCAGCCACCGATGAATCCGGATAGGCCGTGATGGCCTCATTGTAGAACACGCGTGCGGCGGTGTAGTTCTCGCGCTTGTAAAAATAGAAGTCGCCCAGCTTGACCTTGCTTTGGGCGAGCATGCTTTTCATCTGCTCAAGGCCGCGAGCGGCGACGGCTATGTTTGCGTCGCTGGGAAACAGGATCATGAAATCCTCGTAATAGCTGATCGCTTCCTTGGTGGAAGCTTGGTCGTAGTAGGGCCCCTGAGAAACCGAAGCGTGGAGCTGGCCGAGTTTCAGATAGGCGACCGGGGCCATGACGCTCTGCGGGTAGCTGTTCACCAATCGGTCCATGGCGTCGATGGACTCCTCCTTGTCGCCGAGGAACTCGTATCCGCGCGCGGCGTTCATGAGAGCGAGTGGGGCGTAGTCGTTGTAGGGGGCATTCGCCACAATGACCTCAAAATACTGGATGGATTTCGCGCGGTTGGTGAGTCCTGGTAGCCAGCCCCAGATCCGGCTCCGAGCGCCGTCGAGCAGCGCGCCCGCCAACCGGTATTGGACGCCAATCACCTCGTCGAACCGACGTGTATTGGGATACCGGGCGATCAGCAGCTGAAGGTCGTCGAAAGTCTTGAGGTATTGACGCCGCTTGAGGTGAATCATGCCGGACCGATAGAGCGCCTCAGGCGCGTACACCGAATTCGCGTATTTCTTCGCGATCTTTTCGTAGGCCTTGAGGGCCGAATAGGTGCTACCGCGTTCCTCGAGACGCCGAGCCTTGTTCATCTGATCGAGGGCGGCATGGCCTTCAACTCCCGTAAGTCCCGAGAGGGCGCCCCCTTCGATGCGCCACCCGGTCTGCGGGTCCCACACGAGGTCGGCTGCGAGCCGGCTCGGCAGGAGAAGCATCAGGACCGCCAGCAGGCATCCAGGTACAAATAGGCGGGTGTTAAAGGGATGCGGCATAAGGACGTAAATCACCAGCGAATCAGGGCGCTTCCGTAGGTCAAGCCCGCCCCAAATGCTACCAGTAAAGTGAGGTCGCCCTTGTGAACCCGGCCCGCGCGGCGGGCTTCGTCCAAGGCAAGCGGGATGGAGGCGGCCGAGGTATTGCCATAGCGGTCGACGTTCACGAAGAACCGCTCGATCGGGAGCTCCAGATACTGGGCGATCGCCTCAATGATGCGTAAATTGGCCTGATGGGGTATCACAAGGCCGATCTGATGCGCGCTAAGGCGATGTTGTTCCAGGATATCACGAGCGGCCTCTTCCATGGCACGAACGGCGATCTTGAAGACCTCCTTGCCTTTCATTCGCAAATAATGCTCCCGGTTTGCGACGGATTCGGCGGAGGTTGGGATCGCGCTGCCGCCGGCGGGTATGGTGAGTAGGTCCGCATCCTTGCCCAGAACACCGAGCTTCGTTCCGAGAAGACCGACTCCGGGCTCGTCGCTCACGCCGACCACCACCGCACCGGCTCCGTCGCCAAAAAGCAGGCAGGTCGTCCGATCCTGCCAGTCCACAATGGTCGAGAGTTTTTCGGCGCCGATCACGAGCGCTTTGCGGTACCGTCCCGAGGACAGCATCCCGCATGCGGCGTCCAGGGCATAGAGAAAGCCGGAGCACGCGGCGTTGAGATCGAAACAGCCAATGGCATTCGGCAGGCCCAATCGATGCTGCACCAGGCAGGAGGCAGCCGGCATCGGCATGTCCGGGGTGATGGTGGCGACGATGAGCAGGTCGATTTCGGATGCGGCGACGCCCGCATCGGCCAGCGCTCGGCTCCCCGCTTCGACGGCCATGGAGGCTGTGGTCTCATGATCGCCGGCGATTCGGCGCTCCCGGATGCCGCTGCGCGTCCGGATCCACTCGTCTGAAGTGTCGATGACCTTTGAAAGGTCGGCGTTGGTCAGGATGCGTTCGGGGGCGTAGGCGCCGGTTCCGAGAATAACGGTGGACGGGGGCGGCATGCGTGGCGGACGTTACAAACCGACCGCGAGAAGGAGGGTTTCGTTCGCCCTCGCGATGTCCGCTTCCATCCGGTGGTTCATGTCAGCCTTGACGATTTCGCCCGCGGCGCGGATCGCGCTCTCGATGGCGCGCCGATTGGCGGACCCATGGGCTTTGAGGATATTGCCGCGAAGTCCGAGAAGAGGGGCGCCGCCGTAGCGTTCCGGATTGATCCTCTCCTTCAGCGCGTTGAAGGCGCCCTTGGAAAGAACCGCTCCAGTGGCGCGAAGGGGATTGGCCCGCAGCTCTTCGCGGAGCATCCCGGTGAAGAATTTCAGAAGCGATTCCCAACTCTTGATCATGATGTTGCCGACGAAACCGTCGCACACCACGACATCGACGTGCTCGGCGAACACCTGAAAGCCCTCGATGGGGCCGACATAATTGATGATACCGCCCAGACGCCTCAGCTGTTCGTTGGTCTCGGCGATCAGGCTGTTGCCCTTTCCCTCCTCGGTGCCGATCGTCATCAGCCCAACCCGTGGCGACGGGAGTCCCAGCATCACGCGGCAATAGTGGCTGCCGAGGATTGCGTTGTGGACCAAGTGCTCCGACTTCGCTTCAGGATTCGCCCCCGCATCGATCAGGATGAAATGGCCGCCTTCCCGCGGGACCACCGCTGCGAGGGCAGGGCGGGCCACCCCGTCCATGGTCCGCAGTCGCAGAGTTCCGCAGGCCATGAGCGCTCCGGTGTTTCCGCAGCTGACCACGACGCTCGCTTCGCCTGACTTGACCAGCTCGATGGCGCGCACCATCGACGAGTCCTTTTTCCTCTTCAGAGCCACGAGAGGCTTGTCCTCCATGGTGATGACATCCGGCGCGTGCAGAACGGCCAGGCGGGGATTGCCGCGAAGGCCGGCGCGCGCCAGCAGCGGATTCAAAATCCCCTCGTCGCCGACAAGCGTGATCGGATTGAGTTCGGGACTATGCTGGAGCGCCAGCTTGACGGCGGCGATGACCTCTTCAGGTCCCAAATCGCCGCCCATGGCGTCGACCGCGATGCGCCCAGCGGGCACCAAGGATAGGGCCGTCCGCATGCCGTTCGGAACGGGCAAACCCCGGTTCAAACCTCTACGTTCAGCACCTGACGACCGCGGTAGATGCCGGTCTTCGGGTTGACGCGGTGCGGCCGGAAGAGGCTTCCATCGGAAGGGTCTTTTGCGAATTCGGGCGCTTGGAAAGCGTTGGCAGCGCGGCGATTGGCGCTGCGGCGCTTGGATTGCTTACGTTTCGGATTGGCCATGGGAGTGCGTAGGGGTGCAGGCAGCCGGAGCGTTTCGCCTGCGCGGATTTATGTAAAGGTGACGATTAAAGGGCGCCGAGCGTCTCCGTCAAGCGCGTTGCGGCCTCGGCCGGGTCCTGATTTGCGCGGTTGGCCGTTCCATTTGACTCTTGAGCTGCGATGCGAAGATGTTGGCGATCACCATCGCGACCTGCGTCGCGGAACCCATGTCGCCCACACTTCTGCAAATCATTGTCCTTGGGGTCATTCAAGGAGCCGCGGAGCTGCTTCCGGTGTCCAGTTCGGCGCACGTGATCGTCGCTGAGAAGCTGATGCACCTGGACCCCTCGAGCCCTGAGATGACCTTTCTGCTCATCATGCTCCATACGGGCACCATGTTCGCGGTGATCGCCTATTTTTGGAAGTCTTGGCGCAGCCATTTTCTGTCGACCACTTCGACACTGAGGACCTTCTTGGTGCGAATTGTGGCCGCCACGATCATTTCCGGGGTGGTGTATTTGGTGATCAAAAAGATCCTCGGAAAAACCGTGCTCCACAGCGGCGATGTCGAGGAGCTGTTCTCCAATCTCACCCTGGTTGCCGGATCGCTCGCCGCGGCCGGCGTTCTGATCCTGGTCGCGGGCCTCGCTTCAAAACGGCCGGCTGCCGCGGACTCGGGGGGCGACGGGCCAGGAACGCTTTCCGGTGGAACAGCGATGGCTATTGGGTTCGTCCAGGGGGTCTGCCTGCCATTTCGCGGTTTCTCCAGGTCTGGGGCGACGATCTCAACGGGCATGCTCCTGGGGGTTGGCAGACGCCAGGCCGAGGAATTCAGCTTCGCTCTTGCCGTGCTGGTCACTCCGCCGGCCATTGGGCAGGAATTCCTCAGGCTTCTCAAAGCGCGCGCCTCCGCGGGAGCGCCCCTCCACGGCGCGGCGCTCGCTGTGCCGGGACTCATCGGGATGGTTGCCGCGTTTGTCGCCGGTCTCGTCGCTCTTCGCTGGCTCTCGCGCTGGTTGGAGGAGGGGCGCTGGCACTATTTCGGCGTGTACTGTCTTGTGGCGGCGGTCGGGATTTGGACGCTGGCCCATGCGGGTTACTGATCCCACGTGAAAGACGCTTCAGCGACCGGCGGGGATAACGTGGCCAAGAACGGAAATTCCAGTGCCGAGAATTCGCTCGCCGCTCTCATAACCGCGCTGGACGCCGGGCACTCACTCACGGGCGGCGAGACGGCGGCTGCGGCGGCAGCCCTGGCCTCGACCCAGGAGCCCGAGGATTCAAAGGCGCGCTTCCTGGAGGCCCTCGCCTCCAAGGGCGAGACTGCCTCCGAAATTGCGGGCTTCGCCCTGGCCTTCCGCGAGCGGGCGCTGGATCCCGGGCTCGCCGAATGGGCGCCTCGTGCCATCGATGTCGTCGGAACCGGAGGTGACCACTCAGGAGGTTTCAACGTGTCAACTGTAACCACGATGGTCCTCGCCTGCCTGGGGGTTCCGGCGATCAAGCACGGCAATCGCGGCATCACCTCGAAATGCGGCAGCGCGGATATCTTCGGGGCGCTTGGCGTGGATCTGCAGGCGTCCCCAGAGCGGCTGCGCCGCGCGATGGCGGAACTTGGGTTCGTTTTCCTTTTCGCGCCAGCCTGGCATCCGGCATTCAAGGCGATCACGCCGGTGCGCCGTGCGCTGGCCGAGCGCGGTCGGAGGACTATCTTCAATATTCTGGGACCCCTTCTGAATCCAGCCCGCCCGGCGCATGCGCTGATCGGAGCGGCCACGGTTCCGCTGGTCGAAAAGCTGGCGGGCGCGCTGGATGCCCTGGGTGCGGTCTCGGGACTCGCGGTGCATGGAATCCTTGGGCCGGGCCAGGGCATCGATGAGCTCACGACGGCGACGACGAATGTCGTGCGCGGCGCCGGACGCCTGAGGGAGATTTCGGCCGAATGGCTTCCCGACGAATTTGGCCTCGTGCCCGCCCCATTTTCGGATCTGGCTGGTGGAACGCTCGAAGAAAATTTGGCGCTTCTGGAAGCCCTCGCATCGGGAGGCGGCCCGCGTGGCCTGGCGGATACGATCGCGCTCAACGCCGCGGCGGCCCTCTGGATCACTGGAGCCCGCCCCGACGTCCGTGCGGGGCTCGGCGCAGCGAGAGAAACGCTCCTTGGGGGGGCGCTTCGCGACAAGATCGCCGCCACGCGGGATTTCTTTTCGGCGTGAACCTTCGCAGTCCATTCCGAGAATGAGCGAATCGACCGAGGCAAGGACTGAGACCCCCCAGCGAAGCTACTTTGGCACCGACGGTGTGCGGGGAACCTACGGCGGCGCCGTGGTCTGCGAAGCGTTCTTCAAGCGCATCGGGGCGGCGGCAGCCCGCTGGCTGAAGGGCCGAGGCGTGCCGGGCGGCCGGGTGCTCTTCGGGCGCGACACGCGTGATTCGGGACTTTCGCTTGCGGACGCCGCCGCGGCGGGTTTTGCCTCGCAGGGCTTTGAGCCGGAAAGCCTGGGCGTGCTCCCCACTCCAGCCGTGGCGCGTGCGGTCTGCGTGCGCGGTGCAGTCTTGGGAGCGGTCGTCACCGCCTCCCACAATCCCGCCTCCGACAATGGCATCAAATTTTTTGGGCCCGACGGTTGCAAGCTGACCGACGAACAGGAGAGCGAGATCGAATCCCTGCTGCCGCCGCTCGACGGACCGAGCTTTGGTGCCGAGCGCTCTGGGTTTGCTCTGAGCGCTGAGGGCTCTGGGGCTGAATACGTCGGGGCTGCGGCGGAATTGCTTCCGGCGCAGGCCCTGCGCGGCTGGCGCGTGGTGATCGACACGGCCAACGGCGCGACCAGCGCCACCAGCCCGGCGGTTTTTAGGAGATTGGGGGCCGAGGTTTTCGCAATCGGGGACCGCCCGGATGGGAAGAACATCAATTCGGGGGTTGGCAGCGAGCATCCGGCTTTGCTCGCGGAACGTGTCGTCGCCTTCGGCGCCTGCCTCGGTGTCGCGCACGACGGTGATGGCGATCGGTGCGTCCTGTGCGACGAACGGGGAGGAATTCTCGATGGGGACGAGATTCTCGCGATCCTTGCGACGCATGCGCTCGCACGCGGGCGGCTCACTGGGAACCTGCTGGTCGTGACGGTGCAGAGTAATCTCGGGGTGGATGCGGCCGTCGCCGCCGCCGGGGGTCGCGTGGTGCGCGTTCCCGTGGGGGATCGATATGTGGCGGAGCGGATGCGGGCCACCGGTGCGATCCTCGGGGGGGAATCTTCCGGGCACATTCTGTGCTTCGACGCAGGCCCAACGGGCGACGGCCTCGCGGCCGCTCTCAAGGTTGCGGGGGTCATGGTCGAAACGGGCAAGCCGCTTTCGGAGTTGCGCGCCGTCCTTCGGCGCTTCCCGCAGGCGACGGCTGCCCTTCGTGTGCGCTCCCGGCCTCCGCTCGATGCACTTCCCACGCTGCCGGGGGTGATCCGGGCGTTGGAATCCGAACTGGGTGCGAGCGGCCGGGTGCTCGTCCGGTATTCCGGGACTGAATCCAAGCTGCGCCTTCTGATCGAGGGTCCCGAGGAAGGTCCGGTGCGCGAGGGCTTGGCGCGGCTGTCGGCTGCGGCATCGGCCGACCTCGGCGCCTTTTGATCGACCCCAACGCGGGCTTTCCATTGTCGCGGCCTTGAGATTCGATCCTCGGATGATCCGGCGCTACCTCGCTCTTCTCGTTCTTATCACGGGGTGCGCCGCTTCGGAGGCGGCCGATTTTTCGAGTCGATTCGACCAGATTGTTGCCGCGTCCACCCCGAGTGAACTCTACGCGTTCCTGTACGATCTGCCGAAGGGAGGAGACCTGCATAACCATGGCGGTGGCGCGGACCGGGGGGAGTGGCTGTATGCGGCGGCGACGGACCCGTCGCGCAACGGAGGGGAGATTTTCTACACTCGGGCCCATTTCACCGATGCAGCCGACGCCGTGGACCCTAGGCAGCGCTTCCGCACGGTCCGGAAGCTCACCTACGACCGGCTCGATCCCCAGGCCCGATCGGAATATGTGCCGCTCGCCTCGCTCAATTCGGAACAGCGGGCGGCCTGGTGCGATAGCCTTCGCCTCAATGGCACGGGCGACGGGAGAGGGGAGTTCTTCGCGGCGATTTGGCCGCGGCGCGGCCAACTGGGCGAAAGTCTTCCCTTGTGCGTCGAGATGGTGGTCGAGAATCTCAAGGCGTTTGGCGCGGAGCATCTGAGTTATCTGGAGACTCAATTCTCGGTGGCCGGAATGGTGGACAAGGAAGGCCGGGCCATTCCCGAAGACGAGGCGGTCGAATACGTGAAGCGGCGCCTCGCCCGGCCGGATGTGGCGGCGACTGGAATGACCGTGCGCTTCCAACGGACGGTGGTCCGGTTCGCTCCGGACGCCGAGGCCCGGTTGAACCATGCCTATGCCTTCGTCGCCGGCCACCGGGATCTGTGGGTCGGGCTCAATCTGGCGGGCATCGAGGAGAACGGATACGGCTATCCGCTCCGTTTTCTCGAACCGTTTCGGCGCCTGCGCGCGCAGTACCCGACTCTCCCTCTGTCCATCCACGCGGGCGAGATGGATGGCCCCGACTCTCACATCCGCGACACGCTGCTCCTGGGCGCCTCGCGCATCGGGCACGGCGTGAATCTGATCAAGGACCCGGAGACGCTGCTGCTGCTCCAGCAGACCCGGCGCGTGCTCGTGGAGATCAACCTGATCTCGAACCATCTGCTGGGCTACGTGCCCGATCTGACGAAGCATCCATTTCCCGAATACCTAAGGACGGGCGTGCCCGTGTGCCTCAACACCGACGACCGGGGGATGTGGGACTCCAACCTAACAGACGAGTATTTCACGGCCGTGACTCTCTTTCATCTCTCGTGGAGCGAGATCGTGGAATTGGGGCGCAATTCGCTCGCCTATTCCTTCGTTCAGCCCGACGTGAAAGCGCGGCTGCTGGCCGACTACGACGCCCGCGTCGCCGCCTTTGAGGGCGCTTACGGACAGGGGAGGGCGGGCGACGTGCGCGCGCGCCTGCGCGCGGTGCACCCCGTCACCTACGGGTATGCGCGGCGAAATTGGGGCCTGGTGTTTCCGGTGGTCGCTGGCCAAGACTGACCCGCCCGTGATTCAAAACCGAACGCTTCCCAGCGTCAACCAACCGGCCCGCGCTTCGTCCTGAGTCGCGTTGGCGAAGCGCAGGGGCGGACCGGATGGCATGGGGTTGAGCACCTCCATGATGCCCGCCAGCGGAAAATAGAACCACTCGAGGCTGTGAGGGAAACGAGGGGCTCCCGTGTCCGAGTCATAAGGCACAAATCCCTTGAGCGGATCGTCGATGGGTGCAGGCGCGTAGGCGATGGGGCGGCATCAGGAGAACATCCGCCGATCCGGCCTCTCCGCGACCCAGACCGCCGCGCCCATGAATAGGCCGCTCGCCAAGAGCCGCGGCCAGTCCGCGCTCTCCCCGAACAGGACCACCGAGCTTGCGATCCCGAGCGGAATCTTGGCGTTGTTGAAGGCCGCCAGCGTTCCTGCGTTCACACGCGTGGCGCCCTGATTCCACCAGAAGAATCCGGCCCCCGAGGCGAGGACTCCGAGGTAGGCCATGGTGGCCCACTGGACTGGGTTCGGCGAAAAGGCGGACCAGCGTGTCGCCGCTCCTGAGTAGGCGGCTGAGAGGACGAGCGCTCCCACGTACAGCCATCCGAATACGGCTTTGTCGGGAATGCCGGCGTCGAGACGCGTTCGTTCGAATCTCCAAGCGACCTGGCCCGCGGCGAAGCACAGATTGGAGAGCTGCACGAGAACAAATCCGCGGAAGAGGGCCGATCCGATCCCGTGGCCGGCCACGACCGCCGCGGCACCGACGATGGAGAGCAGGGCGGCGAGTCCGTATCGCAGCCTCCACCGGCGAACAACCGCGGCGTCGAGAAGGACGACCCATAGAGGGGTGGCGATCGTGAAGAGAGCCACCTGGTAGGCGCCAAGAAAGGCGTAGGAGCGCAGGTACAGCAGGTACATGACTCCGAATTGAACAGCGCCGATGGCCGCAAGGCGCACGCGCAGCGCCGCGGGGATCAGCCGCGGCCGAAGAAAGGGCGCGAAGACAGCAAGCGCCGCGGCGAGCCGCAGCACAGCGACCGCTGCCGGATCCAGGTTGGCGAGGCGCGTCTTGATCAGCCCGAACGAGGAGGCCCAAATGAGCGAGACGAGGAGCAGCCGGATCACACGCGAAATAGGGCGCCCAACTTGCGGCCCAGGACAACGTTGAGGCCGGCGATGAGGATACCGAGGAAAACCATCGCCCATACGCCGAGCGCGCAGGCGATAAATTTTCCGTCTCCAAGAAGCTGGGACAGTTCCATGATCGCCTTCGTGATCGGATAGAATTCCTGCTTTTGCGCGAGGATCAGCGAGTCGCTCACTTCGAGCATGGCGAAGGCAAATGCGAGCAGACTGCCGGCGATGAGATTGGCCGTGATCAGGGGGATCGTGACGCGGATCATCGACTTCAACGGCGGACATCCCAAATTCTGGGCCGCCTCTTCAAGCGTCTCACTGGTTTGCTGAAATCCGGCGGCGGCCGATCGGACCACATACGGCAGCCGCCGGATCGAATAGGCGATCACAAGCAGGATGGTCGGATTCTTCCGCGGATCCAAAAACACAAAAAAGTGTCCCTCCTGGGTCATCGCCAAATATCCGAAGGCCAGCACCAGGCCGGGCACGGCCAGCGGCATCATTGCGAGGAAGTCGAGCACGCTTCTCCCAAACACCTTGGACCGCACGACGACATAGCCGATCGCGATGCCCAGGAAAACGTCAAAGACGGTGGAAAGGCTTGCGTACTTTAAGCTGTTGGCAATCGAAGGGACGGTGAGGCCGTGGCCCAGGGCCACGCGAAAATTGTCCAGGGTGAACGACGGAGGAAGGATTCGGGCGTACCAATCCTTTGAGAAGGCGATGAGGACGACGCCCAGGTGAGGCAAGATGGCGGCGACCGTCACACCGGCAAAAAGGAGGGAGCACATCCATGCCTTCATCGGTCCCGGAGAGCGCGCACCTCCGCTCGATGAGGCCTTGGCCATCATTGCGTAATTGGATCGGCCAAAAATTCCTTTTCCGACCGCGTACAGAGCGACACAACTCACGAGCATCACTGTCGCGAGGGTGTAGGGAAAGGGATTCCCCCCTATATCTTTCAGACCGTAAAAGATCTGAACGCTCGTCACCTGTGAATAGTCGAAAATCAGGGGAGTTCCCAACTCGGTAAAAATCCAGATGAAGACCAGCGTCCCTCCTGCGAAAAGGCCTGAATGGATCAGCGGCAGGGTGATCTTCCAGAAACGCCGGAAGCCGGTGCAGCCGAGGTTCTGCGCGGCTTCCTCCATCGCGGGATCTATGTTGGCCAGAGCCGCCACCGCATTGAGGTAGAGGATGGGATAGAGCGAGAGGGCTTCGATGACTGCGATGCCCCAGAACTGGTTGGCGGCGAACCAATCGAACGTCCAGCCATGCGGCCTCAACCCCAGCGCGATGACCAGCGCGTTCACGGCGCCGTATTGCCCGAAGATCTGCTTGATGCCGATCGCGCCGACAAATGGGGGCAGAATCATCGGAACCAGAATCAGCGAGCCCAGCAGTCCTTTCCCGGGAAAAAGGAACCGGTCCGAGACAAAAGCGAGCGGCAGGGCGATCAGGACGGCGAGCGTCGTTCCGGCGCACGCGAGCAGGAATGAATTGCGCAGGCCGAGAAGGTAGGTGGGGTCCGAGAGGAGCGCGCGCAGGAATGCGAGTGTGACCCTTCCGTCAGCGTCGATGAACCCTCCGCGCAGGATCTGGAGTATGGGCCAAACGAAAAAGACGGCAAAGAATGCGGCCGTCAGGACGAAGATGAGACGGGCCGTTGTCCTGGACATCGGGCGCGGAGGCTTGGCCGCCCGGGACGCCGCGGCAAGGTCGTTCTGTCAATCTGCCAGGACCGGCTCGCCCGCGGGGATGAAGACCCCGGCGGGGCGGCCGCCCTCAAAGCCGAAGGTCTTTGCTGGGGCCACCCGGTTCGCCAGGAAGGGATTCGGCGGCCTTGGCGGGGCGACGGCCGTGAGAGCGGCAGTCCAGTCCGGCTCGAGCGACCGAAGAAGGGCGTACCTGCGCTCGTGCGCCTTGCGCCGGCTCGGCTTGATTTCACTGCGCGGGCGTTGGGCGGTTTCCAAGGGCAGCAGCCACTGGGAGCCGGCACGGGTCCCCCCGCATTCGCTCCAAAAGGTATCATAACGGGCGGCAAACGCACGCCGCTTGTGCCGATGGCGGTAAATGTGAGCGTCGTCGGAAACAGCCCGGATATCTCTGAGTTTCCAGCTGCGGGCCAGGCCTTGGACGGCCCAAAACAGCAGGGCCTTGGGACGAAATCCGTGAAGTTCCTTGGTTACTTCAGCGATGCAGGCGCGGGCTTTGGGGTCCGGGGTCGATTGGAGGCCGCCGATCCATAGCGAGAGAAGGCCTGCGGTCTCGACGAGGGCGAAGGTCATTCCGGCGAGCGCCAAACCAGCGCCCTCGTCGACCAGCGCCAGGTTCAGTTCCCCCTCTTTCTCGAACTGATCGAGATACGATAGCCTGAGTTCGAGGCGCCGTCCGGAGGCTTGGTCGTGAAGGCGCAACAGCGTGAGGCCTCGACCGTACGCTTGGAGCAGCGCCCCGTGCGCGAGCAGCGAAGGCAGGGCCGCATAATGGGCGCGGAGGGCCTCAAGCTTCCGGCGAACATTCCAACGGCAATGGAGGTAGGGTCGCTGCAGCTTGCCCGCGAGCCGCGGGTGAAGCCGAATGAGATCGGGGCCAAATCCATGTGAGAGCGCACCGCCCCACATCGCAGTGGCCGACGGGTGCAGGAGCGCTCGCGCCAGAAACTTGGCCCGCGCTGTCACCCATCCTACCTGGCCTCGGGGAGCCACCGCGGCGCCGAGCCGGAATGCGGTCAGCCGCGGCAAAGGCGGCTGAATAGCTTTGAGAAGCCACGCCGGACGGCTCTCTAGGAAGAGCTTGAAGTCGATCAAAGGGATGGTTGAGCCAACCAGCGGCATCCCTCGTGAGAGGGAAGAGCAGCCCGCTTGGACGAAGGCACGCTAAATGCCGACGTCCCGGTTCGCGCGCCCCTTGTATAGCACAGAGCCGAAGCCGGGTGAATCGGCGGTAGCCTAAATCGCACGTCATACCCTGTACTACAGCCGCGCGCCGGCCGCCGCGGACGGAGAGGCCGGTGGCGGGCTCACCGTCCCACGATCAATGGAAGGGCCAGATTTTGAAGAACGACAGGAAGAACATTGCCGCCACCACGTAACCCATCGGCGAGAGGTCCTTGGGCCGTCCGAAGCCGAGCGTGATCAGAGCCGAGCAGATGAGCCCGATGCCAATGCCCTGGGCGATGCTGAAGGTGAGCGGAATCGCAAAGATCGTGAGCACCGCCGGAGCCGCATGTCGGAAATCGGACATGTCGATTTCAACGACCGATTGCATCATGAAGATTCCGACAATCACCAGCGCGGGCCCGGTGGCCGCCGGTGGAATCGCGAGAATCAGCGGGGTGAAGAACAGAGCCAGAATCATGAGCATCGCGGTGAAGAGGGTGGTGAGCCCGGTTCGTCCGCCCGCGGCGACGCCTGAGGCCGATTCGATGTAGCTGACGACGGTCGAGGTTCCACAGAGGGCGCTCAGCAGGGTTGCGATCGAATCGGCCAGAAGCGCCCGGCCGGCCCGTGGGAGGCGGCCCGTGGCGTCGAGCAGTCCGGCCCGCTTGGTCACCCCGATCAGGGTGCCGATATTGTCGAACATATCGACCAGCAGGAGCGTGAAGATCAACGGGAGTGCCGTCTGGAATAGGCTCCAGCTTCGCAGGAAGCCGAAAGAGAGCTTGAGGAAGATCGGCGAGGGAGATTGGGGAAGGGCGACGATGCTGCCGGCCAGTTCGGTGACATGGCCGCCGGCGCCGTTTCCCACGAAGATTCCGGCGACAGTGATTGTGAGGATCCCCAGGATGATTGCACCCGGAACATTGCGCGCGACCAGGATTGCCGTCAGAACGATTCCCGCCAGACACAGCGCGACCGGCCCGGCGGTAAAATCGCCCGGACCCACGAAGGTCGCCGGATTGGAGACAATAATGCCTCCCCTCTGCAGGCCGATAAAAGCGATGAACATCCCGACGCCGCAGGTGACAGCGATCTTCAGCGGCGCGGGAATCGCGGCGATGATGCGTTCCCGAACTCCGGTGACCGAGAGGGCAAGGAAGACCAAGCCGTTGATGAAAACCATGCCGAGCGCCTCTTGCCACGGCACATGTTTTGCCAAACAGATCGTATACGTGAAGAAGGCGTTGATTCCCATGCCCGGCGCCATCGCGATCGGGTAATTGGTGAAAAGCGCCATCAGGGTCGTGGCCACAGCCGCCGTGATAGCGGTCACTGTGACAAGCGCTCCTTTATCCATCCCGGCGTCGTGTAATATCGACGGGTTGACGGCGAGAATGTACGCCATCGCGGCGAAGGTCGTCAGCCCCGCCTGAAGTTCGCGACCGATCGTTGTTCCGCGGCGCTCAAGCTGGAAGAAGCGTGAAACCATGGCTTTGGGCTAGCGATTTTCATGCCGGAGGCGACCGCAGACTGTGGAACGGGCGCAAACGGGGCCGGATTGAATTTGAGATTGATATATATCGTATACAGTATACGAGTTGCCAGCAGTCCATGACTTCGCTGGCTATTCACGGGGGCGCCGGAGCGCTGCCTCGGTCTGAAATGACTCCGGGGCGGGAGGCGGAATTTCATTCCGCCCTTCGCACGGCGCTGGAGGCCGGACAGCGGGTTCTCGACGCGGAGGGTTCGAGCTTGGATGCGGTCGAGGCGGCTGTTGTCTGGATGGAGGACTGCCCGCTCTTTAATGCAGGCCGAGGATCCGCATTTACCCGGGAGGGTCACTGCGAGATGGAGGCAGCGATTGCCGACGGAGCCACACGCCGCGCCGGCTCCACGTCGCTCCTGCGCCGCGTGCGCAACCCGGTGCGCTTGGCCCGGGTCGTCATGACACGAACCCCCCATTTGACCTTGGCGGGTGCCGCGGCCGAACAGTTGGCAATCGAACAGGGACTCCCGTTGGAATCCCCTGAATATTTCTTCACCCCTTTTCGGTACGAGGCGATGCTGCGCCTTCGAGGCACCGACATCACCGCACTTTCCGAGGACATGGTCGTGACCGAGGCGGCAACGGAGCCGGACATGTCCGGGACAGTCGGTGCGGTGGCTCTCGACCGCGCGGGGAATCTTGCAGCGGCCTCTTCTTCGGGCGGCACGACCAACAAATACGCCGGCCGGATTGGGCAGTCCGCTGTGATTGGCGCAGGCATCTACGCTCACAACGCCTCGTGTGCGGTGTGCTGCACCGGTCAAGGGGAAGCCTTCATGCGGCTGGCCGCAGCCTTCGATGTCTCCGCGCTCATGGAGTACCGCGGTCTCGGTCTGGCCGCAGCCGCGGACACGGTCATTCATCAACGTCTCAACTCGGTTCAGGGCCGCGGCGGCCTGATCGCCCTCGATCGGACCGGCTGCGTCGCTTTGCCGTTCAACACCGAAGGAATGTACCGCGGGTGGATCGACGCGCGAGGCTGCGCGCACACGGCGATTTATCAAGCCGCCACCGAGTGGCCCTCCAATCTCCTAAAAACCAACCCCCAACTATGAACATGAGTCACCCCCACTGCGCCGGCCAGTTAGGCCCCTTCCTGCGTTCCGTCCTCTGTGCCGGTCTATGGTCGGCGGTCGGCGCCCTGCATGCGCAAACTTCCCCTGCGGCTTCCACGGCTCCCGGAGCGGCACCCACTCCGGCGCCAGCGGCTCCGTCCAGTCAGATCGTTCAGCTCAACCCCTTTGATGTCTTGGCGGACAAGGATAACAGCTACGGCGCGGTCAATTCCAACGCGATCACACGCTTCAATGTCGAACTCTCCAAGCTGCCTGTGAGCGCGGACATATTCACCCAGGCGTACATGGACGACATTGGCGCGACGAGCATCGAGGGAATGGTCGTGTCCAACTCGGCGGGGGCAGGGCTGGCGGCGATCGATGGTGCGAACGCCGCCGCTCAGCAAGGGGATCACGTGGCGCACAATTACATCCAGCTCCGCGGATTCGATACCTCCGTCATGCAAAGGGACAGTCTCATGCCCGTCGGCCCCTTGTTCAATCCCGGCTCCACCGCTGCTGGGGAGACCAGCATCTTCGATGTGGAGCGGGTCGAGGTGATCGACGGGCCTCAATCGCTGCTTTACAGCGGCGGCGGGCCCGGCGGTGTGATCAACGTTGTCTCGAAGCAGGCCTCCTTTGATCAGGCACCCTCCGGCTCACTCCTCTACCGGGTGGACCAATACGGCTCGAAGCAGGGGCAGTTGGACACCAATGTGGGCAACGACCAGTTCGCTGCCCGGGTTGCCCTGCTTGATCAGGATACCGACACCCGCCGGGTGAACGTCGGGCAACAGATCAAGGGCGAATACCTTCAATTGGCCGCGAAGCTCTTCCACAACACGACGGTCCGGCTCGATTTCGAACAGACCGTCGAGCACGGATTTACCGGGGATCCCGGTGTGGCGCTCTCGTCAGCGGTAACCGGAGATGGCCGCGCCGGCCTCGCGCTCTCCTACCTGCTCGCCTCCAACCAAACAGGCGCCAACACGGTGAACCCCGCCACGGGAGCTGCCAACGTCGCGGGTTCGATTCTGGGGGGGATGCTCAACTGGAATAACGTCGATTCGATGTCGGGCTGGCAGTCAGGGGAGTATACGAAGAACATCTTCGAAACCGCTACAATCGATACGCAATGGAGCGCCAGCGTCTCGACCGAGCTGGCATTCGGATACAACTCCTCCGATTATGACTTTCGAGCCGGCGCCGCGACGTTGTACGCTCCCAGCAGCACGACCAATCCCACTGGCACCTGGGCGTTTGGAATTTCCCCCAGCGAGACCGACGAGCCCGCCGTCAACAAGGCGATCCGATTCTCGGTCCTCGATACCGCAGATCTTTTCGGCGGCAATGCGCACAGCCAGACGATCCTCGGAGCCGATTTTGTGGGATCGCGCGCGCACTCCATCGCCTATTCGTATTGGCAGGCGGACGCCAACTTCAACCCGGTCTACTCCGCGGCCATCAGCACGAACAACGGCCGCACGAAGCTGCCCAATGTTTACTTTCCCATCGGCAGCGGACTGGTGGCCTATCCCCTGATGCCGCTCGGTGCGGCGGCCTTCACGACCGGTGGCATCAACTACGTACGCATGCCCAGCAACCAGGTGAATCCGACCCTCATCAGCCCCGCCAATCCGGTGGGCCTTTCGGGCACCGGACTGAATGAATACAACATCGTGGACAACAAGGGCATCTTTCTGACGAACCTGACTCAATGGATGCAAGACCAGCGGCTGACCACGCTCCTGGGAGTGCGCGCCGACGATAATTTCGACAGCCTTCTGTACACCGCACCTGTTTACCGTGTGGCTGAGGCCAAGTCGCTCGATTACGACCTGGGCGCCAACTATGCGCTGTTGTCCTGGCTTTCGCCTTACTTCTCTGTGTCGAACGCCGTCACGCCGCCGCAGGTTCTCTTTCCAGATCCGGCCGGCAATCTGCCCAAGCCGGGGCGGGGCGTCGGCGAGGAAGTCGGGGTAAAATTCACCAACAAGGCCAATTCGGTGTCGGGCTCGCTCGCTTTCTACCACTCGACCGGAACCAATGAGGAGTTCGATCTGAGCACCAGCGTCGTATCTGTCATCAATCCAACCGGTCTCAACGGCAGTTACGCCGGATCGAGCGGCTATACGGATTTGGACCGCAAATCCAATGGCCTGGAGGCGCTTCTGACCGCGAGTCCCACGCGCAATTGGCGGATTCGGCTGTCCGGCGCCATCCAGGATGGGCGCATCAGCAACAATGCGGCCTACTCGCCCCTCTATAACGACCAATTCCACGCGAACGCCCAGGGTCAGGTCACCTACCAGGACGGCACGCTCGTGTACGTCAATTCCACCGCGTTCAACACGAAGACGCCCGTCGTCTCTCCGACATCGGCAGGAGCGGTGCCGCTGACCATCGCGATGATGAACAACCCGACCAGCCTCTACTATGCCAATCCGACCAACCCCAACGGGGCCATCTCTGCGAGCTCGGCGGTGGCGACGGTCCTCAAATCAACCTCCGCGACCGACGGCGCGATCCTCACGGGCGCAACGGGTCTTCCGATCTCCGCGATCCAGATCACGCCGTCCTTCGGAGCTCCGGCGCCGATCACGATCTTTCAGTCCGGGCAGAGGACCCTGGGGACTCCGCTCTACAGCCTGAATCTCACGAGCCTGTACGTCTTCGACGAGGGCTGGGTCAAGGGAATCATGCTCGGCGGAACGATCAACGCCTCCTTCAACACGGTCGAATACTACTATAATCCCTCGAGCACGATCGCATCGGCAAATCCCTCGCTGCAGCCGTTCTACGGGCCAAACAGCGTCATTCTGAATCCGATTCTCGGATACCAACACAAATTTCAACGCGTGACCCTGAAGGTGCAGCTGAACATCACCAACGTCCTGAATCACTACGACGTTGTCGTGAATCCCTCGCAGGTGACGGGCTATTCGGTCCCGGCCAACCTCGGCGCAAGCTTCTACGGCGAGCCCAGGCTCTACACCGTCACGACAACGATCAAGTTCTGAGGACGCCCAAGAAAACCGATCCAGAGATGCGTGGCCCTCGAGACGACTCCCATGGTG
>Ga0302326_10003071_pt1 | contig 39692 bp, 30 predicted proteins | sample Palsa_T0_3_FD_202264 | JGI IMG/M metagenome (GOLD analysis project Ga0302326, IMG submission 202264) | Peat permafrost microbial communities from Stordalen Mire near Abisko, Sweden - Palsa_T0_3 | ecosystem: Environmental > Terrestrial > Soil > Palsa > Peat permafrost | place: Sweden: Abisko... | reverse complement strand
AATGTGGCGGCGGATCAGATCGTGACCGTGAAAGAGGGCCGCGGCGCAATTGCGGCAAAGCCGCTCGCGAAACGCTAGAATGGCTTGGATACTTCCTCTGAGGATTGCATGACGCGATTGAAGTCGCGGCTGCGGTTGGCCCGCACAATTGTTGCTTTGCTGGTGATAACAGGCACGCCCGCCGGCGTTCTTTCCGGTGCGGGGCGGCAAATGAAGCGCGCCCGCACGCCGAAATCCGCTGACGCAACCCCCGCCGAGCAAGAAGAGGCACGGGCCGCTTCGCACGCGCAAATCATACGCGAAAATAATTTCGGCGTGGCGCTGATGAACCGCCAACAATTCGAACAAGCGCTGGGAAAATTCCAGCGTTCTTGCATTCTGGAACCGCAATCCGATATTGGCTGCGTGAACGCGGGAATCGCGCTGCTGAATATGCAGCGATTTGACGAAGCGCGGCCGATCCTTTCGAAATCAGCCGAGCGCGATCCTCAGAATCCGCGCGTTTGGTTCAACCTGGGCCTTCTCGAAAAAGCCCTGGGCAACTCGGACGCTGCAATCGAGGATTTTAAGAAAGTCGCCCAGCTCGATCCAGACGATGCCGATACACAATATTTTCTCGGCCTTGTGTTTTCGCAAGAGCACGAATATGACAAGGCCATCGCTGCGTTCACGCACGCCATCGAGTTAAATCCGTTCCAGGTTTCAGCGGAATTCGGCCTGGCACAAGCGTTGCAGCGGAAGGACGATACGGCGCGCGCGAAAGAGCATTTCGACCGTTTTCAGCACTTGGTCTCAGAGAAACTCGGCAAACCGATCAGTTTTATTTACGGCGAGCAGGGAAAATATTCGCTCGCGGAATCGATGATGCCCGCTCCCGAGCCAGTACCGCCTGCTGTTCCCGTGCATTTTGTGAACGTCACTTCTCTTTCTGGGTTGCCGGTGCGTGTGGAAGCTACCCAAGTGGCACCGGGGACGCCTTCGAATGCAACGAAACGGCACGGAAAAGTGGTTCGCGAAGAAGCTGCACCCGAATCGGTAGCGTCTTTTCTTGGCAGCGGGGCGTGCATCATCGACTACGACGGCGATGGGCGCCCGGATATTTTTCTGGTCGATGCGGACGGCCAGGGAAACGCAGCGCTGTACAAGAACGAAGGCGGAGGAAGGTTTGTAAACGTCACGAGACAGGCCAAGCTGGAAATTCATGGCTTGGGGATGGGATGCGCCGTCGGTGATTACGATAATGACGGAAAGCCCGACCTCGCGGTCAGCACGAACGGCGGCGTTTTGCTTTTCCATAACGAGGGCAAAGGTACGTTTAAGGACGTCACTAAAGAAGCTGGAATTGAAATGGACGGGCTTGCCATGGGCGTGACGTTCATCGATTACGACCACGATGGCGATCTGGATCTTTATGTGACACGCTTCATTGATTTTTCCCTAACGAATCACGCGGAGCCATTTTCATTTCCGACTGACGCCACGCCCGCCGGAAATGTTTTGTGGCGAAATAACGGCAATGGAACATTCACCAATTTGACGGCCGAGACGGGGCTAGCCGGTAGCGCGCCTTCCGTCGGCGCGATCGGAAGCGATCTGAACAACGACCGGGCGATCGATTTCGTCGTTACCGGGTGGCAGAAGGCGCCGGTCGCGTTCATGAATCCGCGCGAGGGAATTTTTCAGGCTACCACTCCATGGGCCACCGAAATGCCGGCTCCGACGGCTGGCGTCACGGCTCTCGATTTCGACAAGGATGGTTGGATGGACTTGGCCTTCACACACTGGGGAACACCGGGGCTGAGCTTATGGCGCAACGTCCAAGGAAAATCATTTGAACGAGTTCCGCTTCCGGATTTGGAGTGGATGCGCGGCTGGGGCGTCGCGGCATTGGATTATGACGACGACGGATGGATGGACGTCGTCGCCGTAGGCGAGAATTTTTCCGGAGACGGGCGGATCGTCTTGCTCCGAAACGAAGGCGAAAAAGGGTTTCGCGACGTGACTTCCGACGTGGGACTCGACAAAATTGTGCTGCACAATCCGCGAGGAGTGATCGCGTTCGATTTTGACGGCGACGGTTCTACGGATTTGCTGATCACGCAGAATCATTTGCCGCCGGTGCTTTTGAAGAACGAAGGCGGCAACCGTTACAACTGGCTGCGAATGGAATTCAAAGGCGCCAATGACAACAAGACCGGGATAGGCACAAAAGTTGAGATGAGCGCCGGAGCGTTGCAACAGAAGTGGGAGATCGCGGGAGCGTCAGGCTATCTGGGCCAGGGTTCCACGGATATTTTGGCGGGGCTTGGACCGGAACGCGGCGCGGACGTGGTTCGGCTGCTGTGGCCCACCGGCGTCCTGCAAGATGAAATGGAAATTCCCGCGCTGAAAACGGACCGTATTACGGAGATTGACCGGCGCGGCAGTTCGTGTCCTATCGTGTTCGTTTGGAACGGCCGGAAATTCGAATTTCTCGCGGACATGATTGGCCCGGGGATCGTCGGACATTGGATCGCTCCAAACCAACACAACACCCCCGACCCGGAGGAATATTTCAAAGTTGCAGGATCGCAGGTGGAAGCGAAAGACGGCCTTCTTCAGTTTCGTATGGTCGAGCCGATGGAAGAGCTGGACTACCTCGATCAGGCGCGGCTCATTGCTGTAGATCACCCTTCGGACGTTGAGGTTTATCCCAACGAACGATTCGCGACGAATCCGCCGTTCCCGCAATTTAAAGTGATTGCGAGTTTCGAAGCGCATCCGCTCCTCGGCGCGTGGGACGACCGTGGGCATAACCTGCTGCCGTTGCTCGTCGAACGAGACCATAAATATGTGACCGGCTTTGCCGACGCGCCGTACGCTGGCTTCGCCGCGATGCACACGATCGAACTCGATATCGGACCATGGGATCCGTCGCGTCCGTTGCGACTTCTGATGGACGGCTTTACCGATTATTTTGGCGCTAGCTCGATGTACGCGGCGTGGCAGGCTGGAATACAGCCGGTGCCGCCCTACGTCGAGATGCTTGACGATTCGGCGAACTGGGTTCGCGTCGTGGACGACATGGGATTTCCGGCCGGCCTTTCGCGAACGATGGTCGCGGATCTCACCGGAAAGTTGCCGCCCGGCACGCGATTCATTCGCATCACGACAAATCTGAAAATTTACTGGGATCGTATTCGCGTGGACAATTCCGCGGAGGATACGCCGTTCAAGACGACAGAAGTTCCGCTGGCCAAGGGGTATTTGCAGTTTCTTGGCTATCCGCGCGTGGTGGAAGGAAATCCGCGCAACGATTTGAGCTACATTTACGAGGACGTCAGCGAAACCGGGCCATACACGCGGCAGACTGGGAATTACACGCGGTACGGCGACGTCACAGATCTACTTCGCGTGCCGGACGACGAATACGTGATTTTTGGTTCGGGCGACGAAGTGGTGGTCGATTTCGACCCCACGCATTTGCCCGAGCTGCCCGACGGCTGGGCGCGCGACTATTTCTTCTATGCCAACGGATTCGCGAAGGACATGGATTTCTACGCAGCCCACGGCGACACTGTCTCGCCACTTCCCTTTCACACGCTCGTGCCTTATCCCTATCCGCAGGGAGTGGGCTATCCCGAGGATGAGCGCCATCTGAAATATATGCTGGAGTACAACACACGCGGCGTTGCCGGCCCGGCAGGCGATAGCTTCCGTTTCGAATATCCCGAAAAATAGGGTACTTTCCAATTCACACTTTTGCACAGCAGACATTGCAAACACTTGCATGATGAGAAATACTTCTCAGAGCTTAGGCGCTTCGAAACCGGAAATATTGGAAAGTTATCGTGATTTTGAGCCTCCGCCCCAAGTGCGAAGAATAGTCGAGGAACTACTTGAATACGTACCTCCACACTACTTACGCGGATTGGACAAGATCGTCCTCACGAATCAGTCCGCGTTAACGAGAGACCAGCGACGGCAAAAAATCTGGGGTCGAAGGCGCAAGTATAGATTAGCAGAAGCCAGAGGCGCCTATTCCGAAGGCACCAATTCTTCGCCCGCAATGGTCTGGCTCTTCGTGGACAACATGTTGAAATCGCAGCCTCCGTGGGCGCTGAAGACTCCGCTACTGCGCTACTCGGAATTCGGAGAGGTTTTGTATCACGAAATCGGACACCATATTCATGCCGTTCACGAGCCTGTCCATCGAGGCGAGGAAAATGTCGCGGAGGGCTGGAGCAAGAAGCTACGGAGGGAATTCTTCCGCAAGAGATACTGGTATCTTATTCCGATAAGGTACCCTCTCTTGCTTCTCACCAAATTGGCCGTACGAATTTTGCAGTCGATTCGAAACGCCAAACGAGCTAAAACAAAGCCGTCGGATTGAGTAATTAACCAGGCAGCTTTGCTTGATTGCAGGCGGGTGGCGTGATAATTTTGTAGCTTCATTCGGAATTGTAGTAAACCACTCACGATGTTGCCGTCGAAGCCAAACGACCACATTTCGAATATTTCGCAGGGCGAGCAAGACGCCTCGGCTGCGGGTGCGCGCGAACGCGTGTTCTGGCGGGTGGAGGGGAGCCTGCTGAATCTGACGGCGGTACGTCCGGTGGGGTTTTTTGCGTGGAACTCGCAGAGCTTTTTGCAGCGCTGGACGCGGCGGGGAGGGATGGCTTTTCTCGCGATCGCCCGGCCTTTTCTTTACTGCACGAATCGTGTGTTTGCGACCAGGTTGTTGCATAGCGTTTTGCGCGGAGTGAGCCGCGACCGGCTGGATCTGCTGGGCGAAGAATTCTTCGAATATTTCCTGAAGCCGCGGCTGAAAAAGGAAGGCGTTGAACGGCTCGCGAAAGCGCTCGCTTCGGGAGCGCCGGTGGTTCTGGTAAGCCAAGGGCTGGACCACATCATGCGGCCGCTCGCAAAGCATCTCGGAGTGCGGCAAATTGTTTGCAACCGCCTGGATTTCCGCGATGGCATGGCCACGGGACGGCTGCTCGATCCGGTGATTCGCCCGCGCGGCGCGTTCGCGAAAATTACGGGAAGGCAGCCGGACGGCAGGGTTTCGCGCAAAGCGCTGATACGCATTTTAGGCTTTACGAAGCATCCAGACGCCCTGGAAGAAGCTATCCAACCGGACGAGCGCGCTGCGCCGAAAGTCCATTTGCCTGTTGTCCATTTTGATTCCGCCGATGGCCGAGGGCGTTTTTCGGTACGCGAGACGTTGCGTGGAAAAAATATTCTGCTGATCGGCGCGACGGGATTTATCGGCAAGGTTTGGCTGTCGAACTTGCTTACGGACCTGCCGGAGATTGGCCGAATTTACCTGCTCGTTCGCCATAATCGGACGGTAACAGCTCTGCAGCGATTCCAGCGCGCGCTCGAGGAATCTCCCGTCTTCGAGCCACTAGCCGAACGATACGGCAGCCGGTTTGCGCAATTCCTGCGCGAACGGATCGAAGTGGTCGATGGCGACGTCAGCAAGCCGGACCTGGGACTAGCGCCGGAAGTGCGCCAGCGGCTCGCGCGGTCTGTGGATGTAATCGTCAACAGCTCCGGGCTGACGGATTTCAATCCGGATTTGCGCGACGCGCTGGCCATGAACGTTCGCTCGACGGTATACGTACTGAATTTCCTGCGTGAATGCGATCATGCTTCGCTTCTGCATCTTTCCACCTGTTACGTGATCGGGCGCCGCGACGGCCGAATCCTGGAGATACTTCCGAAGAATTACACGCCCGTCGGACTGCGCGATTATGACGCTGAAAAGGAATGGCAATCGCTTGAAGCGCTGGTCCTCCAGACGGAACAGCGCGCGGAGTCTGGAGAAGTGGCCGAAGAGCTTCGCCGCGCTGCGCTGAAAAAAGAGCACGCCGCAAAAGACCTTCACGGGGCGGCGCTGGAAAATCAAATTCGCAAAAACCGTGTCCGCTGGCTTCGCGATACCTTGACCGATGCGGGCTCGCGCCGAGCGAATGAACTCGGATGGCCGAACACTTATACGTTTACGAAAAGCATGTCGGAATCCCTGATCCAAAATTTCCTGGACCAGAATCCTGGCGCGGCGATTGCGGTGGTGCGGCCGGCCATCGTGGAATCGTCCATCGAAAAACCTTTTCAGGGCTGGAATGAGGGCATCAATACTTCCGCCTCGCTTTCTTATTTGCTCGGAACTTTCTTCCGCCAACTGCCGACGAATGAGAGCAAGTCTCTCGACCTGATTCCGGTGGACCTGGTGTGCCGCGGCATGACGCTGATCGCGGCGGCGCTAATCGCGCGACGAAACGCTCCCGTCTATCAATTGGCAACTTCCATCGCCAATCCGTGCGACATGCGCCGATCGATCGAGTTGACGGGCTTGGGGCACCGGAAGTTTTATCGCGCGCAGACGGATTTGAATCAGCGGCTGCGTCTGAAATTCGATGCGATACCCGTTTCAAAAGCGCGATATGACAAGCTTTCGGCCCCGGCTCAGAAAGCTATCGTGCAGAAAATTAATCGCACGATGGAACCGTTTGCTTCGCGTCCGCCTCTCGCGCGGCAGGAACGCGATTTGGAAAAAGTGATCAAACTGATTTCTCTGTTCGAGCCATTCATCCTGCACAACGATCACAATTTCGAAGCGGTGAACGTCGAACAGTTAAGCGCCGCGCTGCCCGCTGCGGAACAAACCGATTTCGGCTACGACGCCCGCGCGATTGATTGGTGGGACTACTGGATCAACGTGCACATTCCGGCCCTGCGAAAGTGGTGCTATCCTCTCATCGAAGGACGCCAACTGGAATCGCGTCCGCGGCGCTCCGTGCAGCTCGCGGGGCACGCTGAGGCGAATGCCGCGGAAGCGGCGAGTTCGGCTTCCACAGCGGCGTCCTGACACACAACGTGGCCATCCTTCTGACCGGATCCACCGGCTATATCGGCGCACATATCGCGTCGAACCTGCTTGCGCACCATTCCGAGCCGCTGAACCTGCTGGTCCGCGCGCGGAGTGGGCAAGAAGCGCGCGAGCGTCTTTGGCGATCCCTGCAACTGCATCTGGAATTCGCGCGCTTTGAAGAATACCTGAATTCGCGCATCAGAATATTTGTCGGCGATTTAACCGATGCGCACTTCGGCCTTGCTGACGACGATTACACCCGCCTGGTCCGCACCACCGATTCGATCATTCATTGCGCTGCATCGCTGAACCGCAAGTCCGAGAAAAGCTGCCTGAACGTGAATCTGCGCGGGACGCTGGAAGTGATTCAACTCGCGACGCGCGCTCGCGACCACCATGGGCTTCGTAGGTTCAGCCACGTGAGCACAGTGGCCGTCGCAGGGCAGCGTTTGGACGAAGTAGTCCAGGAAGACACCGCGATCGATTGGAACCGCTCGGACTACGATCCCTACGCGCGCACGAAAAAATTCTGCGAACATATGGTCCGGCAGTTGTTACCCGACGTCCAGCGCACGATTTTCCGGCCAAGCATCGTGCTGGGAGATAGCCGCCGTCCGGAAACGAATCAATTCGACATGGTCCGCGCGTTCGTTTTCCTCGCAGGACTTCCAGCACTTCCCTTCCGGCCTACAGCGCGCATCGATATCGTGCCGGTGGACTTCGTCGCCGATGCGGTTGCCTTTTTGCACCAGAAAGAGCGGCCGGTGCACGAGATCTATCATTTATCCTCGGGCACGGACTCCGAGACGTTCGTGGAATTGACGGACGCGCTGTCGAAAGCGCAGGGAAAACGCGGACCAGTGTTCGCACCGAGCCTCGAAGGGCCGTCGTCCAAAATGGTAAACGCGCTGGCGGGCCGCGCAGGGAAAATCGGCGGACTGGCCACACTAATGAAAGTATTTCTCCCCTACCTGGTGTGGAACACAGTGTTTGACAATAGCCGCGTGGTTGAAGAAATGGGCCGCCGCCCCGCGCCATTCTCGCAATATTGTTTCCCTTTGCTGAAATTCAGCCGCGAAAATAATTTTCTGTATAAGTATCGCGACTGGCCGCCGACGACTTCCGCACGTAACGCGTCACCTGAGGCCAGCGCCGCGCGGGATCTCGGCCGATGACCGACCTTTTTCTCGAGGCCTGGGTCAGCGGCCTGATTGAATTAAACAAGCTCGAATGGATGCTGGGTGCCGGCGAATCGTGGAAGCCCGGCACGAAGCTAAAACTGCTGTTTGCAACCTACAATGGTACGCGTAACACGGGTTCCGATGTGCGCGTGGAAGAAATCCTGCGGCAGGTGCGGCGCATCCTGGGCCCGGAAAACGTCGCTCTTAGCGTGATGTCGCAGAATTTCGATCTTACGCGCGGTTATTTTGGCGATGCGAAACAAGTGCATCTCCCCGACGTCTTTCCTCCATTTCTGCATTCTGAGGTGAGAAAAAATGACGGCGTGGTGGCGTGCGAGGGCTCGATGTTCAAAAGCAAATTCGCCAATGCGCTCACGACGATGATGATCGGCGCTCTGGGTATCGCCGCGGCTCAAAACAAACTGAGCGTCGGGTTTGGCGCCGAAGCGGGCGAAATGGATCCGCTGCTGCAGAGGATGTGCAGGCGATATTGCCGCGATTCACTGGTGATCACCCGCAATATCGAGTCCCAAGACGTTCTCGGGAAACTTGGGGTTCCTACGGAACTGGGAACCGATACAGCGTGGACCTTCGAACCGCTCGGCCCGGAATACGGACGCAAAACGCTGCTTGATGCGGGCTGGGACGGGAAATTGCCGGTGCTTGCGATATGTCCCATTAATCCATTCTGGTGGCCAGTGAAAGCATCGCTCGCAAAATGGATGGCGCATTCGTTTGCTGGAGCTTACAAGGACAGCTATTACCGCACGATTTATTTCCATCGTTCGGGACGCCAAGTGACTGCGGCGTATGAGAATTACTTGACGGCTATGGCAAACGGCGTAGCGCGCTACAAACAATCACGCTCGGTATTCCCCATTTTGATCGCCATGGAAATGCTCGACCGCGATGCATGCGAGCGTGTGGCGCAGAAACTCGGCGGCGCTCCCGTTTTCGCATCGGACCGATATAACATGTACGAACTCGTGAGTATCTTGCGGAGCTGCAATCGGATGCTGTCTTCGCGTTACCATGCCATTGTGACGTCGATGCCGGCGGGCGTTCCTTCGGCGGGAGTGACGATGGACGAGCGTATTCGCAATCTGATGCGCGAACGCGGGCATGAGAATCTGCTGTCGCGCGTGGACGACCCTGATCTGGAGGATAGGATTGTCGCGTCGCTCGATATCCTTGATTCCCAAACAGAAGAAATCCAAGACGCCATTGGGCGGACCGTCGCGCGTAATCTGCAATTGATGGCGCGCATGGGCGTCTATTTCGAGGAGCAGGTCGCGCGACGATATCCCGAGTTCCCTGTCCGCCGCGGCGTGCTCGCGTGGCAGGATTACCTCCCGCCGCTCAGTGACGGCCTGTGCAGATTGCTCGAAAAGCACAGCGGTGTCCCGGCATGTTAAAAGGCTGCCTAGCATGACCTTTCTAGAAAACATTTTCGAAAGGCTTCACCAAGCCGGCGGCGCGCCGGTTCTGCGGGAAATACGACATGGCAAACTAAAATCCGTATCGGGAGACGAGTTGCTGGGTATGGTGCAGGAAGCCAGGAATTTCCTGATCTCACGCGGCATGAAAAGAGGGGATCGCTGCGCTCTGCTTGCCTCGAACAGTATTCGCTGGGTGGCGCTGGATCTCGCCATGATGGCCGAAGAGATCATCGTTGTGCCGTTGTATTCGCGCCAAGCTCCTGCGGAGCTGGTCGCCATGATGAAAGATTCATCGCCCGTGCGAATCTGCTGCTCCACTGCTGCGCGTTCCGCGGAAATCAAGAATCACTGGGCGGCCGCGCCGCACATTACGCTGCTCGATAGCATCTTCGCCGGCGAGACTCAGAAGCCCACGCCGCCCAAACATCACGCTGATTCAGATATCCTGACGATTATTTACACCTCCGGAACGTCGGGCGAGCCAAAGGGCGTTGTGTTAAATGCGGGAAATGTAGCCCACATGTTGGGATGTACGAACGCGCGTCTCGACGAGCTCATGGGGCAGCACGTGGCCACGCAGACGCCGGACGAAATCTTCCATTACTTGCCATTCTGTTTTGCGGCCTCTTGGATCCTGCTGCTCACCGCTCTATCGCGGAGCAGCGTGCTGACGCTTTCGACGGACGTCTCGAAACTGTCCGACGACTTAAAATTGTGCACGCCGGATTATTTTCTGAACGTTCCCACGCTTCTTGAGCGAGTGCGCGGCAAAATCACCGAGACGATTCAGAAGCGCGGAGGTTTTGCGGCCTTTGTTTTCTCGCGGGCGCAGCAGGCATATCTGCGTCAACGGAATAACGATTCGCGTTTGTTCGACCGGCTGTGGTTAGGGCTCGCAAAACGGATAATGTTTCCGGAGATCCGCAAGAGCATCGGGACAAAATTGAAGGCATTGATTTGCGGTTCTGCCCCACTGTCGATCGAAACACAACTTTTTTTTATGATGCTCGGAATACCTGTGCTGCAAGCATACGGACTCACGGAAACGACGGCGATTTGCACGCTGGACGACCCGCTACACGCCGTGCCGGGGCGCGTGGGGCCGGCAGTTCCCGGAGTCGAAATGAAGCTGGCCGAAAACGGAGAGATTTTGGTTCGCGGTCCGAATGTATTTCCAGGCTATTGGCAGCGCCCCGAGGCCACAGCAAAGGCCATCCAGGACGGCTGGTTTCACACAGGCGATCAAGGTGATGTCGACGCAACAGGAAACTGGCGCATCACGGGCCGCTTAAAAAATCTCATCATCCTAAATTCGGGGCACAACGTTGCGCCCGAACCGCTAGAAGAAGAGTTGGCGCGTCATGTACAGGAGGCTCAACGCATCATTCTGGTCGGCAATCAGCGAAGCTTTTTGGCAGCGTTGGTAACTGCTACTTCTTCGAATGGCTTAACGGACGCGGACGTGCAGTTCGCAATCGAACATGTAAACGGCGACCTGCCGCACTACAAGCAGATCCGAGCGTTTGTTATTCTTCCAGAGCCGCTCAGTACGGAGAACGGGTTGTTGACTACAAATGGTAAGCTCAAGCGCGACGCAATCGCAACGCGCTTCGCGGCTGAGATCGAGCAGCTCTATCAGAAGAAACCTGCATGAAGACCTTTCAAGGAAACACACTTTCGTGGCGGATTGCCGATGGCGTGATTGAGCTGACGCTCGATCACGCTCCGTGCAACGAAATCGGCTTGGCCATGCTCGCTGATCTCGAACAATTCGTTGCCGCCCTGGGCACATTAAAAGACGAAGCGCACGCGCTGATCATTTTTAGCGCTCGCAACGAAGGCTTTTGCGCGGGCGGCGACCTGCGCGAACTCTTTCGCCTTTCCCAAGAAGTTACCGGTGCAGAGCGGCTCAGCGGGCTGCGCAACTTTATCGAACGCATTCATCGCGTGATGAACGCCCTGGATGAAGCGCCTTTCACTACGATTGCTGCGGTCAACGGACTCACGTTTGGCGGCGGCTTCGAACTTGCGCTTACGTGCGATCTGATCATCGCGGATAAAATGGCGCGTTTCTGCTTTCCGGAGTTGCGTTTGGGGCTGATACCGGGGTTCGGCGGTATTCCGCGCCTCAAACGGGACTTGGGAAACGCCGTTGTTCGCGACCTAATTCTCACTGGCCGCAGCATTAACGCTGCCAAGGCGCAATCTGCCGGTATCGTCAGCCAAGTAGCGGCCGAAGGAGACTCGCTCCGTGTGGCACGTGAAACAGCCGCCCAGTTGAAAAAGTTTGACCGAAACACGGCTTTGGCCGCCAAGCGTTTTATCAAACAAATCCCGCACGAAGAGTTGCGACGCGAAATTGATATCTTTTGCGAGCTATTCATGCGGCCCGCCGTTGAAAAGGGACTGCGAAAGTTTGTGGAAAGCAAAGACGCGTTGCCCTATCTGCCGTAGCTTTTAGGACGCAACGCAGCGGCGGAATTGCGTCTCTATTTGTGGCAACATAGAAGCTATGAGCTCCTTACAGAGCACGACCGAAGAAGTACTACGGCTCGCAGCTGAACACTTCAAGGTGCCGCGAGAGCAACTTGCTCCCGACGATGATTTCTTCAAGAAACTCGGCATCAACAGCTTGCAGGCCCTCGATTTGCTCACGCGAATCGAGCACCACTTCAAAATCGAGCTTCCTGACTACGAGCTTCAGGGCGTCAGCGATTTCCGCACGCTCGCCGAGCGCATCCAGTTGCGCCTCTGATGCTTGACCTCCGCGAATATCGATCGTTGGGCGAAGCTTTGCGCGCGGCGTTAGAGCGCTGGCCCAATGAGGTTTGCCTGATCGAAGCGGACCGCGAACGCGAGAACGCGCGATTTACCTATCGCCAATTCCAGGAAGCTGCGCTGCCGCTCGCGAGCGCGTTGCAGGACGCGGGGTTTCAGAGCGGCACGCGTGCCGCGATTATCATGACCAATCAGTCGAAATGGCTGATTTCCGCCTATGCAATTTTCTTCTGCGGCGGCGTGCTGGTTCCGCTCGATTACAAGCTTACGGCTGCGGAACAACTCCAACTGTTAGCGCATTCGAAAGCTGAGTTTCTAGTCGTCGAATACCATCTATGGCGCGCGATCATGCAGACGGAGCGGTTTAAGGATTTGGCTACTCGTGTTGTGCTAGTGACAGAAGCTCCCGGCGGCGCTGATCTTGGCGAGGCAAAACGCTGGGAGGAATTCACCACGGCTCGCGAACCAGTCTTTACGCCGCGAAGCCGCCAAGACCCGGCCTGCATCGTCTATTCGTCGGGCACGGGCGGGAAGCCGAAGGGCTGCCTCTTAACGCACGAAAATTATCTTGAACAGTGCATGGCGCTGACTGCGTTGTACCCTTTTTCGCCGGGCGTGCGTTATTTGAGCATCTTGCCGACGAATCACGCGATTGATTTCATGATCGGGTTTATCGGCCCTTTCACTTGCGGCGCGGCCGTGGTGCACTTGCGCACCCTGCGCCCGGAATATATTCGCGAGGCTTTTACACGCTACAAAATTACCTACATGACTGTCGTTCCGATGATCTTGAAGAATCTGGAACGCGGGCTGCGGCAGCGATTCGCCGACTTGCCAAGGGTTCGGCGTGGGGTTCTGAATGCTCTCATTGCGACAAACCGTGCGCTCACGCGCCGCCGGCCAAATCTAAGGTTGAGCCGAGCTCTGCTCCGCCAGGTGCACGGCGCTTTTGGCGGCGAATTGCGTGCGCTCTTTGTTGGCGGAGCTTTCACCGAGCCATCAACGCTTCAGTTTTTTTACGATCTGGGAATACCGGTAGGAAACGGATATGGCTGCACGGAAGCCGGCACAGTCATCACGGTAAACGATTTCAAACCGTTTCGCGCTGACACCGTCGGAAAGCCGCTTCCAGGAATGGGAGTTAAGATTCTAAGCCCAGACGCCGAAGGAATCGGCGAAGTGGCCGCGCGCGGCAAAACGATTATGTCGGAATACATTGACGACCCGGACATGACGGCGCAAACGATCGTGGATGGCTGGCTGATGACCGGGGATTTGGGCCGCATCGACGCCACCGGTCACTTGCAGCTTTTCGGCCGCAAGAAAAACATGATCGTCACCGAAGAGGGCAAGAACATTTATCCCGAGGATATTGAGACCGCGTTCGAGGGCCTTGCGGTGAAGGAATTCTGCGTGTTCGCGGCAAATTATCTGTGGCCGGCGCGTACGCTGTCGGGGGAGCAATTGGTTATCGTGCTTCATCCCGAAGCTGGGCAGGCAATCAGCGAGGATTTGGTTATGAACCTTGCCGGGCGCAATCGCCGGCTGCTGAATTACAAACGCATCAGCGGCTACCTCGGATGGGAGCGAGATTTTCCGCTGACGGCATCTCTTAAAATTAAGCGCGGCGAGCTGGCGGAACAGATCCGGACAAATGTCGACCGGTCTGCCGTGGTGTCTCTGTGAGAGCGATGCATCGCCGCGTTATGGAGCCTGCCTGGTGATTCAACCACACTTTCTCGCGATCGTGAATCCGGCAGCGGGCGGCGGGCGATGCGCCAGATTTGAACGCGCTACTCTAGGCCGGGTTCGGCGTGCTGGGATTGAGATCGAGGTCGTTGAAACTTCACGCCGCGGTGAGGCTACCGACATCGCTCGCAACGGCTATAACAAAGGGTTCCGTAAATTCTTAGCTGTGGGCGGAGACGGAACTTCCTTCGAAATCTTAAATGGGCTTTTCCCTGAAGCACTGTCTTCCACCGCAAGAGTTGCTCTTGGTTTTTTGCCCTTGGGAACAGGAAACTCGTTCCTCCGGGATTTCACCTCGCAAGGTGTCGAATATACGATTGCAGCCCTGAAGTCCGGAAAACGCCGCCCATGCGACGTGATTCGCCTTCGACACTCTCAGGGCGAGCTCTATTTTATAAATTTACTTAGCCTGGGTTTTCCGGCCGAGGTCGGGGAGACGGCTAACCGCCGATTCAAGCGTTGGGGTCAGCTCGGGTATATTTTCGCGGTTTTCACACGCTTGTTGGCACTGAAGCATTCCTCATTCCCCCACCGTCTGGATGATTCGAGCGAATGGAACAGTAATCGCGCGCTGTTCCTTTCGTTTAGCAACAGCAAGTTCACGGGCGGCAAAATGATGATCGCGCCACAAGCGGACTCCACGGATGGGTCGATCGAGTACGTTCGATGGGGACCGGTCGGCCGGCTCGGCTTGCTCAAGGCGCTTCCCACCCTCTTTAGCGGAACTCACATCCAGCATCCGCTGGCTTTTCGCACCGGCGCGAAGAAAATTGAATTTCGCTTAAATGGGCCGGTCAACGTGATGATCGATGGTGAGATTCTGAGCCTCGAATGCCGCTCCATCGAAATCCTGCCCGGCGCATTCGACGCGATCGTATGAGAAAGATCTACCTCACCCTTCGCGCGCTTCTTTTGTGGGCCGTCAGCGGGATTCATTTCGCACTGGTCTGCACATTCCTTCTCTTTCTCGCGGTTTTCATAGATCCGCGAAAGAATGACTTACCGCAGCGCGTTTTCTTCCGCAATATTCTGCGTCTCATCGGAGTGCGATTTGAAGTCCATCGCTCGCTGGGCTTTGATCCCCAGCGGACGAGCATCTTTATTTGTAATCACGTCAACATTTTTGATCCTTTCGTGGTTTACTCTGCCATTCCACAATTCTTTCGCGGCTTCGAACTCGAATCTCATTTCAAGATTCCCATCTATGGCTGGCTGATGGGCCGGTTCGGAAATATTCCCGTTCCGGATGCGCCCAGCCGGCAAAGCCTGGAAACCATGACTAGCCGTGCCAAGAAAGCGCTGGATTCAGGAGTCAGCTTGATCGCCTTCCCCGAAGGGGCGCGGACGCGCGACGGACACGTGCATCTTTTCAAGAAAGGGATTTTCAATCTTGCGCAAAAATTTGGAATTCCCATTGTGCCGGTAAGCATCGCCGGCTCGTACCAATTTTTTCGAACCGGCAATTGGATGCTGTATCCGGGGAAGATTACGGTTTACGTACACGACACGATTGAAACGGCAAACGTCGAGCGAACCGACCTCGATGATCTACGGCGGCGGGTTCAGGAAATCGTGTCGATGCCGGCGGAAAAATCGTTACAAGAGAACCCGCCTGAAGGCTAAGTGGCGTTGATGTCGGGAAGCGTCCGGCCGGCGCGCAGTTCTTGCCAGGTGTAAGCCACGCGGTGGATAACAGTGATGGTCGAGATTGTTGCGATCACCCACAGCACTTGCGCCATGCGATTGAATACGCCTCCAATGATCAGCAGGACCAGCCGCTCCGGCCGTTCCATAAAGCCGACTTTACACAGAGGGATGAGCGATTCCGCGCGCGCCCTTGAATAACTCACCATAAACGAGCTGGCCATCGCTACCGCGGCGAGCGCCATGTAAAACGATCTCCCAATCAGCGTGTAGTAAACGACCAAGCCCATGTAAAGAGCGAGATCGGAGTAGCGGTCGAGCGTTGAATCCAGGAAGGCGCCGAAGGCGGTGACACGTCCCACGCGGCGCGCCACTTGTCCGTCCGCCATGTCGAGGAACCCAGCAAGAAAGAGTACGGCTGCAGCTTGGCGGAATCGTCCCATGGCGAAAAGCACAGCAGCCCACGAATTCACGGCCAGCCCTAAAAACGTAAACATGTTGGGCGTGATGCCGGTCGCGGCCAGCCCGCTTACCACATGGCGTAATAGCCATCCGCCGCCTTCGCCGATCCAATATGTGATTGGACGCTTCCGCCCTGCCTGCTCGGTTGCCATCGTTTGAAAATAATACACTGGAACCGCGCATACGGATACGACCGCCCCGAATCACGGCTTGTGTCCGAATTGAAGGAGGGCAAAAATTAGCGAGGCTGTAAGCGCATGGCCGGGACATTCGTGGAATGGCGTAGTCTCGGTTCCGTGAACTTTTGCACTTCCTCCGCAGTGAATCCCGGGGCAACCTCGCGGAGAACCAAGCCTTCTGGGGTCACGTCAATCACCGCAAGGTCGGTAATAATCGTATCCACACAATCAATGGCTGTGAGCGGGTAGCTGCAGGTCTTTACAATTTTAGGCGAGCCGTCTTTTGCAGTGTGTTCCATGGTCACGATGAGCTTTTGCGCGCCGACTGAAATGTCCATCGCGCCACCGATTCCGCCGGCGCCCTTCGCGCCCGGGATGCGCCAATTCGCGAGGTCTCCATGTTCCGAAACCTGAAGGCCGCCGAGAATACAGATATCGAGATGGCCTCCGCGGGTCATCACGTGAGCATCATCCTGTGAAAAATACGACCCGCCGGGAAGTAACGTGACGGGAACCTTCATCGCGTCGACTAGATCGAAATCTTCTTCGCCGGGCTTCGCGCGCGGACCCATTCCAAGGATTCCATTTTCGCTGTGAAAATAGACGGTCACTTGCGACGGAACGTAAGCCGCGATCAGATTCGGAATGCCCCAGCCTAAATTTACGTACGCGCCATCCGGCAACTCCAGGGCAGCTCGTTCGGCAATCTGTTCTCGTGTGAGCCGTGCTTTAGGCATATCGCTTCCCCTCGGCCTGAACGATACGATCGACAAATATGGAAGGCGTAATGATGGCTTCGGGATCGAGCTTTCCCGTACCGACGATCTCTTCCACCTCCGCAATCGTAAATTTTGCCGCCGTGGCCATAATCGGATTGAAATTCCGCGCCGCCTTGTGATAAATCAAGTTTCCCATGTGGTCCGCGCGGTACGCTCGAATGAATGCATAATCCGCGCCCAGCGCCTGCTCCAGAATGTAGCGCTTCCCTCGAATCACGCGTTCCTCTTTACCGTTCGCAATCTCGGTTCCCACACCAACGGGCGAAAAAAATGCGGGAATCCCCGCGCCGAACGCGCGCATGCGCTCGCACAGAATTCCTTGCGGCACAAGTTCAAGCTCGATTTCTCCGGCGTCGAATTGTTCCTGAAAATATTTTGCGCCAGGCCCGGGAAACGCCGCCACGACTCTGCGAATCTGCCTGTTCTTAAACAGGAGCCCCAGTTCCCCTTCGCCGGTGCCGCAATTATTGCTGATCACGCTCAGATTTCGCGCGCCCTGCCGCGCAAGTGCTTGGATCAGGTTGTTGGGAAAACCGGCTCCGCCGAAACCACCGAACATAATCGTTGCGCCATCGGGGATGTCCGCTACCGCGGCATCTATTGTGGGATAAACTTTTTCGTTTGAAGTCATCTTGGCGGCGTCTGAGTCTTAATCATGGAGGGCCTGGATTCTGTGTCCTGCGATAATACGGCAACTTGCACAGTTTTTGAAATGCTCGGGCGGCGCCCGGTGGTCTATGGGCTCCTCCCCCCGGTATTTCCGTTCTAAGCCGTGAAATCCATCTCGCGATATTCGAAACCCCATGGAGTTTGGTGCCCGGGGTGGGGGTCGAACCCACACGTCCCGTAAAGGACAGGGGATTTTAAGTCCCCCGCGTATGCCATTCCGCCACCCGGGCTTTGCCGCTGTAAACCTATACTATCAAAAGTCTTACTGCAACATTACTGCTTCAGGCGCTGACTCCCATTGAGGCCCAACGGTCGTCTGGTTGCCCTATAGGCGGTCCACCAGCCTCGCCGCAAGCGTGTAAGGCGAGCACACCGCACCGTCATGGCAATACCCTTGTGCCCGAGGGCTCTTGGTCGGCCCCGGGCTCTCCCAGGTCATTGGCCCCCTGGAAGCAAAGGCGACGCAAGGAGTGCCAGACTAGAGCCGGCTTCGCCAGCAACCCAATATCGCGCGTTGGGGACTATCGTCAGAAAATAGCTTTCTCACGGACTCTTGCGAGGAATTTGAGATCCGTCGCCACGGGCACATCGCCGGCAGTTGTCACGATCGCCGGACGCGACTTTTTGATGAAAGCGTGGAAGAGTTCCAATAAGGTTTCCGCGGTTGAGGCCTCCGGCTGAAATGCTTCGGGACCTAAAGCAATACCCAGATTGGCGAATCCCGACGAAGGAACCATCTCCCATGCGCTGAATGCTGACGCGGCCAATGCCGGACATATGACGCAATCCCAATTCTGCTGAAAGATAACCAGCTTGTTCTCGGCGAAGGAATGGCTGTCCATGATCTGGAGAACGGGAAGCGCTTCATAAAACCGCACGATGTTGATCGCTGGCGCAAGGGACGACGCCCAGGTCTCGCAATCTTCAACTGACAACTTTGGAACTACATCTTCCTGGATGAAGATTACGTTTGCACCCGCTTCCACAAATTTGGAGGCAATCTGCGTGATTGTTGCCGCCGACAGTTCCAGCGCTGTATCAGAAAACTTTTCGCGCCGGGACACATCCTCTTTCCGGAGTCCAGTGATTCGCGCCGCCAGCGTGAACGGACCCGCTACTCCTGCCATCAAGAGAGGTTCATCGCGCAGCAGTGACTTGAGCCGGCGAATTGCTTCGACCGCAACGGTGACGCGAGTGCCTTTAGCTGCGTCTTCCGGCGACCGAAGGCCTTCCGGAACTTCGCCCTTCTCTGCGTGGTGTGGCCATTGAATCGTGGGCGGGTGCTCGGGGGTCTGCCACCGGAGCACCGCTCCGAGCGCTTCCGCTTCGAGAGAAGGGTCGAAGTAGCACGCGACTCCGTCCGAGCGCAGATGGCTGCGGATTTGTCGCAGCGAGTTGGAGATTTTCGTGGCGTTCCCGAGAAATTCCCGCAACGGAAGATTTTCCACTTTGGCGCCGAGCGAAAACACGATGGGCAGGAATAGCGGCCGTGTCTGGGGAATTCCTTGCAACAATTCTTTGAGCATCTGACGCGGAGTGGAGTTCTCCGTCATCGCTTAAGGCCGGAAGCAAGGACCGGTGGACTTCGCATCCGGCCAAGTGCCGTAATACTGCAGGATTTCTTTGGGGGGACTCAATTTGCTCCACTGCTTCTGGAATTCGTCGAACGATTTGCCGCGCGCCAGGCGAGCGCGCCGTTCTTCGTCTCTAAGTTGCTTGGTTTTTTCCGCATCCAGCTTGCGCCGTACAGGATCGTATGCAATGCGATAGACATTTTGCGCGGTCCCATCCGAGATGATCTTTTTCTTCACGTCTTCCAGAATCTCCAGCGGATCGCGTTCGAGCGGATCTCCGTAGCCCGGGCCGCCGCCGCTGAAGCCGAATAGCAGATCGCCCTCCTCATACACCTTGGGAGTGCGCGCAATTAATTCCATACTCCAGTTGCCTTCGATGGTGTGCCCCTCCAGGATCGTGCGGGAGTCCATGGTGAGGTTCGGATTGGCTTCCGCCATCTGCTTCAGCAAATCCGCTTTGCGTATGCTGATTCCGGGAATGGGCGAAGAAGCATACCCGCCGAAAAGCGGCTGGCCTAGCGGAACCTTGCTTCCGTTTCCCATGCACAGCGAAACCAGGTTGGGAACTTTGTGAATCATCCATTGCTGCACACCGCCGGAACCGCCGCGATGCAGCCCCGGGCCGCTCGAATCTTTCCAATGCTGCGATAGCGTCACCGTAACGGGCAATTCGCTTTCTACCTGCTCGGAATCCGGCGCGCGGCCAAACGCGCACCACGCAAAGCCGTAAGCGTCCATGCCGTCTTCAGCGGAGCGCCCGCCCTGCCCTTGGGTATTCAACGAAAACGAAAGCACATCCGAAACGGCGAGGTTCCACTGTGAGTGCCCGGCGCAAATTTGCGCTGTGTGCTGGCTGCCGGGCGCCGCAGCCACTTGTCTCCAAAGGCCGGCGCTCGAAAATACCATCTTCGCGAAGCTGTTATGCGTGGCATTGCGCGCTTGCATTCCGATATACACGCAGCAACTCGTGGCCGCCTTTTTGTCCGGGTTGAGGATGATTCCTTCCGGAAAAACAAAATCGATGGGCGCGAACGTGGAGCTGGATATCGGCAGGTCGTGGAAAATATATTCGTACATGAAATTGGCGATGTGCCCGACGACCGCTTGCGGATGCACATTGTAGGAAGAGGGGTTTTCCGGCGAGGTGCCCTCAAAATCGAAGACAAGTCCGCCGTCTTTTTTGGTGAGCGTCAAATAGCAGGCGCGGACCAAAGCGGGCGTCCAGCCGATCGCATCATTAAACACCACGGCTCGGAATTTACCGTCTGGGAGAGCTTTGATTTTCTTTCTGGCTCCCGCTTCGGCTGTTTCACTCATCTTGCGCATCAAGCCGACGACATAGTCCGGCCCGCGTTTTTCAGCGAGCTCCAACACGCGGACTCGCACGCGGTCGGCCGTGGTACAGCGCGCGCGCAAATCGGAAATGAACATGGCCGGCGCCCGCAAGCCGTACACCGAGTAAAATTCCAGAAAATCGTTGCGAATCTCGAAGTTCTCTCCGATTTTAATGGGAGGAAGATTCAAGCCTTCCTCGAATCGCGATTTCGCGCTGACTGGCATGCCGCCTGGCTCAATGGCGCCGGTTTCGGTAGTGTGCAGCGCCGCAGTCCCCCATCCCAGAAGCTGCCCTTTATAAAAAATGGGCATCAGCGCCACTTGATCTGGATTGTGAATGCCGCCGTAGAGAGCATCGTTGGTGTACCAGATGTCTCCGTCGCGAATCCCCGGATTTGTTTCGTAATATTTCAAAATAAATTTGATCACGATCGGCTGAATAATGGCGTGAAGGTAGGTGCCGCAGGATGCGTTGATCAGATCGCCGCCGGCAGTAAACAGCGCCACCATGGAATCGCCCGAGACGCCGAAATAGCTGCGCGACGCTCGCACGAACACTTCCATCGCTTCATCGAGAATGTCGTTGGTTACCTGCACACCGATTTCGTAATCGCCCTGCGCGATTTTCGCCGCGCACTGCTTTTCGTAAGGCGTGGCCGGGGCCGGTTTGAGCCATGCCAGTTTTTCGGCCAGTGTTGGAATAGGCATCTGTCTCCTCTTCTTCTCGGCGAACTAGCTTTCCAGGATGCCGAGGCCTCGCTCATCAATCGAAAAACGCATGGCCGGTGGAACGACGAGCGTAGTGTATTCGCTCTCGACGATTGCAGGCCCTTCCACCACGTTTCCGGGGCGCAGCAATTCGTAAGTAAAAATTGGTGTCGTGCGAAAATCTTTCTCCGGCGGCCAGTACACGGGTCGCTCAGCTTTTCGCGCAGCCGCCGGGCTGTGCCCTTCCAGCGTCATCTTCGGCATTTCAACCTTCTTCGTCGGGACGATGGCCTTCAGAATGAAACTCTCGATGAAGATTCCACCTTCCGGGTTCACCACAAACGGGCTGAAGGCTTCGCTGAATTCCTTGTTAAACGCATCACAGATGGCGCGAACGTCTTCCCCGGAGTGAATCGCCAACAGCGGAGAAAGAGCTCTTTTTACGTGAAACTGGCCGCCATAGAGCATGTCTAGTTCGAGAACGAATGACGCATCGTTCAGATTCAAGCCGTCGCCGGTCAAATCCCGGCGCGCTTGCTCGATAAGGTTCTCCACCGTCTCGTTGAAGACTGAGAATTCGTTGGAAAGCTTTTGGGTACCCGGCTCCATGAGCGTAAGTTTTTTTGAGACTTCATAAACGTGCATGATGTCCATGGTCGAAGACCCGAACGCGCAGAACACGGGTGAAAATGCGAAGGTCACAGCTTTCGGAATGTCGGCTTTATATCCTTCTGCATGCGTGGGACCCGCGCCGCCTCCGACGAAGAGAATGAATTCCTCAGGGCTGTAGCCGCGGAGATGAACTTCCTTCATGATCGCGGAAGCCATATTGCCGTTGACGATTTTTCGTATGATCACTGCGCCTTCTTCCACACTGATCCCGAGCGGCTTGGCGATCTTGTCGCGCACCGCTTGAATCGCGCGATTCTTGTCCAGCCGCATCTTCCCGCCGAAATAGTATTCGGGGTTGAGGTAGCCGAGCACCACGTCCGCATCTGTCACCGTAGGCTCGCTTCCGCCGAGATTGAAACAAGCTGGGCCGGGAATCGAGCCGGCGCTGCGAGGACCCACCTGCAAGCGATTTTCGAGCAGCTTATTGATCGATGCGATCGAGCCTCCCCCGGCGCCGATGGAAAGCGTCTTGATCATGGTGATGCCGACCATCCAGCGGTCGATGATGGGCCGGAAATCGTAGCTGCGCACGCTGTCCTTCACCACCAGGCCCACGTCGAAACTGGTGCCGCCCATGTCCGTCATCACAACATTTTGATAGCCCAGAGTTTTCGCCACATGATGCGCGCCCATTAGCCCGGACACTGGTCCGCTGTTGAACGTCCGGCTGGCAGCAGTGCGAAAAACTTCGGCGATTCCGCCTGAGCTTTGAATCATGAGCAGCGGTTTGGAGTAGCCTTTCTCGCGCAGCTTGTCCCACATGGCGGAAAGTTCGATTTGCATGGAACGCTGAAGATAAGCATCGAGAATTGCCGCCATGGTTCGCTCGTACTCACCGAGCTTTCCAACCACTTGCCCAGCGAGGACCACCGGCAGGTAGCCGATGTGAAATTCCTTGTACTCGTCGCGAATGATTTCCTTCACCCGCCGCTCGTTCACCGGATTCAGAAAACCCCAAAGCAACGAGACCACAAATCCGCGCGCACCACGGCTGGTTAGATAGCGAACTTTTTCGCGCAGGTCGTTTTCATCAAGCGGCCGGATCACCTTGCCGCGCGAGTCCACGCGTTCTTTTACGCCGACGATCATGTCCCGCGGTATCAGCGGGTCGGGCTTGTTTTGAACGGCAAGATTTCTGCGCTCGGCAACTCGCGTACCGTCGATCCACTGCGCGCCACGGCCGATCAACACCACGTCTTCATGGCCTTCGGTTGTGATCAACCCCAAACGCGGGCCTTTCTTTTCAATCAGGCGGTTTAACGCGATGGTGGTGGAGTAGCGGATCATTTCGATGCCCGGCAATAGATCTTCAATTTTCATGCCCAGCGCTGCCGCACCGTCTTCAATCACGCGCGTAAAGCAGACGGAAAGATCGTACGGGGTCGTCGGAGACTTTTTGATCAAGGCCTTCCCGTTGTAGTTGAGGACCAGATCGGTGAAGGTCCCGCCGACATCAATATCGATGGAATTCATTCGGCGGCCTCCAGGCGCTGTTCGCGAATCACGAACTCTCCCTTCTGCAGTCTTTCTTTCAGCCGGTCAACGTCAATTTCGATATCGTGCGTGATGGGATGCCCGGGAGGCAGGTATTCCGTCTCCACTTGCGTACCGCAGCCCGGACAATAAAATTCGACGATGCGGACCCAAAGCGGGTCGGGAGAAAAATTAAATGGCCCGGAAACAAGCGGCGGATGAATCTCACGCGGGTCGCGATCGTGAACCAGGCAGCCCTTCTTGTAATTTTCCCGGGCGGGGCCAATTACACGGTTGCAACGGTTACACATCCACTGTTCGCTATCGAGATCCAAATCGAGGTACTCGGTGATGCGCAAACGGTTCTTTTGTGGTGTCGCCATTGAGCTTTCCTCTTTCGGAAACGCCGGCTACGCTTTCTTGGAAATCCGGCTGAGCGAACCGTTTCCGAAACGGTCCATTATCATTTCCCATCCCTCGGGAATGAAGTAGGTGCTGTTCACGTCTTCGAGCACCGCACACCCATTCACTCGGTTGCCGGGCCGCAATGCTTCCCAATTGTAAATCTGCGCTTCGCCTTTGCTGCTGCCCCACAAAACCTTACGCGTACCCTTGCGCGCGTGCGACGAATCGGCACCTTGCAGCGGACGTTCGACCAGCCGCGGCTTGGGCATCCCCTTTTTCACCGAAACGCGGATTAGCTCGATCGAAATTGGGCCGTCCGGCGCGCCTCCAGATTTCCCGAGGGCTTTGGCGAGCGCCGCTTGCAGTTCCTTCTCGCTGCGCAGAGACGCTTCCGAGCAAGGCACCGAGATGGAGCTGTGGCCGTTTCGCGATGCATCCAATTCGTAGGAGTAACTAATTCCATCAGGACGAATGCCTTCACCGAGAAGGTCTTTCACTCCTTCCGCTTTCATTTCCTCGATCATCTGCCGAATTCGGATGAGGCCGGCATCTGAAATCGCCACCCCTGCCAGCGAGCCTTCGTACAGATGAGAAATGTCGGAGACAGAAGAGCCGAAAGCGCTGAACACGGGTCCTAGAGAAAACAATTGCACGCGGTCGAGCCCCGCTTTTTCCGCTACGCCGCACGCGAACAAGCTGCCGTTACCACCGTAAGCAAAGAGAATCGATTTCGACAAATCTTGCTTCAGCCCGTTTTTTGCGGCGGCGATCAAGTTCGCGACGGATTCAAAGGCTCGGTCGAGAATGATCCGGCAGGCTTCCTCAATCGTTACGTTCAGCGGCTTTGCCACTGATTTGGCAATCACCTTGCGAGCCAGTTCCAGATCGATCGTTTTGGCTCCGCCAAGAAAATAATCCGGATTGATTAGTCCTGCTGCAACAAACGCGTCGGTGAGCGTCGGCTGATCCCCTCCGAGTCCGTAGCACGCGGGTCCTGGAAATGAACCCATGCTTTCCGGCCCCAACTGAACACTTGCCTTTTCCGCTTTCGAGAGAGGTTTCACCACGCTGCCGCCGCCCAGTGCGATGGAATGTAAATCAGGAAGCGAGATCGCTACCGGGATGCCGAAAAAATCGGATGGCCTGCGGTAGATCGGCTCGCCGTTGAGCAGCACGCTGATCTTCGCGGTGGTTCCGCCAATGTCCATGGAGATCACATCATTGAACCCGTAAGCCTTCGCCAAGTAGGCGCTGGCATGAATTCCCAGAATCGGCCCGGATTCGATCGTGTCAATCGCCTTGGTCTTGGCGATTCCCGCCACGCCACCATTGATATGACTCACCAGGAAAGTGCCGGTGTACCCGGCAGTTTCGCGGAGGTCATCTTCGGCCTTGAACAGCGTCGCCGCCAGCGCTCCATGCGTGTACGTGTTGATCAGCGCGGAATACGTGCGCGTCTGGTCTTCCGCGGACTTGGAAATATCACTCCCGGCTAGCACCGGCACGGAACCCAGGAAATGATCCGGATACTGTTGGTCGATGATTCGTTTGACGGCAATTTCCCGCCGCGGATCACGATGCGAACCTTCCAGGCTGACGCAGATACGTCGCACGCCGCTTTCCAGCAGTTTGCGCGCGGCATTCATGATTTCCGATTCGCCTGCGGAAGAATCCACACCGATCACGTCCTGCTCGGAAATCAGCCGATTCAAAACGCCGCTGCGGGGCTCCGTGCCGTAAAGGTCTTTCTGATGGCCTTCGGAGACAATCAATCCGATGCGAGGGCCGCGAGATTCCGCCAGCACGTTGGAAGTGATCGTTGTGGACCAGCGAATGAGCTCCACATTTTCGAGAAATTCATTCGTCCCGGGGAAACCTAGTTTATCGGCGCCTCGCGACAAGCAGTCAAACAGGCAAACGGTCAAGTCGTGCGGAGTGGTGTCCACCTTCACGCAGAAGACTTCCTCACCGCTAGTGAAGATGCCGTCCGTTAAAGTTCCGCCAACGTCAATGTCCACTGTCCACACGGCATCCTCACCCGGCCTGCAAATTATTTTTTCTTGATTCGCAGAATTCGCGAAGACGTTTCCGCTGCATAAAGCTGATCCACAGTTGCAGTCCGCCGTTCGAGGACTGCGCGCTGGTTCAGCGAACCCTTGTCGGTGATTTCGCCCGCATCCAGTGAAGGAGGCTCGTGCGCCACGATCGCTCGCGTGACGCGGTTGGAACTCCCTGTGGCATTCACAGCAAAGCTCTCGAGCAACTCTTGAAAGCGCCGATGCACGTTTGGATGTCCGAAAATCTCCGCTGCAGATGAGGAGCGCTCAAGTCCAGAACAAAGAGCGCGGCATTCGTCGATATCTCCAAAGATCATCAGGCCCACCTCATCTCGATCGTGGCCGGTCACAACCACGTCGCGGACAAATGGGGCGAAGTGGCTCAGAATCCTGCCGCGAAGAGCACCCACGTTGACCCAGGTCCCGCTCGAAAGCTTGAAATCCTCTGAGAGTCGCCCATCGAACTCGAAACCTTTGTTCACATCGGACGGATCCACGAAGCGAAGCGCATCTCCGAAGCTGTAGAACCCTTCTTGATCAAATGTCTTTCGGGTGAGTTCCGGTTGGCGCCAGTAACCTGGAGTTACATTTGGTCCGCGAACTCTCACTTCGAGTTTCTTGCCACGCGGCACAAGTTTGGCCTCGACTCCAGGAATAGGAATGCCGACGACGCCCGCCCGATCGGTTTCCCAGGTGGTTTGAATGGCCATAGGTGAGGTCTCTGTGGCCCCCAGACCAGAGACCATCACGATTCGCTCGCCACAAGTCTCAAGCGCCAGGGCTCGGTAAGCATCCCAGACCGGCTGCGATAAGCCTGCGCCGGCATAAAACAAGAGACCCAGGCGGCGGAAGAAATTTTCACGAAGCTTTGTTTCTCCGCGCAGGGCCGGCAGCAGATCCTCATAGCCTTTGGGAACGTTGAAGTAAACCGTCGGAGAGATCTCGCGCAGATTGCGAATGGTTTCTTCGATAAATCCGGGACCCGGCTTGCCGTCGTCAATATAAAAACTCCCGCCATTGTAAAGGGCGATACCTACGTTGTGGTTTCCGCCGAAGGTGTGATTCCAAGGAAGCCAGTCCACCAGCACAGGAGGCTCGTCCTGCAGAAAACAAAATACCTGCGCGATCATTTGCTGATTGCAACAGATCATCCGGTGCGTGTTGATAACGGCTTTGGGCATTCCGGTCGAACCCGAGGTGAAAAGAAACTTAGCCACGCTATCAGGCTGTATCTGCTCGTGCGCAGTCTCCACGCCGGCTGTCGGCGCAGTAGCCAGGAGGTTGGCAAACAGCGTTGCCTTTCTGCCCTTTGGAGCAGCGCTCGTAACCACGACCTCGGTATCCCTGCTGACAACTGCCTCGATAGCGTTGCCATACCGCTCGCCGTTCGAGGCGAATACCAAGCCCGGTGTGAGGATGCCCAGCGTGTGCCGCAGCCGGCCAAAATCCTTGGAAACCAGCGAATAGGCAGGCGAAAGGTGCGCTGTAGGAACTCCGACGTGCTGTCCAGCCAACATGAGCACCAAATGCTCGAGATCGTTCTCGGAGAGAATTGCTACGGGCCGCTCGGCCGACAGGCCTCGGTCCAGCAGGGCTTGTCCGACGCTTTCCACCGCCGCGAGCACTTGTGCATTGGTAAGCGTTCGCCATTCCCTGCTCGCATCCCTCTGAGCGGCGCAAATTCTTTCCGGAAACGCCTTCGCCCAATGGACCAGGCGATCCGTAAGAACTTTCGGATACGCACCTAGCGCTTCATCTGGGCGCACCAGCAATGTTCCGTCGGCCAGCTTTTCAACGGACGCTCCGGAAGTCCGGAGCCGCACTTGGCGGACGCCTGCGCCCCTAATCCCGTGCTGCACGCGCGGGCTGTTCTTGGCGTGAGTCGAGTTCATTGTTTCCATAATATCAGTAGGAATGGTTTTGCAGACCCCCGGTTATGGGCAGGCACGACTGTTATGCGGTACAAGATAAGCAGCACACAGAAAACCGACATCGGCCGGGAGCGTCCGGTCGCAAATCGCAGGCCGGACCCCTCACCGCCGACAGGAGCTAGAACGCGAACTTAGCCGCGAACTGGAACTGCCGCGGGTTCAGCATGGTCCTGGGGGCGCCGAACAGACCATTTGGAACCGGCGGGCTTGGCACCGGCGCCAAGTTCGGACAGGTAAACGTAGCCGGATCCGTGGGATTGAAGTCCGCAGCTTGGGCCTGAGTCTCTCTGGTGGCTCTATCTCGGTAGTTCTTTGGAACCGCTGTGCCTCCGCATATCACTGCGGCGCCGTACACCGAAGTCACCTCGTCCACGTTCGGCCGATTGAGTAAGTCGAATGCGTCAACCATCAGATCGAGTCTCAGGCGTTCCCGTATCTGGAAGTAACGAGAGATACGCAGATCCCATGAATAGAGAGGGTCGCCGTAGTAGGTGTTCCGGCCCAGGTTTCCAACGCGGTCAGTGACGGGATTCGTATCGCCATTGGCATCGAACCCGACGAACATGGTGAAGGGGCGCCCAGTCTGCAACGTGACGATGCTGCTCATCGAGAAGTTGCGCAGGATGCTATGGATGGGCGTAGTTCCCGTAAAATTGGTTACGAACCGCTGACGCACGTCTTGGTTCGAATTCGCCCGTTCCAGTCCGCGATTGTAGAGATCCTGCGGCGTGCTGACGAAGGTTGTAAACGTGCCATCGTCCAGCGTGTGTGAGAAAGTGTAGTTCGCGTTAAGGCTGAAATACTGTCCGGCCCTCTCGGTCACCTGCAGCGTCAGGCCGTTGTAAACGGAATTTCCTGTATTGTCCGTGGAGTATAGCAGACCGGCATTGTCGTAGGCCGCGCCGCCGCCCGGGACGCCTGCGGCACCGAAATAGGCTTTACCAGCGGGCCAGCCGGCTGGTGGTGGCGGGGTGGGAAGGCAATTCGGAATCCCCGGAGAAATCGTCGGCACAGTAATCTGAGGTAGGGTGGTTCCGAATGGATTCGGCGGGCAGACGTTCAGGTTCGACGCACGGACTAGATGGTGCGCCGCGACCCAGAGATACCCCGCGCTAACCGTGAGCCCATGTCCAATTTCCCGGTCGATCTCAAGATTGGCTTGCTCGGAATAGGGGATTTTGCTGTTGTGCTGGACCATACCCGCACCAGCAGTGCACGATGGCGGGCAGGGCCCTGTGATGAATTGGTCCGGAACCTGACCGGTGGTGACCAAGGTGGCCGCCGCGTTTGCAGGAAGGAGGAATGTTGGCGGCCCAGCCAACGGGCCTGGCGTCAATTGGTTCAGAACCCACGTCGCTGTGTTTGCACCTTGCCGGATTCCCGGCAGCGTCTCCCCAGGAATTATTACCGGCCTTTGCGGCTGAGTGATAAACAAGAAAGACAGGTTGTAGCGATCATCGAATAGACCCGCGCCAGCCCGCACCACAGTCTTGTTGTTCGGAGACCAAGCCAAACCGAGGCGAGGCTGGACACCGTTATAGTGAGGATTGATCTGCTTCGACAACCCCGACTCGAAATCGTACCGAATACCATAATTAACCGTCAAACTGGGCTTAACCCGCCACTGATCCTGCGCATAAAATCCATAATAAGCGTGATCGAGAGTCTCGGAAAAATTACGGGTCTCGGATGGCAAATATGCGTGCTGCCAGTTCGTCGGGATCGGCGGAGGAGTTGGAAGCTGACCGCTCGGGGGATTGGGCGCGCTTCCGACCGGTGCTCCCCAAAAGACGATCGGAACGCCGTTCAAAGGATCAAGAGGATTAGGCCCCGGAACGGTCGGGAAACCTGTCGAAGTCGGACACTGTCCGTCGGCAGGATTCGACGGAATATCTGCAGTCGTGTCTACAAAGTTGGCAAAATCCACCAGGCAATTGAGACCGGGCACCACGATCCTCATCGGAGTGAATCCAGGCCAAATCACAAAATTGTTGACGTAGTTGTAATCGACACCGAACTTCGCAACGTGGTTACCTTTCACCCACGATACATTATCCGCGAGTTGGAAGCGGCTTTCGTAAATGGCGTCGAAAACTCCGAAGTTGTGACCGAACAAAAGCGTGTTAGGGATATCAAGATTGGGCTGGCCCGTGACTCCGGGGAAATTGTAGTGGCGTCGCGCGTATTGAGCCAGAACGCTATTCACCAGGTTGGGCTTGATTATCGTGCTCACCGTGCCCACCAGAGATTGATCCCGAAGAAATAAATTATGGCCGCTGCTGGGGGCGCCAATGCCGCCGCCGTCCAGCGTGCTGCCTACTAACTGATTCAAGTCGCGCCCATCTTCGATGTTGTAACGCAGACTCAACCGGTTGTTGGAATTGATCTGATAATCAGCTTTGATGATGCCGTAGTCGTTGTCCTTGGTCTTCAGGACATTGGGATTCTCCGGCGCAATTCCCAGGGCCGCTTTTGACTCATTGATCAAATCCAGGTTTTGATAAAACACGCCCGGAAAGGTTGGCGATTCCGCGCGTCTTTGGCCCTCGTAATTCGTAAAAAAGAAGAACTTGTCCTTTTCGATCGGGCCTCCGAGCGACGCGCCGAATTGATTTTGACGCAGCGTATCGTCGTCCGGCGAGGGCTGCAGAAGCGACCGCGCGTCGGTCGCGTTGTTCTGCAAATAATCATATACCGTGCCATGAAATTCATTTCCGCCCGATTTCGTAACAATGTTGACGATGCCGCCCAGTGCGCGACCGTACTCCGCGCCAAATCCGTTGTTCACCACACGAAATTCCTGTACCGATTCCTGCGGCGGCGTGGACCGTTGCGAACCAGTCACCGTGTTGACGTTGTCCGCACCGTCCACCGTGATTTCATTGCTGAGGTCGCGCATACCGCCAAAAGAAACCCGGGTTGACTCGAATTCCGTAATGGTGGACTGCAGGCTGGTGCGGCCGGTGGCCACGCCGGCGGTCAGCAGCGCAAAATCGGTGAATAGCCGGCCACTGATTGGCAAATCGTTGATCTGCTTCGTGTCAATCACTTGGCTGATTTCTGTTTTTGTCGGCTCAATAGTCGGCGCTTCTGTGCTGACGATCACTTCTTCTCCGTGCGCCTCAACTTTTAAGGTGATATTAACCGTTGCTGTCTGGCCGACGCTCAGTATGGTCCCCGTCTGCGTGTACTTCGAGAAGCCTTTAAACTCGGCCTTGAGTTCATAGCGCCCGGGAGGGAGATTGGGTATGGCGTAATAGCCGGATTGGTCAGAGGTAGCGCTGTACATGGTATTCCTATCCATTTCGCGCAGGCTAATGGTGGCGCCGCTCACAGTACCGCCGCTTTCGTCCAGCACGGTTCCGTTTAACGACGCTACGCTGGTTTGCGACCACGTTGGATCTGCATAACTAAACAGAATCGCAATCGCTAAAATAGCAAACAGCCCAGTGCGTTTCCTCATCGCTCACCCCTTTTACTTGCTCCGCCTGGAGCAAACCCCTGATTCGTATTGGTATTCCTAGCCAAATTTGAAGCAGGTCTAACGCCTGTGCCGCAGTTTGTCAAGCACTTTAATCGTCCGGTTGTGCGAATATCGGTCGCATCCATAATTCGATTTTATAACCTGAATAAATAAGCCACTGGCAGCCATGGGGAAATCTGGACCGCTAGTAACTCTTCGTTCGCCCTTCTTCCAATCTTCGGCTACCGCCGGTTCAATGCACACTCCTGTCTCGGCTGACCCAAAAGGGCCTGCGGAGCGTCTTTTTATCAGTCTTCCCAGCCGCAGTCTTCGGGATCGCGTCAGTAAATGCCACGGACTTGGGCGCCTTCACGCCCCCGAGTTTCTCTTTGCAGTGCGCGATGACGGCCTCCTCACTTAGCGATTCCCCTGCATGCAGCACCACAATTGCCTTTACCGCCTCGCCCCATTTCTCGTCCGGCACGCCGATGACCGCGCACTCGTGAACTTGCGGAAGCGCCATCACGCCGGCTTCTACTTCCGCGCAGTACACATTGAAGCCTCCGGTAATGATCATGTCTTTCTTTCGGTCCACGATGTAGAAGTAGCCGTCTTCGTCCCGGTAGCCGATGTCGCCGGTGTGATGCCATCCATGGGTGCGAATTTCCGCGGTAGCGTCCGGCAGTTTGTAATAGCCACGCGTCACCAAAGAGCCGCGCGCGACAATTTCGCCGGGTGTGTTAGCAGGCAGAAGACGCCCTTCTTCATCCATTATCGCGAGCGTTACAGCGGACGTCGGCTTGCCGCAACTTCGCAGCCGCTCGATATGGTCTCCGCCGGCGGCCGCGGCAACAGTTTTCTGATCTAGCCAGGTCAGCAGCATCGGCGCTTCCGTCTGGCCGTAGCTTTGGCACATGCATGGTCCAAACACCTCGACGGCTTTCTTGAATTTGTCTGGAGAAACCGGCGAAGCCACGATTAAGAAAACGCGCAAGCTCGAATAGTCAAAATCACTCAATTGTGGATGGTTGAGCAGCGCGTACAGCGCAGTGGGCGGCAAGAACATGTGCGTGACGCGGTATCGTTCGATGTTCCTCAAAACTTCAAGCGCGTCGAATGCCGGCATGACCACATTGGTAGCGCCCAGCGAGGTCATCACGAAGGCCACCACGCCCGCCGCGTGTGAAAGCGGTGCGCTCGTCAGGCAGACCCGGTCAGTCGTGTCGCCCGCCCAGTATTGGCCGGCCATTTCCGTCATGGTTCCCCACGCGAGATCGGTAACCATTACTCCCTTGGCCGCTCCCGTAGTTCCGCCGGTGGGAACCAGGCCCATCAGACGTTCTGGGTTTCCGTATGGATCGCCCCAGTCGACCTCCGCTGCGTTCGAACCACCTTGCATAAATTTGTCTAGCGACGGATTCGGACCATCGTCAGCGTCGATGCAGATCCAGTGTCGCACCGTCGGAACGCGCGCTTTGAGTTCTCCCACTTGATCGCGGTAGCTGCTGTGATAAAAAAGCCAGGAAACCTCCGCGTAAACCATGTATTCAGCATTGGCTTCCGGCGCATTCCGGGAGTTGATCGGAACCCATACCGCGCCTGCGCGCAGGAGCCCCAACATACAAAACAAGACACGCGCGTCATTTGGCGAATAAATCGCGGCGCGTTCTTCCCCGTTCAATCCATTCGCTCTCATCGCGCACGCGATTCGGCGCGTGACCTCCCGCATCTCCTGATATGTATAACGGCTCTCACCGTCAATGATCGCAGTCCGCCCCGGGCACGCGTCTGCGCCTTTGTCGAAATAATCTATCGCGCGCATTCTTAATCGTCTTCTCTCGGTACTCCAGACATTCGCTGCATCACTCGTTTTGCTCAAAACTCCGCGACGAAAACGATTCGTCCAAAACAACCCTCACGAAAGGCGTTTTGCCTTTACGAATCCGTGGCTTTCGAGCGCCCCGAGAAGTTCGCGATGTCCAAATGCCGACGTGGGCGAAGCGAAACCGACCTTCCGCGGCGCAGCGTGAATCAAATGGTGCGCGGCAAACGCTTGCAGGAGCCCGGTCTGCCGATAAGCGCAGGTCCCAAACATCACGCACTTGGCGAAAGATGTCGTTCCGCGCCCGACGACCACATCGATCGTGCGGTGCTCTCGAGTGTTTTCCCGCGGCGGGGTTCCAGCTTGCACAGAGCTAGCCATCTCCGAGAGCTTTCGCTCTTGCTCTTCTTTGGGCAAGGGCCGAATCTCTTTCTCGTAATGTATTTCTGTGGCCAGGACATTCTCCATGAGCTGTCGATCCAGTATCCCGCCCATCGACCGCACGTTCGCTACCTGCGGATGATCCTTGTACCAAACCGGGTGCGGGAAACCTCCCCACGCCAGCGCCAGTTGCGTTTCCACTGAACTCGGCAAAATCGCCTCGTGCCCCCTCGCGCGCACCCAAGGCTTATAGCGATGCTGTTCCAGGTAACACGCCTCCGTTTGTATCACGGCAAAAATCGTTTGCGTGGAACCAAACGTCGGCGCACCCTTGAACATTGACAAAGTCTCGAGCGTGTCGATGCCGCTAGTCTCGAGGCATATTTGAGCCGCAATATCGCTCGTGGCTGACATATATGCCGTCGCTGGAGCGGCCAGCAGCCCCGCGTGCGCGAACTTCTCGCTCCACTTTTCGGAAACTTCTCTTAGCCACGCTTGTTCCCCGCTGATGTCAATGTAATGGCATCCCGCACCGAGGCAGGCCTCGATCACGCGAGGCCCGTTGTAAAGAAATGGACCGACGGTGTTGCACACAACTTTGGCGCCTGCGAACAATTTCTCCAACTCCGCGGGCGAATTGCCGGCTTCTGCGATCTCGTAATCCGCGGTTTCAATACCGGGCACGTGACTCAACACTTGCTCGATCTTGCCTCGATTGCGGCCGGCCGCCAGAAACGGAACGTTGTATTCTCGAAGGAATTCCGCAACCAGGCGTCCTGAAAAGCCGCTTGCTCCGTACAGAATTACGGGTTTCTTGTTGGCCATCGCATTCCTCGCTTCGGTGAGCGCTTTTGCAGAACGTTCCCGGGAGATTTCACCGGCCCTTCCGACCTCGTAAACTCGGCATACTATGCTAAAGTCGCTTTTTGGCTAGTAGGAACCTTTCAGAAACCTGGTATCGGGAGTCCCACCATGCAAGATAAATCCTATTGCGCCGTAGAAATCACAGCTGACATCATCGGCGGAAAATGGAAACCGATGATTCTCTTTTACCTTCAAGATCAGACCCGCAGGTTCGGCGAGATTCGCAGGTTGATACCGAGAGTGACGAAAAAGATGCTCACTCAACGGCTCCGCGAACTGGAAACCGGAGGAATCGTTCACCGCAAAGTGTTTGCACAAGTTCCGCCTCGCGTGGAGTATTCACTCACGAGACATGGTCAAAGTTTGCGGCCGATTCTGGAATTGATGTCGAAGTGGGGAGACCGGCATCGCTCGCGCTACGGTGGCGCTTAGTAACTGGTTTCTACTGAACGTGGATCAATAGAAGCAACCATCAGTTCAACAGCATAGAAAGTTCCTGAGCTGCAGCGCGAAGTTGCGGGAGGAATTTAGTCTGCAGCTCCTGGATGGAGAGGCGATGTGCGTGCGCCCCAACGTTCAGTGCCGCCACTACTTTTCCGCTTGGATTCTGGATGGGAACCGCCATGGAACGCAGACCAACTTCAAGCTCCTGATCGACGAGCGAGTAGCCGTTACGCAGGACGAGGCGCAGCGCCTGCCTCAATTTCTCCACGCTCACAACCGTTCGGTTCGTGTGACGGGTGAGCCGAACGCGTTCAAAAAAAGACTCCAACTCGGCAGGAGGCAGGTTGGCCAGTAACACGCGGCCCATGGAGGTGCAAAACGCAGGCAATCGGCTGCCCACTCCCAGGTCAATGGACATGATGCGGGTCACGTTTGCGCGCGCTACATAGATGATATCGAGGTCTTCCAGAGTCGCGATAGAACAGGATTCGTGCAACACGCGGCTGATATGTTCCAAAACGGGCTGGGCGGATGCCGCCAGCGGCATCGAGGAAATGTAGGAATGGCCGAGTGCCAAGATACGAGGCTGAAGAAAAAAGTGATGGCTGTCGTCGGAGCCCGCAAAACCGAGTTTTGTAAGCGTGTAAAGACATCGGCGCACCGCTGCTCGCGAAAAACCCGTTTTGGTGCTCACTTGCGAGATGGTAAGCTGCCGTTTCTGCGTCGAGAAAGCCTGTATCACCGCCAAGCCGCGCGCCAAAGAGGTCATGAAGTTTGGATCCCCCGTGCAGTCATCGAAGGGCGTGGATGGCGTCAACAGTTCGGGAGCCGGTCTTCGAGCAGACGATACACCTCGTGATTGTTTCTCGGCACCTGTGCGAGGATTGGCAGGGGACATGGGCTCTCCGCTCGGAAGTCGGGAAGGATACCCTACTCGGCCGATATGCGCACGGAATTTCGATAATCGGTCTTGACAAAATATCCCTCCCTTGCATTAATTCGTCTTAACTTCTGCGTTTTCGCCTGTGCATTAAAAGCGGTGCGGAGACCACCCTGCTTTTGTAACATCGCAGGATGACTCGGGTTCCGTGACTCGTCAGTTGCAAGGAGGAAGTGGCGTGGCTAAGACTGTTACATACCGGAGGCCAAATCCGGACACGCAGCCCCCTTATCTGCATCCAACGTATGTCTCCTCTATCAAACGCGGGCCCTCAAAATCTCTGATTTATTTGCCGCACACGCTCTCGGAAGTCACCGGACCCTCGTTCACAGAGGCGGCAATTGATGTGAAAGCTTGCGACCTCACCCGCCAGCATTCCGGCGAACCGCTCGGCGAACGTATCATTGTCAGCGGCCGCGTACTGGATGCAGAGGGAAGGCCGCTGCGGCACTCACTCATCGAGGTCTGGCAGGCTAACGCCGCCGGCCGGTATTTGCATAAGCGCGACCAGCACGATGCTCCTCTGGATCCGAACTTCACCGGATGCGGCCACACTCTTACAGACGCGGAGGGGCGCTACCGATTCGTGACCATCCGCCCCGGAGCCTATCCCTGGGGAAATCATCACAACGCCTGGCGCCCCGCACATATCCACTTTTCGCTTTTCGGTGCAGCATTCGCATCTCGCTTGGTCACGCAGATGTATTTTCCGGGAGATCCACTTTTGCCCTTCGATCCCATCTTCAATTGCACCGCGGATGAAAGCGCCCGCAAGCGGCTGATCTCGCTCTTTGACTGGGAGACCACAATTCCATCGCAAGCGCTAGGCTTCAAATTTGACATTGTGTTGGCCGGGCGCGAAGCCACGCCCATGGAGACTTAAAATGAGCCGGCAAGCTACCACATCGCAAACCGTCGGCCCGTTCTTCTCCATCGGTATGGGCACGGCCATTCACGATAACTTGGTAAGCGCCGGCACATCCGGAGAGCGCGTAACTATTGAAGGCCACGTCCTGGATGGCGACGGAGAACCGGTGCCCGACGCCATTATCGAAATCTGGCAGGCAAACTCATATGGGAAGTACGCGCATCCTGAAGATCAACAGGACAAGCCGGTGGAACCAGGCTTTTCAGGCTACGGGCGCATCCCGACCGATGACCAGGGAAAGTTTCGCTTCACCACAATCAAGCCCGGGCAGGTGCCGGACCTGGACGGAAAGTTACAGGCTCCCCACATCGTCGTATCCGTTTTTGCGCGGGGATTGCTCCGACGTTTAGTGACGCGGATTTATTTTCCTGATGAGCCGGCGAACGCGGCAGACTTTGTGCTGAATTTGGTTGAAGCATCGCGGCGCGAGACGTTAATTGCCAAAAAGATCGCGGGCGTGAGCGGCAAGCTTGAATGGAAGGTCATCCTCCAGGGACCAAACGAGACCGTTTTTTTCGATTGTGGACTTTGACGTTCTCAGAGCGTGCTTTCCTTTCTTCTTAGCTCCAAACACGCTTGGCCGTTTCAACCACCAGCCGCAGCTTGGCCCACTGTTGGTCCTCTGTTAACAGATTCCCTTCCATCGTGGAGGCGAACCCGCACTGCGGGCTAAGTGCGAGGTTGTCGATCGGAAAATACCGCCCAGCCTGCTCGATTCTCCGGACGAGATCGTCGCCATTCTCGAGCTGCGGTAGCTTCGAGCTAACCAGCCCAAGCACGACCGTCTTGTTTTTAGGAATGAAACGCAGAGGTTCAAACGTCCCGGAGCGTTCGTCGTCGTATTCGAGGAGGAAGCGATCCGCGGCCATGGTGGTGAACAGCTTTTCAGCGATCGCGTCGTATCCGCCTTCGGCGTACCAGTGGCTGCGATTGTTTCCGCGGCAAAGGTGCACCGCTAGCGTAACTCCAGGGCGCCGCGCTGCTTCAAAACAAGCATTGTCGGCGCTGATGGAATCATCGAGCAGCGCGTCCGGATCAACTTTCATCTCCGCGCGGATCCATTCGCGCCATTTCGGGTCAAGGTAATAGCTGTAGCGCGGTGCATCGATCTGAATATATTTCACGCCCTCGGCGGCTAGCCTTGCAAGCTCCGTTTTCATGATGCCGACGATGTCCCACAACAGCGCGGAATGATTTTCGTACACTTTGTCGGTGACACCGCGCTTGAAGGAGATAGCCGGGAACTGCGTGGCGCTGGGCAGGGTCATTTTAATCGCACCCGGGCTATTCGCTTTCAGGAACGAGAGTTCATGTCCCGTAAGCGGGCGCACCTGGCGCAGTTTTGAAATCACGATACCGGTTACGCTGCTTTCGCGAGCGCCTTTGGCTTCGCCGGCTTTCCAGGAGCGCGCCACAGCATCGCCCATGTCGAAGCCTTCGACCGCGTCGGTGAAGTCGCTCATAAAATTTTGACGGCGCAGTTCGCCGTCGGTGAAAACCTTCAGGCCCAATTCCTTCTGCTTGGCGAGAACGCGGAGGATTTCGCGATCCTCGATCTCACGGAGGCGCTGAGGATTTTCCGCCGCATTTCGCCGTGCCTCCAGAAGCTCTTCCGGACGCAGAAAACTCCCTACTTGATCGGCTCGATATTCTGTGGACATTCTTTGGCCTTCCCCGGAGTTCCGTTTTACGAGTTGATGAGCGTAGCGGCTGCGGCGCACAGTGTCAAATAGGCCGGCGCGGGAGACACAGAAAGCGCCAGAATGGTGCCGGATTGTCGCTGGACTTGCACTTATGGCAAGATGCGCTTGCATGTCGTGGTACGAAACACGAACCACTGCAAGGAGCGCTGCGATGTTTCTGCGAGACGCTTGGTACGCAATCGCCTGGGATCACGAAATCAAGCATGCGCCGTTTGGGCGCACAGTTTGCGGCGAGCCCATCGTGCTCTATCGCCAAACCAATGGAGCGCTCTCTGCTTTTGAAGACTGCTGCCCACACCGCCTGCTCCCGCTCTCCAGGGGATATCTGAAAGGCGACCACCTGGTCTGCAAGTATCACGGCCTGGAATTCGACGAGTGCGGCCAATGTGTTTGGATGCCCGGCCAGCAAGGGATTCACAAGGAAGCCAAGATGCGGATTTATCCCGTAGCAGAACGCCATCGCTTCGTTTGGGTGTGGATCGGCGATCCCGGGCTGGCGGACGAAAGAAAGATTCCCGATCTACGCTGGTGCTCCGATCCCAAATGGATTTTCGAAGGAAGTACCTATCACGTGAAATGCAATTACCAGCTTCTGGTGGACAACTTAATGGACTTGTCACACGAAACGTACGTGCATCCTTCGAGCATCGGCCAGCACGAAATCGTGGAGGCGCCGATCAAGGTGGAATCGGACGACACTTCTGTGACCGTGACGCGATGGATGTACAACATCGATCCGCCGCCTTTCTGGGCCGCTAATCTGAAATCGCAGGAAAAATGCGATCGCTGGCAGATTTGCCGGTTTTCGCTCCCCGCGAACGTGATGATCGACGTAGGTGTTGCGCTGACAGGCACCGGCGCGGCGCAGGGAGATCGCTCGCACGGCGTGACGGGAATCGTGGTTAATCTGATGACACCGGAGACGGAAACCTCAACCTGGTATCACTGGGGCATGGCACGCGATTTTCAGACCGACGATCGCGGCCTTACGATGCGCATCCGCGACGGACAAGCCGCCGTGTTTACCGAAGATCTTGAAATTTTGAATTCGCAGCAGGAAAACATTCTGCGCCGCACCGACCGCGATCTGCTCAATTTGAAGATCGATGCCGGCGGTGTGAACGCGCGTCGAATTATCGAGCACGAGCTTTCCCGGCAAGGACGAGGCCTTTGATCTAAGTAGCGCCGGCGTCTCGCCGCCCACGCCGCCGAGACCGCTGATTTGCGCGTGTTCCCTCCAAGGTCGAAATGCC
>Ga0302326_10003066_pt1 | contig 39731 bp, 34 predicted proteins | sample Palsa_T0_3_FD_202264 | JGI IMG/M metagenome (GOLD analysis project Ga0302326, IMG submission 202264) | Peat permafrost microbial communities from Stordalen Mire near Abisko, Sweden - Palsa_T0_3 | ecosystem: Environmental > Terrestrial > Soil > Palsa > Peat permafrost | place: Sweden: Abisko... | reverse complement strand
GATTTTCGGGTGAAATGGGCTTCCGCTTCTTGCTGTGGGGTGAACCTGGCTGTCGCTGGGTGGGGGTAAGGCTCCTCTCTTTTTTGGCCTTTGTCAGTCCCGGGAGTTGTGTCCTGACAAGGAGCGATTTGGCCGGGTCTCCGGGGTTGTGCCGCGTTTAGAAGATGTCGAACAAACCCACTCTGGTTCGTGCAGCCTTATTGGGTGGGTGGGGCGGCGGCGGTTGGCGGGGCGGTGTCGAGGTGGTATTTGGTGAAGAATTTCCAGGCGCCGTCGTTGACCTCGTCAAGGACGTTGCCGTAGCTGCCGGAGGAGTTGGGGATGATGTGGAGTTCGAAGGGGAAGCCGGCTTTTACGAAGGCGTCGTGCTGGTTGGTCATCATGCGGAGGTCGTGGTCGGCATCCTGATCGCCGACCCAGTCCTCGAAGGGCTCTTTGCGGGGGGCGTGGGCGAAGAGGGAGTAGTTGGAGGGGTCGAGGATGGCGGCGTGGACGGCGGTGGCGGCCCAGTAGTTGGCGTCGTAAATGCCGATGGCGAGGGCGTAGATGCCTCCGCCGCCGACGCCGAAGAGGTAGACGCGGGAGAGGTCGACGGGATGTTTTTTGGCGACTTCAGCGACTACGGCGTGGAGGTAGGGAGGGCCGTCGGTCTGGGTGTTCCAAAGGGTGTTGTGGAGGGCCTCCGGAGCGATGACGATAAAGTCGCGGTTGGAGGCGATGCCCTTCCAGGAGCCCATGATGTCGGTGTCATAGCCGCCCTGGTCGTGGATGAGGACGACGGCGGGGAGAGGCTTGGTGGCGTCGGCGGCAACGGGGACCTGGTAGAGGTAGTCGCGCTTCTGGCCGTCGAAGGTGAAGGTGTCGTGCACCGGCTTGTCTTTGGCGGCGGAGGCGGGGAGGTTGGCGAGGAGGAGCAGCAGGGCGGGAAGTAGCGAGATGCAGCGTTTCATTTTGAGTTGGGACTCCGCGAGTGTTCGGGAAACATATTACAGGGAACAGAGGTCAGAGCGCAGGGTACAGGGCTGGGAGACGATCCTACGATGGCGCGCAGACGTCAACCGCATTTTCGCGGGCGATCCACGGAGAACGGCGTGCTGTCGCGCGTATCCCGGGTCTCAAAATCGAGAGCCGGGCCGGCCTGGTGGAGGTCCAGATGACTCACAGGGGACAGGGCACAGAGTTCAGTGGAACCCGAACTTGCGCCGATCGAGATCTTTTTCGGCCGCTTTGCGACCGATTCCCCTCCGCGATTGGAGTTTCTGCTGATATGGCGTTTGCTGCTACGGGGGTCCCCGTTCGACGCGTCGCCTCGCGGCGACTTGCTCAGGGCAGGCTATTCGGCTGCGCGCGGTCCAGGCTGGCTCACCGCTGGAAGGGGTCTTGGCCGCGCTCCGCTCAGGATGACAGTGGGTGCTATTACAATCCAGGAGCGAGGGTTGAGCCGGGGATGGTGAATATTTTCCGCAGGAAGAAAGAGGATGAGGGGCGTGGGCGGCCGACGCTGCTGACGGGGCCGCGGATACCGCGGCACTCGAGCGGATGGGAGGCAATGCTGAAGCATCTGCGGACGGAGAATGGGCTGCGAGTGCTGGACATTGGGCCGACGTCGCCGCAGAACATCAATTTTCTGACGGAAATGGGGCACAGCGTGTACATGGCCGATGTGGTGCATGAGTCGCTGCGCGAGGAGTGGAAGCTGGCGCCGCTGGAAGAGGGCGAGCCGGCGCGGTTCGACGTGGATGGATTTTTCGAACAGAATTTGAATTTTCATGGGCGGCAGTTCGATGTGGTGCTGCTGTGGGCGACGTTCGATTACATTCCGGAGGGGCTGATTGAGCCGCTGGTGTTGCGGCTGAAGGATGCGACGCTGAAGGATGGGAAGGTGCTGGCGATTTTTCATTCGAAGCCGACGGGGCCGTATACGGAGTATTGCCGGTACCATCTGACGAATACTTCGGAGATCGAGATGCAGGAGACGGAGCCTTATCCCGTGCTGCGGGTTTATACGAACCGGAAAATTGAGCAGCTGTTTAAGGGATTCTCGGGGAGCCGGTTCTTTCTGGCTAAGGATAATTTGTACGAGGTGATTTTGACGCGGTAGGGTGACGGTGACGAAACAGACCCCGAGTGCGCCAGAACTTTCTTCCCATCCCCTGCGTAGTCTCCTCCGCACCGTCACTCTTCTAACCGAGGCTGCCGCTCATGGAGAACCTGGCTCAGGACATTCGCTACACCGTTCGAACTCTGCTCCGGGCCCCTGGCTTTTCCTTCGTCGTGATCCTTTCCATCGCGCTGGCGTTTGCGGCCAATGCGACGGTCTTCAGCGTGGCTAACGGGTTGCTGTGGGGAGTCCTTCCCGTCCGGGACCCAGGCCGCGTGGTCATGTTCTCTGAGGGCACCTCGTTTTCTTATCCCGACTACGTCGATTATCGCGACCAGACTGGCGCGATGTTCGAAGGTGGCATAGCGGCGCACTTTCCTCTCATTCCCGCGAGCATCGGCGGCAAGGGATCGCCGGAGCGAGTCTGGGGCCAGTCCGTCAGCGGCAACTTCTTCCCGACGCTGGATGTGCCGATGACGCTCGGCCGTTCCATTCTTCCCGAAGATGACACTATCGCTCGCGGCCACGTGGTCGTGCTGAGCAGCGGCCTGTGGCGGCGACGCTTTGGCGGCGACCCGAACATTCTCAACCGCGACATTGCGCTGAACGGACAGCACTACACCGTGGTGGGAGTCGCACCCCCAGGCTTTTATGGCGTCGATCGCGGCATCGTTTCCGAGTTTTGGGTGCCCCTTGCTGTGTCGGAAGAAATTCTGCCGGACCTGACGGCGGACGGCAGCACCATCAACCAGCGGAATAATCAATGGCTCATGCTCGATGCGCGGCTCAAACCTGGAGTCACTCGCGCCAGGGCTCTTATCCTCGTCAACGTTGTCAAGAAGCGCCTCGACGACGCCTGGCACAAGGATGAGAAGACGCACGAAAAGATCACGCTGCAAGTAGCGGGCGGCCTCATTGCCGGCTCCGCCACACCGGCATTCACGCTGATGGCGGTCCTGATGATCGTGGTGGGGCTGGTGCTGCTGGTCGCCTGCGCCAACGTTGCCAACCTGCTGCTGGCCCGCGCCACCGGCCGGCAAAAAGAAATCGCCATTCGGCTCGCGATCGGGGCTGGGCGTCGTCAGCTCGTCCGCCAGCTGCTGATCGAAAGCTTTCTCCTCTCGCTCGCAGGCGCTGGCTTCGGATTTCTGCTGGCTGCTGTGGCCGCTCGCGCCATCTCCAGTTTCAAGCTTCCCCTGCCATTCCCGATTGCCTTCGACTTCAACGTCGATTGGCGCGTCGCCCTTTTCACACTCGGATTGTCGGCGATTACTGCCCTGGTGTTTGGGCTGGTTCCGGCGCTGCGCGCTTCGCGCCCCGACCTGGTCGGCTCCCTCAAAGATGGCCCCGCGGCCTTGGGACGCGGCGGCCGATCGCGCATGCGCAACACCCTGGTGGTGGTGCAGGTCTCGCTCTCCCTCGTACTTCTGACTACAGCGGGACTGTTTCTTCGCAGCCTCGGCAATGCGTCCTCCATCGACATTGGGTTCAAGCCTGGCAACATGCTGATCATGTCGGTGGACCCCAAAATCCACAACTACTCGCACGACAAAACCGTGCAGTTCCTCTCGCAGCTGCGCGACCGGGTGTCGGCGCTTCCCGGCGTTCGCTCCGTGAGCTTTGTGGGCATAGTGCCGCTCAGCATCGGCTCCGCCGAGAACAAGTTCGACGTGGACGCAGCAAAGGGTCACCCCGCACACAATGTCGTGGCCATCGTCAACACCATCGGCACCGGATATTTCCAGACCATGGGTATTCCTTTGCTGCGCGGCCAGGACTTCGCCGGGCAGGACTTTACCTCGCACGACCTTACCTCACACCCTGGCGGCCAGCCAGCCCTCATCATCAACGAGACCATGGCCGCGCATCTGTTTCCTGGCCAGGATCCCATCGGTCAAACCATTCGCCAGGATAAGTCCACTTACACGGTCGTCGGCGTTGCCCGTAACTCGAAATCGCGCACCATCGGGGAAAAGCCGCTCGACGCCGCGTATCTCTATCTGAATGCCGCGCCGGAAAAGGCCACCAGCTTTTTCGGAACCACCATCCTGGTCAAGACTTCGATGGATCCTCGCGCCCTGGCTTCCTCCGTGCGCGAACAGATCGTCGCGCTCGATCCGAATATGGCGGTCTTCAATGCCGAGACCATGCAGGAGCACGTCGATAAATCGCTGCTTCTGCCGCGCATCTCCGCGCTGCTGCTGGGAATCTTTGGAGCGATCGGCCTGACCCTCGCCGCTATCGGGCTCTATGGCGTGATGAGTTATTCGGTGCGGCGGCGCACGCGCGAGATCGGCATCCGCATGGCGCTGGGCGCAAAACGTCCGACCGTCCTGAAAATGATCCTTCGTCAGGGGCTCGTCCTCACCGTTATCGGGCTGGGCATCGGGCTTGCTATTGCCCTGGCGCTGGGACGGTTCACCGCCAGCGTGCTCTACGGCACCAGTGGAACCGATCTGCTGACGTTCGTGACTGTCTCGCTGGTGCTGCTCGCGACTGCAGTCGCGGCGGTCCTGGTTCCCGCCCTCCGCGCGGCGCACGTCGAACCGACGACCGCGCTTCGCTACGAGTAGGCCGGCAACTACGAGCAGGAGCTCCGGTGCGCCGGAGTCTCCTTGTTCGTTGCGAAGAATCCTGATCCATGTAAGTCAGGGTATTCCGGGCGGGCGCGCTGCTTCGGCGTTCGATGGTAGATTATGAGTTTTGGACGTCCTTAGCCGACGCTCATGCTTACTCGCCGATCCCTCGTCAGGGCTATTCCCGCAGCCCTCGTCGCGGCCCGTGGCGGTTTTCCGCAGCCGCTCGCCACCGCTGGCGCCACCGGGACCAGTCTGCCCGCGCGCGACGCCTTCGTCACGCCGCAGTTCGAGGTCTGCCTGAACAACGCCCGCTGGCATCCTCTCTCGATCGGTGCCCGCAAGGCAATGGAGGACTATCTCGAATACAAGTCCCGCGGCATATGGAACCAGACCAGCCTCACCAGTCCTGCCTCCATCCTCGTTCGTGCATCGTTCGCGAAGTTAATCAATGCCGCGCCGGACGAAGTCGCCTTCGTGCAAAGCACCACCGCAGGCGAGAACCTCGCCGTCAGCGCTCTGGGACTTACCCAACCCGGCAACTTCAACATCGTCACCGATGCGCTCCACTTCGAGGGCTCGCTGTACTTCTACTCGGAGCTGAAAAAGCGCGGCATCGAAGTCCGCGTCCTCAAGCCGCACATCACGGATCGGGGTTGGTCTATCGAGAAGACCGACATCGAGAGGGCCGTCGACAAGAACACCAGGCTCATTGCTGTCTCGTGGGTTTCCATGATCAACGGCTTCACCCATGACGTCGCCTGGCTCGCATCGCTGGCCCACGCCCACGGCGCGCGCCTCTTCGTGGACGCTGTGCAGGCAGCAGGCTGCCTCCCCATCGACGTTCGCAGCACCGGCATCGACTTCCTTTCGAGCGCGAGTTACAAGTGGCTCATGGGCGACTTCGGCCTCGGCTTCCTCTACGCCGGGTCTGACGTCCTGCCCACTCTCCACCGCACCCAGTGGAGCTATCGTCAGTTCTCCGACATGGAGTACCACGCCTTTCCCCACGACAATCCCGGCCCTTTTCCGGCGACGTTCGATCAGCTGCACACCGCCGCGGGCTACTTTGAAACCGGCACGTACGCCAACGCCGTCCTCGCCACACTCAGCCACTCGCTGCCGTGGATCCAGCAAATCGGTATCGCCAATATTCAACAGCACGCGCACGCGCTGAACGGAGTGCTGCGCGAGGAGATGCCGAGGCTTGGCTTTGAGTGCATCACGCCGGCGGACGCACAAGGGGCGATCGTCAGCTTCGCCGTGAAAGACGATGCCGGCACCGCGGCCAGGCTGAAGCGGGCGAATGTCGACGTTTCACTCAATCCGAGACGTATGCGGGTCTCCCCTTCGATTTACAACAACGAAGCGGACGTGCGGGCTTTGCTGGAAGCGCTTAGCTAACGTCTCGAGGAAGCCTTCGCCGCTCAGGATGAGAGTGGCAGAGCCCACACGGGGGACTTCAGAAGGATTCGGTTGGGGCTGGTTTTTTGCGGGTCGCGTAGAAGCCTACGGCGAGCGTGGCGAGGATGGGGATCGCTAAGGCGGTATAAGCGGAGTAGTTCTGTTTGGCGGTGAGGTAGACGACTCGGTGCTGGTCGTTGAAGCGGCAGACGTGGCCGGAGCGCGGGTCGGGGACGGAGGGAGCGACCTTCTCGAAGTGGAGGAGGAGGGCGATGCTGGCTCCCCAGAGACAGAGGGCCAGGACAACCAGCGTGGCGATCATGGTGGCGGGCCGGGAGCGGGGTTTTTGAGCGGGGTCCGGGGTGGGATCGAGGAGGGAGCCGAGTTGTTCGCGGATGTTGGAGTCGGACAGCATGGCGATAAGGCCCTTTGATGATAACAACGGGCGGGGAGGTTTGGCTTGGGGAGTGTGGGGTTTGGCGGGTGGCACTCGGGGGCTGAAGCCCCATCTGTTTGGCCGGCATCGGCACGACTGAACAGCTTGCGGAAAAAGTCCCGAAACGAAGAAGACCCATCCCTCAGCGGCTCAAGCCGGACTGATTTAGCAGGTTTTATGGCATAGCTGAAGCTGTGCCCCTTCAAATCTACGAGTTTTTCCACATGCTGCGAAGTCGTGCCCAAAATGGAGCGGGAGGAGTACTTTCGAGTGAATCGAGGGTCGAATCGTATGGACGGGTCGGCTGGCGGGGGAGCACGCTTCTTGCTGTGGGGTGAACCTGGCCTTCGCTGGGTTGGGGGTGTTGGGTTTTCCCCCCCGGCATCCTTCAGGTACTTGAGGTGGGTCCGGGGACTTGAGGCGGGCCCGGTACGTTGCCGCTTTTCCGCAAGCTGTCAAGCTGTGCCCCTTCAAAGCCGCGAGTTTTTACACAAGCTGTGACGTCGTGCCTCTTCACAGGTTGTGACCGCTTTGAAGCATTATCCCTTGGCGGGTTGTGCTCCGGTCAGGATGGAATTCGGGCTGGTGGAGACGAGTACTCCCTGGCCTTTACTGGTCGAGGGGGGCGGAGGCTGTGGCGTAGTAGCCGGGGCGGTAGCGGAGAGTGTATGGCGAGCTGGATTTGGGGGCGGATGGGGTGAGGGTGAGCTGGATGCGGCGGAAGTCGGACTGGGTGCGGCGCTGGACGGGGTAGTAGCCGATCAGATATTGGGTGCGGAGATCTTCGGAGATCTTGCGGAAGGCGGCGGCGACGTCTCCATACTCGGCGTAGAAGTATTTGCCGCCGGTCTCCTGGGAGAGGGTGATGAGGGCGTGCTCGCCGCCGGTATCGCGGCCGGCGTCGTTGGGAATGGGGATGTCGATGAGGGAGTAGACCATGACCTCGTCGCGAACGGCCTGGTCGAGGGCTTGCTGGAAATCGACATTGTTGACGGTGTTGCCGCCGTCGGAGATGACGACCAGGACTTTGCGGCCGGAGCGCGGGGCGAGGCTTTGCGCGGAGAGGTAGATGGCGTCGTAGAGGGCGGTGGCGGGACCGAAGTCGAGGTTGTTGAGGCCCCAGTCGAGATGGCGGAGGTCGGCGGTGAAGGGGACGATTTCGCGGACGGAGGAATTGAAGTCGATGAGGTCGAGGCCGTCTTTGGGGCGGAGGGTGGCGCGCATGAAGTCGCGGGCGGCGCGAGTCTCGATGTCGAGGTCCTTGCGGACGGAGCCGCTGGTGTCGATGGCGAGGACGAGGTTGAGGGGCAGGTTGGTCTCGCGGTCGAAGTAAGTAATTTTTTGGGCGACGCCGTCTTCGGTGAGGGCGAAATCATTTTGGGTGAGGCCGCCGATGGGGGCGCCGGTGGAGTCAGTGACGTTGACGAAGACGTTGACGAGGTGGACTTTTACGTGGAAGGTGGGGGGCTGGTTTTCCTGGGGGTGGGCGGTCGTTGCAAGGGCGAGGAGGAGTGCAAAAAGCATTGCAATGCTCTGCTGCTTTCTCATGAAAAAGCGAAGCGCGGGTGCCATTCGACTCGTTGCCCCCGGCAACTCGCTCAGGCCAAGCTCTTCGACTCGCTTCTGAATTTTTTGTTGCGCCAAAAGCGGCGCAACGTTTGCGGATGCTTCGCTCAGGATGACGGGGTTTTCTTTTTTTATTGCGAGTGGTGATGAGTCCCTGCGAAAGGCAAACGCGAGGTCCTTCGCTTCGCTCAGGATGACAGGTTTGGTCAACGGGCACGCTCCCGTTTGCGGGGCTTCGCGGTGCTCGCGCGTGGTGTGGACTTCTTCTTCACAACCTTCTGCTTCGCCCGATCCGAAGTGGACTTCGCCGTGGCTGGCTTGAGTTCCGGGGGGAAAGGGTCGCCCTGGGCCCAGACGGCACCGTCGGTGAAGAATTCTTTTTTCCAGATGGGGACTGTTTTTTTCAGGGTATCGATGAGCCAGCGGCAAGCGTCGAAGGCGGCGGCTCGATGAGCGGAGGCAACGGCGATGACGACCGAGGTTTCGCCGATGTCGAGGCGGCCGAGGCGATGGACGATGACGACGTCGCGGATGGGAAACTCGGCGAGGGCCTGTGCGGCGAGGAGCTTCATCTGGTTGAGGGCCATCTCGCGGTAAGTCTCATAGAAGAGGTACAGGGTGCGGCGGCCGCGGGAGTTGTTGCGGACGATGCCGTCAAAGACGACGACGGCGCCGTCCTGTTCGCGCTTGAGAGAGGAGGCCACTCCGATGGCGTCGATGGGCTCTTCGCTGAGATGAACGCGGTGTTTGGGGATGTGGATGATGGGGATGGATTCCTGGGGATTCGGCTGAGCCCATGTCCCAGCACCAGGGACATGGGGCACCCGGGTCGTTGCGGATTTTTTTGGGGCTCCGCCGCTGACGGGCGGGAGGAGGGCGACTTCGTCTCCGTCGGCGAGGGTGTGAGTGGCGGGGACGTATTCCTGATTGACGGCTACGGCGATGGCGGACCACGGAATCACGTTGGCGGGGACAAGACTGCGGCAGCGGCCGAGGAGATCGCGGACGGTGGATCCGGCGGGGAGTTCGAGGGAGCCTGTGGAGGGGCCGAGGTGATCGCGGAGAGTGCCGAAGGCGAGGAGGGTGATGCGCATCGAGTTTTATTATCGGTTAACTGCTGTTGGGTTGGACGGATGAGAGCGGCGTTCGGCGCTCAGCGTTCGGCGTTCCGGGAGCCGCGCGCTTCGCGCGAGCCCCGGGTCTCAAAATCGAGACCTGGGCCAGCCTGAACTACCCCACCCTCCACCACACCACGCCAACACCGGGCGTGGCGGGGATGGGGCACCTGGTTTCCGGCTCAGAAATAATGCTTTGGCGCGCGCAAATGTGGGACACTGCCTGGGAATGCGGAATCGAGAAACCAGGGGCTAAAGCCCTTGACTGTTTGGCATCGAATCGGCACGAGTGAACTCGTGCCCTGATACAAAAACAACTCAATCGCGCGGGCAGTTGGGCGAGGAGACACATGAGCTATATCGACAAGACGCTGGTTCCTGGAGAGAAGGTCGTTTACACGACGCGGCTGCACTGGATCGTGATGCTGGGGCACATTTTTGGGGCGCTTGTGCTGTGGGCGATCGGCGGGTACCTGCTCTGGTATGCGTACGCGCACGCCGAGATGGAGGCGACGAGCCGGAAGGTTGCGGAGTATGGCGGGGCGGCGCTGGTGGTGTGCGGGTTGATTGTGATTCTGGTGGGAAGCGTCCGGCGGAATGCGACGGAGATGGCGGTGACGACGCGGCGGGTGGTGATCAAGACCGGCCTCGCGAGCCGGCGGACCATTGAGATGCTGCTGAACAAGGTCGAGACCATTGAGGTGAGCGAGCCGGGGATGGGGCGCGTGCTGGGATACGGATCGATCACGATGATTGGCACGGGCGGGACTTCGGAGGCGTTTCACAAGATGGCGCGCCCGCTGGAGTTTCGCAATGCAGCGCAGATGGAGATTGAGAAGATGACCCCGGGTGCTGTTCCGGCCGTCACCCCGCCGATTGCGCGACAATAGAAGGCCATGGAATTTGTCGATTTGAAGGCGCAGTACCGGCACGTCGGGGCGCGGGTGGATGCGCGTATCCAGAAGGTTCTCGAACATCAGCGTTTTATTTTGGGCCCCGAGGTTGGGGAGCTGGAGGAGCGGCTTGCTTCTCGGGTCGGTGCTCGGCACTGCATCTCGTGCGCGAGCGGAACGGACGCTCTGCTGCTGGCTTTGATGGCGCTCGACGTGGGGCGCGATGAGGCTGATGGTCCCGATGAGGTGATCACTACTCCATTTACGTTTTTTGCTACGGGGGAGATGATCACGCTGGCTGGGGCTCGGCCGGTGTTTGTCGATGTCGAGCCTGTTGGGTTCAACCTTGATCCGGAAAAAATTGAGGCGGCGATTACTCCGCGGACTCGCGCGATTTTGCCGGTGAGTTTGTATGGGCAGACGGCGGAGATGGATGCGATCAACGCGATTGCTGCGCGGCATGGGCTGGCGGTGATCGAAGACGCGGCGCAGAGTTTTGGAGCGCTGTATCGGGGACGGCACTCGGGGAATTTGAGTACGGTTGGGTGCTCGAGTTTTTTTCCGTCGAAGCCGCTGGGATGTTATGGCGATGGCGGGGCGTGCTTCACGAATGACGATGCGCTGGCCATGGCGATGCTGGAGTTGCGGAATCATGGGCAGGAGGGGCGGTATCGTCACACGCGGATTGGGATCAACGGACGGCTGGATACGCTGCAGGCCGCGGTGCTGCTGGCGAAGCTCGATTATTTCGATGAGGAGCTGACGGCGCGGGCGGAGATTGCGGATCGATACACGGCGCTGCTGCAGAATGCGGTACGGACGCCGCGGGTGCTGCCGGATCGGACGTGCGTGTGGGCGCAGTACACGATTGAGGTGGAGGATCGCGCGGCGGTGGAGACTTTGCTGAAGGGTGCGGAGATTCCAACGGCCGTGCATTATCCTGTGCCGCTGCACTTGCAGCCTGTGTATGCGGAGCTGGCCGGCGAGATGGGATGGGGGCGGGGGAGTTTTCCTGTTGCGGAGCACGCGGCAAAGCAGGTGTTGAGCCTGCCGATGCATCCTTACCTCAAGCCGCCGGAGATTGAGAAGGTGGCGGAGGCGGTGAAACAGAGCGCAGGGCACAGAGCTCAGAGTTCAGAAGAGCCGACAGCGGTTCGCGGATAGAAAAGATCTCAGAAAGAAGAACGCCCCCACCCTGGCGCGCGAAAATGCCGCGCACCAGAATGGGGCACCCGGGGTTCGTGGCGGCGCTTCGCTCAGGATGACGGCGTTGTAAATGGAGGATGACACGTTGGTGACCGAAACGTGCGTGACCAGAGTGAGGGATGAGGGTGACGCATCTGGTGAGATAACCTGGTCCCAAAGTTGGGATTGACACTTGGAGCCAGGGCACAGAGAATGGCGTCAATTGACGGACCGCCAGGATTCGGTTGAGATGCATCGTACCGGGTCAGGCGGCCGTAGAGACGCCGCCTGTGATGCCCGAGCGAGAATCGAGCACGAGCGATGCCAAAGAGGTTGCGCGGCAGATGCGTCGCGAGCCGGAAAAGCGCTTGCCGGCGCGACGATATTTTCCGAAGACGATCTTTCCCGAAACGATATTTTCCGAAAACCAGGGTCTAACGAAACAGGAATTCTCTGTTGAGAGCGGAGCTTTGCTTCGCTGGAATGAGGAGGGCGGCCAAAGTCAGCACACACGATGAGAGGATGAACGCAATTTGATCCGGTAATTTCCCAGAGCCGGATCGAGTGAGCACACAGCACAAGACACAACACCAGGAGGTTCTATGCAGGACGATCTTCAGATGCTGGACGAGTGGATACCGGAACAGATGGAACCAGGAACGCTCTTTGTGCTGGAGAATGCGGCTCCGATGGGGGACGCGCGGAATCCTTTTGTAGCGGTGCTGGCGTGCCCGAAGTGCGGGGTGCTGGGCCTGATCACGCGGGCGCAGTATGTCGGTCTGGAGTCGATGATCTGCGGGGGCGATGCGTGCTCGGCGGAATATTATTTGCGGGAAGATGAGATCGAGTATCGGAAGCCGCACTAAGGCAGAGTTTAGGGATTAGAGTTTAGGGATTAGGAAGAGCGTGCTGCTTTTGCGGCACGCTTTTTCTATTTGCGTTTTTCGGTGGGGACGATTACCGGGCGGCGGAGGGGGACCATAGCGGCGCTGGGCTCGGCGGCGTGCTGCATACGGGTGATCATTTCGGTGCGGACGTATTGGACGAAGTCCTGCATCTGCTGATTCATGGACTCCATGCGCTCGCGCATTTGCAGGATGATGGCGATGCCGGCGATGTTGACCCCGAGGTCGCGGGCGAGGTTGAGGATGAACTCGAGGCGCTCAAGGTCCTCGTCGGTATAGAGGCGGGTATTGCCTTCGGTGCGGGATGGCTTCAGGAGGCCCTCGCGCTCGTAGAGGCGCAGGGTCTGGGGATGGATGTCGTACATCTCGGCAACGGCCGAGATCATGTAGGCGCCTTTGGATTTGCGTTTGGTGGGCATGGTCAGGCAGGACGGGCGTCAGATTCTTCGAGGAGCGCAGATGAAACTCTCTCTACCCATTTTTTCGGCGTCATCTTGTAGGGTTCAAGCATCTGGATGAGTTGCTTGTCTGCGCGTGTGACATGCCAGTAGCCGTTTTCCCAGGAGGTTGTGGCGGTGTGCCCTTTGCGGTGAAGAATCGCGAGCGCTTCACGGTAGCTGAGAGCATAAATGCAGTAGCTGACCGGATCTGTTACATGCCAGATGTAAGCAAGGATGAGATTGCCGGTCTTCTCGTACTTTTTGTCGAGGCCGAAGCCTTCGCCTGTGCTCGCCTTTAGCTGGATAGGACATGCGACGAAGTCACGGGGGGGCGTTCCCCTGTCCAGATAGGCAATCAGATCAATCCCGCGGTCTCTAACCGGTACCGCAACCTCGAGACCGGCTGCCGTTAGCTGGGCGATCAGCAAATGCTTTCCTGCCAGTTCCGTGAGCTGGCTGTCTTTGGTTTCCGGATTATGTGGCCGCTTAGAGTCCAGGAGAACGACAGTGGTTCCTTCAGCGTAGCGGGCAGCATGCTTTCCGCGAACGCCAGCGGAAAAGTCGTATTCCTTCCGCATTTCGTGTTTGCGTGGCTTAGAAGTCTTTTTCATACTGAGTTTTCTCTCGCCGGGTGACTCTGCGGGCGCTGATCAATCTTATTCTGTCACCCTGTTCGGTATAAACGACAAGCAATAATCGTTTTTTGCTCGAAAGACCGACGCTGATCAGTCTTTCTTCGTCATCGCTGTGTTCGGGATCAGAGATCATCAACTCGGTCCGATCGCCGAAGATCGTCATGGCCTCGGAGAAACTTACGCCGTGCTTCTTCTGATTGGCGCGATCTTTTTTGTTATCCCATTCAAAAATCAATGCCATGGATCAACCTGTGGGCGGGAAGAAGTGGGGGGCGATTTCTACTCCGATGTGCTGGCCGAGGGTGATGCGGCGGGGGAGGAGGTTGCGGAGCTGGCCTCCGTAGATTTTGTAGGGGACGGTGATTTGGAGGGCGTGGCCGGAATTCTGCTCGATGGTGAGGAGGATCGCGTCGGTGAAGTTTTCCTGGGAGGGGCGGGCGAGGGCGACGTTGGCGGCGAGGACGACGGCCTGGATTTGGCCGCGGCGGATGCGGTCGGCGACGTGCTCGGTGAGGAGTTTGAAGAGGCGCTCGGGGTCGCGGGGCAGGCGCGGGATTTCGAGAGTCTCGCGGGAGATCTGGCCTTCCAGGTCCATGGAGAAGGCGAAGGGGGCGAGCTCGCCGTAGCGGCGAAGGATGAGGCGGGCGTAGGTCATGGACGCGTTGAGGAGCTGGGTGGCGCGGCGCTGGTCGAGGGTCTGCTCGACGACGGGAAAGGGATCGTGGGAGCGGAAGAGGCTCATTGCTTTGGCCTGTTGATGGTGTAGACGCAGTGGTCGTAGCCGTGCCAGGGGATGGTGCGGGCGAGGGTGAGGCCGTTCTTCTCGGCTACTCGGCGGGAGGAGATGTTTTCTGGACGGATCATGGAAATGACGTGGTCGATTTTATGATCGCAGGCGAACGCGGTGAAGACATAGTCGAGGACGGCGCAGGCGGCTTCAGTGGCGTAGCCCTGGCGCTGGTGATCGCGATGGACGTGGTAGCCGATTTCGAGTTCGCGGACGCCCTCGACGTCCTGGCAGACTGGGCCGCAGTCACCTATGAGTTGGCCGGAATTCTTGAGGACGATACCGAGGAGACCGGTTCCTGTGGGATAACGGGTAATTTGGCGGTCAATCCATTGTTCGACTTCGGCGGGTGTGAGGGGGTGGGGGTAAAAGCGCATGGTTTCTTCGTCGCCGAGGACGGCGTGTAGGGCGGGGGCGTCTCCGGGGGTCATTTCGCGGAGGATGAGGCGGGGGGTGGTGAGGTGCACAGGGTTCAGGGTACAGGCTGCAGGGTACAGGTTACAGAGGAGACAGGAGACAGGAATCCCGGACTTACGGACGGGCGAGGGTGTTCTGAACCCGGGTCTCAGGATCGAGACCCGGGCCAGCCCTGGCCAGCGGACACCCGGTTATTTGTAGCAGGCACGGTTACTAGACTTTGGGCCAGATGGATTCGCGGGGGTCTTCGGGATTGAGTTTGGCGAATTCGCGGAGGATTTCGCGGGAGCGCTCGTCGCGGAGCTGGGGAACGGATACTTCCACGGTTACAATTTCGTCGCCTCGCGTGCCTTCTTTAGTGGCGGAGGGGACGCCACGGTCGCGCATGCGGAGTTTCTGGCCGCTTTGGGTGCCGGGCGGGATGCGGAGCTGGGCTCGTCCATCAATGGTGGGGACTTCGATGCGGGCGCCGAGCGCGGCTTCAGACACCGTGACGGGCAGGGTGAGGTGGATGTCGTCGGCCTGGCGGGAGAAGACGGGGTGCGTACCGGTGCGGATGATGAGGTAGAGGTCGCCGGCAGCGCCGCCATGGAGGCCGGCATTCCCCTTGCCGGCGAGGCGGATGCGCTGGCCGTCGCGGGTGCCGGGCTTGATGCGGAATTCGAGGGGATCGGTGCGATACACGACGCCTTCGCCATGGCAGGTGGGGCAGGCGTTCTGGACTTTGCCGGTTCCGTTGCAGCGCGGGCACTGGATGTTGAACTTCATGCGGCCGCCCATTTGCGTGACCTGGCCGGTGCCATGGCATTCGGGGCAGGTTTGCGTTCCGCCCATGGTGGCGCGGCCGTGGCAGGTGGGGCAAACTTCCTGGCGCTGGATTTCGAGGCGCGCGACGCCGCCGCGGATGGCGGTCCAGAACTCGACGTTGACGGTGTACTCGAGGTCGGTGCCGGGCTGCGGGCCCTGGGCTTGCTGCTCGCGGGAGAACATGCCGGAGAAGATGTCGCGGAAGTTGCCCCAACCCTGGCCACCGGAACCTGCGCCCGGAGCTTCTTCGGAGAAGTCGAAGCCACCGAAGTCGAACGGGGCGCCGCCGGTCTGCTGAGGGCCGTCTCCGCGTGCGTATCCGCCCTGGCCGGCGCGGGCCGCGGCTTCGGCCGCGGCGGGATCGATCTGATCGGAGTAGAAGCCGAACTGGTCGTAGATTTTGCGCTTCTTCTCGTCGGAGAGGATGTCGTTGGCTTCGGAGATTTCCTTGAACTTCTCTTCGGATTTTTTGTCGTTGGGATTGACGTCGGGATGGTACTTGCGCGCGAGCTTGCGGAAGGCCTTGCGGATGTCCTCGGTGGTGGCGGTTTTCTTGATGCCGAGGGTCGCGTAATAGTCTTTGTGCTGGGTCGGTGGCATGTTTTTGTTTCTCACTCGATGCGGGTTGTTATTGCGCTATTCCACCCGCGAAAGCATTCATCTCTGGTCTGGCCCGCTGCCTGCTGCCGAATTGCGACTTATCCGGGACTTATCCGGGACGAGGGTGCGTCAGCACCAGGCAACTCTCCTCGCTGTGCTCGAAGGCCTGCACGCGCGCAACTGCATTGCGGAGGACGAAGTCGGCGCGGGCGGTGGTGCAATTTCCGATCCGCAACCAGACTACCTTTGGCAGTCCCCCGAGCAGCAGGCTTCGTTGCGCGAAATCAGAGTCTTTCGAAACGATCATGAAGCCATTCTGAAGAGCATAGCGCCACACGTCGTTGTCGGAAGCTCCGCGCAGGCCGCAGTTCCGAAGGTGGAGCGATTCGGGGTAAGTATCCTGGAGCGCCGTGGTAAGGCGCGGCGAAAGATTCTCATCGAGCAGCAGTTTCACAAGGGTACGATGGCAAGCCTGCGCTCGGCATCGGCGGCATAAGCGAGGCAGGCGCGAATATCGGACTCGCTAAGGTCGGGGAAGTCCGCGAGAATCTCGTCCTCGGTCATCCCGGCGGCCAAGTAATCCAGCACATCATAGACGGTAATGCGCAGGTCGCGAATGCAGGCCTTGCCACTGCGCTTGCCGGGATCGATTGTGATGATCTGCGCGTAATCCATCGGAATCTCCCGCGGGGTTGAAGCTATTCTACTCGGGCTCCTTTTCTATCGGTATTTGTGCCGGGTTGGTGGCATGACGGTGCCGCGCGTCAGTTCCACACCAGTTGGGCGTCGACGGGTTCGATGCGCCAGAAGATGTCGGGTTCCATGGTGCGCATCTGGCGGACGAAGAGGTTGGCCTGTTGTTCGTCGTCGAACACCACCTGGTTGGTGATCTGTCCTGCGCGGAGCTGTTCACATTTCCATAGTGTGTTCGTCATGGGGAAGGTTCCTTTCAACTGCTTCATCCTTACGTCTTTAAACTTCGGGGCGTTCCTTTTGAAGAACGCCCCGATTATTTATCGGCATGTATGGGGCAGGATTTGAGTCCTGCCCTTGTATAAAAGTGTGACCCGTATGGTGCTTTGGTACTCAGGGGCTAAAGCCCCTTTTCTGGCCTTGTATCGGCACGACTGAAGTCTTGCCGCTTTGCTTCCTTTAATAGTTCAGGCTCAAAAAGTGGCCTAGCTAAGAGCCGGGTTCCCGGGTCTCAAAATCGAGACCCGGGCCAGCCGGATTCGTGCTTGAGGATCCGTCGATGTTATTTTTTGTCATCGACGTCGACGTATTCGGCGTCGATGACTCCTTCGTCCCTCTTCTCGTCGGCGGTTCCCGCCGCAGCTGCGTCTCCGTCGGTGGGCGGAACTCCGTTGCCGCCGGCTGCGCCCGCGGTGCTGGCTCCGGCCTTATACATGGCCTCGGCCAATTTGTGCGAGGCGGCGGTTAGTTTTTCGCGCGCCGCGTTCAGCTCGGCTGGGCTGGGCTGACCTTCGAGGGTCTTCTTCGCGTCGGCAAGAGCCGTTTCGACTTCGGTCTTCTCGGTTCCGGAGACTTTGTCGGCGTTCTCCTTGAGCATCTTTTCGATGTTGTAGACGAGGGAGTCGAGCTGGTTGCGCGCTTCGATCTCGTCGCGCTTCTCCTTGTCCTCAGCGGAGTGGGCCTCGGCTTCCTTCGCCATGCGATCGACTTCCTCTTTGCTGAGGCCCGAAGACGAGGTAATGGTGATCTTCTGGTCCTTGCCTGTGGCGGTGTCTTTCGCGTTGACGTTGAGGATGCCGTTGGCATCGATGTCGAATGTCACCTCGATCTGCGGGACACCGCGGGGCGCGGGCGGAATGCCGCCGAGCTTGAACTTGCCCAGCGTGCGGTTCTGCGCGGCCATAGGGCGTTCGCCCTGGAGGACGTGGACTTCGACTTCGGTCTGACTGTCGGCCGCGGTCGAGAAGGTCTCGGTCTTCTTGGTCGGGATGGTGGTGTTGCGCGGGATCATCGGCGTCGCTACTCCACCCAGCGTTTCGATGGAGAGAGTGAGCGGCGTGACGTCGAGCAGCAACAGGTCCTTCACTTCGCCGGCGAGTACTCCGGCCTGGACGGCTGCGCCGATGGCAACGACTTCATCCGGGTTGACGCCTTTGTGGCCTTCTTTGCCGAAGAGCTCCTTGACGAGGGCCTGGATGCGCGGCATGCGGGTCTGGCCGCCGACGAGGACGACTTCGTCGATCTTGCTGGCGTCGATGCCAGCGTCGGAGAGGGCTTTTTTCGAAGGCTCGACGGAGCGCTGGATGATGTCCTCGACGAGCTGCTCGAGCTTGGCGCGTGTGAGCTTCTTGACGAGGTGCTTGGGACCAGAGGCGTCCGCGGTGATGAAGGGCAGATTGATCTCGGTCTCGAGCGCGGTGGAGAGCTCGATTTTGGCGCGCTCGGCCGCGTCGCGGAGACGCTGGAGGGCCATCTCGTTGCCACGTGCGCGGAGGTCGAGGCCTTCCTCTTTCTTGAACTCATCGATGAGCCAGTCAACAATGCGCTGGTCGATGTTGTCGCCGCCGAGGTGAGTGTCGCCGTTGGTCGATTTGACCTCGATGACGCCTTCGCCGACTTCAAGGATGGAGATATCGAAGGTGCCGCCGCCGAAGTCATACACGGCGATGGTCTCGTCCTTCTTTTTGTCGAGGCCGTAGGCGAGTGCTGCCGCAGTGGGCTCATTGACGATGCGCTTGACGTCGAGACCGGCGATTTTGCCTGCGTCCTTGGTAGCCTGGCGCTGTGCATCGTTGAAGTAGGCGGGGACGGTGATGACAGCTTCCGTGACGGTGGTGCCGAGATGGTCTTCGGCGGCCTTCTTCAACTTTTGAAGAATGAGCGCGGAGATTTCGGGCGGGGTGTAGAGCTTGCCCTGGGCCTCGATGGCTACGTGATCGCCTTGCTGGACGACTTTATAGGGAACCATCTTGAGCTCGTCGGAGACTTCGTCGAAACGGCGTCCCATGAAGCGCTTGACGGAATAAATAGTGTTGGTGGGGTTGGTGATCGCCTGGCGCTTGGCGACCTGGCCAACGAGGCGCTCGCCGGATTTAGTGAAGGCGACGACGGAGGGGGTTGTGCGTCCACCCTCTTCGTTGGCGATCACTTTGGGCTCACCGCCCTCCATAACGGCGACGACCGAGTTGGTCGTGCCGAGGTCGATACCGATAATCTTTGCCATTCTGGTGCTCCTAATAGATGAGTGCCTGGGGTCCTTGGCTAGGATGGCACTTGAGTGAGTTGTTGTCAATGTATCTGATGCTGGAAGTGGCGGCTGGGATGCAGAATGGGAAGTGTTTGAATTGGATGGGGTTAATGTGGATTGCTGGGGGCGCAGAGTCGGGGTTGGAAGCGTCGGGGAAGAAAGGCCACCGCTTCGGACTTTGGTCGGCCGCTGCGCGACCGATTCCCCTCCGCGCCCAGACCTTGCGCAAGTTAACAGGCATCAGCTACGGGGGGTCCCCATTCGACGCGTCGCGGATTCAGGTCATCGCATCGCTGGAGGGTGGTTTGGCCGCGCTCTGCTCAGGATGACGATTCTTTCGAAGACAGCCCTTTCGATGACAGGCTCGGTTGGGTTTGGACTCTGATTGAGGGTTCACGCATCAAAAAGGCAAACCGGGTTACTCTTCCCCCATACGATTTCGTTGGTAGTTTTCAGCTTCGTTGTTTCCGGGTTCCGGTTCTGGGCTCCGCGCTCGTAGTTTCTTCTTCTCAATTCTTACCCACGCAGCTTCAACAACTGGCAGAGGGGCATGGCGGACGGAAGCGGTCAGCAGGCGCAAAATTTTGGAGTGAATCCGTGGCTCATCGCGGTTTCCGTGATGCTGGCGACCTTTATGGAGGTGCTGGACACGGCGATTGCGTCGGTCGCGCTTCCTTATATAGCGGGGTCGCTGTCGGCGTCGAACGATGAAGCGACGTGGGTGCTGACCAGCTACCTGGTGGCAAACGCGGTGATTCTGCCGGCGAGCAACTGGTTCTCGCTGCGATATGGGCGGAAGAAGTTTCTGATCACGTGCGTGATCATCTTCACGATTGCTTCGTTCTTTTGCGGGGCGGCACCGACGCTGGGGTTTATGTTGCTGGCTCGCGTGATCCAGGGCGCGGGGGGCGGAGCGCTCCAGCCATTGTCGCAATCGATTCTGCTTGAGAGCTTTCCTCCGGAGAAACGTGGGGCGGCGATGGCGCTGTTCGCGTTTGGAGTGGTGGTGGCTCCGGTGCTGGGGCCGACGCTGGGCGGGTGGCTGACGGATACGTACAGCTGGCGGTACGCGTTCTATATCAATATTCCTGTGGGCGCGCTGGCGGTGTTCATGATCGGCCGGTACGTGAAGGATCCGGAGTACATCACGAAGGGGCACGCGTCGAAGTTCGATGGGCTGGGGTTCGGGTTGCTGGCGGTGTGGACCGGATGCCTGCAGGTGATTCTGGACAAGGGGCAAGAGGACGACTGGTTTGGGGCGACGTGGATCCGGTGGGCGACGTTCTTCCTGATCGTGTCGTTCACGTGGTTCATCGTGCATTCGTGGAAGAGCAAAACGCCGCTGGTGAACCTGAAGACGCTGAAGGACTGGAATTTTGGGCTGGGGTGCGCGCTGATCGCGATGTTCGGGTTGTGTATCTACTCGATGATCACGGTGCTGCCGCTGTTTTACCAGGAGCTGCTGGGGTATACGGCGTTTACGGCGGGCCTGGTGGTGGGGCCGCGCGGGATCGGGTCGATCCTGGGGATGCCGGTGATCGGGTATCTGGGGAACAAGGTGGACCCGCGGTATCTGCTGACGTTTGGGTTTGTGGGTTTCGGGATCATGTCTCTGATGTTGGGGAATCTGACGCTGGGGCTGAGTCCGTGGACGTTGCTGGTGCCGATTGTGGCGACGGGGTTCGCGCTGAGTTTTGTGTTTGTGCCGATCACGACGCAGGCGTACAGCACGCTGCGGAACGATCAGATTGGGAACGCGAGCGGGATTTTCAATTTGCTGCGGAACGTGGGCGGGTCGATTGGGATTTCGATTGCGCAGACACTGCTGGTGCGGCGGAGCGCGGCGCATCAGGTGCAAATTGGCGGGTCGGTGTCGACGACGCAGTATTGGTTTGAGCAGCAGATCAGCGGGCTGACGGGATATTTGTCACGGCGGACGGCGGCACCGAACGCGGCACATGCGGCGCAGGGACTGCTGTATCAACAGCTGGGTCAGCAGTCGTTGCTGTGGGCGTTTGTGGATGTGTTCCGGTGGATGAGCCTGATTTGTTTCGCCTGTGTGATTCTGGTTTGGTTTTTCCGGAAGGTGAAACCTGGGGCGAAGGCGCCCGTGGGGGCGCACTGAGGTTTCGATTGCGCCGCTGGCAGGAAAAAAGGCGCTCGGGGTTCAGCGTTGAGTGGGGGATGGTGCGGGGTTGGGCACCCGGTTTCCCGAAATGGAACCAGGGAAATACTTGCGGGTGAATGCAGGGTCGAATTGTGTTGATTTTCGGGCAGCGACAGCTTCTGCTGCTTGCTGTGGGGTGAACCTGGCCATCGCTGTTTTTGGGGTTGAGGGTGCGCTATCCCAAAACGGAAATGGACCGTTACTTTCGGTCGGATTCAGGGTCGAACGGTGTTGATTTGTGGGCGGCAGCGGCTTCTGCTGCTTGCTGTGGGGTGAATCTGGCTATCGCTGCTTTTGGGGTTGACGGTGGGGCTATCCCAAAACGGAAATGGACCGTTACTTTCGGTCGAATCCAGGGTCGAACAGTGTTGATTTGTGGGCGGCGACAGCTTCTACTGCTTGCTGTGGGGTGAACCTGGCCATCGCTGTTTTTGGGGTTGAGGGTGCGCTATCCCAAAACGGAAATGGACCGTTACTTTCGGTCGGATCCAGGCTCGAACAGTGTTGATTTGCGGGCGGCGACAGCTTCTGCTGCTTGCTGTGGGGTGAACCTGGCCATCGCTGTTTTTGGGGTTTGCTTTTTTTTGTGGGGTGCCTGCCTTCACCTTTTGTGGGTGCCTACCTTTGTTGGGTGCCTGAACTTCACCTTTTGTCGGGTGCCTGAGCTTCACCTTTTGTGGGGTGCCTGAGCTTCACCTTTTGTGGGGTGCCTGAACTTCACCAGGTGAAGTTGCCTGTGCAGAAGTGCAGAGCCATTGCTCCTTCCCCCGCGCTCAGACGGTTCTTTGAAAGATGCGAAGGCCTCTGAGGTTCAGACCGATTCGATTGATTCTTCGAGGGGTGCGAAGGTTCGTTTTTGCTCGTCATACGCTTCGACCGCTCCAGTGAGGATGTCGTAGTACCAGCCGTGGACCTGGAGCTTGTTGTGGGCCAGGGCTCGGGCTACTTCGGCATGGGTTCTGAGATTTTCTAACTGGGCTATGACGTTAGCGTGGATGAGCGCGGTGTGGAGAGTGTGCGTGTCGGCATGGTCAACGCCGGGGGGAAGATATTTCCAGGCAGGCTCGATGTAGCCGAGCCACTTGGCGGTGAGGGGCAGGCGGGCAAGATCGCGGGGAGCGCCGGGATTGACAGCGGGAGGCAGGACGGCGCGGATGGCCCCGCAGTCGGAGTGGCCGCAGACGATGATGTGCTGGACGTGGAGGACTCCGACGGCGTACTCGATGGTGGCGGAGATGCCGCCGGGCATGGCTCCGTGGGGCGGGACGATGTTGCCGATGGCGCGGCAGAGGAACATGTCGCCGGGCTCGGTTTGGAGGATGAGGTTAGGGACGACGCGGGAGTCGGCGCAGGTGATGAAGAGGACGTCGGGTTTTTGGAGTTCAGCGAGGAGATGGAAGTGGTCTTTGAGTCCTGGGAAGACTTCGCGGCGGAATTTGGAGTAGCCGGTGAGGAGGCGCTGCATGGCGTGTCCAGCGTACAGGCTTCGCCGCACGGGGTGAAGCGTCCCTGCCTCCAAGATCAGTCGGCGCGGCGAAGGAGAGGGCCGGCGGTGTGTTTCCATGCAAAGCGGAGAGCTCGGTAGGCTGCCACGAAGCCCCAGTAGAGCCAGGCGAGGAAGGCGGCCAGCGCGAGAAGGCGGGCGAGCACGTCGATGGGCGCGATCAGGGCGATGCAGGTCGCAAGGGCCGTGCAGAGGGTGATAAGCATACCGGGCTCGCGCCACCAGGCGGTTGGTGGGGTGAGGGGGAAGGAACCGAGAAGGAACCATTGCAGGGCGATAAGGACACAGAAGATCAGGTCGAAGCGCTTCTGAGCGATTCGTCTTGCATACGTCGAGGGGGCGTCGTTGATATGCAGCATTCCCGCGACTGACCATCGAGGCGGGCACTCCATTCGCCAAGCCGTCACGATGAAGACCGGCACATTGCCGAACTGCACGACCTGTTCCTGAGGCGGGTAGCTAGCCCACATTCCTTGACACGGATCGAAAGGGACTGTTGCCGACTCTTGCGCAGCCTCGACCACGGCTGGCTCCAGACAGGCTTTGGTGTAACGAGCGTCCTGCCATTCCATGTAGAGGATCAGCGGAATCGCCGTTGTAAGGTTCACCGCAGCCAAGAGACATCCGCGCCGCCACTGCATGGCCCAAAGCGTACTCCTGATGGGCGGGGTATTCAGGAACAAATTTGGTGGCATAGCTGCGAAGCCTGCACCATGGCGTTTCTCAGACCCGCGCTTTGGTGCGGGCTCCGCGCCAATAGAGGACGAGGCCTAAGAGGATCGAGGCTAATGTTCCGATGAGGAGCTTGAGTTCGAAGCTTACTTTGCTTGAGGAGTCTCCGGGTGGGATGAGAGAGACGGCGATTCCGACGAGGACGACGATGAAGCCGAGCCCTCCTGCGATCCAGACTCCTGGGCGGCCGCCGGGGACGAGGATGATGTTGGAGCTGGGCTGGCCGGCGGTGTCGCGGGCCTGTTGCCGATCGGGACGGCGGGCTAGTTTGATGACCGCAGCGAACATATAGAGGAAGGGGATGAAGTAGAGGATGATGGCCGCGTCGATGAGGACCTGGTACGCTCCACGGGTGGTGTCGTTGATTTGGGAGATGAGCAGGATGGCGCCGGAGGCGGAGCCCTGGACGAGGATGGAGACCCAGGGGGTTTTCCAGCGGGGATGAATTTTTCCGAAGGCTGCGGGGAGATAGCGGTCGATCCCGACGACAAAGGGGACGCGCGCGATGCCGGCGACGGTGGAGCCTACTCCGCCGGCGTTGCCGACGGTGACAAGGAGGGCGGCGAGGATGCCGAGGAAGCCGATTTTCAATGCGACGGAGCCGAGGGTGATCGCATGGAAGACTCCGCTTTGGGGATCGAGGTCGGCGGCGGGAACGAGAGCGAGGATAGCAAAGGTTCCTGCGATGTAGATGAAGGCGGTGAGGGCTCCTGCTCCGTACACCGCGCGCGGCAACGTTCGGCGCGGGTCGCGCACTTCTTCACTCATGGCGGAGACCAGCTCGAGGCCGGTGAAGGCGAAGGCGATCTGGGACCAGAAATTGACGGTGTCCCAGTTCCAGGTAGGGAGCATGTTGTGCACTGTGAAGTGCGTGGCAGGACCGAAACCCTGCTTGTGATGAAACACGACTATCGCGCCGAGGGCTACGAGGATGGCGAGAGGGAGGAAGGTGCCGACTCCCCCTGCGTTCTGGAGCCACTTGCCGATGTTGAGGCCGATGATATTGAGGCCGACGGCAACGATCAGTAAAGCCAGAGAAACTTCAATTTGGAAGGATCGATCTTGGGAGAGGATGGCGCCACGGGCTCCGAAGACGTAGGCGGACATGGAGGCTGATGCGAGCAGGAGGCCGGGGAAATAGAAGACGGTGTAGATCCAGTAGGTCCAGCCGGCGATGAAGCCGTGGAAGGGGCCGAAGGCTTCTTTGGCCCAGACGTAGAGGCCGCCTTCTTCGGGGAAGCGGGAGGAGAGCTCGTTGATGACGAGTGCGCCGGGGACGAAGAAGAGGACAGCGGCGAGGATCCAGAGGGAGATGGAGGAGGTGCCGTTGTGGCCGGCGGCGGCGATCCAGCGCGGGCCGACGACGGTGGCGATGTTGAAGAGGAGGACGTCCCAGAAGCCCATGGTTTTGCGGAGCTGGGATTTGGGGGTGAGATTCGGAGTGGTGATCATCGGGAAAACCCGATGATAGCGCGTGAGGGCTGATCGAGTTCAGGATGAAACGGCTTTCTCGGGATCGCGCGCCCGCGATGTCCACCCTCCACCCCACCGCGCGAACATCAAGCGCGGTGGGGACCCCGGCCTGGCGCGCGAAAAGCACGCGCACCTGAATGGGGCACCGAGATTCGTTTCAGGTCAGGACAGGAATATGGTTCGCGCTTTGCGCGAATCCCACATCCCAACACCTGGGATGTGGGGCACCCGGTTAGTGGCGGTGGCCTCCACCGCCTCCTCCGTGGCTGGAGTGACCGCCTCCGCTGGAATGGCCTCCTCCACCGAAGCTGTGGCCGCCGCTGGAGTGACTGCCTCCTCCACCGAAGCTGGAGCGGCCGCCGCTGCTGAAGGTCGAACGGCCTCCGCCGAAGGCGCTGCTGGAGTGTTCGGAGCGGGAGGAGAATCCGCCTCCGCTGTAGGCGTGGGAGCTTTGGTTGAAGCTGTTGCCGGCATAGGCGCGGTAGGTTGGGGCCTGGGAGCGGAAATTCGATTGCGGCTCGCGGAAGGAGTTGCTGAAGCCGCGGTTGTAATTCTGTTCGGGGCGACTGTAACTCTGCGCGGGACTGCGGTAGTTCTCGGGGCTTCGATAACTTTGCTGGAAGTTTTGTTGCGGACGGCTATAGGCTCCTGAGTTTCCGTAGCCGTAGCTTCGGGAATCAGGGCGGGCATTGAAAGCTGGCGCGTGGTTATAGGCCTGCTGCGGAGAGCGGGCGTAGTTGTTAGCGTAGCCGGGACGACTGGCGAATCCGTTCCGATCGGTGAGGCCGCGGTTCTGATCCCAGCCACGGTTTTGACCGTAACCGCGGTTTGCGGTGAAGCCTCCGTAGGATCCGCGACTGCCGTAGGCGCCTGCACGGCCGTCGAATCCGCCGCGATTGTTATAGCCGCCACGGGCGTAGGCTCCGTGATCGTAGGCTCGGGCGTAGGCGAAGGAGCGATTCCAACCATAGCGCGGGCCTCCGTTGCGGAGTCCCCAGTCGCGAAGGGCGGGACCGTGGGGATAGTAGCCGGCGTGGTCGAAGAAGAGGCAGTGGCCTAGCCAGCTGAGTCCCCAGCCGGCCCAGCCCCACGGCATGACGCTGAAGGCGGACATAACGAAGCCGGGGCCGAAGCGGAGGCCCACGCCGAGGAAAGCGTCGGCGGCTCCGAGGAAAAAGCCGGGCCAGGGGTTGATGGGGGCGCCGTATACGGTCCACGGATCGTAGGCGGGGACGTAAACGATTTGAGGATTGGCGGGGGCGATGTCGAGGTAGCCCTGGTCATTGGTGATGGTTTGCTGCGGAGTGTTTTGGAGATTGCCGGCGGCCTGGGCGCGCTGGCGCATCGCCTGGATGGCGTCCATAACATCGTTGGGTTGGTTGTAGTAGGCGTTGCCGAGTTCGGTGGTCCAGGAAAGATTGCGGTCGAGTTCAGCGAGAACCTGGGGGAAGGCGGTGAGGGCTTTGACGCTGGGATCCCAGGGCTGGGCATTGGCTCCCGCGGCGATCTGATCGGGCGGGGCGTAGGACATGGATTGACGCCAGTGGTCGGCGGAGGCGATTTGCTCGGGAAAGGTAGAGGCGGCGAGAATCTGGGCGACGAGGGCGTCGGGGTAGAGGGCTATGGGGGCAATGAGTTGGTCGAGCTGGTCGGGGGCTAGTGGTTGCTGGGCCTGTTGCGGCGGGGCGTACGGCTGCTGGGGGGACTGGTTATAGGCCTGGTCTGGGTATTGCTGTTGGTCCGGATAGGATTGCTGCGGGTATTGCTGCTGGGGATAGCCCTGTTGAGGATATTGCTGCCCATATTGCTGATCGGCCTGGGGCTGTTGCGGGGTGTAGTTCTGCTGGGATTGCTGTTGCTGGTCGTCGGGGGGTGGGGGAGGGTAATCCTGTTGCTGCTGTTGGGGGTAGCCCGGCTGCTGCACCTGGGGCGGCGGGTAGGCTTGCTGCTGGGCGAAGAGGTCGAGCTGGGCGCAGGGGAGGAGGAGGATCGCGAGCGAGAGGGCGAGGACTCGGCGGCCGAGGCTGTGTGGGGTCTCAGTGGGATTTTGGCGGGTGGTGCGCGGAGTGGGAAGTGCGCGGATGGTCATAGGTCCCTCATGGCCCCACAGGCATTTGAGATGCCTGTATTTTCTTGCTCTTGCGCGGAAGTACCGTTACTGGCCCACGTTGATGGCGGGGGTCATATTACTGTCGTTCACCTCATGTAGACCCGGAGTGCGGAGAATGGTTCCGGCAGACAGGCCTATTTTGGCTGGGAGGATTCGAAGGCTGTACCGGGGTGGTAGGTGAGGCCGTTGATGACGTAAGGGCGGTCGGCGGGGTTGGCGGGGGGACCAAAGGTGAGCTTCGTAAAGTGCATGAGGTCGGGTTCGCCCGCGAAGAATCCGCCCCAGCCCCAGCCGTGGCGGGTGAAGATGCGGAAGGCATCGGAGCTGGAAGAGATTTTTCCCTGGCCTTTGTCGCGGGGGGCGAAAACGGCGGAGGTCGCAGGCCACCAGCCTTTCTTCGCGTCCCGGAAGGGATTTTCGCGGGGGTTGAGATCAATGGCGACACCGTAGCTGTGACTGCTCCACTCGGTGGGGGCGTCGTCGGCACGCTCGCAGTAGAAGCCTACGGTGATGTCCTGCTCGGCATAGACGTCGGGGCCGTAGTTTTCCCAGGGGTCGATTTTATTGATGGGGAAATGGGCGGCGTAGAGCTCGGTGAAGATTTGCGCGGCTTCGGAAGCGAATCGTTTGTGGAGGACGATGGTGCCCTGGCGGGTTTGGTTGTCGAAGCCGTAGTAGGTGACGCGAATGGAGACGAGGTCGTCGAGAGATACGGGGCAGCCGGGATTCCAGGATTTGCCGGTCATGGCGGTGCGTTGTTGGGATGTGAGGGGAGCGATCGGGGCGCTGACGAGCGGGTTTTGCGCGTTCGCGGCGAGTGCGATAGCAACGACGACAAAGAGCAGACGGAATGACTGAACTCTCAAGGCTTCTCCGGAGGGGAGGCGGGTGGCGTTGGCAACCATCATAACCAGCCGACCCTTTTCCAGAGATTGAAAACTACTGGCGCGCCGTCGTGGGCGTGGGAGTTGGGCGGGGCGAAGTTCCGTTACCGTCGAAGCTGCTTTGAGCGCCGAAGCCGGCCATGATCTGGGTGAGGAGGTCGTTGACGGCGCCTGGATTGTTGGGGAGCAGGATGGTGTTGGAGCGGCCGGCGGTTCCGATGTCCCGCAGCGTATCGAAATACTGAGTGAGCAGGACCATGGACATGACGTCGCGAGCGGTGGAGCCTTCAACGGCGGTCTGGAATTGTTCGACGGAGGCCTGGAGGCCCTGGATGATGGCCTGGCGCTGCTTGGCGACGCCTTCGCCCTGGAGGGCTTTGGACTGGGCTTCGGCTTCGGCCTGCTTGACCTTAAGAATTTTTTCGGCTTCGCCACGGGCCTGGGCGGCGGTTTGTTCGCGCTGCGCGGCGTTGATGTCGTTCATGGCGGCTTTGACTTTGGCGTCGGGGACCATGTCGGTGACGAGGGCCTTGAGGATGTTGTAGCCGAACTCGCTCATGACGGCGTCAAGCTCACGTTTAACGGCAGCGGAGATTTGCGCCTGCTGCTCGAAGGCTTCATCGAGGGTGAGGGTGGGGACGTGGCCGAGGATGGAGTTGAAGACGTAGCTCTCGATTTGTTTTTGCGGAGAGCTGAGTTTGTAGTAGGCCTCGAAAACCTTGTCGGGGAGGACCTGGTACTGGACGGAGACGGGGATGGTGACGAAGACGTTGTCTTTGGATTTGGTTTCGACGTTGACGTCGGCCTGGCGGATTTGTAGGTCCATGAAGCGGACGGTTTCGCACCACGGCACGAGGAAGTGGAGGCCGGGCTGGGCGATGCGATTGAATTTGCCGAAGCGCTCGACGACGCCAGCAGTGTAAGTGCGGACGGTATACATGGTTTTGACGACGGTGATGAGAACGAAGACGCCGATGATAGCGAGAATGACAGCGATGAACATCGGAGTGGGTTCCATGGGCGGGCCTTTCTGCAACGGCAGGTACCGGGTGCGGGGGTTTGGTACAGGGTACAGCGGGGCCGGTTATAGGGAGAGGAAATTGTGGCAACTGGGGCAGAGCTGCAAAACGGGATGCACCTGTGCCAGGACAATGGCGGGGGCACGGTTTGCAGGATGCTATTTGTGCCTGGTCTTTATTCCACGGGGTAAGCCACGAGTTTTTCGTGGGCTGCTTTGGCAGGACTGGAAGCGGGCCCCGTTCACAGGTCCGTGTCCGTCAGCGAGGAGACCGTGAAGGAGACTCGCCGGTGGCTCAAGCCGGATTGGCTTTGCCGCTCCTTCGGCACGGCCAAGGGCGCGCCTCTTTCAGGACGCCGAATTTTTTCCCTTGCTGCAAGGTCGTGTTCCGCTGCGGGTTCCCTGGCTTCGACCTGTGCAGCCAGTTGTTTTGGGGTGCGAAACGGTCCGACTGATCAGCCTGCTGGGTGCACGGGACGGAGTTAAGAGTGTGCTGTTCCAAAATGGTCCCAAAACAGTACTTTCGAGTGGACAGAGAATGGAATCGTCTGGACGTTTGTGTGCCAGAGGCTCTAGCTTCTTGCTGTGGGGTGAACCTGGCGTGCGCAGGGTTGGGGTGTGTGGGTTTTTTGCAGGCTGTAAGGTCTTCGTCCTCACGTTCATCGCCGTTGCTGCTTCGTTGCTATTGGTCCCTGCTTTGCCGCCGTTGCTGCTTCGTTGCTATTGCTGCTTCGCTTGATTCAGTTGTTGCTGCTGTTGCTGCTTCGCCGCTTTTGGTGCTTTGCTGCTTTGCCGCTTCGCCGCTGTTTGCTGCTTCGTTGCGATAGCACCACTGTCAATCCTGGCAACGACCACAGCGGATCCTGCTCAGCAACCAGAGCGAATCCTGGTAATGACCAAAGCAAATCCTGGCTCGGGAGGACGGGTCCGGTTCGTCGATCCGTCTATTGGACGGAGGCGGTTTTGTTTGAGTCGGGGGTTGCGGTGGAGATGGTTGCTGCAGGTGGGTTGGATGCGGCGGTTGTTGTGGTGATTGGGGGAAGGGCGAGGCGCTGGCCGGCTTTCAGTGCACCGTAGTTGCGGGCTAGTTTGCAGGATTCGAGTTTGCCATCGGGGTAGAACTCGACGAGGTTGGCGTTGCCGAAGGGATCGGTGAAGGTGTTCCAGGAGCCGCCGCGGCAAGGGACGCCGTGGATGGTTTGGTTTTTGACGAGGTAGATGGAGCGGAGCTCTCCGTTGCGGTAGAAGGTGGCCGTGGCGCCGCGGACGCGGTATCCGGCGAGGACGGTTTGGCGGGATAAGGTGACGTAGTGGGGGGCGCCGCCGGGCCATAGCTCGATGACGGAGCCGCGCGGGATGCGGAGGTCGCCGACGTTAGAGGGGTGAGACAGCTTGCACTGGTTGAGGGCACCGTCGGGGTAAAACCAGGCTTCACCGCGGGCGCAGGGATGTCCCTGGACGGTGGTGTCGCGGGCAAACTTGTCGTGGACGGCGTTGGGTTCGGCCGCGGTGCAGATACTGATCGAGGAAACGAAGAACAGGCAGAACAACGGCAGTGCTTGCTTCATGGGTAACTCCTGAACACGGACAACAGTGGGCCCCACTTCTGGGTGTCATGGTCCCTCGCAATCTGGGTGGACACTCCGAGACACGGTTAGGCGCCGCGGACTGGAGCAGATTTGGAGGACTGGATGAGAAGTATATTGAGCCGCGGGCGGCACATGCGCAAGGTCACGAAGGTGGTATCGCCTTCGGAGTGCATCACTGCGGTAACCTGGGGCTGCGGGGCTGCGTCGGTCAGCGGCTCGGAGGCAGGGTGAGGCGATGGCCGGATTGTTGGCCGGCGTAGTCGCGGGTGAGCTTGCAGGAGCGAAGTTTGCCGTCCTCGTAGAACTCGACTTGGTTACCGCCATCGATGGGGTCCGTGAGGATGCCCCACTGGTCGCCGCGGCAGGGAACGCCCTGGATTGTCTGGTCGTCGACCAGGTAGACAGAGCGGAGTTTGCCACTGGGATAGAAGGTTAAGACGGAGCCTTCGGAGGGACCGAGGAAGCTGCCGCCCATGACGTTGTAGCCGAGGACGACGGCGTTGTGGGCGAGCATGACGTAACGGGTTGTGCCGTTGGGCCAGAGTTCGATGATGGAGCCGGTGGGGATCTGCGCCTGGCCGAATCTGGTGTCGCGGGAGACGGTGCAGCGGTTGAGGGCGCCGTCCTGATAGAACCAGGCATATTCTTTCGCGCAGGGGTAGGTCTGGATGACGGTGTCGGTGGCGAGTTTTTCGCGGGTGAGCTGGGGTTGCTGGGCTGTTGCAGAGAAGACGGCGGAGATCAGAACGACGAAGAGGATGATGTGGCGCATGGTCGCCTCCTGGAACAGTGCTTGATGATCGGTGATGACCACGACGCCTGGTTTTCCTGGGGGAGTTTGCAAAGAGGAAAACCCGCCGGGTCCTCTGCCAGGACGACGGCGGGAATGATTGCAAGTACGACAAATGAAACTACACATGCGGCAGAATGTCGAAACAATGGGCGGCCGGTTGCTGGCAGCCACCCAAAAAACCTGGAAGAGCTTTCGTGACTTCCTCACCGAGTGCCACAGCCCGACATACGAGCGCACTCGCATGTCGGGTCGAGAAGAACGAACTACTTTGAATTGCCTGTGCGCAGATCCGGGTTGAAGATTTTCTGCTCCTCGATGGCTGCCTGAGCTGCGGCGAGCCTCGCGGTGAGCAGACGATAGGGCGAGCAGGAAACGTAGTCGAGTCCGGCGCGGTGGCAGAACTTGACGGATTCGGGTTCGCCGCCATGTTCGCCGCAGATTCCGATCTCGAGATCGCGACGCGCCGAGCGGCCTTTGTTGGCGGCCATCTTGATGAGCGTGCCGACACCTTCCTGATCGAGAACGGCGAAGGGATCCTGTTTGAAGATGCCCTGCTGGAGGTAGGCCGGCAGGAACTTGTTGCAGTCGTCGCGCGATATGCCGAACGTCGTCTGCGTAAGGTCGTTGGTTCCGAAGCTGAAGAACTCGGCTTCGGCAGCGATCTTATCGGCAACGATGCAGGCGCGGGGCAGCTCGATCATGGTTCCGACTTTGTAGTCGACGGCGAGGCCTTTCTTAATGAAGACATCGTGAGCGACGGCGTGGATGATGGCGGCCTGAGCCTTGAATTCTTCGGGGCCGGCGGTGAGCGGGATCATGATTTCGAGGTGCGGGTCGGCACCGGACTTTTTGACCGCGGCAGCGGCCTCGAAGAGGGCGTGGGCCTGCATTTCGGTGATCTCGGGATAGGTGATGCCGAGGCGGCAGCCGCGCAGAGCGAGCATGGGGTTGAGCTCATGCAGCTCTTCGACGCGCTCGAGGATTTTGTGGAGTTCTTTGAGCTTCGGCGATTTCGGATGCGTGGCATCGAGTTTCGCGATCTGGACGAGGAGGTCTTCTCGCTTGGGGAGGAACTCGTGCAGCGGCGGATCGAGGAGACGGACGACGACCGGAAATGAACCCATGACCTTGAGCAGGCCCTGGAAGTCGGCGCGCTGCATGGGCAGGAGTTTTGCCAGGGCGGCGCGGCGTTCTTCTTCGGTCTTGGCGAGGATCATGGCCTGCATGTGGGGCAGGCGATCTTCGGCGAAGAACATGTGCTCGGTGCGGCAGAGGCCGATGCCCTCGGCTCCGAAGGCCTGGGCTTGCTTCGCGTCGCGCGGGATGTCCGCGTTGGCGAGCACACGCAGGCGGCGGCGCGCGTCGACCCAACCCATGAACTGGATGAGGTCGGGGTTATCGGGATTGACGGGCAGGGTGTTGAGTTGGCCGTTGATGATGCGGCCGGTGGTGCCGTCGAGGGAGAGCCAGTCGCCTTCGTGGAAGACTTTACCCTTGACGCGCATTTCTTTTTTCTTTTCGTCGATGGTGCAGTCGCCGGCGCCGGCCACGCAGCATTTGCCCATGCCGCGGGTGACCAGAGCAGCGTGCGAAGTCATGCCGCCGCGGGAGGTGAGGATGCCGGAGGCCACGTTCATGCCTGCGATGTCCTCGGGTGAGGTTTCGGCGCGGACGAGGATGATGGATTTGTAAGTGCCCTTCTCGTGGAACTTGACGGCATCGGCGGCGGTGAAGACGATCTGGCCGACAGCTGCGCCGGGCGAGGCGGGAAGACCCTTGGCGAGGACTTCGATGGTTCCCTTCTCGTCGAGGCGAGGAACGAGGAAGTCGAAGATCTGGTTGGGCTCGACGCGGAGCACGGCTTCGTCGATGGAGATGAGGTTTTCGCGGACCATATCGATGGAGATACGGACAGCGGCGAGGCCGGTGCGCTTCGCGTTGCGGGTCTGCAACATGTAGAGGCGGCCATCCTGGATGGTGAACTCGAAGTCCTGCATGTCGCGGTAGTGCTTTTCGAGGCGCGAGGTCAGGTCACGGAGCTGGTCGTAGACATGCGGCATTTGCTTGTGGAGTTCGGCGATGGGAACGGGAGTGCGAATGCCGGCCACGACATCTTCGCCCTGCGCGTTCATGAGGAACTCGCCGTAGAATTCCTTCTCGCCGTTGGCGGGATTGCGGGTGAAGCCGACGCCGGTGCCGCTGGTCTCATTGAGATTGCCGTAGACCATGGCCTGGACGTTGACGGCTGTGCCGAGCCAGTCGTCGATGTGGTTGAGGCGGCGATAGGTTTTGGCGCGATCGTTATTCCAGGACCTGAACACGGCGTCGCGCGCCATCGTGAGCTGGCGGTCGGGATCCTGCGGGAACTCTGCGCCGGTGTGCTTGAGGACGAGCTTTTTGTAGGCGGCGATGACTTCTTTGAGGGCCGCGGGGGTGAGTTCGGTGTCCATCTTCGCGTTGTACTTCTTCTTGGTCTCGTCGAAGATGTGCTCGAACTCATTTTTAGGAATGTCGAGGACGACGTCGCCGAACATTTGTATCAGTCGCCGATACGAATCGTAAGCGAAGCGGGGATTGTTGGATTTTTTGGCGAGGGATTCGACGGCGTGGTCGTTGAGGCCGAGGTTGAGGATGGTATCCATCATGCCGGGCATGGAAAATTTTGCGCCGGAGCGGACGGAGACGAGGAGAGGATTTTCGCCTGCACCGAGGCGCTGGCCCTGGAGTTTTTCGAGGCGCTCGAGGGCGGCGTCCATCTGCTCGGTGACCTGCGCGGAGAGGGAGCCGCGCATGTATTCGCGACAGGCTTCGGTCTGGATGGTGAAGCCGGGAGGCACGGGAAGGCCGGCGTTGGTCATTTCGGCGAGGCCTGCGCCTTTGCCGCCGAGGATGTCGCGCATTTTGCCGTTCCCTTCGGCGGATCCGTTACCAAAGAAGAAGACGTAGGAGGAAGGGGCTTCTGTTTTTTGTTCCTGGCCGATGGCCTGGGAACCGGTGATGGGCGTACTCATAAATTAAAAACTCCGTTCTGCCGCCGCACGGGCGATGTGTGTAATCGGGATAGGTGCGTTGCGGTGCTGGCGTAGGTGCCGGGCAAGAACAGCAGGGCGCGGGCGTCATCCGCAATCTGGAAACGGAAAGATTTTTAATCTGGGAATGGAGAACTGTATGTGCCAGCGGTCACAGGAGGGTGTGACGTGAATTGTGATGTGGGTCACGAGGGAGAAAACAGGGTGCAGGGTACGGGGTACAGAAATGCGGTCGGCGCGGCACGCTCGTCACATTTTTCCTGAGGCGCGTTGACTTCGGTCTGGGCGCGGCGTCACTCACTCGATCCGCCGCAGGCTGTGCTGGGGCGTGCTTATCTATAGATGAGTTGTGCGGGACGGGTGGTTCGGACCCCGTGTGCGCCGGGTCGGGTGCTTCGGTCTCAATTTTGCTGGGTGCAATGGGGGAGATCCTGTGTCCATCGAGAGGATGAACAGTGTGATTTGGTACGCGAGAATGGGCGGGGGAGCAATGGCCTTGATGGCGGTCACGCTGGGGTTGAGCGCTGCTTGCTTCGCTCAGAGTGTTGCGGAGACGCCTGGGTGTGAGGGGGTGGATGCTCGGGCGTGTTTGGCGCGGGCGCTTGATGCTATGGGTGGGCGGGAGAAACTGGCTTCGATCAAGACGGAGCAGCTGGATGTGATTGGGCACACGGAGTTGATGGAGCAGTCGTACCGGCAGGCTCCGTTTATCACGTCGTACGCGCGCGAGCAGGTAGTTGTGGATCATGCGGGGCAGCGGCTGGTGAAGAAGGAGCATTCGGTTTGGCCGGAGTCGGATTTGAAGCAGGCGGATTCTGACTTCGCGCTGATTGTGACGCCAGAGGGCGGGGTGGTACGCAGCGGCGGCGGCAAGGATGGTCCTTGCGGCGCGGCGAATCTCGATGCGGCTCGCGAGGCTCTGGCGCTGGGGCCGCTGAGCGTGTTGCTGACGGCGGAGAAGGCTTCGGATTTGCGGTTTGGGCCGGCAGAGACGCTGCGGTCGACGGCGCACACGGTGCTCGCGTTCACGTGGAATGGGGTTCCGGTGCGGGTGCTGGTGAATCGCGACGACGATTTGCCCGATGCTGTGGAGACGACGGAGGAGTTTCGGGACTTTTGGTTTTACTGGGGCGATGTGCAGCAGCGGGTTTATTTCGACAACTGGCGGTGGGTAAGTGGGGTCGAGTATCCAAGCAATCAGGTGACGGAGAGGAATGGCGCGGTGTGGATGTCGACGCAGGCGCTGGATGTGGCGTTCAACGGGGCGGTGGAGGAGAAGGATTTCGCGATGGACGCGAAGGTGGCGGCGGTGAGCGCGGGGATGAAGGGATGGGCCGCGGCGAAGTTCAGCGCAGCGCAGGATAAGGCGCTGGCGGAGGGGATCGATTTATTTCTGGGGTCGTGGAACACAACGATTGTGAAGCAGGCGGATGGCGTGGTGATTCTGGAGACGCCGATTTCGGGAAATTTTACGGAAGGGATTTTGGCGGAGGCGAAGAAGCGGTATCCGGATACGGCAGTGAAGGCGGTGCTGTCGACGTCGGACTCGTGGCCGCATGTGGGCGGGGTGCGGGCGGATGTGGCGGAAGGGCTGCCGGTTTATATCCTGGATTTGAATGAGCCGCTGCTGGATCGGATGGTGACTGCGCCGCACGCGATTGATCCTGATGCGCAGGAGCGCGCGAAGAAGGCGCCGGTCTGGAAGATCGTCGCAGGGAAAACGGAGATTGGAACGGGTGCGAACCGGATGGTGCTGTATCCGCTGCGAGGGGCGTCGACGGAGCGGCAGTACATGGTGTATTTCCCGGAACGGCGTTTGTTGTATGCGAGCGACACGCTGGTGGTGAACGACGATCACACGCTCTACGATCCGGAGCTGGCGCACGAGGTGGAGCAGGCGGTGGAGCGGGAGCATCTGGTGGTGGACACCGTGTACGCGATGCATCAGGCGCCAGTGGCCTGGAGCGATGTGGTGGGGATGCTGCGGAAGACGGCGCAGGGATGAGGGGCGACATAACTTCGACGAGGGATCGAACGTCCATCTGTGCAAAGGGAACGCGGCCGGGGTCGGGTTGCGTATCTATATATGTCGCGTTGATGGACAGTTGTGTCCGCGAGCGGACATGTTTCTGTTGACGGTTTTTAGGATCGTCACGGAGAGACAACCAAGGATTGAAGATGCAGTGACATTGCGTTGTCCCAAGTATGGAAGCATGGTTGCTGGTTTAGCACTGGTTGCAGACTTTTGACGGGTTGGAGAGTGGTTCCTTTGGGTCCAGTTTGACCGGCTAGGTGTTGGCAGGATGAAGCAGTTCGCGGGATTTCGGCTGGATACGGCGAATGAGTGTTTGTGGCACGAGGGCCGGCAGATTGCCTTGCCACCGCGGCCATTTATGGTGTTGCGATATCTGGTGGAGCATGCGGGGCGGCTGATCTCGCATGATGAGCTGCTGGATGCGCTTTGGCCGGAGACGTATGTGCAGCCGCAGGTGCTGCGGACCTACATGCTGGATCTGCGGAAGGTGCTAGCCGATGATGCCGCGGAGCCCAGGTTCATCCAAACCTTGCCGAAGCGAGGTTATTGCTTTGTAGCTGTGGTGAGTGAGTGCGGCGATGGCGATCATGGTGCGGCTGGGGGGCCGGGGCGCGAGGGGCTGAGAAGGATCGTTGGGCGCGATGAGGAGCTGGGTCATCTGCGGGCCGATATGGAATTGGCTGCGGACGGACATCGGCGCGTGGTGTTCGTGACCGGCGAGGTGGGAATCGGAAAGACGGCGCTGGTGGATGTGCTCTGCCATGAGCTGGGAGCTGGGTCGAATGTGGCGCGCGGGCAGTGCGTGGCGGGGTTCGGCGAGAAGGAAGACTATTACCCGGTAATGGAGGCTCTGGGGCGGCTGTGCGCGTCGGAAGACGGCGCGATGGCGTGCGCGGTGCTCGAGAGAATGGCTCCGGCGTGGCTGACGGCGCTGGGGCGGGCAAATGTCACGGTATCTGTTACGAATGCTACGCGCATGCCGGGGGATTTGTGCGGGGCACTGGAAAAAATTGCGGAGACTCGCTCACTGGTGCTGGTATTTGAGGATTTGCACTGGGCCGATGAGCCGACTTTGACGTTGATTGCGGCTTTGGCGCGGCGGCGGGCTCCAGCGAAGCTGATGGTGGTTGCGACGTGCGGACGTGGCGATACCGCGGAGCATCCGCTGCGAGGCGTGAAGCAGAATTTGCTGATGCGGCAGCTATGCAGGGAAGTGGCGCTTGGTCCGCTGACGAAGACGGCGGTTCGGGAGCTGTTGAGTCGCGAGCTGGAGCAGGAGGCTCCGCCACAGGGGCTGACGGGATTTGTGCATCAGCATTCGGAGGGGAATCCTCTGTTTGCGATCGCGATTGTGGAGCATCTGATCGCACGGCGATTTTTGGTGCGAGACGAAGCAGAGGGCGCGCGGCAATGGCGACCGGCGGGGGCTTTCGACGAGATGGAAGCCGAGGTGCCGGAACGCGTGGCGCAGATGATCGAGCTGGAGATTGAGGGCTTGAGCGCGGACGAGCAGCGGATTCTGGGCGCGGGGAGCACGATGGGGATTGCGTTTCCAGTGTGGGCTGTGGCGGCGGCGCTGGAGGAGGATGCTGCGGGAATCGAAGAAGCCTGCGCGGCGCTGGCGCGGCGGCTGCATTTTGTGGAGCGCGGCGGGCAGGATGAATTGCCGGACGGAACGCGGTCGGAATTCTACGTTTTTGTTCACGGGCTGTATCGCGAAGTTTTGTATCGGAGGCAGGCGGCGACGCGGCGGGCGGGATGGCATGCGCGGATTGCGGCACGGATGGGGGCGATGTTTCGAGGGCGTGAATGGGCGGTGGCGCGGGAGATGGCGATGCACCATGAGGCCGCCGGCGAGTGCGATGGTGCGGTAGGGGCGCTGCGGAGCGCGGCTCGGCATGCGCGGGAGAATAGCGCGCACGGCGAGGCGGCGCAGTTGTTGCGGGATGCGCTGGAACTGGCGGAGAGGATGAGCGGGACGGATCGCGGGGCGCGGGTGCGGGAGATTCGCGAAGAGATGCGGAGACCTGGGCTGGTGGAGAAGGCGGCGGTTAAAGTTTCTGCTGGGTGAGGCGGCTGGGTTTCGCGATTTGGAAGTTAATTTTCGAAGAGAAAAAGAGAAAGGCGGTAGCGCTTTCGCGCTCATCCCGGGTCTCAAAATCGAGACCCGGGCCAGCCTTCGTGTGTGCAAGTTGGAGACATTTTGCGCGGTCGATTCATATCGCCAATCTTGACGAATTCTGGACGGGAACTTGACACAAATGTTTTTGGGGATGGTTAGGGTGGTTGCAACGCAGGAGGACTGCACAATGCGATTCACACTCCCCAAATTTGTTCTGGCGTCAGCGATAGCGGCGACAGCGGTGTTGGCCACGAACAGCTCGTTGGCCGAGCGGTTGGTCAACGTACCTTTCAACTTCACGGTAAACGGCAAGGTCTGCCCGGCGGGGTTGTACTCGCTGGATCACAATCAGACATCCGGCATTGTGACGCTGCGGAACACGGACTGGAAGAGCAGCTTCACATGGGTTGCGGGGCCCGGAGAACCGGCGCCGACGGACAGCCGGGTAATCCTGAGCTTCGACGAAAACGGGCAGGATCACGTGCTGCGCACGGTGCAGTACGGAAACCTGATCACGGCGCGGCTGGACGGGAAGCAAAAGCAGACCGAGGGCAAACCGTCGCGCGTGGTGCTGGGCCAGTAAGGCGGCGCAGCTTTCAGCAGGGCAAGCTCCTTTGAATCGCAGTAAGCGAGGGGGCGCATCGCGGTGGGCGATGCGCCCTTTCTTTTTTTTGTGTCTGGATATGGCTTGACAGGGGTTGCGGCGGCGATTTACTTTGCACTGTAAAGTGAAGGCGGCGATGAACGACCTGAACAAAGCGCTGGGGGAGATCAGCAGCATCCGCAGGCAGGTGGCGCGGTCGACGGAGTTTCGCGGGTATGGACCAGTGACGCTGGCGACTACGGGCGTGTTCGCGATGGTGGCCGCCGCGGTACAGGCGCGGTGGGCTCCGGGCGCGGCTGAGCACATTGCGGCTTATCTGAGCATTTGGGTTTCGACGGCGGTGATTTCGGCGGGGCTCGCGGGAGTGCAGGTTTATCGACGCACGCAGCGGGTGCATTCGGGGATGTCGAACGAGATGATCCGGATGGCGGTGGAGCAGTTTATGCCGGCGGCGGCTGCGGGGCTGATGATCACGATTGTGGTGTTGCGGGCCGTGCCGGGAACGGCGTGGATCCTGCCGGGTCTGTGGCAGATGATTTTCGGGCTCGGAGTTTTTTCGTCGTGCCGGTTCTTGCCGCGTCCTA
>Ga0302326_10003065_pt1 | contig 39739 bp, 39 predicted proteins | sample Palsa_T0_3_FD_202264 | JGI IMG/M metagenome (GOLD analysis project Ga0302326, IMG submission 202264) | Peat permafrost microbial communities from Stordalen Mire near Abisko, Sweden - Palsa_T0_3 | ecosystem: Environmental > Terrestrial > Soil > Palsa > Peat permafrost | place: Sweden: Abisko... | reverse complement strand
TCGGCGGGGCGAACAGCGCGTGCGCGCTGATCGGGACCATGAGCAGCGCCTCCACCTCTGGCCACACCACCGGCCCGCCCGCGGAGAAAGCGTAGGCCGTCGAGCCGGTGGGGGTCGAGCACACCACACCGTCGCAGCCGAAGCGGGACAGCGGGCGTCCGTCGACTTCGGTGATCACCTCGACCATCCGTTCCCGAGCCGCCTTTTCCACCGTGGCCTCGTTCAGCGCCCAGGTGGACGCGATAAGCGCGCCGTTGCTGCGCACGGCCACGTCGATCGTCATCCGTTCCTCGACCACGTACTGCCGGGCCACCAACCGGTCCACCGTGTCGGCCAGCCCGTCCGGTTCCGCCTCGGCCAGGAACCCGACGTGGCCGAGGTTCACGGCGATCAGCGGGACCCCGGCCGGCCGGGTCACCTCGGCGGCGCGCAGCAGGCTCCCGTCCCCGCCCAGAACGATGATGAGTTCGGCGCCCTTGGCCGCCCAGGCGTCGGCCGGCACCTCGGACGCGCCCGGGAAGCTGAGCTCGCCCGCCAGGGTCAGGACGGAGATGCCCGCGGCCTTTAGCCGCTCCACCACCAGCTGGGCGCTGCGCATCGCGTCCTCCCGCCCGGTGTGCACCGTTACCAGCACCGACCGCTGTCCCACTAGCTAGGTCCCTCCTCGATCGCCCGCTGCAGGCCATCCTCGTCGAGCGGCGGCGCTCCCCGGCGCAACCACACGAAATATTCCACGTTCCCGGCCGGCCCGGGCAGCGGGCTCGCCGTAATCCCCTCGACGCCGAGGCCGAGCTGACCCGCCGCCGCGGTGACCCGGTGAACGGCGGCCGAACGATCGGTGGTCTCACGAACCACGCCACCTGCACCTACCCGGCCCTTACCCACTTCGAACTGGGGCTTGACGAGCAACACGAAATCCGCGTCCGGCGCGGCGCAGGCGATGAGCGCCGGCAGCACCAGCGTCAGCGAGATGAACGACAGGTCGGCCACCACGAGCCCGGGTACCGGCGATACCCGGTCGAGCGTCCGCACGTTGACGCGGTCCATCACGGTCACGCGCGGGTCGGTGCGCAATGACCAGGCGAGCTGCCCGTACCCCACATCGGCCGCGACCACGTGCGCGGCGCCCGCCCGCAGCAGCACGTCGGTGAACCCCCCGGTGGAAGCCCCCGCGTCCAGGCACGACCGTCCCTGCACCACCAGCCCCGCGGGGACAAAGGCCGCCAGCGCGCCGGCCAGCTTGTGGCCGCCGCGGGACACGTATTCCGGCTCTCCGGACTCGGTGACCGTGATCGGGGTATCCCTGGCCACCTGGGTGGCGGGCTTGGCCGCCCGCTGCCCCGCCACCGCCACCAGCCCGGCCGCCACCAGCTCGCCTGCCTGCTCCCGCGATCTGGCCAGGCCGCGCCTGACCAGCTCGGCGTCGAGCCTCGCGCGTGCTGGCGTCAAGGGCTCTTGTCCTGGTCAGCCAGGCCCGGGCCTTCATTGAGCTCGCCCAGGATGTCCCGGAGCCGTCCGTGTACCTCTTCGAGCACGGCGACATGCTCATCCGCCGGCCGACCCGGCAGGCGACTCAGCCCGGCCACAGCATTGTCGACCCGCTCATCACCTGTCGGCAGTATTTCCCCGGGGGGAAGGTGTTCGCCCGGGGGGCTCTGTTCCCCCGGGGGGCGACCCCCGGGGATCCCCCCGATTACGGGGGGGCTACCCGCCGCCCCGTACCCCCCTGGCCCCCCTGGGGGAACCTCGTGCATGTTTTCCTCATCCATGTGCGCTACCCTCCGCGTGGAACGCTACCGTCCGATGTTGATTAGAGCGAGGCGCACATGGCTTCAGCCGAGGAGTGCCGCGAGGCGCTGCAGACCCTCACGGCCCGACTGGCGGAAATGAATCCGCAGGATCGGGCCAGCTACTTCGGTAACCGCTCGATGAGCTGCCATGTGACCGATCTCGGCGTGACGTTCATAACCAGGTTTACCGATGCGGGCGCCGAACCGGTCAAGGAGGCGGCGCCAGACGAGCCGCCGGCCGACATCAGGCTGACCGCGGCCAGCGACGACGTGGTGTCGCTGTCCGCTACCCCGGCCAACATCGCCCGCATGTGGCTCTCCGGCCGGGTCAAGGTCCAGGCCAGCATGCGGGACCTGCTGGCGCTCCGCCGCCTTTTGTGACGGTGCGCCCGCGTTACCTGACTACTCCCGCTTCGCGTAGCTCGGTGACTTGCGCGGCGGTGTAGCCGGCCTCGGCGAGGATCTCATCGGTGTGCTCGCCTAGGACCGGCGGCGGACGGCGGATGCTGGGGGGCTGAGCGGACAGCTTAAGCGGAGACCCCAGCATCTTGAGCGTCCCGGCGACCGGATGCTCGACCTCGACCACCATCTCGCGCGCGGCGACCTGCGGCTGCTCCAGGGCGGCGGGCACGGTGTTGACCGGTCCCGCCGGCACGCCGGCCGTGTTCAGGAGGTCAGTCCATTCCGCGCAGCCCCTGGCGGCCAGCGTCTCGGTGATGAGCGGGATCAGCGTGTCACGGTTACGCACCCGGTCCGGGTTGGTGGCATAGCGCGGGTCATCGGCCAGCTCGTCGAGCCCGGTCGCCGAGGTGAACCGGCGCCACAGCCCGTCGCTGCCGACCGCCACCATCAGCGGCGCGTCGGCGGTTGGAAACACCTGGTACGGGGTCAGGCTCTCATGCGCGCTGCCGTGCCGGCCCGGCGTCACGCCGGTGGCGAAGTACTTGCCCGCCACGTACGTGAGCCAGGCGATCTGGCCGTCAAGCAGCGAGACGTCCACCAGCTGGCCCTGACCGCTGGTCTCCCGCGCGTGCAGCGCGGCCAGGATGCCGATCAGCGCCCACATGCCCGCCCCGACGTCGGCCGAGGACGTACCGCTGCGCACGGGCTCGCCGTCCGGCTCGCCGGTGACGCTCATCATCCCCGACACGGCCTGCGCCACCGCGTCGTAACCGGGCAGGTCCGCGCTCGGCCCGGTCTGCCCGTAACCGCTGATGGAGGCATAGATGAGACCAGGGTTGTGGCGAGCCAGCTCGGCGTAGCCGACACCGAGCCGCGCGGCGGTGCCCGGCCGGAAGTTTTCCACCAAGATGTCCGAGCCCGCAGCCAGCCGCCGGACGATGTCCTGGCCTGCAGGAGCTTTCATGTTCACGGACAGCCCGCGCTTGTTCCGGTTCACCGAGAGGAAGTAGGCGGCGTCGTCGCCCTGGAACGGCGGGCCCCAGCGCCGGGTGTCGTCCCCGTGCCAGATGTCCTCGACCTTGATCACATCGGCGCCGAGGTCGCCGAGGACCATCGTGGCGAACGGCCCGGACAGCGCCCTGGTCAGGTCGAGCACCCGGAGGCCGGCCAGCGGTCCGGCGGCATTTGGCGTTCCCATTACCGCTATGTTATCGAGCTATGGGAGACCTGATCCTGGTGCGGCACGGCGAGACCGAGTGGAGCCGGGACGGCAAGCACACCGGCCGGACCGACGTCTCGCTCACCCCTGTCGGCGAAGCGGCCGCCGCGGCGCTAGCCCCGGTGCTGGCCCGGCGGGACATCACCGCCGTCTTCACCAGCCCCGCTCGCCGCGCGGTCACGACCGCGGCCCTGGCCGGCCTGGACAACGCCAAGGTGGATCCTGACCTGTGGGAATGGGACTACGGCGGGTACGAGGGCCTGACCACGCCGCAGATCCGGGAGCAGCGGCCCGGCTGGTACCTGTGGCGAGACGGCGTGATCCCCGGGGACGCTGAGCATCCCGGCGAGACGGTGGACCAGGTAGGCCAGCGGGTCGACCGGGTGCTGGGCCGCGTCGCGCCGCTGCTGGACAGCGGGGACGTCGCCCTCGTCGCGCACGGGCACGTGCTGCGGGTGCTCACCGCCCGCTACCTGCAGCTGGAGCCGTCAGCCGGACGGCTGTTCCAACTGGACACCGGGACGATCAGCACGCTCGCCGGTGAGCATGACGAGCCGGTCATCTCGTCCTGGAACGTCCCGCCCGGTACCTAGCACGGTCTCGAACGATCGCCTCATGCCGGTACGTCAGTCACCGAGGTACCGGCCGCGGACCTACCGGGCCGGTCAGCCTGAGGCTCCCTCCGCGCGGTGGGTCTCCTCCCACATCCAGCTCAGGTACGCGGCCGAGCCTGTCAAGATCGGCAGCGCGACTATCTCGGGCTCGTCGTAGCTGTGCCGTTCGGTGATGAAGGCCGCGAGCTCGTCGTAACGGTCAGCCGGGAGCTTGAGCAGCACGAGCCATTCCTCGGTCCGCTCCAGCCCTCCGTCCCACCAGTACATGGACGCCACCGGGCCTGCCACCTGGGCGCTGGCGGCCAGTCTTGACTCGACCGCGGCGCGGGACAGCTCCATCGCCTCAGCCCGCGAATCGGTCGTCGTCTGCACCTGGAGGTACTGCACCTCAAGGTCCGCCATGGCACCTGATCGTACGCCCACCAGGCACCGGTACGCTGTGCCGCACGCCGCCTGATCGCGGCGAGGGCGGCGAGGAGAGCGCGTGGAACTGGTGCATTCCGGGAAGGTCCGGGAGCTTTACTCCGACGGCGACGATCTCATCATGGTCGCCTCGGATCGGGTCAGCATCTACGACGTGGTGCTGCCCACGCCGATACCCGGCAAGGGCAAGGTGCTGACCCAGCTCTCACTATGGTGGTTCGGGCAGCTCAAGGACGTCATCCCCAATCACGTGATCTCCGGGACCGACGTGCCGGAGCAGTGGACGGGGCGGGCGATCAGATGCCGCCCCCTGCGGATGCTGCCGGTCGAGTGCATTGCCCGCGGTTACCTGACTGGACTGGGGCTGGCGTCCTATAACGAAAGCGGAACGATCTCAGGCGTGCGGCTGCCGGCCGGCCTCCGCGAGGGTTCCCGGCTGCCCGAACCCGCCTTCACCCCCACCACGAAGGCGGCGACGGGTCACGACGAGCCGATGACCTACGCCGACGTGGCCGCGCTGATCGGCGCGCCGCTGGCAGCCGAACTCCAGCGGACCACCCTGGAGGTCTACCGGCGGGGAGCGGAGCTCGCCGCCGCACGCGGCGTCATCATCGCCGATACCAAGCTGGAGTTCGGGCTGGATCAGGACGGGACGCTGATGCTGGCCGATGAGGTGCTGACTCCGGACTCATCCCGGTTCTGGCTGACCTCGGAGTGGCAGCCGGGCCGCCCGCAGCGCTCGCTGGACAAGCAGTTCGTGCGGGACTGGTCGGCCGGCCTCGACTGGGACCGCCGCGCGCCGGGCCCGGTCATCCCGCCGGAGATCGTCGCGGCGACGCAGGCCCGTTATGAGGAACTGTTCACGCGGGTTACCTCGGACCGCTAGCAAGACCGTCACCAGCCATGACCGCGCCGGCCGCCACTCGACCTACCATTACCGTATAATTCATTTTCATGATATCCGGAAATGAACTATCCGAGAGTGGAGTAACTGGGCACGCTGGATCCGTGAGCGGACGGCCTGGGGTCGTGCTGGCCCTGCAGACGACCACGCATCACACCTTGCATGCGCTGAGCGCCGCGCTAGCCGACCTGAGCCTCAGCGCCGCCGAGATCAACGCGCTGGCCAACCTCGGCGACGGCGATACCGTCAACGTCCGCCAGCTCAGCGACAGGACCGGGACCAGGGCCAGCACGCTGACCGGGGTCCTGGACCGGCTGGAGAACCGCGGCTACCTCACCCGGGAGCTCGACCCGGCCGACCGCCGATCGTTCCGGCTGCCGCTGACCGAGGCAGGCCAGGCGGTGGCCGGACGCGTGCTCGCCGCCGTCGCGGACCTGGAACGCGAGGCGCTGGGCCGCCTTTCCGCCACCCAGCTGGCCGGCTACTACGCCGTCATCACCGCCCTGCAGGAGGCCTGCTAATGCCCGATCACCAGATGCCGCCTCGGTCGCACGGCTCGCAGGATCCCGAACTGGCCGCGATCCTGCCCGCGATCACCGGCCCCGCCGGGCAGTTCCGGCACCGTCAGCACATCAACCTGGCCTTCGTAGCCGTACGGCGATATGGCATGCCCGCAGCCACCGGAAAAATCTGCACCTGGATCCGTCACATCGCCGCGTACGAGCGGGCCCCGCAGAAGTACCACCACACGGTCTCCCGCGCCTGGGTCGAGATCGTCGCCCACCACGTGGGCGCGGACCCGGAATGCGCGGACTTCGACCTCTTCGCCGGGCGGAATCCCGCGCTCCTGGACAAGCATCTGCTCAGCCGGCACTACCGGTCGGCCACGCTGGCCACCGGGCCGGCCCGGGACGGCTGGGTCGAGCCCGATCTCCTGCCGTTTCCCTGGTCCGCCCAGGGCACGGCGGCTGATCGATGACCGCCGGCCAGCGGCATTTTCGTTGGCCGTATAGAAGTGAGTTATCTGCCATTAGTTGGCGAGGTGCGGCGGCCGGACCGTACGCTCTGTGACGTGCAGGGTCAGTGAGACTAATGAAACCATTGTGATTGGCGTTAATAGGTTTCGGTTTACGATTCCTGATGAGCAAGAACGGCCGCTCGTGCCCATGTTAATTCCCTAACACAGTCATTATCGTTGTTCTGTCGGATATCACGGCAAAGCGTCTGGGTGACCTTGGGGGCGGCATGGTCAGGGGATTGCAGCCTGGAGATCCGCAGACGATCGGTCCGTACCGGCTGGTGGGCCAGCTGGGCGGCGGTGGCATGGGGCGGGTCTACCTCGGCGTCTCCGCGGGCGGGCGGCCGGTAGCGGTGAAGGTCATTCGCGCTGAGCTGGCCGCGGATCCGGAGTTCCGGATGCGGTTCGGGCGGGAGGTCGCGGCGGCGCGGAGGGTGAGCGGCGTGTTCACGGCCCCGGTGGTGGACTCGGACGTCGACGGACCGTCGGCGTGGCTGGCCACAGCCTATGTTCCCGGGCCTTCGCTGTCCGAGGCGGTAGCCTCCCACGGGCCGCTGCCGGCCGGGTCGCTGCTGACGCTGGCCGCGGGCCTGGCGGAGAGCCTGAGCGCTATCCACGCCGCGGGCGTGGTGCACCGGGATCTCAAGCCGTCGAACGTGCTGCTCGCGGCAGACGGCCCGCGGGTCATTGATTTCGGCATCTCCAGGGCCGCGGAATCCACCGCTCTGACGCAGGTGGGCCTGGTGATCGGCTCGCCCGGGTTCATGTCCCCCGAGCAGGCCGAAGGTTACGGGGTCGGGACCTCGACCGACATGTTCAGCCTGGGGGCGGTCCTGGCCTTCGCCGCCGCGGGCGAGGGCCCGTTCGGCGCCGGGACAACGGCAGCGCTGCTGTACCGCGTGGTCCACGGCGCCCCGGGCCTGGACCGGGTGCCGGCCCAAGTGCGACCGCTGATCGAGCGCTGCCTAGCCAAGGATCCCGGGCAGCGGCCCACCGCCGCCAGCCTGCTCGCGGAAGTGGGTGCCCTCCAGCCGACTGCGAGCTGGCTGCCTGAATCAATCATCCGCGCGTTCGCCAGCGATGCCGCGCAGGTACCCAGCGGGGAAAGCCTGCTACTGGCCCCGGCGGGCCATCCGCGGGCCGCCACCTCGGAAAGCATGCCGGTGCCTCCCGGCAGTACGCATCCTTCCCGAAGTACGCATCCTTCCCGAAGTACGCATCCTTCCCGAAGTACGCATCCTCCCGGGGGCGCGTATCCCCCTGGGGACGCGTATCGTCAGCCCCCGGGGGGCGGAGCTAAGCGGCCGCGGCGCCGCGGGTGGCGGCCGCTGGCGCTGGCGTGGATCGGTGGCTTCGTTGTCGCGGCCGCCGTAGCGAGTTTCGCCGTGACCGCTTTCACCGGGCACCCGCCCGCCCCGGTCCAGTCCCCGGCGGCACAGATTTCCTCATCGACGGTATCCGCGTCGGCCGGACGGACGCCCTCCGGCGTCTCTGCCTCCGGGCACGTGTCCTCCTCAGCGAGCGCATCATCGTTCCAGGGCATACCTCAGCCGGCGAGCGCAGCTGCATCCTCCGCGGTGCATTCGTCCCAGTCGCCGACCGCATTCGCATCCCCGAGGTCATCCCCGTCCGCCTCTCCGACCCGGTCCCCTTCCCCAACTCCTACCCCGACCCCGACCCCGACCCCGACCCCGCCGACGTCCCCGACTCCGTCCACGCCCGCGACCCCGGCCCCGTCGGCGAGCACATCGCCATCCGCATCGGGTTCTGCGTAGTGCCGCGACCGGCAACGTTCATCCACGGCCGGCGCGTCGGCGAGGGCGTCCGTCAATGAGGTGGCATTGGCCACCGCCCGCAGGACGCCACTCCCCGTGAACGGGGGGAACACCGTACCGGCATCGCCGACCAGGCACAGGCGATCGCGCGCGTAGCTGCCGCTGGATCATCCGGACGACAGGCGAGCGGCGGAAAGCCCGCGGTCAATCCACTGACAAGATCAAACTAACTGGCCGCTGATACGTCTAGCCCGCCGCCCAATAATCGGTGATGAAATGTCCAACGCGGCGGAAGCAACCCCTCGACCGTCATGTGGAGGCCATGTGGAGGCCATGTGGACATGATATGGAGACCAAGTGCAGGTCGCATGGAGATTGACCCATGTTGCGCTTCATTTTGGCTTGAATACAGAGAAATATGTTACAGACGAGAAGGACGAGAAGGACCGGGTGCGAAATCGATGTACGCTGAGTTACCATCACCGCGCCCTTAGCGACGCGACCCAGTGGTCATCCGTGACGCCGTTTACTCAACCAGACACGCAGGTCAGAGCGCACAACGAGCTCAGGTGAGCCTCGTGCACACGAGCAGCCAACGACCGGCACAGCACGTGATGACGAGATTCCCTGGTAGCCAATGAGGCCAGTGGTACCTGTGATTCGAAGACTCCGATGCCCTCTTCCACCGGGCTAATCGCTGGCACAACAACAGTTGACGGGGTACATATTGCGGATGTATGGTCCGCGAATAAGAAATAACCGTTAAAACCTTCACGCCGATACGCCTTTTACCACTCTATATCGCTGGCTACGTCGGATGGAACACGGCTGCGCCTCTGGGGAAAGGTAGCAATGCCCACTCACTCACCGCCAGGACGGATAGAGTTCAGAGTAGTTCTCAACGGGCTCAATCTGCCCGCTGAGACACAAAAAGCCATAGAGACGGCTGTGCGGCGAGCGGTCCTCCAAGAACTGGCAGTTATAGACCTCAGACCCGATAAACGCCTGCTAATGGAATCCATCGAAGGCGACAAGGCCACCAGTCACCTGCTTCCGGTAGACATATTCCTCGGTCTCATATTCAATCTTGCGGAAGGGACCTGAGCCTGGCAATGAGGAGGGACGCTTCTGCTGAGAGAACTTGCCCGAGCAGTACGTGTAGCGTTGGCCACTTTCTCATTGGCTTGCCCGGGCCAGATGGACGGATAGGATACCTGAGCCCTCCGCTAGAGGTCGACACAGAGTTCATAGAGTCAGCCTCAGCACGCACCAACGATCGGCCCGAAGCGCGATTCAGATTCGCCAGCCCGTGCGTGAAAGAGAAGTGCCAGCAATGGACCGGCGCGTCATGTGGAGTTATTAGTCTCGTCCTGCAAAAGACTAGACCAAAGAAAGTTAGCGAAAAAGATCTTCCCGAATGTGCAATTAGGTCCTCGTGCCGCTGGTTCTGGCAAGAGGGCGGGAGCGCGTGTGGTGTTTGCCCTGAAATCCTGCACACTCGTGCGTGACGTAACTTTCAGCGTACCGCAGCTGATCGAAGGCTGCTAATCCACAGCAGATATCGAGCGACATTAAAATTGATCTCACCAAGCCCCGAGCCAGAACATCAAGGTTACCATCTGATCTGAGGAGCACACGATGGCGCAACGGCAGTTGAAGCAGAGTACGGTTCGATCCCTAGCCGCAAAGCTCGATGACTTCCAGGAAGACCTGGCCCCTGACGAAGCCGCAGTTCTCGCAGGCCTCATCGGGCTCGCCGGCGCGACATTTGACCGATCTCATGCTGAGGTTGAACCAACGGCAGCAGTGCGGGAAAATGCCGCCGTCAGCCGCCCTACTGACACGGAGCGACTCCCTGCCTTCTCCCAGCTGCTGGCAGACGCTTTCCGCCCGGATACGTCTGCGGGCCCGCCAGTCGATCCTTCAAGTCCACTCGCGGACTCCATCGGTGTGGGATGGCTATGTGTGTCCTGGTCGAAAGACTACAGCTTGCCAACCCTAGGCGAGGAGGAGATTGAAGTTCACGGCGCCGCTCGCCCCGAGCTCTCACTCAGAATCGAGGGTCTGCAGGCGAACCAGGACTGAACTGGCCGGGAAACATCATGGCGCGTATCGCCGTAATCTCTATGCCTTTTTCTTCCTCACGGCGTCCTTCGCTTCAAGTGGGCCTCATCAGCGCGATCGCAAGAACCGTCGGCTGGCAGGCGGACGGGATGCATCTGAATCTCGAATTCGCGTCCCTGATAGGCCGCGCGAGATATGAGGCGTTGTGTCAACATAGGGGAACTCTGCTGTCGGAATGGCTCTTTTCTGAAGCCGCGTTTCCGGAGTCAGCACCTGCTTCGGGAGCCAGGTTTCTTGACGATTGCGAGTTTGGCCTCACCGCCTCAGCTCTAGGCCTCGATGCAAATGAGGCCAAAGACTGGCTTATTCGAGTACGTTCTCTTCTGGTTCCCGCCTATCTCCAAGCGCTGGTCGAGTCGGCGAGGTGGGACGATTACGACATCATATCCTTCACATCGACTTTCCAGCAGAACGTTGCTTCCTTCGCATTTTGCCGACTGCTGAAACGGCAGGTGCCGGGTATGGTGTCCCTCTTTGGCGGAGCCAATTTCGACGGAACGATGGGCCTCGAATACATGAGGTCTCTAGGCTTTATCAACTATATGGCTGTCGGAGAAGCTGACGTAAGTTTTCCGGCATTTCTGAGAGCGTACGAGCAGGGCGGTGACGTAACGGCGATTCCAGGCATTGCGGCGCGCAACAGCTCGGGTGCCGTCTGCCTGAGTAATGAGAACAAGCCTTTCCAGGATCTTGACTCATTGCCAATACCCGACTATGACGACTACTTCGAGCGCGCCAGGCGTCTCAACTTCTTTGAGCAGCGCTCAACGACTGCGGTTGATTTGCCGTTCGAAAGCGCTCGCGGGTGCTGGTGGGGGCAGAAACATCACTGTATCTTCTGTGGTCTGAATGCTAAGACCATGACATATCGAAGCAAGTCGCCGCAGAGAGTTCTGGATGAGCTTCACGTGTTGTCTGAACGTTATCGGAGTCTCTCACTTGAAGCAGTCGACAATATTCTCGACCTCTCCTATCTGTCTACGATAGTACCGAGTATCGCAGCGGAAGAATTTGACTGGAACATTTTCTATGAAACAAAGAGTAATCTATCCGTGGATGACTTGCGCCTACTCGCGCGAGCCGGCGTAAAGCGCTTGCAGCCTGGTATCGAATCGCTGAGCACGCCGTTGCTCAAGACGATGCGTAAAGGAATCACAGGCATTCGTAATATTAACCTTCTGAAGTGGTGCCGCACCCTCGATATATCAGTAAGCTGGAATTTCTTGTGGGGATTTCCCGGGGAAACGATAGATCATTACGCTGAACAGCTTCCAAAGCTCCGGTCGATTACCCATCTACAGCCGCCAGATGGAGAAGGGCGCCTTTGGCTTGAACGTTTCAGTCCTATGTTTAACGATCAATCGATGTTCGGCATCAAATCGGCCCGACCGCTTGGTTCCTATTCCTACGTCTATCCTGAGAACATAGATTTGAACAAAATAGCATATTTCTTCGAATACGAGATGGGCGGAGCCCTGCCGGACTCAGCATTCGCAGAGGTGATGAGAATTCTCCAGGACTGGCGGTCCGCATGGCACAGCGAGTCGCGCCCATATCTGCACTGCAAACTCGGCCCAGGATTCATAGAGATCGAAGAGGGACGCCCGGGGCGAGAATGCGGCACGTTCCTCCTAGAGGGCCTTCTCTCGGATGTATACCGAACCTGCCTGCGTCGGCCTATCTCAATTGCTGCGATCTCCCAATCGTGTAATAAGGAAGAGCCCGTGATAGAGAAAGTGCTGCAAGCATTCGATGAACGAGGGCTCGTTATCCTTGAAGGCGACAGCGCGCTCGCTTTGGCGACGACCACATGACCACAGCAGCCAATCCACGCGATATGTTGACCACCGCTCCAGGCCTGCGTGCCCTCGAAGCAGTCTGCGTGCAAGAACCCGCAGCCAACATTATTCTCGACCGTGCCGTAGCGTTCGATGAACTTGTTGGTTCTGATCTGGTAGTTCGTGAGCGATTGCCGCGGCTGAACGAACCCTGGCTGCGCACAGCCCTCCTGGCGATGGGAATACCACATCACCGGCGCGTGGCGACATTTCTGCATAGTGAAGCCAACAGTGGCCGCGTGACGGATGAGCGAGCTGCTGTCACGTCAGTGATCCTGCGTGGCGTCGCTCCACGAAGTGCGCTTGGAACGGTACCACGCCCGCTCCTGTTCACGGCCGAGGAACTCGAATATATAGAGCAATACCCACAATATGAAACACCAGTTGATCCCGTCAATCTCCTGCAGCCGGTCGGACGGCCGCTGGACTATGCAGGTTATCTATGTGCCATCGTAAAATTGACGCGCCTATGCAATCTGCGTTGCACCTATTGTCACGACTGGCGCGCTGGACGCGACTCCACGATGGATTTTACAACACTGGTGGGGGCCGTGCAGCAGATTTTGCATGCTCGCTTTGGGGCCATTGACTTTGTCTGGCACGGCGGCGAGCCCCTCTTGTTGGGTCCGCAGCGCCTATTGCGGTTTCTGGCCCTGCAAGAGATGTTCGCACGTCCTCGCCAAATTATACGTAACCATGCTCAGAGCAATGGAATGGTGACCAACCGACGGACGCTGGACTTGCTGCGCCTCTTTGATATCAAGGTGTCGGTGAGCATTGATGGGCCACCGCCTGTTCATGATATTACACGCCGATCTGCCCGCAATGAGGCAACCTCTGCCGACGTACTTCGCGGAATCAAAACGCTGCATGAATACGGCATATTGTCTGGCTTGCTTGTCGTCGTTAGCCCCGCCTTGCTCGCCATGGACGTTGGAAGCCTCTGGAAATTCCTTGACGCTTCGCCTGCCCGTTCGATTTGCTTTTTGCCCGAGCGGCCTGGTTTCGGAGAGAGTCTGAGCGTCAGCAAAGACGATTTTGCGGATTTTCTCATAAAGATGTACAGAGCACGACAGGCCAGCGGTTCTATTAAGAAGGTACGTGAGCTTGACGCGATTGGCCAGCTGCTAAGCAATAGGCAATCAGGCTTCTGCGAGCTTGCCGGGAACTGCGTTGGTCATTTTGTATCCGTGGATCCAAATGGCGATATTTCTCATTGCGATAAATACGCAGGTGACCCGAATTACGTGCTAGGGAGCCTGACGAGCTTGCCGCTGATGGAGATTTTGGACGGTCCGCGAGCAACAGCAGTCCGCGCGTTGGCCAACGAGCAACTCGAATCGATGCGGACATGTCCCTACTTCGACCTCTGCCAAGGGTGGTGCCCACACGAACGCCACGTCGATAGCAGCTACCAGGAACAGGGCTGCTGCGGCCTTGGCAGCCTATTCCGGGAAATCCAGCAATCAGCATCACATCTAACCGGTCCGCCACTCGCTTGAGACTGGCCGGAGCGAATCGGATGAAATCTGATGAATGGATGCTCAGCGAGCAGAATGTCCCTAGTTCGATACTGGCCATAGGGCCCACGTTCAAGGGTGATCGCGACCCATGCTTGGACTGCTTCCTGCGTCGGCGTAACGCCTCCCCGACACCCCTAGGTGCTATAAGGCTGGCCGCGACCATCGAGAGTTATCCACGCAGGCACGATGTGATCGTTGCTAGCAGGGAAGACGTCCAGGACCACCAAGTGTTGCCCACTCATGGACGTCGTGACACCCACCGTCTGTGGCCTTTTCCTGAATGTCATTGCGCTAGGGGCCTGAAGCTCCTTTCAGGATCGGCCCTCATACCGTTCGACGAAGTTGTATCGGCACGTTCGGGCCTCATATCCTCCATCAACTCTCGAATTGCCGGTAACTATATCGAGGTCACTACTGTTTCTGCCCGTACGATTGGCAGTGGCGGCGTCCCCGTAGTGGCCGACGGCTCGGGGTCTGATGTGAGTCCCGCGCTGGCCGCCCTTCGCGCGATAGCCGAGTCTATGGAGCGGTACTCCGCCGGGTTCTGGGGCTATTCCCGTGCTACCTGCGTTATGAACGCCGAGCATGCCGAATCCGTCATGGCCAACAGCGTGATCGATCGCAGCCCGATCAAGGTTCCGGCTTCCTCGGTATTTATGCCTTATCCCCTGTCCACAGATGTTCAGGACTCGGTGGGACTTGCGGCAGGGCGCAACCTAGCGGCTGCACAGTCGAGAGCTCTTGCCGAGCGTATCGAGCGTGATACTTTCTGGGAGGCGCTGGCGAGACGTCAATCCCCGGCCCAAGTTCATCAGAGCGGAGATGGTCTGCGGCTATGTGACTTTACCGGCCTGCTCGACCACCATGTAATAATCTTCTTGCGTTATTCTCCGGCTCAGCGTCCATTTCTCACGCTTGGTCTTGGATGCTCGACAAACCTGGCGCACGCGACCGAGAAGGCGCAAATGGAGGAGAGTCACGTCCGTGCCTCGGTCTTGGGCGCATTGGAAGGGTGCGTGTCTCCAGGTCGATCGCCGTTGGACCGGCTTTTGTGGTCGTGCGCAAATGATCGCACTACGGCCGATATTACTGCTCGGGCGCTAGCGTCCAGAGGACCGAATACACGGCCCAGCGGCCGACAGTACGCGTCGGTGGAAATAACCGTTCCAGAGGCTCGAGCCCTGGGCATGCGCGTTGTCCGTGTCGTGAGATTGGGGTCTGGTTCCTACCGCGGCTGACCTTGACGATCAGCTCGTGGCCAGCCTCACCACGCAGACAAGGCAGCCGGATGGCGAGGCTCTGTTCTGCGGACCGTCGGCGGCCGTAGGCTAGGCACGAAGATCCGCTGCCAAGGAGGAACGCGATGACGCGCACGCCCGAGGAAGTCTTCCAGCACCACGCCCAGGCCCTTGGTGCGGGCGACCTGGATGAAATCGTCGCCGACTACACCGACGACGCCGTCTTCATCACGCCCGGGGGCATCAAGCGCGGTAAGGACGGCATACGGGAGGCGTTCACTCAGCTGCTTGCCGATGTGCCGGACGCGGCGTGGGATCTGAAGACATTGATCTTCGAAGGCGACGTGCTGTTCCTGGAGTGGGCCGCGGACGCCGGGGCGACCAGGGTCGATGACGGTATCGACACCTTCGTGTTCCGCGACGGCCTGATCCGGGTGCAGACGGTCCGCTACTCGGTCTTGCGCCCTTAAACGGGCTGGGCCTGCGCGACCAGGGCGTTGACCTGGTCCTCGAGCGCCACGCTGGCCGCGAGACGGTTGTCGACGGTGACGTGCGGGGCGGCGGGTTCGGCGCCGAGCCGCATGCTGGTGCCGAACTGCTCGAAGTTCGCCAGCTTGACCGAATCGCGCTCCAGCCCGCGAGCGGTAAGCCGGTGGCGCAGAGTGGTCTCGTCCGAGGAGATCCAGACCAGCCGGACCGTCCCGCCGCCGAGCTCGGCGACCCAGGATCGCCACCGCTGAGCGTCGTGGATCTGCCCGGTGAAAGGGCCGGATAGCACGACCGGGCATCCGTGCGCCCGGATCTCGCGGGCGGTTGCCGTCATTCCGGCGTACTCGTGTACCTTGATGTGCTCGTCGTACCACGGGCCCTCGCGCTCCCCCGCGGTACGGTCCGCGGACGCCAGCAGGGCCGCCACGAACGACCCGTACATTGTGTCCTTGTCGAGCAGGGCCGGGGTCGGTTCGAGCGAGGCGAGCAAGAGGTCGGCGACCGTAGTCTTGCCTGCGCCGGGCGGCCCGGCTACCACCCACGCTGGGGCAGGAACGCTCATCAGGCCACCATAGCGAGGGCCGGGAGAATAGCTGGTTACTTAGTGGCAGGCGGGCCAGAGTTATGTTCAATTCAGGTGCGCCACTGGCCGATCAGGCCGGCCGCGCGTCCGGCACCAGCCGGACCGCGCAGAGCGCGTCATTACCTGGCCGCCGGTCACGTCCAGCGACAATGGCCGCCTTAGCGGATCGCTTAGGTGCCGACGGCGGCAGCGCCCCGCCGGAGCGCCTCTGCTGCCGGGCTTCGAGCATCCGAGCTCCGGCTGCGGACAAGATCACCAGATCGGTACCGGTAGCAAAGATAGCTCCCGCGAGTACGGCCCCGCTACCGGCGGACCAGGCGATCAGCCACAGGGCAACCGTCACCACGATGGCCGCGCTGATCGCGCCTATCGCCGTCTTGGCGCTGCTGTTCAACGGCGGCCAGCCCTGGGCCCGAGCGGGCCTGCGCAGCGGCCGGGCGACGGGCAGCTCCGCGGGGATGTCGGCCGTGACCACGGCCAGCTCCGCGTAGGTCCGGGCGATGAATGCCTGGGCGACCCGCAATTCCAGTTCGTCTTTAGTCAGCCGGCCCTGAACGAACGCGACCTTGAGCATCCCGATCACCTGCTCACGGTCAGCGTCCGACGCCCGCATGGGACCACGGCCAGCGGCCGCCATCTCGTCTCCCGGCCCTATCATCACGGCGCCTCCACGAGCACAACCTACAAAAGCGTAACTCGTTAAATGGAGTCGGCTCGCCCGGGGCTACCCGGTTACCCGGCCCGCGCACTTCGGCGGCAGCGGGCAGAATGGCGGAATGGCAACACACGTCGCACTGCTGCGCGGCATTAACGTCGGGGGCCGGAACAAGGTGCCGATGGCGGACCTGCGTGAGGTCGTGACCTCGCTCGGGCACACCGGGGTGACAACCTACATCCAGAGCGGGAACGTGCTTTTCACGACGGACAGCACCAGTACCGGCGAGCTGGCTGCGGCGCTTGAGTCCGCGATCAGCGGCAGGTTCGGGATCTGGGCCTCGGTCGTAGTCCTGTCCCGCGACGACCTCGCCCGGGTCCTGCAGGACAACCCGTATCCGGATGAGCCGAACCCGAAGCTGGTGCACGTGGTGTTCCTGAACGGCGAACCGCCGGCCAGCCTGATGGACCGGATCGCGGCCGGCCAGAGCGCGGCGGCGGCCAAGGGCAGCCACGATACCGTCACCGCGATCGGCCACGCCCTGTTCCTGCACACGCCGGATGGCTACGGGAACAGTGAGCTGGCCCAGTCCTTGTTCCGCATCGTCAGCCCGCCGGCCAAGCAGAAGCCCGAAGGGCTGGCCGCCACGGCCAGGAACTGGGCCACGGCCACCAAGCTGCTGGCCCTTTGTGACGAGAGGTGATTCTGGTGGCGAAGCGAGCGGTGTTGGTGACAGGGGCGTCCAGGGGCATCGGCCGGGCGGTCGCGCAGGCCTTCGCGGAGCTCGGCGACCGGGTGGCGGTCCACCACCGCGATTCGGCCGGGCTCGCCCAGGACGTGCGGGCCGGGCTGCCGGGCCGCGGGCACGCGGTCGTCCAGGCCGACCTCGCCGACGCCGGCGCGGTGCGGCGGATGGTCGACCAGGCCGCCGCGGACCTCGGCGGGCTGGACGTGCTGGTGAACAACGCCGGGATTTACGTCTGGCACCCGGTGACCGAGGTGTCGTACGAGCAGTGGCAGGACGCGTGGCGCCAGACCCTCGCCGTCAACCTCACCGGCGCGGCCAACGTGACCTGGTGCGCCGTGCAGCACATGAAGGAAACCGGCGGCCGGATCGTCAACGTGAGCTCGCGCGGGGCGTTCCGCGGCGAGCCCCGGCATCCGGCCTACGGGGCTAGCAAGGCGGGCCTGAACGGATTCGGTCAGTCGATGGCGCGCGCCCTGGCGCCGCTGGGCATCTCGGTCGGCACGGTGGCACCCGGATACGTCGAGACGGAGATGGCCGCGGCTGACCTGAATTCGGCACGGGGCGAGGAGATCCGGGCGCAGAGCCCGTTCAACCGGGTCGCGACGCCCGAAGAGATCGCGGCCGCCGTTATCTACCTGGCCTCCGATGAGGCCGAGTGGGCCAGCGGGACCATCCTCGACCTCAACGGAGCCTCCTACCTGCGTTAGTTAGATCAGGGACTTACAGGGGGCGCACGCTATCACCGGCCGGAGCGGTGGGGCGCACGCTCATCACCTGGCCCCAGGCGAGTTCGGTGCCCGCGGACAGGCAGCCGTCGACCACCGCGTCGGTGCCGAGCGCGCTGACCCTGATGGCCGGCATGACGGGCGCGATCGCCTCGAGTTCGGCGCTGACGGCCTCGGCGAACCCCGGCGCGCGCCCGATGCCGCCGCCCAGGACGATCAGGTCGGGATCGACCACGGTGATGATGGCGCAGATCGTCTTGGCGACCAGCCGGGCCTCCTCCGCCACTACGGCGATGGCCCGCTCATCACCGGCGGCCGCGGCCTCGAAGACCCGCCGGGCCGACACCGGACCGCGCATGCCGCCGCGGCGGGCGGCCCGGACCACGCCGGAAGCCGACGCGGCCGCCTCGAGCGTGCCTCGTTTGCGCGCCTCCTGCTCGTCCGCGCCGCTGCCCCCGGATAGCGGCAGGAACGCGATCTCCCCCGCGACCCCGTGCGCGCCGCGCAGCAGCTGCCCGCTGAGCATCAGCCCCATGCCCACGCCGGTGCCAATGTGCACGAAGGCGAAGTTATCGACCTCGCGGCCGTGCCCCAGGGCACGTTCGGCCAGGGCCGCGGCGTCGACGTCGTTCTCCATCACCAGTGACGGGCCGAACGCCTCCCGCAGCCCGGCCAGCGCGGCCGGGCGGTCCCAGCCGCGCAGGCCGCCGGTGAGCTTCATGGCGTTGCGCCGCGGATCGTAGACGCCCGGGCTGCCGATCACCGTCTGGGTGATCGCCGCACGGGGTACGCCGGCGTCCTGGCAGAGCATGTCGGCCAGGCCGACGAGCTCGGCCACCCGGCCGCGGACGCTGGTAGCGCGGGCGCGGACCGAGGACCGGACCCTGATCTCCCCGGACAGGTCGGCGATCGCGCCGCGGACGTACTCGTGCCCGATGTCCAGGCCGAGGACGAGGCCCGCGTCGGGCCTGATCTCGTACAGCCGGGCCGAACGGCCGGGCATGCCGGTCCGCTGGCCCGCGATCCGGACCAGACCCGCGCGCTCGACGTTGTCCAGCGCCAGCGACACCGTGGGCTTGGACAGGCCCGAGACGCGGGCCAGCTCAGCCCGGGAGCAGGGGCCGCGCTGACGGATGTGCTCGAGCAGCAACTGCTCGTTCATCGCCCGGATCAGCGACGGGCGCGCGGCGAACAGGACCGCGGTGCCCTCGGGAGGCGGGAGAGCCGAGGCCGGCCGCTCGGCCGTGACCGTCTCACCGGCGGGCACAACCGCATGCGTACCTGCCGACAGGGCTGTCACGGCGACCTCCTCCACTCATTGTGCCGGGCGTCCGGCGCCCGGCATGCCGCGGCCAGATGGCCCGAAAGTTACGACCTTGGGTCCAGTTCGAACGGACTCTTGTCCCCGACAGATAGTTAGGATACTGTCCTAACAAACTTAACGGAAGGGGCAATCCGGCGGCGAGTCGCGGCAGCGGCCCGGCGCGCGGGAGCCGCTCCGTCATCTCGCACGGCGACCGCACTACGCGCAGGCATCGGCGCCGCGCAACCCCCCTTTCCGCACCAGGTCACGACCAAACGGCAGTAAGGACCACGGCATGAGACGCCTCACCAGATACGGGGTCATCATCGCGGCCGGCCTGCTCGCGGCCGGCTGCAGCGCCGGTTCGAGTTCCAGCTCTGGCTCAGGCTCCAGCGGCGCCAAGACATCGACGAGCAGCGTGCTGACCATCTCCAACGAGAACGGCGCGCTTTGGACCTGCGGTTTCAATCCGCTCAACGCCTCCGACACCCTCCTGTCGGTCGGCTTCATGTACGAGCCGCTGGTCTACATGAACCCGCTGCAAGACGGCAAGACCACGCCCATGCTCGCGTCGTCCTGGGCGTGGGGAGCGGGCAACAAGTCCCTCACGTTCACCATCCGCTCGGGCGTCAAGTTCAGCGACGGCACGCCGATGACCGCCGCCGACGTGGCGTACACCTTCAACCTGGAAAAGAAGTACCCGGCCCTGGACCTGACCGGGGTCTGGTCGGTGCTCTCCAGCGTCACCGCGACCAGCCCGACCACGGTCGTGATGGATTTCAGCACGGTCGCCGTGCCCTACTTCTACTACATCGCGGACCAGACGCCGATCGTGCCCGAGCACATCTGGTCCAAGATCGCCAACCCGACCACCGACCCCATCAGCGACCCCGTCGGCACGGGTCCGTACCTGATGAGGAAGTGCAGCCCGGCGAACATCACCTACACCGCCAACCCGCACTACTGGCAGCCAGGTGAGCCGAAGATCGCCAAGATCCAGTACCCGGCGTACACGAGCAACAACACGGCCAACGACGACCTGGCGAACGGGAACGCGCAGTGGGGCGCCCAGTACATCCCGGGCATCCAGGCCTTCTACACCTCCAAGAGCCCCAACTTCCACTACTGGTTCCCGCCCACCGTGAACGTCTCGCTGATCCCGAACCTGACCAATCCCCTGCTGAGCAACGCCAACGTCCGCAAGGCGATCTCGTACGCGATCGACAGGAGCCAGGTCTCCAGCGTCGGCGAGTCCGGTTACGAGCCGCCCGCGAACCAGACCGGCATCGTCACGCCCACGTTCTCCAGCACGGTGGACACCTCGGCGCTGTCGGGGTGGGGCAACGGCTATGACCCCGCCAAGGCGAAGGCCCTCCTGGCCTCGGCTGGCTACCACATGGGGTCTAGTGGCATCATGACGAACGCCTCCGGGCAGAAGCTGGCCTTTACCGTCATCAACATCGGCGACTACTCCGACTGGGTCGCCTCCATGCAGGTGATCCAGCAGGATCTCAAGGCGATCGGAATCCAGATCACCCCCGACAACTTGTCGAACACCGACTTCGACGCCGACCTGTACTACGGCAAGTACCAGCTCGCCTACTACGACCAGCAGACCTTCGGCCCGAGCGCGTACTACGAGCTGAACAACTGGCTCAACTCCGCGAACACGGCGCCGGTCGGCAAGGTGGCGGCCAGCAACTACGAGCGCTACAACAGCGCGACCACCACCGCCCTGCTGAACCAGTACGCGACCACCACCAGCGCGACCACCCAACAGTCGATCATGAACCAGATCCAGCAGGTCATGCTGAACACGGTGCCGGTCATCCCGGTCGTGGAGGCGGTGGACTGGTACCAGTACGACACCGGGGCGTTCACCGGCTGGCCCACGTCCAGCGACCCGTACGCCCAGCCGTCCGCCTACGAATACCCGGACAACGAGCAGGTGCTGCTGCACCTGGCGCCGAAGTGAGTCGGGCTTGAGGTATGCGCTGCGCCGCCTTGGTTTCTTCGTCCTCACGCTGTGGGCGGCGCTTACCCTCAACTTTCTGCTGCCGCGACTGATGCCGGGAAACCCCGCGCTGGTCATGATGTCGAAGTTCCACGGCGAGCTCAGCCCGAAGGCCCTGAACGCCCTGGAGATCTTGTTCGGAGTCAATACGCACGAGAGCCTGCTCGGGCAGTACTTCGGCTACCTGCACCAGATCCTGACCGGCAACCTCGGCACCTCCCTGGACGAATACCCGGCCTCGGTCACCTCGGTCATCGGCAGCGCGATCTGGTGGACGCTCGGCCTCATCGGCGTCACCACCGTCCTGGCCTTCATCCTCGGCACCGGGCTGGGCATCGTCTCGGCGTGGCGCCGCGGCGGGAAGCTGGACAGCATCGTGCCACCGGTGTTCGTGATCACCTCCGCGATCCCGTACTTCTGGGTGGCCATGGTGCTGGTGCTGATCTTCGGCATCACCCTGAAATGGTTTCCCAGCCAGGGCGGTTACTACGTCACCACCGATACCCCCGGGCTCAACTTCACCTTCTTCCAGGACGTGCTCAACCACGCGTTCCTGCCGGCCATCTCGCTGCTGATCACCACGATCGGCACCTGGATCCTGACCATGCGGAACACGATGATCACCACGCTGGCCGAGGATTACGTGCGGATGGCCCGGGCCAAGGGACTGCCGAACCGGCGCATCATGTTCGACTACGCGGCCCGCAACGCGATCCTGCCGAACCTGACCGGCTTCGCGATGTCCCTCGGCTTCGTGGTCAGCGGCGCGATCCTGATCGAGTACGTGTTCAACTATCCCGGCGTGGGTTACATGCTGCTGCAGGCGGTGTCCGGCGAGGACTACCCGCTCATGCAGGGTCTGTTCCTGCTGATAACCGTGGCGGTGCTGTTCGCGATCCTCGTCGCCGATATCCTCACCGCCCTGCTCGACCCGCGGACCAGGGCGGCGGGTTAGCCCATGGCCATGCCGGTTTCCGGGGTCCCCGCAGAAACCCCCGCGCTGCAGCTACCCGCAGGCCACGTGCTCGCCCGCGTCGGCCGCGCCATCCGGTCCAACCACAAGGCGACCGTGGGCATCGTCCTGCTCACGATCTTCATCCTGATCGCGCTCTTCCCCGGTGTCATCGCCCACGAGAGCCCGACCCAGGACGCCTATGCCCCGCAGCTGGGGATCTCGTCCGCGCATCTGCTCGGCACCAACCACTACGGACAGGACCTGTACTCGCAGCTGGTCTGGGGCACCAGGAACGTGATGATCATCGCGTTCGTGGTCGGGCTGGCCACGACCGCCCTCGCGGTCCTGATCGGCGTGGCCGCTGCCTACCTCGGCGGCCTGGCGGACAGCTCGCTGTCCGTGCTCACCGACGTCCTCCTGGTCATCCCGCTGTTCCCGCTGCTCATCGTCATCGCCGCCTACGCCCAGGGCGGGACGACGCTCGTGCTGATCACGGCGATCACCCTGACCAGCTGGTCCTATACCGCGCGCCAGCTCCGAGCGCAGGCGCTGACGCTGCGGAACAGGGATTTCCTGGAGGCGGCGCGGGTGCGCGGTGAGCGGCGGCTTTACATCATCGTGGTGGAAGTCATTCCGACCATGACCTCGCTGATCGTGGCGAGCTTCCTGACCAACGCGCTGTACGCGGTGCTGTTCGCCTCCAGCCTGCAGTTCATCGGCCTCGGCGACCCGAACACGGTGAGCTGGGGCACCACCCTGTACTGGGCGCAGAACAACGCGGCGCTGCAGACCGGCGAACCCTTGTGGGCGATCGCGCCGGGCGCCTGCATCGCCGTCCTCGGCGCCGCGTTCGCCCTGCTGAACTACGCCTTCGACGAGATCGGAAATCCGGCCCTGCGACCGGTGCGGAAGATACGCCAGAAGAAGGGAGCGGGGCCGCGTGTCTGACGTGCCGGTGCTCGAGGTCAGCGGCCTGTCCGTGGATTACATCCTGGACCGTGGGGATGTCCGGGCGGTGGACGACGTGTCGTTCAGTGTCAATAGAGGTGAGTTCCTCGGCATCGTGGGCGAATCGGGCTGCGGGAAGTCGACGCTGCTGTTCGCCGTCGCCCAGTTGCTCGCTCCCCCGGCTTCTGTCGTTTCCGGCAGCGTCACGTTCGAGGGCACCAACCTGATCGGCCTGACCGACGGCCAGCTGTCCGCCATCCGCTGGCGGGACATGTCGGTGGTCATGCAGAGCGCGATGAACGCGCTGAACCCGGTCAAGACCATCGGCGCCCAGTTCAAGGACGTGATGCGGGCCCACGGCCGGGTGCCGAAGGTTGAGATCGCCGCCCGGTCCGCCGAGGTGCTCCGCATGGTCGGCATCGATCCGGCGCACCTGAGGAGCTACCCGCACCAGCTGTCCGGCGGGATGCGGCAGCGTTCGATGATCGCGATGGCGATGCTGTTCACCCCGGACCTGATCATCATGGATGAGCCCACCTCCGCGCTCGACGTGGTGGCGCAGCGCTCGCTGATGGTCCAGATCAAGGAACTGCAGCTGGCCCTCGGCTTCGCGGTCATCTTCGTCACCCACGACATGTCCCTGATCAGCCACTTCTCCGACCGGTTGATGGTGATGTACGCCGGCCAGGTGGACGAGCTCGGCGCCACCCAGAGGATCTTCGCCGCGCCGCAGCACCCGTACACCCGGGGCCTGCTCGAGGCCTTCCCGTCGATCCGCGGCCCGCGGGTCCCGCTCAAGGGCATCCCCGGCAATCCGCCTGACCTTGCTCATGTGCCGGCCGGCTGCCGGTTTCACCCGCGGTGCCCGCACGTAGCGGAGCGATGCACCGAGGTCGCGCCCGACTTGTTTCCGATCGATGAGGCGCTCGTCCGCTGCCTGCGACGCCAAGACGGGAGCCTGACCTGATGGCCGCCGAGCTGCCCGACGCCGGGCTGCTCCGGGTTGAGCACCTGACCAGGCACTTCAAGATCGGCGGCGCGCTTTCCCGGCGGACGCTGCACGCCGTGGACGACGTCAGCTTCAGCATCGCCGGGCGCGAGATCGTGGCGCTGGCCGGCGAGAGCGGCAGCGGCAAGTCCACCATCGCCCGGTTGCTGGCCCGGATCTACCGGCCGACGGCCGGGGAGATGTTCTTCGAGGGCAAGCCGCTCTCCCAGCTGAAATCGCGCCGGGACCAGCTGCGCTACAGCGGGCTGGTGCCGATGGTGTTCCAGGATCCGTTCAGCTCGATCAACCCGGTGTTCCGGGTCCAGCACGGCGTGCTGCGCAGCCTCAAGCTGCACCGTCCGTCGCTGTCGGCCGCCGGCCGGCTGGACGAGGCGGCCCGGGTTTTCGAGGTGGTCGGGCTGACCCCCGATATGCTGGAGCGCTTCCCCTACGAGCTCAGCGGCGGCCAGCGGCAGCGGGTCGGATTCGCCCAGGCGCTGGCCATGCGGCCGAAGCTGATCCTGGCCGACGAGCCGGTCTCGATGCTGGACACCTCGATCCGGATCGGCCTGCTGAACCTGATGGCTCAGCTGCGTGATTCCGAAGGCGTCTCCGTCCTGTACATCACCCACGACATCGCGAGCGCGCGGTACGTGGCGGACAAGCTGATCGTGATGTACGCCGGCCAGATCGCCGAGACCGGGCCGATCGAGGACGTGCTCGCCCACCCCAGGCACCCGTACACCCAGCTGCTGCTGTCCGCGGTGCCTGACCCGCGTGCCCCGCTCGCGGTGGCGGCGGAGACCGACCGCGGCGAGCCGCCGAAGGTCATCGACCCGGTTCCCGGCTGCCGGTTCCGCTGGCGCTGCCCGCTGGCCATCGACACCTGTGAGCAGGTCACGCCCGTGCTGGCCGAACTGGTACCCGGACACGACGTGGCCTGCCATGTCGCCCAGACCGGCGCGGAAGTGAAGGCCTTCTCGTCAGGAAGAGGGAGCTCGTGAAGCTCGCGGTGATCGGCGGCGGGTCCACCTACACGCCGGAGCTCGCGGACGGCATCGGCCGGCTGCTCCCGGGCGTCCAGGAGCTGGTCCTGGTGGATCCCGACCCCGATCGGCTGGCCCGGGTGGGGCCCGTCTCGGCCCGGATCATGGCCGCTTACGACCATCCGGCCGACGTGCGCTGGACCGGGAGCGTGGACGAGGGCACCGAGGGCGCGGACGCGATCTTGTTCCAGCTCCGGATCGGCGGCCAGGCCGCCCGGCAACGCGACGAGACCTGGCCGCTGGACTGCGGCTGCGTCGGGCAGGAGACCACCGGGGCCGGGGGCCTGGCCAAGGCGCTCCGCACCGTCCCTGTTGTCCTGGATTTGGCCGAACGGGCCCGGGGGCGGGCTTCGCCCTCAGCCTTCATCATCGATTTCACCAATCCGGTGGGGATCGTCACCCGGGCGCTGCTTTCCGCCGGTCACCGCGCTGTCGGCCTGTGCAACGTGGCGATCGGGTTCCAGCGCGATTTCGCCTCCCTGCTCGGCGTCCCGCCGTCGCGGGTGTCGCTGGGGCACGTCGGCCTGAACCACCTGACCTGGGAACGCTCGGTGCTGGTGGACGGGGTGGACGTGCTGCCCGAACTACTGGAAAGCCACGCGGGCGAGATCGCGGGGCACACCGGTATGCCCGCGGACTTCATCCGGCACCTGGGCATGGTGCCGTCGTACTACCTGCGCTACTACTACGCCCACGACGCGGTGGTCGCCTCGCAGCACGGCACGGTCACCCGCGCCGAGGAAGTGGCTAAGCTAGAGGCCGAGCTCCTCGAGCTGTACGCCGACCCGGCGCTCGACACCAAGCCGCCCCAGCTGGCTCAGCGCGGCGGCGCCTGGTACTCCGAGGCGGCGGTGGACCTGCTCGCGTCGCTGACCGGCGACCGGCGCGACACGCAGGTGGTCAACACGGGCAATGGCCGGACGCTGCCGTTCCTGCCCGCCGACGCCGTGATCGAGGTGCCCGCCGTCGTCGGCAGCGGCGGCGCCGTCCCGGTGCCGGTCGAGCCGGTCGAGCCGCTGCTGCGCGGGCTGATCGCACACGTCTACGCGTACGAGGAACTCGCGCTCGAGGCCGCGATCGGTGGCGGGCGCCAGCGGGTCTACGACGCACTGCTCGCCCATCCGCTGGTGGGTCAGGCCGACCAGGCGGAGGGCCTGACCGACCGCCTGCTCGCGGAAAACGCCAAGTTCCTCCCGTGGACGTAAGGACTTGCCTTGAGGAATCACCATCGCGCCTGGTCAACCGTGGTCGCCGGGGTCGCCGTCGCGGCCGGCGTGGCGCTGCTTCAGCCCGGGGCGGCCCAGGGGGCCCCGACGACTCAAGATCGTCCGCCCGTGGTCCGGGTCAACCAGGTGGGTTACACCGCGTCGAGCTCCAAGGTAGCCTTCGCGATGCTGGCCCGGCCGGTGAGCCGGGTGAGCTTCGAGGTCACCACGCCCTATGGCGTCGCCTACCGCGGCACGTCCACCGACGACCTGGGCTCGTGGAACTCCGGCTACCGGGCTGTCTACGAGCTCAGCTTCTCCGGCGTGCGCGCCGCGGGGCGATACCAGGTCAAGCTGCTGTCCCCCGCCGCCGCGGTCTCCCCCACGTTCATCATCGGGGACGGATCGCAGCTGTACCGGCAGCTGGTAGACAACGCCGTGCAGTATTTCACCTCCGAGCGGGACGGGCCGGACGTCGACTCCGCTGTGCTTGGCCGCCGGCCCGCCAACCTGACCGACGAGAACGCTTACGTCTACGCGGACCCGGCCTACGACAGCGACGACAACCTGCTCGGCACGCTGAAGAAGGTCGGCGGGCCGGTGGACGTGTCCGGGGGCTGGTTCGACGCCGGCGGCGGGTACGAGAAGTTCGCCTACACCGCGAGCTACACCGACGCGCTCATGCTGATCGCGGCGCGCGACTTCCCCGGCAGCTATCCGATGCTCCAGCCGGAGGCGACGTTCGGCCTGCAGTGGATCACCAAGCTGTGGAACCCCGTCCTCAAGGTCCTGTACGCGCAGGTCGGCATCGGCAACGGCAGCGCGCCGGTCGCGAAGTACCCGCTAGGCCAGATCCAGGGTGACTACAACTTCTGGTTCCTGCCCCAGCAAGAAGACCGCCTGAACGTCAAGCCCGGCGGCAACCCCGGCCCGACCGCGTACTTCGTCAAGTACCGGCCGGTGTTCGAGGCCGCCCCGCCCGGCCAGCCGGTCAGCCCGGACCTGGCCGGCCGCTTCGCCGCCGACTTCGCCCTCGGGGCCCAGGTTGACGCGAGCACGGACCCGGCGCAGGCCCAGCACATGCTCGGCCTGGCCCGGAGCGTCTACGCGATGGCGAAGACCACCGACGTCGGGCAGATCGTCACCGCGTTCCCCAATGACTACTACCCGGGCACTGAGTGGAAGAGCGACATGGCTTGGGGCGCCGCCGAGATCGCGCTGGCAGATGAGGCAACCGGCGCCCCGGCCGGGCAGCTGCGCGCGGACCTGGCGACCGCGGCCCGCTGGGCCCGGGCGTATATCGCCCAGGGGCACCCCGCGGACGGTGGCACATTCAACCTGTACGACAACGGCGCGGTCGCCGAGGCCGAGCTTATGCAGGCGATGCGGCAGGCGTCGCAGGCCGACGGGTTCAGGCCGGTGATCGCCCCGCGGGCGCTGCTTAACGACATGGCCGCGCAGCTGCGCACCGGCGAGGACTGGGCCAAGGGCGACCCGTTCGCGCTCGGCACCCAGGTCGGTCCCTCCGACGCCGCGCCGCACGCGTTCGGCCTGTTCATCACCGACGCGCTCTACCAGGAGTACGGCGGCTCCGGTCAGTACCAGGCCTTCGCCCAGCAGCAGCTGAACTTCGCGCTCGGAGCCAACGCCTGGGGCAGCTCCTTCGTGGTCGGTGCGGGAACGGTGTTCCCGCACTGCATGCAGAGCGAGATCGCCAACCTGGCGGGCTCGCTCACCGGCAGCGGGAACATCCAGCTCGGCGCGGCCACCGACGGCCCGAGCAGCCCGGCGAACTTCGTCGGCCTGGGCACGGTCTCCGGGATGCGCGCCTGCAGCGCGGGCAACTTCGCACCGTTCAACACCAAGACCGCCGCCTATGAGGACAATGTGGTCTCCTGGCCGTCGGTGGAGCCCGCCGACGACTACACCGCCGACTCCCTGCTGGCCTTCGCCCTCAGCGCGGCTGGCCTTGGCTGACGCCGACCCAAAGACCCCGCCGGCGCCGGAGGCCCCCGAAGCCGCCGTGCTGGCCATCGACGGAGGCAACAGCAAGACCGACGTGGCCCTCGTGGCCGACGACGGCACCTTGCTGGCCTCCGCCCGCGGCCCGGGGATCAACTCCCACCAGACCGGCGTCGACCAGGTGATGCTGATCCTGGACGCGGTAGTCAAGCAGGCGGCGACGCAAGCCGGCGGCCCGCGCTCAGGCTGGGTGGCGAGGCACACCGTGGCCTGCCTGGCCAATGCGGATCTGCCGGAGGAAGAGGCGGAACACGCCGCCGCGATCCAGGCCCTGGGGTGGACGCCGACGGTCACGGTGGTCAACGACACGTTCGCCATCTTGCGGACCGGCCTGGCCGACGAGGCGAGGCCGCACTGGGGCGTGGGTGTGGTCTGCGGCGCGGGCATCAACTGCGTCGGCGTGGGGCCGGACGGCCGCGTGACCAGGTTCCTGGCCCTGGGCACGACGTCCGGGGACTGGGGCGGCGGCTACGGCCTCGGTCTGGAGGTCCTCTGGCACGCGGCCCGCGCGGAGGACGGCCGCGGCCCCGGCACGCTGCTGGCCGGCTACCTGACCGGCCACCTCGGTGTGGAGACGGTCGAGGACGTGACGCTCGGGATCCACAAGGGCAAGATCGGGGAAGACGACCTGACCGGGCTCGCGCCGTTGCTGCTCAGGGCGGCGGAGGCGGGCGATGACGTGGCCCGGACCGTGGTGGGCCGGCTGACCGACGAGATCTCCGTGATGGCCATCACCGCGATGCGGCGGCTCGGCCTCACCGGCCTGGCCACCCCCGTCGTGCTCGGCGGGGGCGTCATCACCGCGCGGAACCCGCAGTTGATCAGTGGCATCACCGGCCAGCTCACCCAGGCGGCCCCGCTGGCGCAGGTCCGCGTGATCGACGTGCCGCCGGTCGTCGGCGCGGCCCTGCTCGGCCTGGACCACGTGCACGCGCCGGTCGCCGCCGAGGCCCGCCTGCGCGCCGCCTACGAGGTCTAGCGCCCGCATGGGAGAATCGAAGCGTGGAGACGGGCGCCTCGGCCACTGAGTGGGCAGCGCAGCAGATCGCCGCGGTGCGCGACCGGCCCGAAGCCCGGCTCGAACTGGCCGCGCGCTTGTACCACGGACCGTTCGGCCAGGCTCCCAGGCACCTGCCGTACCGGCGCGCGGCGATGGCGTTCATGCGATGGCAGCTCCGGCGCGGGGTGCTCGAGCCGCCGGACAGCGAACGGCCAGGAAGCCCGTGGTGGCGAGCGGTCAACGAGCGCCTGCTGCGCGACGGATGCGAGTCGGTGGCGCTGAGCGGCGACCTGATCGGCCCGCCGTCGTCGCGGACGGTGGACTACTGGATGTCGTTCGCCGACTACCCGACGGCCCGGTCCTGGTACCGGGCCCACAACGCGAGCGTGGTCACGGCCTACCTCGACTATCGCGACCTGGCCGAGGCGGAGAGCGTCGCCGAGCGCTTCTTCATGAACGTCGTGCTCTGCCGCGTCCTCTACACGCACGCGCTGGTCGCGGCGCCCCGGATCTCGCTGGGGTGGCTGCGCCCGCTCGCTCCGTTCCTCGGCGACCCCAGGCTCGGGATGACCGGGATCTTTCTCCAGCTGTCTCGGGTGCTCCCGGACGAGTACCCGCTCACCGGCAACGTCAGCGACTACCTTTCCGACGAACTCGGTTTCGGCCGTCTCCTCGACTACGGGGTGATCGTGCCCAGGCTGCAGCAGCTGTACGAATGGTCAGCGCACGAACTCAGCGAGCCGGGGCTGCTCGACGCCCGAACGCCAAACCCGCGGTAACGGCGGCCTCCCCTCCTAGGGGGGTCCACCATCGGCCGATTACAGCCACCGCGCATTCCTTTTGTCCGGTTCACCCTATTCGCTAGCGGGCTTTGGTGGTGGATCCGGGCCTGGTGGTGGATCGGGGGGATCATGATGCACCGGATCCGCCGCGGAGCCCGGATCCGCCACGATAACCGGAGCGGTCTTTGCGTTTTTGCTGCTTGCGTGGTCCATGTGACCACTGTGGTGCTGGGCAGGTTCCTAGAATTCGACCGGCCCGCGGCAGCACGTCTCGAGGTCTATGAACAGCAGCCCGTTCTTCGTGGTGAGCACGTTGCCCGGATGCGGCTCGCCGTGCAGCAGCTGCTCGACGCCGCCGCGCCCGCCGATCAGCCGTCTCAGGCTTCGCAGCGTGCCGCCGAGGAGCTCCCGGTCCGCGCGCCGAACCTCAGACTCTCGCATTGTCGCCTGGCCCTTCGAGGAGCTGAGCGTCCCCGGGCCGTCGCGGTGACCGGCACGGGGACGCTTGAGCCTGCGTGAGCTCAGCCGGTAACGATGTCGCTCTCGGAAAGCATGATCACGTGCCACTCCCCACCGACGCCATTGCCGGCGGTGGTGAAGACCTTGGCGCCCTTGAAGGTGTACAGCGGCATGCCGTTGTAGGTGACCTGCTTGGCGCCGTTCGGATCCGAGACCGTGCCGAGTGTGCCCGGCAGCTTGTCAGCCTGGCTGGCCAAGGGCTTGCCCGTCAGCGGTGGCCAGGTCGTCGCGCAGGAGCCGGTGCACGTCGGCGCACCGCCCTTGGTGTCTTTCCCGTACGTGTACACGACTTGGCCGTTGGCCGCGGCGAGCACATAGCCGATGGCAGACTTCTGCACGATGAGCACGACATCCCCCGGCTGAATCCCGTTCAGCGCCGAACTGGTCGCCTGTCCGGCCGCCTGGGAAGTCGCGGTCGGAGTCGAACCCGTACCGCTCGCCGACGATCCCGATGATCCTCCGCATGCAGTCAGCAACAGTGCCAGCGATCCGAGACCGGCAGCCGCCGCCCACCCGGTCTTGCGCATAACGTTCTCCACTTCCGAGGTTTTAAGGTTCGGCCCGTTCCCGATACGCGGGAAAACTACCAGATTGCCGCGGCCCCTGAAGGCCTCTTGGCCGCTACTAACCCGTCAACGGCCAGCACCCGGAAAGCCTGGCCACGGGGAGTTTTGATCTTGACCGAGCGCCCAGGTTACCGTGTTGTTATTGAGAAGCGCAGGTCAAGGAGGGCGGAACGATGAACCAGTTAATGAGGGAGTCACATGGCTAGTGCCAGGCAGCGGGACGGAAGATGGTCAGGGCTGTCATCGACGAGTTGCTCGCTCCGGGACCGCATGCCGCGACATTAAGTCCGGCGATGGCAAGACCCGTGATGGTAACGATGCCTTGGCCATGGTCACGATGCTGCCTGCGTGATCTTGGCCGTCCAGTTGCCCTGCGCCTCGATCGACAGGTGATACATCGAGCCAGCAGCTTCGGTGGGCTACAGCGTCTCGGTCTCGCTGCCGGAAGTCCCGATCGTATTCGCAATGCTCTGATCGTCGCCCTGGTCGTTCGCGTTTAGGTCAGCGATGAAGTTGCTGTCGCTGTTGAGGCTGATTCCGGCGATGGCTAGCCCGGCGGTGGCGACGATGACCTTCTTCATAACGTGTCCTCAGCCCGTTCGTTCGGGGCGTTGTCCAGCAGGATAGCTGCGGCGGTTGACTGCGACCAGTGACGTTCGGCGGCGCTGCTGTCCGTCATCGAGCATACCTGCACGGATCGTGACTAATGCATTACGTTGCGAAAAAGGGGCATAGGTCGGCTGCCCGCTCACCGTCCCCTTCCGGGCCTCATGCCGCTGCCAGCCTTCGCGAAATCGCCCGGTTCAGCACATCGGGGGGTGCCGGCGCCGTCAACCGATCGGACAGGTGAAGAGGAGGTGGCGCTCCGGATTCTGCGTGGCGATGTTCGGGCGTAGCCTCACTTAGCCATCCGGCCGCAGAGCCAGGCGAGTGACATCGGGTAGCGATAGTCAATGCCCCCGTGCCCGGCGTCGAAGAGCTCGAAATGTACCAGGTCATCGGCGACCCCGGCGTCCCTGAGCGCGGCACGGAACGCGCCGGCGCCGAGGTCAAGATGGTATTCGTCCCTCGTGCCGGCGTCGATCCAGATCGCCCGCAGCCCCCGCAAAGCCTCCGCATGGGCCGGCACCATCCGCACCGGATCCCAGTCCAGCCAGCGCTGCCACACGTCCGGCCGGATCACCCCGGTGGCCGGATCGAACGGCAGGTCCACGGTACCGTCCTGGCGGGCGGAGAAGCATGCGGCCACGCCGAGCAGGCTGAGCAGCGATATGTCTTCTTCCTTGGTGAAGGCGACCCGGGCGGAAAAGTCCTGCCACCAGCGCCAGATGTCGCCGTCGTAGCGGCGCAGGTACCTGGCGGCGGTGGCGAACTCGGGTATGTAGCAGTACTCGTACAGCGTGTCGCCGGCGTGCGTGGCCAGGGCGCCGAACAAGTCGGGCCGGAGCATGGGCGTGATCATCGCGCCGAACCCACCGCTCGACTTGCCCATAATCGCCCGGAACGCGGCCTCGGGCAGCGTACGGTACCGCGCGTCCACCCAGGGCACGACCTCGTCGCAGAGGTAGGAGTGGTACCTGCCTGTGCCCGGCGAGTCGACGAACTGGCTGCCACCGTAGCTCGTCCACGCGTCGACGTACACCACGATCGCCGGAGGGGCTTCGCCGCTGGCGAACACGGCGTCGGCCGCCTCGGGAAAGGGCAGCCGGTACGGTGACCGGTTCCGCCACATGGCCACGTGCCCGGTGTAGCCCTGGATCACGTACACGGCCGGGTAGCCGCGGTGAGGCTCGTCGTCATATCCGGGCGGCAGGTACACCGAGATCGGACGCTCGTGCGGGTCACCGAGCGGGTTGCCCCGCAGCATCTCGCTGCTGATGACACGCTCGTCGATACGGCCAGCGAGATCGGCAGACCAGGGCAGCACGGTTTCCTCCAAGCCTCGGCACAGACGGACCTTCCTCCTTTCTATGCCGAACGGTGCCTGGCTCGACGGGTCCTAGCCCTAATTGCGTCAAGTTCAGATGTCAAAGAAGACCGTCTCGCGCTCGCCCTGCAGCCTGATGTCGAACTTGAGCTGGCCCTCAGGCTCGGGCACGGCGATGAGCGTGGCGCGTCGCGACGGCTCGGCGATGGAACACAGGACCGGGTCCGCGGCGTTGGCGGTGCGCTCGTCGGGGAAGTACATCCTGGTCACGACCCGGTCGAGCAGGCCGCGCGCGAAGACGGACACGTCCAGGTGGGGCGCCTCGATGCTGCCGTCAGGGGTGGGCAGCGGCCCGGGCTTGAGCGTGACGATGCGATAGGACCCGTCCGGCGCGGTCGGGCACCGCCCGAAGCCGCGGAAGCCGTAGTAACCGCCCGCGGTGGCACCGCGCGGGTCGTCCGGGTGCGCGAAGCTCCCGTCGGGTCCGGCCTGCCACGTTTCGATCAGCCCATCGGGAATGATGTTCCCCGCACCGTCGTAGAGCCGCCCGATGATCGTGATCGCCCCGGGGGTGTCCTCGGCCACCACGAACGGGCCGTCGGGCCACGGCAGCCTCATCGAGAAGTACGGGCCCACCGTCTGGGAAGGTGTCATTCCTGGCACTCGATCGTTCCGCCCTCTCGGTCTTGGCCGGTCACTCGAAGACCGTCGCGCCGCGGCCGCGCAGCACGATGTCCCAGTTGTAGCCGAGGGCCCACTCGGGCTGGGTCAGCTCGATGTCGAAGCTGGCGACCATCCGCTGCCTGGCCCTCTCGTCGGGGACCGAGTTGAAGATCGGGTCGATCGGCAGCAAGGGGTCGCCGGGGAAGTACATCTGGGTGACCAGGCGCTGGGTGAACGCCCGGCCGAACAGCGAGAAGTGAATGTGCGCCGGGCGCCACGCGTTGGGGTGGTTCCCCCACGGGTAAGCGCCGGGCTGGATCGTGATGAACCGGTACCGGCCGCCCGCGTCGGTGATGGCCCGCCCGATCCCGTCGAAGTTCGGGTCAAGCGGGGCCGGGTGGTGCTCGCGCCAGTGCCGGTAGCGGCCGGCCGCGTTGGTCTGCCAGATCTCGACCAGGGTGTCGGGCACCGGACGCCCGTCGGAGTCCAGCACCCGCCCGGCCACGATGATCCGCTGACCCTGCGGCTCGCCGGCATGCTGCGTGGTCAGGTCGGAATCGGTGCCGGCGATCAGCTCATCCCCGAGCAGCGGCCCCGTCACCTCGGTCAGCCGGTGCGGGAGCAGCACCAGCGGCTGCTTCGGGTGGCGCAGCGCGGTCGAGCGGTAGCCTTCGAAATCCAGCGGCGGGTGCAGGCCCGCGGGACTCTCATAAGACGGCAAGACCAGCTTGCCGGCGTCCGGTACGGTCAGGGACGTCGTTACGTCAGCCGTCACTGATGACTCCTTGATCGAGTGCCTTGGAACCGCCGCAGAGCCGCAAGCTCCGCTGGGGTTGGCGCGGCGATGATTTCCGGCTCGGCGGCGATGGCCAGGTCCCAGCCGGTTCGCTCTTTCGCGACCAAGGCGGAGACGCCCGGGTACAACCCGGTCATGGTGAATTCGAGCGTCTGCGGGTCGGGCTCGAGGACCCCCAGGTCGGTGATGATCTTTTGGGGCCCGGTGCCGGTGAGGCCGAGCCGCTCGCGCTCTCCCGGGCCTGACCCGTAGCCGACGGAGGTAATGAAGTCCACATGCTCGACGAAGGACCGGCGGCCCTGCCTGACCACGACGATCACCTCCCGGCACGAGGCGGCGATCTCGGGCGCGCCGCCGGCGCCGGGCAGGCGCACCTTCGGGTTGCGGTAGTCACCGCCGATGACGGTCGTGTTGATGTTGCCGAACTTGTCGATCTGGGCGGCGCCGAGGAAACCGACGTCGATACGGCCGGGCTGCAGCCAGTAGTTGAAGATCTCGGGGACGCTCACGACGGCGTCCGCCGTCTCGGCCAGCATGCCGTCGCCTATCGATAGCGGCAGCTGGGAGGGCTTGGCCCCGATCGTTCCGGATTCATAGATCAGTACCAGTCGCGGCGCGTGCGTTGCGCGCGCGAGGTTCGCGGCGGCGCTGGGCAGCCCGATCCCGACAAAGCAGGTCATCCTGTCCCGCAGCACACGGGCTGCGGAGACGGTCATTATCTCGTCGGCGGTGTAGGTGATCTCGGGCGGCACGCCCACCTGAGCGGTCTGAGGGGCTTGAGCGGCTTGAGGGTTCATAGCCGCCGCGCAGCCGAGTAGACGTGCTCGTCCAGCCACCCTGTGAACGCTTCGCGGTCACGGCCGATGGCGTCCCAGGATACGTAGTAGTCGTTGTCACGGACCGAGTAGCCAAGCGCATAGGACGGGTGGGCGCCGTCTGCTACCGGTGCTACGTAGCTCACGGTCCAGGCGGGCAGGACTACCGCCCCAGGGCGGGGGTCAAGCTCGTCGACGATCTCCTCGACCGTGACCACCGAGCGCCGCGACGCGAGCACGGCTTCCTTTTGCACTCCGGTGATTCCCCAGAGCTGCACGTTGCCCGACCGGTCCGCGCGCTGAGCATGAATGACCGTCACGTCGGGGCGGATAGCCGACACGGCGGTCAGCGTCTCGCCGGTGAAGGGGCAGGTGATCGGCTTTATCGTCGGCGCCGAGCCCAGCGCTCCGCTGAGGGTTTCCAGCCGATAGAGGTCGGTGCCGTTATAGCCGCGCAAGACGGCGAACGGCAGGCCCGAGGCCCCGGCAACGTAGCGGTTCGCCATCCCCGCGTGGCTGTGCTCTTCCAGCTCGAGGGCGGCGGGCCAGGAATGCTCCACCGCGTCCCGGAACCGGTGCAGCGAGCCGACACCGGGATTGCCGCCCCAGGAGAAGATAAGCTTGCGCACGCAGCCCGCGCCGATGAGCTGGTCGTAAATCAGGTCGGGCGTCATCCTGATCAGGGTCAGGTCACGGCGCCTCTGCCGGATCACCTCATGCCCGGCGGCGAACGGGATAAGGTGGGTGAATCCCTCCATGGCGACGGCGTCCCCGTCATGGATAGCCCGCTCAACGGCTTCGGCGAGTGAGACGATTTCCGCCATTTTTCTCCCGTCTGCTGGCCTACGCTAACGATACCCTGACTGGCCGCCATGTGGACAGTTGTTCGCATGTCGGACGAAAGGTCACGGCTCATGGGTAACTACGCAGCTAGCCGTGTGAGGTTCGCAAGGCGCGGGCGCCCGGAAGATGCGGACTTTTCCCGCCTAAGCAACCACCTTGCCTATCCAGCCTCGGGGTCCTCAGGGTCGTCGGGAGGGTCGGCGGCTTCGGCGGCTCGGGAGGCTTCGACGGCTTGGGCGGCTTCGGCGAGCACGCGCTGCGCGATCGGGAAGGCCCGATTGGCGGCGGGGACGCCCGCGTACACCGCGACCTGCAGCAAGACCTCCTGGATCTGTCCGGGCGTGAGGCCGTTGCGCAGTGCGGCCCTGACGTGCATGGCCAGTTCCTGCTCGTGCTGCAGGGCGGCGAGGACAGCCAGCGTGACCAGGCTCCGCTCCGGCCGGGACAGCCCGGGCCTGGACCAGATCTCTCCCCAGGCATAACGCGTGATGAAATCCTGGAACGGCTCGGTGAACGGGGTGATGGCCGACACCGCCCGGTCCACGTGCTCGTCCCCGAGCACCTCACGCCGTACCTTCATCCCGCGCTCGGCGCGCTCGCCGTCATCCATGCTGCGGCTCCTGCAGGTTCAGGGTTTCGTGGGCATCAAGAGCAGCGGCGGTAAAGGCATCCGCCGCGCCCAGGTAGCCGGCCGGCTCGAGCGCGGCATCGATCTGCTCACCGGTGATGCCGGCCGATAGCAGCCGGTCCTCAAGCTTGGGCACGGAAAGCAGTACGTCGCGCAGCGGCAGCCCCGCGCTGACGGCCCGATCACCCGCTTCGGCCACCAGGTCGTGCGCCTGGGCCGCGCCCAGGAGGCCGGCCAGCAGCGAGGTGAGGTTCTCCGCGAGCGGCAGGCCCTTGGTCGCGGCCAGGTTGGCGGCCATCCGCGGGGTGTCCACGGTGAGCCCGGACAGCAGTTCGGCCGCCCAGCTCGAAGCCGACCCGGTCAGCCGCAGCAGGGCCGTCAGCGGCTCCCATTCCGCGTGCCACGCGCCGGCCGCGCGCTGATACTCCTGCTCACCGGCGGCGACAAGGGTAGCGAGCAGCCCGGGGACCTGCCGGGTGCAGCCGAGGATGGCGATCGAGGCGACCGGGTTGTGCTTGTTCGGCATGGCGGAGGAGCCGCCACGGCGCGGTGCCGAAGCCGGGCTGCCGTCCGTACCCTGGCCGCCCCGCCTGCTCGCAGCGGCCGCGCCCTCGCTGACCTCGCCGACCTCGGACTGGGCCAGCAGGGTGACGTCCCTGGCGATCTTGCCGAGTGCTGCCGCGGTCCGGGCCAGCGCCGCGCCCAGGTCTATGATCCGCAGGCGGTCGGTGTGCCACGGCAGCACGGGCAGGGCCAGGCCGAGCTCGCGCGCGAGCAAGGCCGCGACCTGGCGGCCGCGATCGCCGAGCGAGGCGAGCGTGCCCGCCGCGCCGCCGAATTGCACGGCCAGCCGCCGGGCACTAACCGCCGCCAGCCCTTCGCGAGCCTCGTCCACGGCGGTCATCCAGCCCGCGGCGGTCAGGCCGAAGGTCACAGGCACCGCCTGCTGCAGCAGCGTCCGGCCGATCATGATCGTGGTCCGGTACTCGCGGGCCAGCCCAGCCGCGGCGTCAGCGGCCCTGGCCAGGTCGGCCAGGATGACGTCGATGGCCCGCCTGGCGAGCAGCATCGCGGCGGTATCCACGATGTCCTGGCTGGTAGCGCCGCGATGCACGGCACTGACGGCCGTCTGGGGAACCCGCCGCGCCAGCTCGCGGGCCAGCCCCGGGACCGGATTACCGGTCAGCGCCGCGAGCTCGCCGAGCTCGTCGATGTCGAAGTTGGCCGCCCGCGTCGCCGCCGTGACCGCTTCCCCGGCGCCCGCGGGAACCATCCCGGCCTGCTCGAGGGCCCGGGCGAGCGCGGCCTCGGTGTCCAGCATCGCTTGCAGCCAGGCAACGTCGTCGGCCTCGACGCCCCCCCTGGCGAAAACCCCCCCGAACAGCCCCCGCGCGTTCGGCTGTTTGTGGTCAGGCATGTCCGAGATCAGTCCTCTCCCGCATCCGGCTCACCACGATAGACTCCCGGACCCGTCTGTATAGCCGCCAACGCTTCAGCTGACTCCTCTGATGACCTATGGTCTGAATCATGACCGAGCATGCACCGCGCGATTCCCGCCTTCTTCAGCGCCGACACCTTGTCACCGAAATCCCCGGACCGGCCTCACTGGAGCTGCAGGCCAGGCGCGAGCGGGCGGTGGCCCGCGGGGTCAGCTCCACGCTTCCGGTCTACGTCACCGACGCCGGGGGCGGCGTCATCGTGGATGCCGACGGCAACACGCTGATCGACTTCGGCGCCGGGATCGCGGTGGTCTCGGTCGGGAACGCGGCTCCCCGGGTGGCCGCGCGGGTAGCCGAGCAGGCGGCCAGGTTCACCCACACCTGCTTCATGGTGACGCCGTACGAAGGCTACGTCGAGGTCTGCGAAGAGCTGGCCCGCCGGACACCGGGGACCTACGAGAAGCGATCCGGGCTGTTCAACTCAGGCGCGGAGGCCGTCGAGAACGCGGTGAAGATCGCCCGGCACGCTACCGGGCGGCAGGCCGTGGTCGCATTCGACCACGCCTACCACGGACGCACCAACCTCACCATGGCGCTGACCGCGAAGAACATGCCCTACAAAGACAAGTTCGGCCCCTTCGCGGGTGAGATCTACCGGATGCCGATGGCCTACCCGCTGCGCTGGCCAGGCGGGCCCGAGGCCTGCGAGGCGGACGCGCTCGACACGGTGAAAAGCCTGGTTCATACCCAGGTGGGCGAGGACAACGTCGCGGCCGTGATCATCGAGCCGATCCAGGGCGAGGGCGGGTTCGTCGTGCCGCCCGACGGATTCCTGCCCGGGCTGGCCGAGTTCTGCCGCGAGCACGGGATCGTCTTCATCGCGGACGAGATCCAGACCGGGTTCTGCCGGACCGGCGACTGGTTCGCCTGCGAGCACGAGGCCGTCGTCCCGGATCTGGTCACCACGGCCAAGGGCATCGCGGGCGGGCTGCCGCTGGGCGCGGTCACCGGGCGCGCCGAGATCATGGACTCCGTGCACGCGGGCGGCCTGGGCGGGACGTACGGCGGTAACCCGGTGGCCTGCGCGGCGGCGCTCGGTGCGATCGAGACCATGGTGGAAGAAGACCTCGCGGGACGGGCGCGCCGGATCGGCGAGGTGATGCTGCCACGGCTGCACAAGCTGGCCGAGACCTACCCGGTGATCGCCGAGGT